>Ga0209034_10001503_pt1 | contig 11295 bp, 6 predicted proteins | sample MarorgKNORR_S2LV_2_FD_188219 | JGI IMG/M metagenome (GOLD analysis project Ga0209034, IMG submission 188219) | Marine microbial communities from the Southern Atlantic Ocean, analyzing organic carbon cycling - 250m_A/KNORR_S2/LV (SPAdes) (version 2) | ecosystem: Environmental > Aquatic > Marine >...
GAACTGAAGAAGAATAACCCTGGCCATGAATTCCAGGGCATAACTGGCCCCAGAATGACTGAAGCTGGATGTGAGTCATGGTTCGATATAGAGGACTTATCCGTTATGGGGATATTTGATGTTATTAAGCATTTACCAAGACTTTATAAAATTAGAAACCAAGTTATAAAGAGAATTATTGAACGACCACCAGATGCTTTTATTGGTATCGACTACCCTGAATTTAACCTGAGCATCGAGGGGGCTTTAAAGAGAAGAGGAATTCAAACTATCCATATGGTATCTCCAAGCTTTTGGGCATGGAGAGAGAACAGAATTAAGACATTTAATAAGAAAATAGATCTTATGCTTTGTTTGTTCCCATTTGAAGAGAAATTATTAGAAGAGCAAGGCTTAAGAGCAATATTTATTGGACATCCATTAGCTGACTCTATCCCAATGGTTACAGACCAAATAACAGCAAAGAAAGATTTAGGTATTAATGATGATTTAGTAATTTCCTTGATGCCAGGTAGTCGGAGGAGTGAGATATCTTTTCATGCTAAATTAATATTTGATGCTGCTAATAAATTAAAGAATGAACTAGCTACTTCAGGCATAGATAGGGTTAGATTTCTGGTGCCCTCTAAATTCCCTGATCTGAAAGATATATTAATTAAATATCACCCAGAAGATATAAATAACTATATGTTTTTGAATGACTCCAAAAAAGCTATTTCAGCTTCAAATATAGTGATTACTAAATCAGGAACCTCAACTCTTGAATCAGCACTCTATAAAAAACCCACAGTTGTAATTTATAGGATGCCCACCATTTCATATCTTTTTCTAAAATTATTGAATGTAGTTAAAACAGAGTTTGCGGCATTACCAAATATCCTTTTAGAAAAAGAAATATTTCCAGAACTGATTCAAAATCAAGCAACATCAGAGAATATAAAAAATGAAGCTATTAAATGGATAAATCAACAAGATAAGGTAGACGATACGATTGAAGATTTAACTCACCTTCATAGGCAGTTAAGAAAGAATGCAGGAGAAAGGGCAGCACAAATCATCGAGAAGGCTGTTGCCTCTTAGTTCAAATATACAAGAACACTTATGACACTAATAGTTGGGGTCGATGAAGTGGGTAGGGGTTGTTTAGCTGGACCTGTCTATGCTGCGGCTGTTGTAATGGATGAAGAGCAAACCTTAGTTGGCTTGAAAGATTCGAAATTATTATCAAAAAAAAAGCGCAATGAGTTATTTGAAGTAATAGTTACAAATTGTTATGAGTATTCTTTAGGGTCTCAAGATAACAAAGAAATTGATCAGCTGAATATACTCAATGCCTCCTTAAAAGCAATGGAATTGGCTATAGGCCAACTTAAAATAGGTTTCAAAAAGGGTTATATTGATGGTCCTTATTTACCAAAGAATCTTCTTGGGCAAGAAATAAAATATAAACCTATCATAGGAGGAGATAAGATATTTCCATGCATCTCAGCAGCATCTATAATTGCTAAAGTAAGTCGAGATCAATATATGAATGAATTAGATAATCAATATCCTGACTATGGATTTAAAAAGAATAAAGGCTACCCAACAAAAGAGCACATTGGCGCTATAAAAGAATTAGGACCTACCCCTTTTCATAGGCTTAGCTTTAAATCTGAACTCTATGAGTGAACAGAATAGAATCGATGAAAGCTTTGTACATCTGGATGTAAATACCCAATATTCATTAGGTAAAAGTGTTGTCCGAATAGATCGTCTCATAGAGTTGTGTGAGGAAAATAAAATGCCAGCAGTTGGCATTACCGACCACAATAATTTATTTTCAGCCTTTAAAGCTTATAAGGCATCACAAAAGCAAGGCATTAAATTAATCATCGGTTCAATTATTTCAACCACTATTGATAAAGAGATTCCCTGCAAACTAGTTTTGTTATGTGAGAATCAGACAGGGTATAAAAATCTCTGTTATCTAATAACGAAATCCTATACTGATGGCTTTGTAAGCAATGAACCATTTATTGATATTAATTGGCTAGAAGGACATTGTGATGGGTTAGTTGCTATTTCTGCATATCAGGATGGAATAATAAATGTCATTAGTAGAAAGAATTCCCAAAAATTAAAAAGTTTTATCGAAACAATGACAAGTATGTTTCCTAATAATTTTTTTATTGGGATACAGAGAATAGGTCAGCCTAGAGAGGAAGAATTTATCGATAAGATGGTTTCAATATCCACACAATATAATATTCCATTAGTTGCAACAAATAACCCTAGATTCTTATCAGAGGATGATTATATATCTCTAGAGGCCAGAGTTTGTATTGATCAGGGGAGAGTCATGGAAGATCAAAGCAGACATCGTGATTATACTAATCAGCAATTTTTTAAAACGAACGAAGAGATGAAACAGTTATTTGAGGATCTTCCAGAAGCTGTTTTAAACTCAATTAAAATAGCAAAAAAATGTAACTTTGGTTTTGATAATACCACCAATGTTCTCCCAGAATTTTCCACTCCTGAGAAATACACCATTGATGATTTTTTGACCGTAGAAGCTAATGAGGGACTTTTAAATCTCTCCAAAAATCTAACAATTGATAAGCAATCTTATAATAAGAGGCTAATCGAAGAGTTAGAAATAATTAAAAGCACAGGGTTCTCAGGTTACTTCTTAATAGTTGCAGACTTTGTTAAATGGTCAAGAGAACAAAATATACCTGTTGGACCAGGTCGTGGCTCAGGACCTGGATCACTAGTGGCTTATTGTTTAGGCATCACCGATATTGATCCCATTGAACATGACTTAATTTTTGAACGATTTTTAAATCCTGAAAGAATTTCTATGCCAGATTTTGATATCGACTTTTGTGTTAACGGACGAGATGCTGTTATAGATTATGTTTCTAGTAAGTACGGTAATAACATGGTCTCTCAAATTATCACGTATGGAACACTGTCTGCTAAAGCGGTCATTCGAGATGTAGGCCGAATTCTTGGATACCCTTATGGAATGGTCGATCAGGTAGCCAAACTAATTCCCTTTGATATTGGTATAACAATTAAAGAAGCATTAAAAAAATCTGATGAATTATCGGAAAGGTACAAAAATGATGAAGATGTGGAGTCAATAATTAATTTGTCATTAAATCTTGAAGGATTAGTTAGGAATGCTGGAACACATGCAGGCGGTGTGATTATAGCACCCTCTGAATTATCTAATTTTATGCCACTCTATAAAGTAGATGATGAGGTTGGAACTGTAACCCAATTTGATAAGGATGATGCCGAATCAATAGGCTTAATAAAATTTGATTTCCTCGGACTAAAAACACTAACCGTGGTACAAAAAAGCGTAGATATAATTAATGCATACAATAGAAAGAATAATAAAAATAAATATAAAGCATTGAATATTAAGGATATTTCTCTGGATGATAGAGAAACATATAAATTATTATCTTCTGCAAGAACCGTTGGTATTTTCCAACTTGAATCAACTGGAATGAGAGATTTAATCAAAAGAATGCAACCTAAAAAATTTGACGACATTATTGCTCTCGTAGCACTATTTCGTCCCGGTACATTATCCAGTAGACAAGGAGAAGAATCAGTTGTTGATACATTTATCAAAAGGAGAAAACAGAATAATCAAGATCTAATACCTTATGCCCATGATTTGTTAATGCCTATCCTTAAAGATACCTACGGATGTATTGTTTATCAGGAGCAAGTCATGCAGATTGCCCAGAAGTTAGCTAATTTTTCACAAGGTAGAGCAGATATCCTAAGAAAAGCAATGGGTAAAAAAGATGATGACCTTATGGCTGAACAAAAGGATGTTTTTGTTAAAGGTTGTATCAGCAATAAAGTTGAAGAAAGAGCTGCAAAAAATATTTGGTCTTTTATAGAAAAATTTGCTGGGTATGGTTTTAATAAAGCACATTCAGTTTCATATGCAACTATAGCCTATCAAACAGCATGGTTAAAAACTCATCATACAACAGAGTTTTTTGCAGCTTCCATGACTGCAGATATTGATAACACTGATAAGTTAATCCGTTTTAAGGAGGACTGTGAATCATTTAAAATAGAAATTAAAGGGCCTTGTGTGAATCATTCAAGTTATGAGTTCTTTGTCGAGACAGAGAACCAGATTCGCTATGGATTAGGTGCAATTAAAGGTTTGGGTCAATCGATTTCAGAAGCGATTGGTAAAGAAAGAGAGTTAAATGGAAAATATCAAAATATTTTTGAATTTTGTTCTCGTTTATCCTCAGAAAAAATTTCAAAAAGAACAATCGAAGCACTTATAACAAGTGGTTCATTTGATTGCTTTGAAGAATCAAGATCAACTTTGTCCAATTCTATTAATATAGCCTTAAACTATTCAAGCCGTGTCTCACTCGAACAACAAACTGGGCAAACAAACTTATTTTATTCAGAAAATAATATGGAGAAATCTTTACCTCAACTCAATAGGACTAAAGAATGGAAATTAAATGAACTATTGCAAAAAGAATTCATGAGCTTAGGATTTTATTTTAGCGGCCACCCCTTTGATGCCTATCGTGATGATTGCAAGCATTTAACTAAATCGAACATTGCCACATTAAAGAAAATGATGGAAACCCAAAAAAATGGAAACGGTTATAGCCAACAAGAGTCTTTAATTCAAATAGCGGGCTTGATAACCACCTTAAAAAGGAGGGGTAATAATTACACTTTTAAAATTGATGACGGCACAGCTGTCATGGAGGGTATTATTTTTGGTGAAAGGAAAGATTATTTCCGAGACATGCTAAATGATAACTCATTGTTATATCTCAAAGGGAAGCTCAGGTTTGATTCTTTTGCGGATCTTTGGCAGTTTGTCGCTGAAGACGCAGTAACCATAGACTCAATCATAAAGAAAAAAGCTACATTGCTTTTGATTAAGTGTGATTCTGAATTTAATCCTTCTAAATTAAAGAAAATTCTTAAATCTCACACCCCAGGTACTTGTGAAATTCAACTCAATTATGAGACTGATATCAATCACACTAAATTAAAATTAGGTAAAGAGTGGACTGTCAGTCCAACAACCGAACTAAGAGACGAGCTCACAGCTGAGTTAGGATCTACTAAATTTCAATTTATTAGCCACTAATAGTTTTCTCCAATTAGCTTTTTATCATTACTTATAGAATAATCTAAATAATATTTAGATGAACTAGTAGATAAAAACTCTTATGGACTTTTTAGATTTTGAAAAACCGATTATTGAATTAGAAAAACAGATAGATGAACTAAGGCTTACCGTTTCTGATGAACACGCCTCTGTTGAAATTGATGAGGAGATTCAGCGCTTAGAAATTAAATGTGCAGAATTAACAAAGAAAATATTTACTGACTTATCTGAATGGCAAGTAGCACAGTTGGCAAGGCACCCTTTAAGACCTAAATCAAAAGAGATTATCAATTCAATAGCTAATAATTTTCAAGAGTTACATGGAGATAGGATGTATTCTGATGATGCTTCTATTATTGGGGGTTTAGGTAAACTGGGCAATAGTTCAGTAATGTTTATTGCTCAAGAAAAAGGCATGAATACCAAAGAAAAAATGTTTAGAAACTTTGGCATGCCAAGGCCTGAAGGCTACAGAAAAGCTCTCCGATTAATGAAATTAGCTGAAAAATTCTCAATTCCATTAGTAACTATTATAGATACCCCTGGCGCTTTTCCAGGCATTGGTGCAGAAGAAAGAGGGCAAAGTGAAGCAATAGCAAGAAACTTATTTACATTAGCCTCTTTGAAGATTCCAGTTATAAATTTAGTTACTGGAGAGGGAGGTTCTGGAGGCGCTTTAGCAATTGGTATGGGCGATGTTTTAATCATGCTTCAATATTCAATCTATTCAGTCATTTCACCAGAAGCATGCTCAACAATTCTTTGGAGAAATCCAGATGAAACAGAAGCAGCTGCTGATGCCATGGGTATATCATCTAAAAGACTCAGTAAATTAGGTCTTGTGGATTCAGTTATAGAGGAACCCTTAGGGGGCTTTCACAAGGATCCAAAAGATACATTTCAAAGAATTACAAAAACCCTTGATGAGTATTTATATAATTTAAAAAATAAGAATATTGATGATCTTCTGTTAAAAAGAAGACAAAGATATAAAGCCATTGGCGAATTTAATGAAATCTAGAGCCAATGGATGATACTCGAAATATTGAAGCCATTATCTCAAAGGAGATTAACTCACTAGTTAGCAAAAAATTCTTACTTGCCCTTAGTGGAGGAATAGACTCTGTGGTCTTATTGGATGTATTGGTGAATTTACTAAAAGAGTCTGATCAACTAAGAATTATTCATATTAACCATAATCTTAATCAATACTCGGATGATTGGGCTCAATTTTCTACTGAGGTTTCTGAGCAATATGGTCTGCCAATAATTTGTAAATCAGTTAAACCTAAACGACAAGGTCAAGGTCTTGAAGCAGATGCTAGGGAGCTTAGATATCAATCATTTAGAGAAGTCATTCAAGATGATGAGTATTTATTAACAGGGCATCATCAAGACGATCAAATGGAAACTCTCCTTTATCGAATCTTTAGGGGAACGGGCATAGATGGGTTAAGTGGAATTAAAAGAGAAACTAAATTTGGTAAGGGGGTTTTATACCGACCAATGTTGAATATTAGTAGGGAAAAAATTGAAGAGTATGCCCAGTTAAAAAAACTTAAGTGGATTTATGATTCCAGCAATGATGATTCCAGTTACGATAGAAATTTTTTAAGAAAAGACATTGTTCCCTCAATTAAAGAACGATGGCCTTCTGTAGAGAAAAAAGTTTCAAGACTCTCTGTTATTGCAGAACAGAACCAGTTATTACTAAAAGAGTTAGCCGCAGAAGATGTGGGCGAGCTCAAGAACTATAATCATCTTGATATACAGACTCTATCAGGAAAGTCTGACCCTAGAATCGTTAATATATTTAGATTCATGATCAATAAAAATAAGATGGGTATTCCAAGTATGCAGGTGCTAAATAAAGGAATTAAAATATTAATGCACAGTAAATCTAAAAGCCCCTCAATGACTTGGGATAATAATATTATTAGACGATACAAGCATAAGTTATATTTTTTAAATTCATCATTAAATTCTCCAAACAATTTATCGACGGAGATTTCATGGGATATACAAAAAACAATTAACTTAGGCAAGAACCTAGGCAGCATTCACGCCCAATTTCTAACCGGTGATGGAATCTCACTTAATAGATGCCCATCAAGCTTAGCTATTAAATACCGCAAAGGTGGCGAGGAAATTAAACCCTCTGGCCATAAAATTACAAAATCCTTAAAAAATCTTTTTCAAGAAAATAATGTACTTCCATGGGTTAGGGATAAGATACCGTTAATATATGTTGATCAGGAGCTCATATCTGTTGGGGATCTGTGGTTTAACCAAGACTATAAAGCAAGTAGTAATGAAGACGGATTTTTAATCACTTGGGACAAAAAGATAGATGTTATTCATAATTCTTGATTGTTCAAAAAGCCATTATCTGATAACTTGAAATACCGGGACCAAAGTTTTACATTTCCCGAAGTTTTGTAGAAAATCCCAATAAATTATTTAAAAAATAGGAAAGGTAATCAGACCGGGTATGTCTAATTTTATTTTTGTAACTGGCGGTGTTGTTTCAGCTCTTGGAAAAGGGGTTACATCAGCGTCTTTGGGTGCAATTCTTGAAGCCAGAGGACTTAAGGTTGGCATGATGAAACTAGATCCCTATCTCAATGTTGACCCAGGAACCATGAGTCCATATCAACATGGAGAAGTTTTTGTTACAGAAGATGGAACTGAAACTGATCTCGATTTAGGTCATTACGAGAGATATGTGAATACGATCACAAGTAAAAATAGTAATTTTACTGCAGGTAAAATCTATGAAACGGTTATAGCTAAAGAAAGGAAAGGCGATTATCTTGGCGCAACTGTACAAGTAATTCCTCATGTCACAGATCAGATTAAAGAGAGCATTTGGAGCGGCTCTAAAGATTTTGACGTCACCTTAGTCGAGATTGGTGGAACGGTTGGTGATATTGAATCTTTACCCTTTATCGAAGCTATTCGTCAAATGGGTATTGAAAAAGAGAATTATGAGGTGGCTTATGTGCATCTAACATTAGTGCCCTATATTCGAGCTTCTGCAGAAATTAAAACAAAACCGACACAACATTCAGTTAGAGAATTAAGAGCTATTGGCATTCAGCCAGATGCGTTAGTTTGTCGCTCTGAATTACCTTTGCCAGAAGAGCATTTTGATAAAATAGCTCTTTTTACTAATGTTAAAAAAAAGGCAGTAATCTCTGCACATGACGCTGATGATATTTATCAAATTCCACTAATCCTAAAAGAACAAGGGTTAGATCAAATTATTATTGAAAAATTAAAACTTAATGCACCAGAAGCAGACTTATCTGAATGGCAAAAGATTCTAGACGCAAAGGCCAATAGTAAATCCACAGTCAAAATTGGAATGATTGGTAAGTATGTGGATTTTAAAGATTCATACATATCACTCAGTGAAGCCATTAGGCATGCAGGCTTTAATGCCAATACAAATATAGAAATTATTTATGTTGAGTCAGAAGAAATACCAGTCAAAGGCACAGATGAATTAGATCAGCTTGATGCTATTTTAATACCGGGAGGGTTTGGTGATCGTGGCATTGAAGGAATGATTCAGTCAATAGAATATGCAAGATTAAACAAGGTTCCTTTTTTAGGCATTTGTCTTGGGATGCAAGCGGCTGTCATAGAGTATTCGAGGAATGTATTAGGGTTGAGTGATGCTAACAGTACAGAATTTAATTCAAAAACCTCAGCACCAGTGATTGCATTAATTACCGAGTGGCAAAACGGTGATGGCTCTCTACAAAATAGAGATGAGAATTCTGAACTTGGTGGCACCATGAGGTTAGGAGCACAAGAATGTCTTCTACAAGAGGGCACGAACGCCAAAGCAATATATGACAACGATTCAATTTTTGAGCGACATCGACATCGTTATGAGTTTAATAGTAACTACCGAAAACAACTTGAAGAGCATCAGCTAGTTATCTCAGGTTTCTCTAAAGATGGTTTAGCAGAAATGATTGAAATCAATGATCATCCATGGTTCATTGGTTGCCAATTTCATCCTGAATTTACTTCTTCACCAATTAAAGGGCATCCTTTATTTCAATCTTTTATTCAAGCTGCTGTAGAATATTCAAAAAAGAATTAAGTTTTTTATGACAGCTAAGATTGTAAATATAGAAGTATCAAATGATGGACCGCTTATTTTAATTGCTGGTCCTTGTGTTATAGAGTCAGAAACATTAGCTCAAGAAGTTGCAGGTACGATTAAAGAAATAACAAATGAATATAAGATTCCTTATATTTTTAAGTCGTCTTTTGATAAAGCAAATAGAACATCACTACATAGTTATAGAGGTCCAGGTATAGAAGATGGATTGAGAATACTCCAAAGTGTTAAAGATAAAATAAATGTTCCTGTATTAACTGACGTTCATGAAGACACTCCGCTGGATGAAGTCTCATCTGTTGTTGATGTTCTTCAAACCCCAGCTTTTTTGTGTCGTCAAACTAATTTTATATTGAAGGTAGCTGCTCAAAATAAACCAGTTAATATAAAAAAAGGTCAATTTCTATCTCCTTGGGACATGCAAAATGTGGTTAAAAAAGCTAAATCCCAAGGGAATAATAATATATTGGTATGTGAAAGAGGGTACAGCTTTGGGTACAATAATTTGGTTTCAGATATGAGATCTTTAGTGATTATGAAAGAAACCAAGTGCCCAGTTATTTTTGATGCGACTCATTCATTGCAATTGCCAGGCGGTAAAGGGAACGCATCAGATGGTCAAAAAGAATATATTCAACCTTTATCCAGAGCAGCAACAGCGGTTGGTATTGCTGGAATATTTATTGAGACACACCCAGACCCTGACAATGCTCTAAGTGATGGACCGAACTCTCTGCCACTTAATGAGCTGAAACCTTTATTGGAACAGTTAAGTGTCATTGATGATTTGATAAAAACTAACCCAAATCAATAATTAGGTAAAATTAGTTATGGGAATGATTAGTTCAATTAAAGCCATTCAAATATTAGATTCAAGAGGTAACCCAACTGTCGAAGCTGTGGTTGAACTAGAGAGTGGACATATAGGCAGAGCTTCAGTGCCCTCAGGAGCCTCTACTGGTTCTAAAGAAGCTGTGGAGCTAAGAGACGGTAATCAATCAGAATACTTAGGAAAAAGTGTTCACCAGGCAGTTACCAATATTAATACTGAAATTCAAGATGCTCTCTTAGGTCAAAATGTTACCGATCAGGTGACCGTCGATAACATCATGATTAAACTGGATGGCACTGATAATAAGTCTAGATTAGGCGCTAATGCATTGCTTGCTGTCTCTTTAGCATCAGCTCATGCAGCCGCATCTTATAATGAAAAAGAATTATTTCAATATTTGTCAAATGGTAATTACAGTTTTCCTCTGCCAATGATGAATATTTTAAACGGTGGTGAACACGCTGATAATAATATTGATATTCAAGAGTTTATGATTCTGCCAGTGCAATTTAAAAAGTTTAGCGAGGCATTACAAGCAGGCGTTGAAATTTTTCATGCATTAAAATCAGTCCTTAAACAACAAGGATTAAATACTGCTGTTGGAGATGAGGGAGGGTTTGCTCCTAACTTACCGAGTAATCATGCTGCGCTAGAGACTATACTTGAAGCGATTCATAAAGCTGGTTTTAATGCTGGTTCTGATATTTATCTTGGTTTGGATGTCGCTAGCACAGAATTTTATAGAGAAAATAAGTACCATTTTTCATCTGAAAACAAGTTTTTTGATTCAGGTGAATTTGTTGATTATTTGGAACAACTTGTAGCTAATTATCCCATTATTACTATTGAAGATGGTATGGCTGAGAATGATTGGGAGGGTTGGCAAGAACTCACAAAACGATTAGGCAACAAATGTCAGCTTGTTGGTGATGATTTATTTGTTACTAACCAAGCTATTCTTAAGGAAGGCATTAACAATATGGTAGCCAACTCAATTTTAATTAAGCCCAATCAAATTGGAACACTCACCGAAACATTTGCTGCAGTAGACCTTGCAGTTGCAAATCATTACACAACTATCATTTCGCATCGCTCAGGTGAAACGTCTGATAGCACCATAGCTGATATTTCATTAAGCTCTAATATTTCACAAAT
>Ga0209034_10001504_pt1 | contig 11284 bp, 8 predicted proteins | sample MarorgKNORR_S2LV_2_FD_188219 | JGI IMG/M metagenome (GOLD analysis project Ga0209034, IMG submission 188219) | Marine microbial communities from the Southern Atlantic Ocean, analyzing organic carbon cycling - 250m_A/KNORR_S2/LV (SPAdes) (version 2) | ecosystem: Environmental > Aquatic > Marine >...
AGAGGTCCAGTAATATCCAAGTTATATAACAAGCCACGGAAAGGAATTACTTCGATCATATTTTGATCTCATTTAGAAATTGATTAGTTGAATTATATCAGAATAAAAAGCAATTTTTTAATCAGACTACAAGGCTTCGCATTTACACAATTCACGAATATATCGTACGAGTTGGTACATGGTTTTTTCTTTTAGCGTATGCCCCCAAGCAGGCATACAGGGTGCACGCCCAACAGAGAGGCCTCCAAACTTTATAGCTTTAAAAAGTTGTTTGTCGGTGCGAGTTTCCAGATATGCAGCCTTGGTATGATTTCTAGGAGGAACAGTTAAAAATTTTGCATTGATCCCATCCCCCTTTCCTTCAATACCATGACATTGGGCACAGTACCACTGGTAAGTTTCACGGGTATTTGCTGTAACAATTATGGGCTTGGGAACTATTTCCTGCTTTGATTGGAGAGATTTTGGTTCTTCATGAAGTGGTAACTTGGATTTAGAAAGTGTACTATTCTGCTCTTCGCCACACCCTATAAGCATAATAGCTAGCAGAAGAATCCCATATGTGAAAATAGATGCTTGTGAAAATCTTTTCATAGTTATCGCACGTTTTCTTTTTTTAGAGCCATGATGAATTGTGTAAATCTCAATCGTGTTTCATCATCCATTTTATAAATCGGCATACGGTTTTCTTCTGAAAACATCTTTGGGTTTTTCAACCAGTGCGCAACCCAACTTGCCTGCAATCTATTTCCTGCGTCGATAAGTGAGGGTCCAGAAATTCCGCCACGAGGTTTCCCAGCCAAGTTCAAACTTTGATGGCAGGAAATGCAGCTAAACGTACGTTCAAACTCATATTTAGTTTTAGCTATTTGGCCTTTAGATAGGGCTTTTAAGTTACTTGTTTCATCCGGCATATTAGGAAAAATCATGGTCATTAATTCTTGGCTGATTTGTATCGCATCTTTTTTAGAAAGTACGGGGTGCGAATTATTAAACTCGCCTTTAAGAAAGCCTGGGTTAAAACCAGTACCTGCTTTTCTAAGTGTCAAGGGATTTTGAAGGTATTGCAGTAACCAGGTTGGTTGAAATTTATTACCAGCATAAAAGAGATCAGGGCCTATTTTTGCAACTTCTATCTTAGAAAGACGATGACAAACGGAACATTTTTTTTCTTCGATTAACGAAGCATTTGAAAGTACCGGGCTTAAAATAAAAAATAAGCTAATCAGAAGAAATAATATGTTTTTCATTGTGGTACGATTTCATTGGGAAGAGATAGAGTATCTTCAGTCTTTTCATTATCTTCAAAAATGTCGTAGAGAAACTCAATGATTCCCTCTTCTTTTTTATCCTGCGAAGGGTCTGTCGTTACTAAACCATTATTTTCCTCAACCTCTGGCCCTGGCAAAGACTCAGTAGTAAAAAAAGAAGTTGATTTTAAAGGCTCTTTCATTTTTTCAATTTTAATGAATTTATTTTTTTCAACATCATAAAACAGATCTTCTCGAGGTTGGGGTTGTTCCGATTCCTTATCCCGAACACGACGCTTTATATCGTAAGGAAATTCGCTACGGCTCAATAACCTGGAAAAATTTAACTCCCTTAAATTGAGAGAACGAAATGCACGATACCGGTCCGAAGTTTCCTGTAGAATTGATATCTCTTCTTTGTTTAGAAAGCGCGATCCATCTAGAGGAAAAGGAGTTTGTAGTGCTTTTCCGCTTAGGTCTATGGTTTGCTTGAGTTGGAAGTCAGGGTGAACCCGGTTTTTCTGTTTTAAACCTGAGAAAAACTGATCGGCATCTTGCAGTGATTTTTTTAAGGGATCTCCAAGGCCGACAGACACTGAACTTTGATGACAATCTTCACAGGAGCGCACTGTTTTTCGTATCGTGTGAGGTGAATAGTCGGTCCAGATTAATCCTATAGAATCATCCAGTGTTAGTGACGGTTCAGCCCTTTTAAATGGAAGACCGGCTTGGCCTGTCTGGTCCGTAACAAAATATTGATAGTGTGGTTTTAAAAGAGAATATTTCCCTTGCGAATTTTTTCCCATTATCATATTCGACCATCCGGAATCTGAAAATACTGTCCACCAGTATTCATTGATAGTATCGCCTTCTATTTTATTCGGCATTGATTTAGCGGTCAACCAATCCAACATCCCGAATTTTATAGTGGCGGAACTTGTTAATAAATGTTGCAGAGTGGGATCTGAAAGATTCCAATTTTTCCATTTTTCAGGAAAAAATTCTTGTTCCCGAATAATATGCATGCCCCAATCAATTGCAGCCCAGCGTGCGTGACAAGTGGCACATTCTATTTTTTGCATATGTTTTGGGATTTGATGAGAAATCGAGGGTTTAAGATTTTTTAGTAAAGGAATATTATGCTTCTTGCCGCTTACCTTTGAATACAAAAACCAGTCTTTCTTAGTCTTTTTGATATGAAGCATTGGTGAGCCGCTTGAATTTAATAAAACGGTATCTCCGGCACGCACCTTTTTCTTAAGATTTGGATTCAAGTTGGCATTTTTTATTAATTTTTTTGTGTTCGGATCCGATTCGATCAAGAGTAAACCTTCAGGCAGTTTGTCATGAGTTCCATGACAATCTATGCAACGGATTTGTACTCCAGATTGAAGTTGATCAGGTTCTATCTCAGGTTTTATTGCATCACCAATATGGCAGTCGATACAGTGCATTCCTTTTTCGCGATGGATATCAGGAACTAGAAATTCATGTTCCTTTCCGTATAGAACGGGTTTTTCTGCGTTGATAGGGTTGGGGGTATCCAAGGGTCGAGATGGCTTGGCAAACAATCCTTCGAACTCTTGACCCGTCCCGTTATTGCTATGGCAATGCTCGCATTGAACGCTAGGGATCGCGACGGTAAATTTATGAAGTAAGGGATAACCGCGTGGGTTGTTCAATGAATTCTCGGCATACTTTCTTGTAAAACGATTTTGAATTTGATTTTTTCTTTGGGTTTTTTGTATAGCCCGATCATGAGATAAAGAAATACCATCGTTGGAATAAACCATATGACATGAAGAACAACCCGATGCTCGGTAATCTCCAGGGCGATGGGGACTTTCTGAGCCAATATGGCAGCGCAGACATTTTGTCCTTAGGAACCTGTCTACAGAATGACCCTCTGGTAAAGAGGGGAAAGCTTGTTCTTCAATACTAGGTTTAAGCGAATAGGGAAGTTCATCCAATGGTTGTGCTCCCCAAGCATATCGTGTGATATTAATAGTTCGTTTGGCAGTAGACATGAGTGATCGCTCTACCTTTTCGACGTGATTCTTGTGACATTTACCACAAAATCTAGGCGCATTTTTTACTGAGGAAGGATTAGGTACAAGCCCCTTATGGGCTTTGGGCAATGAATTAGCACGCCTGTTACCGCCATGGCAGCGCACACATGAAAATCTGTGATTATTGCTGATTCGTTCAATTCCTTGATGACACGTATAACAACCCCCACGCTTTTCTAGATATTTTATTTTTCCATAAATATCTTCCAGTGAAAAATTAGATTCTTTATAGAACATTTCAATAAATTTATTGGTATCACTATAGGATTGAAACTGCACTCCACCCATAGTGGTTCCAGGTTGCAAAACTTTTTCTGAATTTTCTTGCAACCCCCTTACACGATAAAAAGGATCTTCGAAATCAGAGGCATCAAGTTGAGCCTTAGGAAGTGATGAGGGCACTTCCACCATTTCTTTGGTTTTTAAAGCATCCTGTGGATTTGGAGCAATTTCTATTTCCTGAATACTTTCATTTTCTGATTTAGGTTCTGGTTTTAGAAAGAAATCTAATATTTTAGGTGGATCATTTTTGGTTGTTGAGTTCGAAGGTTTTTCTTCCGATGTGCCATCAAAAAAATCAGATGGTCCTTTTTTATTTACTGCTTGCCCTGAAGAATAATTGAGGAATATGCTTAGGCAGAATCCTCCTGCAATAATAAGATATTGTAAAGTTCGAAATACTTTTTTCACGGTTGGGTTTGCCTGGAGCTTAATATTTTCTCGCGCAATTTACGATGCTCAAGTGTGCGTTCAAAAGAATAGCTTTTTTTGATGTTCTGATAAATCGGATCGTCATATTCATCATGGCAGGGGATACAATTTCCCACTTTTAAAATTTTGACTATTTCTTTTTGGTTAAAGGGTCTTGCATTAAGCTGATGACTACCAGCGAGAATTTCTCCTCGTATTGAGACTTTGGCCTGAGGGTCAAAGGCGGAGGCTCTGATCCTTTTATCAAAGCGGTTTAAAGGAGTGAGAGAATCATCTTTTCCGGTATTATTTGCGCCAATAATCAAATCTCCTTCTCCTAATCCTAAAGTTTTGGGAGACAAATGGCAACTTTCGCAGGAACGAACTTTTCTGCCTGTTGAATGAGGGTTTAAGGAATAAGCGAGATTCGATCCCGACTTGTTATTTGGGTTTGTAAAATGCCACTCTTTGTATTTACCACGCAATTGTCCTGTAGACCCCAATGCAGGAATCGGATTTCTTTTTTCATCCAATAGAGAAAAATGTCTTTTAGGTTGTACAAACATCGGCGCAACTTTTCCACGAGGTCCTATCATCAGGACTGGTTGTTGGACTTTTATGGGAGGCTTTTCTGAAGTTTTCAAGTCGATTTCTTTATTCCCCAAACTAATCGACATATGGCAACCTTGGCATTTCACCACCCAATTTGAATGACAGGCGGTGCATTCTAAACGGGATCGATGTTGCGGTATATAATGCGCATCAGCATCTCGAGTTAAAGGAACGTTGTAAACGCGACCACTCTTTTTTCCCAAGACAATTATCTTTCCATTTTTTACTTTAACATTTGTCATACGATTTTTTCGTTCGGTAACTGCCATCCAGTCTCCCAAAGAATTAGAAGGTCCTTTATAATGTCTGCTTAGTCGAATGACTTCATCTTTTGGATCAGTAACCTTTAAAAGCATGGGGTAGGTAATGTCATCACCATGGCAGGTTTCGCAACGAATTTCTATGGCTTGATGTTGTTTTGAATATAGATTTCCATCTCCCATAATATCCCGTTGTGTGTGGCAGTCTATGCAGTCCATGCCTCTAGCCGTATGCACATCAACTTGAGTATTTCCGTTTCTTGGAAACAAGGACAATTCTTCCTGCTCATTTGTTTCAATTTTTGTCATTTCTTTTTCCGGAGATGTTGCCTCTAGCAGTATTTTTGAAGGGAAATCCTGGTTAATTTGTGGCTGTTCTGTTGCTGTGACTGGATTTTCTGGAAGTAGTTCTTCAGTTTTCTTTTGGACTTCAATTTTATTAATTGCGCGCTCATTTTCAAAGATGATATTGGATTCAATATCTTTAAGTGGGGAAGGTTGATTACCCAGGGGTTGTATGGAAAAACCCTTATGACATTGAACGCACAATTTCCGTTCGGGCAGAACCTGGAGCTTATGAAACATTGAATGTCCAGGTTCTGTTTTTGATATTGTTGGGTCATTTCCTTCATAGAGGCCATTTTTAGAGTAAGTAAAATGACAAGCTGCACAACCTTGAGACCGATACTCACCAGGAGGAGGCGGAGAATCTATATGGCATTGAAAGCATTGCCGGCGTAAAATTCGATCACTGGGGTGTTTCGAAATAGGATAGATTGTGTTTTTATTTGATTCAGTAATATCAAGAGAAGAGAAGTAGGGTAATAAATCTAATTTTTCCAAGGCACCCCATTTGCGTGGAATTTTTCCATCTTTGTCTTGAATAGCTTTTGTTGCATAACGTGCAGTCTTTTTATTTTGGCCCGCCCATTGGTAGCGCAAACCTGATATCACTCCAGCGAGAGTATTCATCATCGACTTATTTAACCGCTTAATATGATTGCGGTCTTCGCGAACATGCCCTGAGTGGCAATAAATCTGTCCACAAGATTGTTCAACTACACTTAGACTAGAGGGATTTCGTTTTCCTGTTCCAGCTTGTGGATCATAAATTAATGTCGCATGAGCTTGGTCTTTGTCTATTGATTCGGGTTCGCCACCATGGCAAACCGTACAACCAAATTCAGGAGGATGAGAGGGGCTAACGGTAGATATACCATCGTGACAAGTGATACAGCGCTCAACATTACGATTTTTATAGTCAGAGATCTTTACCCCGGGATAATCTGGTAGTGTTCCAGTTACCCGTACTTCTTTAATATGAGGCTCTTGTTTTATCCATAAATAAGCTGTTTTATAATTGTCGGCATTATCTGCATTTATTTTGAAAAACTTTTTTTGCCAGTAAATCCAGTCGTTGCCCTGAGCATAAACAGAACATACTCCCACCAGGATAATCACAAAAACTGCCAGTCCCTTTTTAAAAGTTAGCACAGTAATTTTTGGGAAAGTAAGAGCGTATTAAGAAATCAACCACATCGTCCTAACGAATCAGGTGGGTAAATCATATACAATAGAAACGTTTTTTCAATGATTGATTACTGCATAAAGATGAGCTGCGTTTTTTCTGGAGCTTGTTCTTTGGTCTTTATTTAGTAGCTTTTTCAATCACGCTGAGGGACATTTTCGGAGCGGCTCCCTAAGCTTTTTTCAAAATGGACGACTACAGCTCGCTATTATTTTTTCCTTATAATTACCCCCTTGCAAAGGGTATATATCAGTAAATTGGATTGTGAAAATAGTACAAAGCGTCATCACCTGGATTAATACTGTAATCTGGCAAGCTGGAACAGTGCTCAAGAGTAATTTTCCAACTGGATCCTTCTTTAACAAAGCTGTAATTGCAAACACCGTGTTGGCGCTCATCGTTATCTACAGATTTTGAGGTAATGCTATAAATTTCGTCAACTAGTAAATATCCGACCTTGGCTCCAACATGTCCTGCAAGTACTTGCCTTTGGACCTGACAATTTAAGCCACGATAATCCGACATCATTTGACGGTAGCCCTTTATTCGGTTTTCAAGCAGGTGGCGCTTGTCATCCTGCAAAATGACCAAGTTTTTGCCATAAAAACTGGGAAGTTTTTCCGGTTGTGTACAGGTCATGCCATCTATTTTTTTTAAAATGTTAGCAAATAGATCTGTATCAGCGGAAAAAGCATTATTACTAATTACAAGGGAAAAAAAGAATACCAACCCTGTTAAAATGAAACGCCTCATTGTAAAAATTCTCCCAAAAAAATTTAAAAGTATATCTGATGTTCTTTCAAGTTCGTATAATCCTGGTTTTCCCTATCCCAGATTTTTCTATAAAAGGGTCAGATAAATCAGGGAAATTTGTGTAAATAAATTTCTACTGTTTCTCCATCTTGAGCCCAACCAAAATTTCCTGAACCCGCAAATGTGGAAATGATTCCTTTTGCATCTACTTTTCGGATTCGGTTATTGCCCATATCGGTAATATACATATTGTTTTTTGAATCGAATGCAATTGCAAGAGGACTTTTAAGCATGGCTTTAGTTGCCGGGCCACCGTCTCCAGAGTAACCCTGATAACCTCTACCAGCTACCTTCACTATTTTTCCATCTTTAGTTATTTTTCTGATGCTGTTTGTATTCATTCCAACAATATGAAGTTCCCCGTTACTGCTGACTTTTAAATAATCCATATTGCGAATGCTTGCCTTTAAAGCAGGGCCGCCATCTCCAGTGTCGTCATGTTTACCATTACCTGCAATCGTTGTGACAATACCTTTTGTATCAATTTTTCGAATGAGGTTATTTGCTCCGTCTGCGATATACAGATTTCCTTCTTTGTCAGTTGCCAAAGCACTGGGGTCTCGAAAGGCAGCTTCCATGGCTGGGCCGCCATCTCCATAGTATCCGGACTCACCGGTCCCTGCTATGGTTGTTATTACTCCTTTTGGGTCCACCTTGCGAATCTGGTGATTTAACCGATCAGAGATAAATAAATTCCCTTTCTTATCGAAGGCAAAATCTGAAAAATGGGTGATGGTCGCTAGTTCACCAGTTTGTACTTTACCTTTGTATTTACTTTTCTCAATGGAGTCCAGATATTTTGGAGTTACCGTATCGAGAACCTTGCGCATGACTCCTTTTTCATCAATCATCCGGATCAGGCTTACAAAACCGCTTGGACTAATCAGGAACATTTCTCCTTTGTTATTCAACTTCAGAGAAGTTGCCCCATAAATAGAGGCCTCCTCGGCGGGCTTATCATCCCCAATATTTCCTCGTATTCCATTTCCAGCAATGGTTTGGATAGTACCGTCTGGAGAAATCTTACGAATACGATAATTCCCTTTATCGGAAACCAAAACGTTGTCATTTTTATCTACCGCGATACCATGAGGAAAACTCAATGTTGCGCCCGTTGCGGGGCCACCGTCACCTGCAAACATTTTTTTTCCATTTCCTGCAATTGTTTTGATGCTGCCACGCTTTAGGTCAACGCTGCGAATTCGATAATGTGATCGGTCTATCACTAATAAAGAGCCGTCCGGTTTTAAGGCAACTCCAAAAGGCAGGTATAGGTTTGTTTCGCGAGCTACTTCAGCATCTCCGTTATAGTCTTGCTGTCCTGTTCCCGCAATGGTAGTGATCATGCCTTGAGAATCCACAGACCGAATGCGGTTGTTGTTGCGATCAGCGATGTAGAGAGTGCCTTGATCATCCACTACTACACCTGTCGGCCCTGCTACACTAGCTCGATAGGCGGGTCCATTGTCACCCATGAAAAAAAATCCACCATCTCCTGCTACCGTATTAATGATTCCCTGTGCGTTAACTTTACGTACTCGATTATTACCACGATCGGCAATATACAAGTTTCCTTTTCTATCGAATGCTATCCCGAAGGGCTTGTCGAGAGACGCCTCGAGAGCGGGTCCGAAATCCCCTGTAAAGCCTTCTCGCCCGTTACCGGCATAGGTACGAATTTTTCCCTTCGAATCGATCACACGGATTCTTTCGTTGGATCGGTCTGAAAAGAATAAATTACCTTTATTATCAAATGCAATGCCTGAGGGATGATTCAATTGTGCCTTGGTGGCAAGATCACCATCTCCACTAAACCCTGCTGTTCCGGTTCCAGCAATGGTGGTGATAATACCTCTGTTATCGACTTTGCGAATACGATGGTTATTTCTGTCTGCGATAAATAGGTTTCCATTCTTATCAAATGCAAGACCGGCGGGCACGTTCAATTTAGCTTGGATAGCTTTACCACCATCTCCTGAGAAACCGGATGAGCCATTACCAGCATAGGGCGTCATATTACCCTTTTGATCAATACGACTGATAATATTATTATCGCGCCTAGAAATATAAACGTTACCTCTTTTATCCACAGTTACCCCATCCACTAGAGAGATTTCTGTTTTAGTAGCTGTAACTGTTTTTGCAAATGATTCGGATACAGGAAATACACTTCCAAAAAAAGTAACCAAACCGAAAACCATAATTAAATCGAAATATTTTTTGATCATGTTTACAAACCTCACCAAAAATAATTAGTGGTTGCGCAGATTTCTAAGAAAAAATATCTGAAGCTATCATTTCAATATCTTTTATTACATAAAAAATATGCCAGATTTGATCAAGGTTGCCTGCTTAAATACAGGAACAAATGACCAAACTTGGCCAGAAAAAAATGCTGTAAATGTTTTATTAAACCAATAATTATACTTTGCCAAAGTTTGTTGTCAAATGAATTTCATAGTCTTTTTCTATATGTTTAATTGAAAAATCCTCATTTTGGCTGTGAGCTATTTTTAATGGCGAGAACAACTTAAAAATGCACTAAATTATGCCAAATAAAAAGGGTAAGGTTTGATCTGGGTTTATTTAAGAGAGTTTATACGCTCCCCAAATAAAAATGGTAGGTACCGAGGAAAATAAAGCCAAACAGCAATTATTGAGAAAAACTAGAACATACATTGAGGAAAACAGATTAATAAGTGCTAACCAGGGGCAATTTTCAGAAACCTTTTTTTACCAACTTTAATCAAGTATTCCTGATCTCCTGAAAACTCCTGATTCACATCCTCAACTTTTTCGCCATTGACAGTTACCGAGCCCTGCTGAATCAATCTTCGAGCCGCAGAAGTGCTGTCTGTTAGTTTATTATCTTTTAGAATATTGCAAATGTTGTAGGATTCTGGACCCCAACCGATTATGACTGGAATATCTTCAGGAGTATTCTTTTTCTTGAATACATTTTCAAATTCAGCAATAGCAGCTTCTGCTAAACTCGAAGAGTGGTAAAGAGCAACAATCTCTTTAGCTAAATTAATCTTGGCATCTTTTGGATTCAATGTTCCTGATTTTGCTTGTTCTTGCATTGAACTCAGTTGGTCTGTCGATACCTGACTTAGCAGCTCATAATACCGCCACATTAAGTCATCAGATATTGACATGATTTTTCCAAGCATTTCGTTGGGAGGATCAAATACCCCGATACTGTTGCCTAAACTCTTACTCATTTTTTGAACTCCATCCGTTCCTTCTAGTAGAGGCATGGTAAGAACAATTTGAGGTTTTTGACCATATGCTCGCTGAAGGTCCCGGCCTACTAGTAGATTAAATTTTTGGTCGGTACCTCCAAGTTCTACGTCCGACTTCAAGGCAACAGAGTCATAACCTTGAATCAGTGGGTACATAAGTTCGTGGATAGATACGGGTAGATTTTTTGCTAGCCGTTTTTGAAAATCATCTCTTTCTAACATACGTGCCACAGTATATTTTGCGGCCAATTCGATCATGTTTACAGATGTAAACTTTCCCATCCATTCACTGTTATAAGAAATGATGGTTTTTTTAATATCTAGAATTTTGTAAACCTGTTCCAGATAAGTTTTAGCATTTTCTTTTACTTCATCTGGCGTCAGATTTCTTCTTGTCTCAGAACGCCCAGTTGGGTCTCCAATCATCCCTGTGAAATCTCCAATAAGAAAAATGACATCGTGACCCAGGTCCTGAAACTGTTTCATTTTGTTTAAAAGCACGGTGTGCCCGAGATGTAGATCAGGAGCTGTTGGATCAAAACCGGCTTTGATACGTAACGGTTTGCCTTTTGCCAGCAATCCCTTTAGATCTTTTTCATCAATGATCTCCGCTGTACCCCTTCTAAGGGTTTTTAATTGTTCTTCAACTGGCAGCATAATTTGCTCATAAGATATTTATGATTGAGTAGGTTAAGTTTAAAATTTGAGCCTCAAAAGTTGTTTTAAATTCCTCTCAGCTTGGCACTTTTGGAAAAACTGTGACTTGGCCATTTGCATTGGGCTAGTTTATTGCAAATCCAAGAAATCGAAGCTAACA
>Ga0209034_10001509_pt1 | contig 11268 bp, 8 predicted proteins | sample MarorgKNORR_S2LV_2_FD_188219 | JGI IMG/M metagenome (GOLD analysis project Ga0209034, IMG submission 188219) | Marine microbial communities from the Southern Atlantic Ocean, analyzing organic carbon cycling - 250m_A/KNORR_S2/LV (SPAdes) (version 2) | ecosystem: Environmental > Aquatic > Marine >...
TGAAGGTCATCTTGGAGTTGATTCACCATTTTAGGAACCAACTCTCGACGCTTCTTCCGATTAATCATCCATTCACCCAAGAGCAGTTTCGCATTTTGGAATGCCAATCGCACTTCTTTTGCACGCTCACCCTTCTGAGGGATTTGCAGTTTAATAGCCCCACTTCGCTTTTCTTTCAGCCATTGAATTAATTGATCTTTATTTTCTGGCTCAACGGGTAAGGATATTTCTTTAGGTATAAAATCAGATTCAAGATAAAAACGGCTAATAATTGTTTCCATCATTACAGCATCAGACTCATCAAGATTTCTTAGCGAGATTTTTTCTCTACTGGTAATTCGACCATTCCGAATTCTAACTATCACAGCAATTCCATAATCTTCTTCCTTTGCCAATGCGAATACATCCCGGTCTTCAAAATCGGCAGCCACCTTCCGTTGCTGATCTTTGAATCGCCCGATTGCGTGTAACTGATCGCGATACATTCCTGCATCTTCAAACCTCATTTCAAGGGATGCTTTCTCCATCTGCTTTTGGATATAAATTTCCGTATCCTTTGTACGCCCCTGTAAGAACTGGATCACCTGATTAATCATATCATTATATTCGCCTTCAGCGACCATTCCTTCACATGGGCCCTGACATTTTTTAATATGATAATCAAGACAAAGGCTTACCTTTTTTTCCGTAATAGATTTATTATCAATGTAATAATCACAACTACGGACGGGAAAAATCTTGTGTACTGCTTTCAGCGATCTGCGCAAGTGCAACACATCCGTATAGGGTCCAAAATATTTCGAACCATCTCTAACAATTTCACGGGTAATGAACACTCTGGGATAGGGCTCCTTAGTAATCCGAATGTAAGGAAATGATTTGTCATCTTTCAAACTCACGTTATAATGAGGTTGATGTTGTTTAATGAGGTTTGCTTCTGTAAGAAGCGCTTCAACTTCAGTACGGACTACAAGCCATTCCACATCGTCAATCCGTTTAATTAGCGAAATATTTTTTGCAGACTGGTATTTGTTTTTCTGGAAATAGGAACGAACTCGGTTCCGCAGGTTTTTCGCCTTCCCGATATAAATGATCTCCCCTGACTCATCCTTGAAGAAGTATACCCCTGGTTTAGTGGGTACTCGCTGTATTCTGTTTTTCTTGATTTGCGCCATGGTGTTAATTAGTATCTATAGGGAATTTATCGATGATTATTAAACTAAATAAATCATTCGCCATTTTAATCTTACTGATTTTAATAAATTTATTTATATCAGGGTGTACCAGCACTAAACCAAGTAGTGAACAAGATAATTTTTCTCCAGACTCTGTATCAAATTCATTGGTTGAATTATCGAATGGTTATATTATGGAATATTACGAAAATGGTTTGTACGAAATAAGAAATAGTATCGGTGAATTACAAGAACAAGGGAGGTTCCTTTATAAGAAAATTGACGGTACAAATGCAGAAATTGTTTATAATAATAGATATAATCCAGAAATGAGGGTAGCTTTTAATTTTATTAATCCAATCATTGGTTATTATAAATTCACTACACCACCATATGCATCCGGACGATTCGAGATTATAAACCGTAAAAAGGATACACTTGATTCATTTGATCAGGCATTGACATATGTATACGGTGTTGACAGTAAAAATAAAGATCTTTCACCAAATCTTATGTCTAAGGGGGTATATAAGTTTTTTATTCAAACACAAGAAGAACCCGTGAAAAAAGGAATCCTATTTTTTATTACAATTAAAGAAAATGGCCTATATGATTTCGAACAAAAACATGAGAAACCCATGGCTCCCCATTCAAGCAATTATCTATATTCAAAAACAAACAATCAGGAAGCAGAACTTATATTGGATGGATTTGATAATGAGATATTCTATCTTACTTTTCAAAACGCTAATACTGGTACTTTTACAAAAAAGGCGGCAACAAGTGATCGTATTTATGAAGGAATTTTTATTAAAGAGTAATTGATTTCTATTTACTTTCCATTGATGAATCATTCAGTAAAAACAGCAAGCACAATACTCTTCTTTATTTCCACTCTGTTTTCAGGAAATATTGAAAAGGAACTCCAAACCCAATTCATTTTAGCTGAACCAGGTGACACAGTATTAATTCCTGAGGGTTTTCATTCCATTAAAGGCACTTTGTCAATCGAAGGAAAACGAAACTTGGTCATTCGAGGGGTTGGAATGAATAAGTCAATTCTTTCTTTTGCAAATCAAGATGAAGGCGCTCAAGGCATTAGTATCACAAATTCATCCAATATTATTTTAGAAGATTTTTCCGTAAGAGATTCAAAGGGTGACGCCATCAAGGTACAATATGTAGATGGAATTGTATTCAGGGGTGTAACTGCAGAATGGACTGGCGGCCCTGACCCCATGAATGGTGCCTATGGCCTGTATCCGGTACAATGTACAAACGTACTGATTGAATTTTCAGTAGCAATTGGTGCATCGGACGCAGGAATCTATGTGGGCCAATCCAAAGATATTGTGGTCCGAAATTCAATAGCCTATCACAATGTGGCTGGTATTGAGATTGAAAATTCCATCAATGCTGAAGTTTATGACAATGATGCAATTCTAAATACAGGCGGTATACTGGTATTTGACCTACCAGATCTTGTTCAGAAAAAAGGCCAGAATGTTCATATCTACCGTAATCTAATAGAGGAAAATAATATAGATAATTTTGCTCCGCCGGGGAATATTGTCGGCAAAGTGCTCCCTGGTACGGGTATTATGGTCCTTGCCGCCCACAATGTGCATATCTATGAAAACACGATCCGAAATAATAAAAGTGTGGGTACGGGTGTTGTGAGCTACTTTATCACTGAAGAAGTTTTGACTGACACATCATATAACCCATACACATCGGATATCCATATTTACCAAAATAGCTATGAGCGTGAGATTGGCTTACCAACCCTAAATTATGAAATTGGACAACTTCTTGCTATCAAATACGGTCGCACCACACCAGATATAATTTATGATGGTATGCAGGATCCAGGGGTCACTTCTGGGCTGTGTATTCAAAATAATACCAAAGCTGATTTCACCAATCTGGACATTGAACACAATTTTGAGAAATGGTACTCTCCATTTATTTCCAATTTCTCAGAGGATAAGACTATCCATAGTTGTCAAATACAACACTCGATTGCGTCGAATTCTAATTGATGAATTATTTATCTCGTAGAGTCTTATCGACTCTTATTCTCTCTACATGTATTTTCGGGGAGAATCCCCTGAAATATGCCAAACCAAAATTATCTGATTATGGATTTTTTGTTGGCAATATGGCGGATCATGTTCCCAAAGCTGGAGTTATTCCCTACGATGTATCAGCACAGTTATTCTCAGATTATGCCCTGAAGTCCCGATTTATTGTATTACCGAAAGGGGAAAAACTGGACTATCAACCGGATGGCACTTTCGATTTCCCCATTGGATCTACCCTAATCAAAACATTCTACTATCCTGCTGACTTTCGTCAGCTCACTAATAATATTCGTCTCATAGAAACACGATTGCTAATTCATACTCCTGATGGATGGTTAGGATTCCCGTATGTTTGGAATGAAAAGCAAACTGAAGCTGTTTTGGAAATAGCTGGTGAACGAGTAGAGTCATCATTTTTAAATGAAAATGGTGAACAAGTGTCATTTAATTACAGTGTACCAAATTTCAACCAGTGTAAAGGGTGTCATGTTAATCAGAACAAAATGATACCGATTGGACCTAAAGTACGTTTATTAAACCATGATTTTTATTATCAAGATGGTGCAATGAATCAATTGGAAAAATGGACAGCCCTAGAAATGATAAACGGACTTCCAGATCTATCCTCCCTTCCCCATACACCGGATTATAGTAATTTGAGTGACGGATCAATAGCAGGCCGTGCTCGTTCATGGATCGATATCAATTGTGCTCATTGCCATCGGCTGGGCGCTCCCGGAGAAACTTCAGGATTATTATTAAACATTGAGGAAACGAACCTTACTAAGTTAGGTGTTTTCAAACCCCCTGTGGCCGCTGGTCGTGGATCCGGTAATCGGCTACATACTATTGTACCAGGGAAACCCAATGAATCTATTATGATTTATCGAATGGAATCAAGAGACCCTGGAATTATGATGCCCGAACTAGGTCGAAAACTTGTTGATAAAGAAGGGGTGGAACTGGTTCGTGCCTGGATTAAAAATATGAAATAACATATGTATGCCATGCGGCTACATAATTAATCCAACTCATCCACCTTTTCATATTTTTTATATATCTCAAAATCAGAAGGTTTAAATGGAATTTCTTTGATGGATTTCAATTCCCAATTCATTTGAAAACCTTTGTCATCTTCGTCTTTCATTTGCATTGTATATTTTACCAATCTACCTTCGACAGAATCATAATCCTGTTCAGATTGAACTAATATAGATTCTGAAAAACTCCTAGGCATGTTTTGTTTTTTTCCACCATAAGATTCCACTAAACCTGTTTCAATATCTAGAACATAACGGAATAACAGAGTGTCTGTTGTAAACCATTCTTCAATCGTCATCGTACCATCATTAGAAGTGATTAATGTGGTTACTTTACGTGCGCTAAAGCCAGCTATATTTTCTGTTTTATTTGAAATGTTTCGTTGAATTGAATTCTCTTCTTCAACAGTTTCGTCAGTATTCTCCTGATCTGAATTTCCTCTTCTATTAGAACCTCCGCCACCGCCGCCGCCACCAAACTGTCTCATCCCCTGCAAGATTGGCTTACCATCGTTATCACGGATCACATTAAACGTTTCCTGGGCAAATTCTTCATCTTCGACATTGTAAACGGTCCGCGTTTCATTTTGACCATCGAGAACTGAACCAACAATTTTATTTCCGCCCATGGCAATTCGTATCAAGAATCGGTCAACCTTTACTTCTGCCTCCTCACGAAACAGTCCATCCGCTGCATATTTTTTAGTTGTAGTATTGACCTCACCCACATAAGGTGCATTCATGAACATCACTTCTTCGACAACCACCTGTGATTGAGCAAATACGTATGAATATGCTATAGTTTGAGTTAGAAGAAATAATTTAATTATATGATTTAATTTCATGATCTATATCCAAGGTAATTCATTCAAGTCCACATTTCCTCCCGATAGTATTAACCCAACTTTTTTCCCGGAAAATAATTCTTGATTTTTTAAGTGCGCTCCAAGTGTAATCACACTTGAAGGCTCCGCAATTATTTTCATCCGCTCCCACACCATTTTCATAGCTTCGATAATCTCTAATTCTGTAACTGTAATAATTCCATCCACATGTTCTTGAATTATAGGAAAGGTAATAGAGCCAATCTGTGCACGAAGACCATCACAAATTGTATCTATGGTCTTATTAGCTACAATTTCTCCTTTTTGCAAAGATCGGTATGCATCGTCAGCTTCAGAAGGTTCTGCTCCAAAAACTTTAATATGTGGATTGATACCTTTGGCAGATAATAAGGTTCCACTCAATAATCCTCCACCACTAACAGGACATATGATCATATCTAAGTCAGGATGATCTTCTAATAATTCTTTCGCTGCGGTTCCTTGCCCCGCCACAATTCTCTCGTCATTATATGGATGGACTACTGTGGAACCAGTCTCGATAACCAATTCATTAAGAACACGTTCCCGTGAGGGCTGATCAGGCTCACACCAGACAACTTCACCTCCATTTCGCTCAACATTATTGACCTTAATCTTAGGAGTATTGATAGGCATCACCACTTTAGTCTTCCCACCTCGTCTTTTAACTGCCATCGATAAGGCGGCTCCATGATTTCCAGATGATGTAGTGGCCACACCTTTATCCAGTTCTTCCTGAGATAATAATTCAACTGTATTTGTGGCTCCACGGATTTTAAACGAACCGGCTTTTTGAAAATTATCGCACTTAAAAAAGAGTTTTGAACCACTTAATTGATCTAAACTATTGTTCGTCATGACGGTTGTCCGATGTATAAATGGACGAATTCGATCGTGGGCTGATGCAATATCTTTCAGAGTTACCATGGTCAAATCTAAATTCGAACAGAAATAAAAACACATTCTTTAAGGTAAAACATGAAAAAAAGTTCAAATCTTCACATGACAACAGATGAATTTCGAGAACAAGGGCACAAGGTTATTGACTGGATCGCAGACTATTATGAAAATATTGAGGACTACCCTGTCCTATCACAGGTTCAGCCTGGAGATATTCGTTCTAAATTTCCTAACAAGGCCCCTAATAAAGGGCGCACGCACGAAGAAATTCTTTCTGACATGAATGAAATTATGCCTGGCATCACTCATTGGCAGTCTCCCAATTTTTATGCTTTCTTCCCCTGCGCCACTAGTGGTCCGGCAATCCTTGGCGATTTAATCTCTACAGGGCTTGGCATTAATGGTATGAATTGGGCAACCAGCCCTGCGTGCACAGAGTTAGAAACACATGTACTGGATTGGCTCGTTGATATGATGGCACTACCACAAAAATTCAAATCCAATTCTACTGGAGGCGGTGTGTTACAGGATGCAGCTTCAAGCTCAAGTTTAGTAGCATTGATAGCAGCGCGCGAAAAAGTATCCAATGGGGAGATTAATCAAAATGGCTGTAAAGGCGACTTAACAGTCTATACCTCTGCTCAGGCCCATTCTTCTATTGAAAAGGCCGTCAGGATTGCGGGAATCGGCAAAAACAACATGCGGCTCGTTGATGTAGATGATACGTTTGCAATGGACACAAATCACTTAAAGATTTCGATTGAGACAGATATTGCAAATGGATTAACGCCTGCATATGTCTGCGCAACCGTGGGAACCACCTCAAGCACAGCATTGGATCCTTTAAGAGAAATTGGTTCAATATGCAGAGAATTCGGTATTTGGTTCCACGTAGATGCTGCCATGGCCGGCCCAGCTGCATTATGTCCGGAATATCGTTTTATTCATGATGGTATAGAACTTGCAGACAGCTATACATTCAACCCTCATAAGTGGATGCTCACTAATTTTGACTGTAGTGTATTCTATGTTGCAGACCGTTCCGCACTGATCAACGCCATGTCTGTTTTACCAGAATATCTAAAGAATAAAGCTACTGAATCTGGTGCCGTATATGACCTTCGTGATTGGGGAATCCCTCTCGGACGGCGGTTTCGCGCATTAAAGCTATGGAATGTGATCAATTATTATGGAGTTGAAGGTCTCCAAACATTTATTCGTGAACACATGGATAATACACAGACACTTCGTTCTTGGATTGAGTCTGATGAGAGATTTGAAATTATGGCAAAGACCCCTCTCACTTTAATTTGTTTTCGTCATAAAAATGGAGATGCTTTCACAGAAGAATTATTAAATCAAATTAACGAAAGCGGAAAAGCCTATATGACACATACCAAACTCAATGATCAATATGTAATTCGATTCTCTGTGGGCCAGTCAACCACAACGCTAAATCATTTAAAATCCACTTGGGATCTCATCGTTAGAATAGTTGAAGAAATGGAAAAAATTTAGTTTTTTTCAGCCAGTTCGATCAGGACCCCACCAGTACTCTTCGGGTGAATAAAAACCACTTTATAACCCTCAGCGCCAATAGTAGGATCATCTGTTATAACTTGTATATTTGAATCTTTAAGTTCTTTTATTGCATCATTTATGCTATCTACTTCAAAACATACATGATGAACACCAGGGCCTTTTTTCTTCAAAAATTTTCCAATGTGTGTATCTATTCCTAAGGATTCCAATAATTCTATTTTCCCCTTACCTGTGTCATAGATATCTGTCGTCACTCCTTGATCTTTAACTACTTCTGTTCCTTGGTGAGATAGATTCAGGATGTGCTTCCAAAAGGGCGCATCTTGATCAATGCCCTTCACAGCAATTCCAATATGTTCAATGCCAAGTATTTTCATATGATTTTGTAAAAATGAATAGTAATTGATCTCTACATCAAATTTGATTCATTAGAACTTAAAGAAACACCGAGACCATTCCCTCGAGGTAAAACCAACTTGCCATTTTCTACCGTAACCCCTCGATATGGATCATTATTAATTAAAAGATTTCCATCCAGATCCGCATAATCAACCAATGGAGATAAATGGGCCGCTGCAGTAATACCCACTGATGATTCGATCATACATCCCAACATGATCTGCATATCCCGTTCTCTAGCCATTTTGACCATCTTTAGTCCTTCAAATAAACTACCGCATTTCATGAGTTTAATATTAATCCCATCAAATACACCTTCAATCTTGGGTATATCAGCTGAATTCAAGCTGTTTTCATCTGCTATTAGGGGTAAGGGCGATTCTTTACGTAAGGTTGCTGTATCAGCCAAATTTGTTGATTTAAAAGGCTGCTCCACAAACTCTACGTTCCGTTCAGCTAGCCAATTACACATTTCGATACCAGAGGTCAAGTCCCAACCTTCATTTGCATCAACACGAATGGTTTGATCTGTTTCTTCACGAATAGCATTCATAATAGCTTTATCTTGATCAATACCCATGCCCAATTTCACTTTCAATATATGGTAGGGAGACCCCTCTTTTACCTTTTCAGGAATGAGGTCCATATCACCAATGGAGATTGTATAAGATGTTTTAGGCGCCTTTAATGGTTCAGCACCGAGATATTCATAAACAGATATCCCCTCTTTTTGGCACCACCAATCTAAAATGGCCATAGAAAAAGCAACCTCTAAGGCTTTAATTCCCCCACATTGTGGAAATACATGCTCTGAAAACTCAAGGGGATCGCCTATAGTTTCCTGAAGATCAATCCCTCCATCAAGAATGTTTAATATATCATTTGTGAATTCGTTATATCGACCAGATGGAGCCGCCTCGCCTCGCCCTAATATTCCATCGTGATTTAAATAAACATAAACCACATCATAATAATTGTGACTGCTCCTAGATATCCCAAATGGATGAGTGCATTGAATACGGTATGTGGTGTAAGAAATATTCAATTAGTAAAGACTATTGAACAGGAGCTTAAAGGTATTTCGAGGCTGGCCTCTAAACTGAGGTCTAAAACCCACCAATATAACACTTCCTGATCCTAGAGTAACTTCTGCCATGGCGATTTTTCCGCCAATATTTTTTTTCTCTCCCATAGCCCAACCACTGAGCAGAATATTCTCTTTGGCATATCGCGCTAAAACAGTGACGGGCTGCTTTGGTGGCTTTTGTTTCAATGTTTCTTTTCCACCTTCACCTGTTTCCCGCAACTTCACAATATCAAATGCACGACTACGGACATAATACGCTACAGATTTTTCCTGCATACCATAAGTGAGCGGATTACCTGTTTCTACATCTATCTGAACTAATGAACCTGGAATAAAGAAACTGGTTGAAGGTGTGTTTTGTACAACGTTTCGGATTGGCAATCCCAATTGCTGAATTATAAAATCGCTGGATTGATCCAGGGCGACTATCCTTCCCCCATTCTCAACATATTTTTTCAATGCCAATGTCCCAGCCAATCCAATACCACCAGAATATTTTTCCGGATAGGTATTATCCGTATACCCATGCAAAATACTTGAACCATTTTGAGACGGAATAATAATAGCAGTGTATTGATTTAAATTGCCATTTAGAATATCCTCATTGTGTAACGTATCCACATTGAAATGATACTGTTCCAATACCCAACGCGTCCAGCCTTCATCCATATTGGCACGCCAGGATTTATAAATACCGACTTTAGGGCTGGATAACTTTGTCGCACCTTCATTTAAGTTCTTCGATGTGCCAACAAATGATATATTGTAAGCTTTTGATAAATCCTTGAGTTTATCTATATCACCATTTTCTATGAAAAAATCACCATCGGATTTACGATATACATCCACTCCATCTTCCAATAACTCATTGACAGCAATTAAAGCAGCATTAGACTTTTGAGAGAGAACATACATCCGTTTTCCTTTTGATACGGTACCGCTAGGCATGGGGACTTCTAATAATTCTACCAGTTGAGTCTTAACTTTAAAAGGTTTTTCAATACGATCGACAGATACTCCCATTTGAAGGGTTAGTGTCCAACCTGCTAAGTCATAGGGCACTTTTGGCGCACCATTAGCATCTTTGATTTCAGGGTACTTCTGGGGTTCCATCATATCCATTAGATGTGGGCGAAAGGCTTGGCCAGCAAAAATAACATGGGTTCCTTTATCATAATTTTTTCCATTAGCTTTAAATGCACGTGTTGACCTATGAACTTCAATTCCACCTTTTCTCAATACACTTAAAAACTTACCTGTTTCATAGAGATCCCACTGGTCATTTGGAACTACATAAGCGTAGGGACCACCTTTTTCTCCTGCTTCAATGGCATCACGCCCCATACGATAAATATCGAATAGCCATTTTTCACGAAGATCTGCCGCTATATTTAATACTCCCATAGATGCTGTAAGCATATAATCGACTGCATCTCTGAAATGGGACTCACCCGCTTCCCATGGAAGAGGTAAAAAGATGTCTGTTCCAGTATTTACCATACCGCTTCGGCGGCTACCAATAGTTTTTGGTTTTTTCTCTGGGTCATAAAATCGTGGAGTGGGTGTGGAATGACTTGTTTCAGTCAATATACCAATTTGATTATGATAGTACGGTGCTGTCCGCATGCCTCCATTCCACCACATGCTATATTGAAAATCAGAAACGACACCACCCATTTTTTTCATGGCAAACCGATTGGCCATTGCCGTCCCAACAAGATTCACACCTGTTGTAACACCCGGGTGAATATTTGGATTTACCGGATCAGAAAATGGCGGTAAGAAAATACGTGCCCAAGCTGGACCCGTCTGATGATGGTTATATACAATTTGAGGATACCATCTATTGTAAAGTTGGAAAGATGCATTTTGCGTTTCTACCATATTATGCATGAACCAATCTCGATTGTTATCATGGCCAACATATTTTTGATAAAGAACCGGAGGCCCCGTTGTTTCGTAAGCTGTTCCCAGTTGTTTACGATACCAATCCACAACAATATCCATACCATCAGGATTTATCACAGGCAGTAACAAAAGAATAACATTTTCTCTAATTTTTTGCATTTCATCTGTTTCTTCGGTCGCGACCTTATATGCCAATTCTGAAGTCATTTGGCCATGAGCTCGCTCCGTGGCATGCATACCGCCATCAATCCAAACAATTGCTTTACCATT
>Ga0209034_10001510_pt1 | contig 11263 bp, 7 predicted proteins | sample MarorgKNORR_S2LV_2_FD_188219 | JGI IMG/M metagenome (GOLD analysis project Ga0209034, IMG submission 188219) | Marine microbial communities from the Southern Atlantic Ocean, analyzing organic carbon cycling - 250m_A/KNORR_S2/LV (SPAdes) (version 2) | ecosystem: Environmental > Aquatic > Marine >...
GACAGGTGATCAACCAGAGGCCGTACATAAGCTTGTCCAAGGTTTGAATGATAGTCAGACACAGCAAACGCTGTTAGGCGTAACCGGTAGCGGTAAAACTTTTACCATGGCTAATATAGTCCAGGAAGTTCAGAGGCCTACACTGGTTCTAGCCCACAATAAAACTCTAGCAGCTCAACTTGCTACGGAGTTTAAAGAGTTCTTTCCTAAGAATGCAGTTGAATACTTCGTGTCGTATTACGATTACTACCAACCAGAAGCATATGTGCCGCAATCTGATACTTACATTGAGAAGGACGCTAGTGTAAATGAGGAGTTGGATAAACTTCGATTGTCAGCTACAACTTCGCTATTGACGCGTCGTGATGTGCTGATTGTAGCGTCGGTTTCATGTATTTATGGACTCGGTGACCCAGCTGATTATTTTAATCTAGTTGCTGATGTAGAGGTAGGAGAGATTAGAAATCGTAGTCGACTTTTGCGACAACTCGTGGATATGCAGTATGAACGGAACGATTTCGATTTAGCGAGAGGGAAATTTAGGGTTAGGGGTGATACGGTCGAGATTGTACCAGCCTACGAAGAGGTGGCGGTCCAGATCCAGTTTTTCGGGGATGAGATTGAGAAAATTATAGAGATAGACCCTCTCACAGGGGAATTGCTGGCCGAACGTAAATCCACGTCTATATATCCGGCTAAACACTTTGTGACTACTCAAGAGCGGCTTCAACTAGCTATAGACGATATTAGACAAGAATTATCTGAGAGGCTTATTGATCTGAAAGAAGACGGTAAATTGCTGGAAGCGGCTCGATTGGAGAGTCGTACCAATTATGATTTGGAGATGTTGATTGAAGCGGGATTCTGTCATGGAGTTGAGAATTATGCTTGTCATTTAGCACGCCGGCATAATGCCCATAACGGTAAGACAGCGATAACTTGTGGGTCTACACCATGGACACTACTTGACTATTTCCCTGAAGATTTTTTGCTCTTCATAGATGAATCACATATGACCATCCCACAAATTCGGGGAATGAATAGAGGAGATGTTGCCCGAAAGAGTACACTGGTAGATTTTGGATTTAGATTGCCATCTGCAGTAGACAACCGTCCTCTTGATTTCAACGAATTTGAATCGCATATTAATCAAGTAGTATATGTGTCCGCCACGCCTGGCCCCTATGAACTTGAGCACAGCGCAGCGGTTGTTGAACAGGTGATAAGACCGACTGGGTTACTTGACCCAACTATAGAGGTAAAACCAACTGAGGGCCAGATAGACGATTTGCTTAGAGAAATACGCCTTAGAGTTGATAATAAGCAGAGATGCTTGATAACCACGTTAACAAAGCGGATGGCGGAGGAACTGGCTGATTATTTGTCTGAAATGGGTGTTCGGAACCACTATCTGCACTCTGATATTGATACACTGAATCGAGTTGAAATACTTCGGGATCTGAGATTAGGAATATACGATGTTATTGTTGGGATCAATCTTCTGAGAGAGGGGCTAGATTTGCCTGAAGTCAGTCTGGTTGCAATATTGGACGCTGATAAGGAAGGCTATCTTAGGTCTACTACCTCTTTGATACAAACCGTTGGGCGTGCTGCTAGGCATTCAGAGGGACATGTAATTATGTATGCTGATAGGGTGACTGATTCCATGAAAGTCGCTATATCAGAAACGAATAGGCGACGGAGTCTGCAAGATCAGTTTAACTCTGATAATGGAATAGAGCCTCAGAGTATCCAAAAAGCTGTTCACGACATAACGGAAGCAATTAAATTATCGTCTGATGATAAAGCACCGCACGTGCGAGTAAGAGAACAAATGTCTACTGATGATATGTTCAGGGTTGTAAAAGACTTGGAAGTCCAGATGAAGGAGGCAGCTCGGAACTTGGAATTCGAAAAGGCCGCGGCGGTTAGAGATGAGATGCTGGATCTGCGGCGTATATTGGCCTTGGAGAAGCAGACTCTATAACCAATTGCGTTTATCTGTGGTCTTTGTGAATCAACCTAGTCAGAGCTATTAAAACCTGTGCGTTCTCTTCCAGAGTAAACCCATCAACTTTATAAATGCTCTGTCCGGTGGTCCCGTCTACTAAGCCATTGTGGACTAACGATTCTATTAGTTGTCGATCTATGATTACTGATGGTAAGAGATTCTCTCCGGTCTCATTCGAGAGAGCAGCCACAAGTCCGTATGCTCCCCAATTGGATACGCTAGCCAATATAAGCTCGTCAGTGTTAGTAATGCACGGTTTCGGTGGAAGTGTCTTAATCAATGGAATCATCTCTGCTAGGGACCCCATGCCGATTTCGTTGCCTCCGTCTCCAATTCCAATAGAAGGCACTGATGACTGGAACAGACAGTCAACTCGTGCAGTATGATTAGAAATGTCTAGGCCCCTCATGTTTAAATAAGCATTGTCAGCAGTGGGCCCACATCTTTCCACAGAAATAAGCAAATCAGGTCTCTCTTCGGAGATCAAATTCTCCGCGAATGTTTGACTGTTATCGTGGTTAGTAATTGGGAAATCTATTATTCTGGAGTCTTTGCCTGCGAAGTCAGATAATAATCGGGACAAATAGAGATCGGATACGTAAGTGACCGAGAATCCCAGGTGTTTTAGAGCGTTACCAATAGCGACTGCGCCCGGAGGCCCATCTGTTTCTGCTGCCTTGGCCGAAGCTATATAGAAGCCGGTGACTATAAGTGCATGGCCCCGGTTAGCTAGAGCGAACCTGGCAGCGGTTTCGCAAAAATTCGGAGCCAGATGATGACTTATCTCAGAGACGCCGCGCTTGTCATTGGATAATATGACTGATTCGATGGAATGGCTGTTAATATTCATTGTGGTCTATGTTCGTAACAGGTGTTGGTTGCATTAGAATATGGAGAAATCATTGTCGGTTTTATCTGTAATTAGCATATGTCCTGGGGCATGTGTGATCATTAGTTCTGGCTTAGATACTATGGCCGCTGCCTGAGGAGTTACCCCGCATGCCCAAAATACCGGTTCCTCGTCATCAAGGATAGTTACCGGATCTCCATAGTCAGGGTTGGTAAGATCTGCTATTCCTATACTAATGGGGCTGCCTACGTGTATAGGGGCACCGTGTGTATCTGGGAACCTAGATGTGACCTGGATTGCCTTAGAGATGTGACTTCGTTTGACCGGGCGCATACTAACTACTAACGGTCCTGAAAATATACCGGCTGTGACTGTAGGAATGGACGTTTTGTACATTGGTACGTTGCATTTCATCTCTTGATGTCTGAGAGGTATATGCGCTTGTTTGAGAGCATTTTCAAATGAAAAGCTGCAACCTATTAGGAAAGATACTAGATCGTCGCTCCAGACGTGTTCGATAGATTGGCATGTTTCTGATAACTTGCCGTTACGGTATATGTTATATAAAGGAACATCGTAACGAATATCTGCGCCACTGCAGGTGAGATGTGGGTCAATGAGGCCGGGCTCTATTACTTCTAATATAGGGCAGGGTTTAGGGTTGCGCTGGCAAAACAGTAAAAAATCAAAAGACAGCGATTTAGGCAGTATAACCAAATTAGCCTGTACGTAGCCCTCCGCTAATCCTGATGTAACATTAGTCATTCTGCCAGACCTAATATCCAGACGAATATCTGAAGGACTTTCACTTTTTGGAGAAGTGGGTGGCATTCCAGGTTCTCCTTTACTTGTTTAGGACTCATATTATGGTGTGTGAAGTAAGCCGTCAATGTTGCAATTTACAACCCTAAGTTGGCAAAGCCATCCTGAGCTATATATAATCGCTGTGTATCCCACGAAAGATGTGAAATAAGTGCCTAATATTTGTTTGGTAGAGAATGCGGACGACGGAATCAGTCGTCTAGCAGCTGATCTCCGTGAAATAGGGATTGGGTTTGAAGTGTGTAGTGAAGCAGACAATTTCTCGGAGTTGTGCGACGCAGCTGAAATTGATGCTGTGATTATCGACGTGGGAACTGTCAGTAGACAGTGCGCACTACGAGTTCTGGAGAAGGCACGCCATCTGAAGAAACCTTCTGTTTTGTCTTTACCAAAAGATTTTGCTGAAGACTATGATTATTCGCTAAATCCCGATGAGCTAATTTTATCCCCGAGTACTTCTATGGAATTAGGACTTCGGGTAAAACAAGCAATCTATAGAGTGTCGGGCCCATCTGGCGAGAACGTGTTGAAAATTAACGAATTGGCAATCGATCTTGAGAGATATGAAGTGACATTGTCTGGCAGGAAGGTTGCGCTTACCTATAAAGAATTTCAGTTATTAGCTCTGTTGGCGTCGAATCCTGGCAGGGTTTATACAAGAGATGCTCTACTCAGTCAACTTTGGGGATACGATTATTTGGGCGGTACTAGAACTGTGGATGTACATATAAGAAGACTGAGATCAAAAATTGAGGACTCAGATAAAATATATTTAGAAACCATTTGGAATGTGGGATATAGATTCATTGTCAGTTGAGTCAATCATCCGTTGATGCTAAGTGGATTCATCGGTTACTCTGCTCAGGAATGCCGATACTCTTTCACTGATTCCCACGTGCTTCTCAAAAGATAAGTCGGGATCCTCTTTTAATACACCGCTCGCTTCTCTTCTCGCTATTTCCAATATATCTCTGTCGGATAGTTTTGCCATCTTGAGATCGGGCAGGCCACTTTGTCTGGTACCAAAGAAATCGCCAGGGCCTCTCAGTTCTAGATCGACCTCAGCTAGCTTGAATCCATCATTGATATTTTCTAGAGCAGCTAATCGCTCTTTCGCTAGTTCCGAGGGATCGTCTGATACTAGGATGCAATAGCTTTTGTGTTCGCCTCTGCCGACACGACCTCGGAATTGGTGAAGTTGGGAGAGCCCGAAGCGATCTGCGCTCTCTATCATCATTACGGTGGCGTTAGGAATATCGATGCCAACTTCGACGACTGCCGTTGATATCAGGATATGGATTTCCTTATCTCGAAACGCGCGCATGACTTTGTCTTTTTCTTTAGAAGACATACGGCCATGTAATAATCCAACATTACACTGAGGAAATATGTCTCGTGAAAGAATCTTATGATCTTCTATAGCAGATTTTGCCTCTATGGCATCTGATTCGTCGATTAAAGGGTAAATAATGAATGCCTGTCGGCCTGCTTCTATTTGTTTAGAAATGAACCCATAGGCTACCTCTCTTCGGTCTGGTCCAATCCATCTTGTCTGTATAGATTGTCGTCCTGGCGGCAAACTGTCTATAGTAGACACGTCTAGATCACCGTAGAGAGTGAGAGACAAAGTCCGGGGGATAGGAGTGGCTGACATGACAAGACTATGAGGGTTCTCACTACCCTTTTGCTTTAATTCAGACCGTTGTAATACCCCAAAGCGATGTTGCTCATCCATAACTGCCAGTCCGAGTTTGGGTATCTCGATATCCGACTCTATTAAGGTATGAGTTCCGATGATTAGATCTATCTCGCATGATTTCAATTTGTCGATTATTTCGGACTTTGCACGAGCTCTGGTACTTCCAGTTAATAATGCTACTTGCATGGTGCGATCGAATGAGGGCAACTGTATGGTAAGAATGTTGTTATTTTTAGGAGGCGAGGTCGCATCATTGAATAAGGTTTTAAGGGTTTGGAAGTGTTGCTCAGCTAAGACCTCGGTCGGAACCATGATGCTGCCTTGGTAGCCGCTAGTGATAGTTGCGATTAGCGCGGTTAGTGTGACTATGGTTTTACCGCTACCTACTTCTCCTTGTAGCAAGCGATTCATTGGAGACGTTCCTTGTGACAAATCGGTAATGATCTCATCAATGCACCGTTTTTGCGCAGGAGTAAGAGGGAAAGACAACGATTTTTCAAAAGAGGTTAGTACTGTCTGATTAGGAATTATTGTAATGCTGGATTCTGTTTTCTGTAATTCGGCACGGCGTCTGAGAACCGCAATCTGTAATGTAAAGAGTTCATCGAATGCTAAGCGTCTCCTGCTATTAAATAGTGCGAGTTCATTAGAAGGAAAGTGAGCCTCAGAAATAGCATCCTGTAAAGGCATTAAGTTGCATCGCCCCGTGATTTCCTTTGGGATGTGGTCATTGATCCCTTGCAACCATTCCCGTATGCATTGCCACATGAATCTTCTGAGATTCCGTGAGGTGATACCACTCGTAAGAGAATAAATAGGCACATGCCTGCTAGTGTTGATAGGACTCGCTGAGTCACTCAGAATATCGTATTCGGGGGACTGGAGTACTATTTGCCCACGGTAAACTGTCGCTTTTCCGCTTACTGCTATTCTGGAGTTCGCCTTTATCGTGCGGGCTAGAAATGATTGCCCGAACCAGGTAATTTTGATGTTTCCTGATTCGTCGCTGATGATGGCCTCAGTCGATTTTAGTCTTCCTCCAGATCCCATACTCACAGCCCTAGATTCCCATACCACGCCATGAAGTGTGGTTTCCTGATCTGGTTTGATGTCCGATATGAATGCTATTTGGGAGTAGTCAATATGGCGTCGTGGAAAAAAATACAATAAATCTCTTATAGAGAATACTCCCAGTTTTCCGAAACGATCACTGATTTTTGCGCTTATGCCTCGAAGTCTATCTATGGTTACATCAGGATTAAGTCTGGTGCTAATCTGAGAAGCGTTATTAGAGGTTGTGCGCTGGGCTTTATTACTGCCAGAAACGATTTTCGACTTGTCGTGATGGTCCGGGGTGTCAGGGTAGATACTAATCGGAGTAGGTGGATTAGTGAGTTCTGTTGTGTTCAGCGTTTGTAGCCAACCGGAAACCCATTCTTGGCGTTGCTGTTTGTTGAGGTCAGAATACTTTGTGAGATAAGTGTTTGAAAGCTGGGGGGTGGAACTTAGGAATGACGTTAATTCTGTTTCCCAATGAGAGAGAAATTTGTCTAGGCCGCCAGCGACCGCTCTATCATCATAGCTTCTGGTCTGCTCAAGTTTAAGTATGTGCCAGAAGGCTGTAAGCCAGGTTGGTGGTGTGTCATGGTTTGATGGCATAATGCACTTAGACTGGGTTCCTGCGACGTGGGTTTGGGTTAAAGTAAATTTGCCATTGGATAGGCTTAGTGGTGATTATATCATCGCTAAAATTGTTTACATGTGTTATGTGTCAGGGCTGGAAACCTATTTTGAGGTTATAAAACAAATACCTATCGCATTTGGACCAACGTGTGTCCCTAGTGTCGGTCCAAATTGACTTATTATTGGGTGGTTATCAGCAATAACTGGTCGTAATAAGTCCGATAAATAGTCGCAATGACTGCTGTCAGTGCTATAAAGAATGCCTACATCGGTTACGGGAAGGTATTCTCCGAATAGCTCACTTAATCTATTGGTGGCTCGTTTGATGCTGCGAGACCGTTCCAGGGGATGGACCTCCCCTTCTCTTAAGTGCAATATGGGTTTTACATTCAGCATTCCCCCGAGGAAAGCCTGTGCTTTGCCAATTCGGCCGCCTTTATATAGGTTGTCTAGTGTATCAAGAGCTACTATGCAGTGGGTTCGTTTACACAAATCAAGGAGTGATTCGTGTATGGAGGCTAGGTCTTTTTCGTGGTTGACTAAGGAAGCTGCTCGGATAGCGATTAATCCTAGAGCAAATGAGGCTAGCATTGAGTCAATGATGATGATGTTTGGTGGAGCACCCAGGGCTGTTTTTGCTTGAATGGCCGAGTTGACCGTTCCGCTAAGCTTGCTTGAAACATGGATAGATATGATGTCATGGCCTTTATTCAACTCTTCTTCATACACTGTTTGGAATTCTGGGATGCTGGGTTGGGATGTAGTGGGGAGATTGCTGGAATTTGCAATATATTCGTAAAATTCACTTGAGCAAATATCGACGCCGTCTTTACAATCTTTACCGTCGATTAAGACATGGCAGGGAACAACGATGATACCTAGGTCTGAGGACAGATCTTGAGGTATATCTGCGGAACTATCAGTAATAATTGAGATGGTCATGTACAACTCCTGCGAGACGTTATTCTAATGATATCAAATACAGAGGACTTGATTGATTGGCGAATAACATGTCGATCGTAGTGTCGGGGAGTATTTGCTCCAGTTTGTCCACTAGTTCAATTGCTTCCGATTCTGACGTTTGAGATCCTCTGTAGATAGTGAGAATAGGATGGGTGTATGTGCAAAGATCTGGAAGGGATGCACTTATGAGTTCGGCAATGTCTGTATGAATTGCAATCTCTTGGTACTCAATCGTTGAGATGTATTGGGAGGAATCAATAGATTGTGAAGGATATACAGGTAGTTGATCGTTAGGTAGCGGATTAATAGATATACAAAGAGTTTGTGAGGCTTGCGAGGACATTTTTGCGAAATTCACCGACGAGTCATTGTAAGGGTTAAAGGTGAGTGCGGCACAAATTGCGTGTACTGGGGTGTGAAACACCATGGTCTTTACAGTGGATCCGCATATACTGGCCTCCTCTAAGTGTTGGATTGTCTTTAGCTGATTCAGACTGGTGGCCATGAGAATAATGTCGGAAGGGGAGATCTGTTCGATGATTTGGGTTAAAGATGTGAAAAATGTAGGATCGTTTTGTTCAGTAGCAATATTAGAGGCTAGACCTGATTCTGTGAATATATGTCCGAATCCGTCGTCGGTGATGCTAATAAGGCAACAAGTTTTATCGGGATCGGTCTCATAGGACAGGGGAGTAGTAGTTGTCTCGTGGTCGTCCATGTTCTCAATCATTAAGGTATTTAGCGTTCCAGAACCTAAGGCTGTATCTATCACTAGTTGGGGTTGTTTGGTGTGAATGTGGAGCTTTATAGAATTGTCTAGTTCAGTTGTTAGTATTGAGTTTCCCAAGGATGAAAGGGAAGTCCGGAGGTCTTTGGCGGAATTACCACCGTTCGTTACTACGAATTGGGTACAAAACCCCCAATCGTCAGAAGCGATTGGATGGTTTGTGATAGAAGTTTGAATGCTGGTTTGTAGAATGATGTCTTGATATATAGGAATGTTTTCCAGTTGTAGATCAGCATAGTGTGCCCATATTCCTACGAATATGGTGAGTAATCCGAGAGCGCCTGAATCAACTACGCCAGACTGAGCTAATAACAGCATCTGGTTGGGAGTGTCGTCCACGTAATCTCGTGATGACGCCACTATTTGCTGCCAAAATGGGGTTAAACCTGACGGTATTGTGGATGAAGATTCGAAAGATAAACTTACGCTTTCCATGATGCTGAGCATTGTGCCTTCTACTGGTTCGCTCATAGAGGAGAAAGCAGTAGAATGGCCTACCTTTATGGCATCGACCATATCCCGAGTTGTGCATGTTTCATGTGTAATGAGGTGCCGGTATACACCTTGGATGAATTGGGACAACAATACTCCGCTGTTACCACGTGCTCCCCAAAAAGATCCATTTGCTAAGATGCCTAACGCTTCTCCCAAATGTTCAGGGGAAACGTCTCCAATGTGATCTAAGCCTGAAGTTAGAGTGGCTAGCATGTTTGTTCCCGTGTCTCCGTCTGGTACTGGAAATACGTTTATACGATTGATAGTTTTTTGGTGGATTTTGAGGGCAGCCTGAGCGCTCTTCATTGCAGCGATGAAAGATGTTCCAGTAAACGTTTGGACGGACGGTGTTCCAATATCTGTCATGATGATTAGGGAGTATTATATACTAGTGAGAGACAGGAAATGGGGTCGATGTTGGAAATGACATGCGGTGATTGACCATGAATATAGCCGAGATTACAATTCGTTCTATAGGGTCTTTGGGGTAAAGAAATAATGTACGATCCTAAGATTTCAGAGAAGGGATTCTCTCAATCTAATGAGCCTACGGAACCGTCGCAAAGACTCGTGGCTGGTGATCTCCAGCTAGATGAGGAACTGGCGGAACAATCTCTTCGCCCCCGTTATCTTGAAGACTTTGTTGGGCAATCCCAAGTAAAAGAGAATTTGGCTATCGGAATAAAGGCTGCCACGATCCGTGAGGAGCCTCTTGATCATGTTATCGTGTACGGCCCGCCGGGTCTCGGTAAAACTACATTGGCCAATATTATAGCCAATGAAATGAACGTGAATATAAAAGTAACATCAGGTCCTGCGATAGAACGGGCCGGTGATATAGCCGCTATATTGACTTCTCTACAGCCAAACGATGTTTTGTTTATAGATGAGATACATCGCTTAAATCGTGTAGTGGAAGAAGTGCTGTATTCCGCTATGGAAGATTTCTTCTTATCATGGATGGTTGGCAAAGGTTTGTCGGCTAGAAATGTGAACCTTCGCATAAGCCCATTCACATTGATTGGGGCGACTACTAGATTTTCTTTAATTAGCGCGCCGCTTCGTGATAGGTTCGGCTCCGTGTTCCGACTGGATTACTATTCAATGGACGATATGGAACGGGTGGTCGCAAGGTCATCAGAGATATTGTCAGTCGAGGCAGATACGCAAGGTATCAGACATATCGCGGAACGATCTCGGGGTACGCCTAGAATAGCCAATCGCTTGTTAAAGCGAACCAGTGACTATGCACTAGTCAAAGCCGACAACCGCGTGACAGATAAAGTGGCTATGGAGGCACTAAACCTCTTAAGGGTTGATAGATTAGGCTTAGATGAATCTGATCACAAATTGTTATCGACCATCATTGAAAAATTTGATGGGGGTCCTGTTGGCCTCGATACACTTTCGGCCGCCTTGAGTGAGGATACGGACACCGTAATGGATGTGTGGGAACCGTACTTGATGAAACTCGGTTTGTTGGAGCGTACAAGTAGAGGGCGCGTGGCGACGCGTTCTGCTTATGAATACTTGGGAGTGCCGAATAATCGCAGCGATGACACAGCTTCAAATCAAGGTAGATTTTCGGATATTTAGAGCCTCATAGGACCACGAAAGGCCCTAGCGAGCGACTTTACGACAGCAAGATTTCACGCTAATATTCCTTAGCTATAAGAGTTTTGATTAAGGGGTGTAGCGATGATTTATGAATTGAGAACTTACGAGACTATACCGGGCAGACTTCCCGCGTTGAATGATAGGTTTGCAAATCATACTGTCGGGTTTTTTAAACGCCATGGAATACATGTAGTAGGTTTCTGGACGGAAGAAGTCGGGACCAGCAATCAGTTGGTTTATATGCTGGGATTCGATAGTTTGGCAGATCGGGAAAAGAAATGGGCAGCATTCCAATCTGATCCGGATTGGAATCGAGTTAGGGCTGAATCTGAAGTT
>Ga0209034_10001511_pt1 | contig 11260 bp, 10 predicted proteins | sample MarorgKNORR_S2LV_2_FD_188219 | JGI IMG/M metagenome (GOLD analysis project Ga0209034, IMG submission 188219) | Marine microbial communities from the Southern Atlantic Ocean, analyzing organic carbon cycling - 250m_A/KNORR_S2/LV (SPAdes) (version 2) | ecosystem: Environmental > Aquatic > Marine...
GTGATCGGATCAATTCTGATAGATCCAGACGCCTACTTTGAAGTGGCTTCGACCATAAGATCAGAGGATTTTTATCTCGTCAAACATAGATGGATTTGGAACGTTTTTAAGACTCTTAACGACCAAAACATGCCAATTGACCAACTCACAACTAAGGACGAACTAGATGCTCGCGACCAGCTAGAAGAAATAGGTGGTTTTGCTTACCTCACCCAATTGGTCACACGAGTACCAACAGCATTCAACGTAGCAGCTTATGCTAGGCTTGTCGAAGAAGCAGCCACTCGTCGTAGACTAATAAAGGCAGCTGGAGATGTAGCAAAAATAGCTTATGATGAAAAAACTGATATTAATGAGGTAGTTAACCAATCAGAACAGGCACTTTTTGGAGTAAGCGAAGGTCGATCTACCCGCGACCTAGTTCCTATAAGACAAGTAGCAAATGAATATTACGATCGAGTTCAGCAACTTTACGATAACCGAGGAAAAATAGTTGGGGTTCCAACTGGTTTTCAAGATCTAGACAAATTACTAGGCGGCATGCAAAAATCGGATCTTATTGTAGTAGCTGGTAGACCAGGTAAAGGAAAGTCTGCTTTCATGGTTTCAGTAGCCCTTAATGCAGCACTTACTCACAATCAGAGAGTAGCTTTATTTTCACTTGAGATGTCAAACGAACAGGTTATGCAGCGTATGGTCGCACAGGATAGTCATATCGACAGTCATAAACTACGTATGGGTGAGCTTGAAGATGAACAGATGGATCGTTTTATTCACTCTGTCAATTTGTTGAGCGATGTAGGAGTATATTTAGATGACACTCCCTCAATATCAGCTATGCAGTTACGCTCCAAAAGTCGTAGATTAGCAGCGGAAATCAAGCTAGACTTAATAATTGTGGATTATTTACAACTGATGGTAACTGATCTACGACGTGACGCAAATCGAGTACAAGAGGTATCAGAAATATCACGTAGTCTAAAAGCTTTAGCCCGTGAACTACACGTGCCTGTACTTGCTGGAGCCCAGCTTTCTAGAGGTGTGGAACAACGAACGGGTCAAAAACCATTGTTGTCTGATTTACGCGAATCTGGCAGTATAGAACAGGATAGCGATGTAGTAATGTTTTTACATCATCCTGATTCATGGGATGAGGATCCACAACGACAGCACGTGACTGAAGTAGTAGTATCAAAACATCGCAATGGTAAAACCGGATCCGTAGAACTAATATTTCTGCCACAATACGCTGAATTTGTTGACGCAGCACATAGGAGTATAGTTCTTCAGGAGGAACAGGAGTGAAAGGATTCTCAGGTTTCCCTAAAGGAAAAACTCGTATTACCCCTGTTCCAAATCTATTCTTTAGTGAACTACTGCCATTTATTGACGATATAGATGAATTAAAATTGACTATATACTGCTTCTGGCGTCTAGGATTAAAAGAAGGTGATTTGAGGTATCTTAGTCACAATGAATTGGAGATGGACAAGATATTAGTTGATAGCTTTAAAGAACCCGGTATACATGCTCTCAACCAAGCACTGGAAAGAGCATGTGCACGTGGCACTCTGTTGCACGTTACTGTAGCAATGACAACAGACAAAGAAGAGCACTATTACTTCCTTAATACACCTAAAGGAAGAATGGCTGTTGACAGTATAGACAAGGGTAATTGGACCCCTAAAAACGATCCCGACAATCCAATAAGTGTTGCTATAGAGAGACCAAACATATTCAGTATTTATGAACAAAATATTGGGGCACTAACCCCACTTATGGCAGACAAATTACTAGAAGCAGAAAAGGAGTTTCCAGATTTTTGGTTGAGAGAAGCAATTAGGTTAGCTGTAGAAAATAATGCACGCTCTTGGAGTTATGTGGACGCCATCCTCAAACGCTGGAAGCGTGAAGGAAAGGATAGTCAATATGGAAAAGGCAAATCAGATACTGAAAAAACTCGCCGCAAATACCTCGAGTACCTCGACAGTTAACAGCAACTCTGCAAATATGGCTGGATTGGGAGATGCGGACTGCCCTAATTGCCTTGGTATAGGTTTTGTAAGCTCGAATGCCGACATAGATGACCCAGATTTTGGCCGACTGTATCCTTGTACTTGCCGGTTTGAAGACATACAACGTGCAGTTACTGAGCAAAAACAACTTTTCTCTAGTTTAGGACCACTGTCTAAAAAGATATTCGATAGCTTCATTCCTTCAGGTAACACAACGGAACCAAGACAAAAGGATAGTTTGCAGAGAGCATTTGAACAGGCACGTCGTTTTGCAGACAAACCTGAAGGATGGATCATGTTACATGGCGGCTATGGATGTGGCAAAACTCACCTTGCAGCTGCTATAGCCAATCATTGCTTGTCTCAAGGTCAGGATGTGCTATTTGTGAACACTCCTGATTTGCTTGATCACCTACGTTCTACATTCGCTCCAGGATCTACAATTGATTATGATGATTTGTTTGAACAAACACGCAATATATTCCTGTTAATACTTGATGACCTTGGTGCTGAGAATCCTACCCAGTGGGCTCAAGAAAAACTTTATCAAATAATCAATCATAGATATAATGCAGCCCTGCCAACTGTAATAACTTGCAATGTAAACCTAGAAAGTATAGAACCGCGCATCAGAAGTCGACTTGTAGATATAGACTTAGTACGTAAATTAATCATACAAGCACCTGATTTTCGTAGGGCTGACTCTGACCAAACCGACTTGTCATCTCTACCTATACATTCACGACAAACCTTTGAAACTTTCGAATCTCGAGCAGGTGAAATCCCGTCGGAACATCACAAGCGCCTAGATATTGCAGCCACAGCTGCCAAGAGCTTTGCCGAACATCCGGAAGGATGGTTGTTATTAATTGGTGGTCACGGTTGTGGGAAGACACATTTGGCGGCTGCGATAGCTAACTATCGCGTGCGGAATGGTAGTCCAGCCCTATTTATCACTTCGGCGGACCTGCTGGATCATTTGCGAGCCACATTCAGTCCCGATTCACTGGTGCGCTTCGACAAACAGTTTGCAGAACTTCGTAACACACCACTACTCATCCTAGACGACCTCACAATGGAAAGTGCAACTCCATGGGCGCGAGAAAAACTAATGCAGCTTATTGACCATCGATATGTGACACGTCTTCCTACTGTTATCACGACATCTGCCGACAAATCTGACCTTGGTACTAGATTAGAAAGCCGTCTTTTAAATCCTGCAATAAGCACCATATGCCCTATCACTGCTCCAATGTATAAAGGCAAGAAACGTCACTCACGGTCATAATAATTCTGTTTTGATTTTCCAGACAAGGTTAAATAAGAAAACACAAAGATTTATTGTAGGAATTATAGCTATCATATTGATATGTCTATTGACCTATGGACTGCTTACGACATCAGCACAATCTGTACCGACCCATCCTTTCCATACCGCGAGTAAAAACGAGAATACCACACAGACAATAGCTTATAGAGGAGGCTTAGGACTCTGGCCAGAAAACACTCTGTACGCTTTCCAGCAATCCGAAGTAATCGGCAGTGATGCAATACAAATGGATGCACGAATCAGCTTAGACAACACACTTGTTGCTATTCATGATAGTACTGTAGAGCGAACCACCAATGGATTTGGGGCTGTGAACCAGTTAACTTTAACTGAATTGCAAAACCTAGACGCAGGTTATCAATGGTCTCAGGACACTGGATTTACATTCAAATACCGTGGCCAGGGTATCACTATACCAACCATTGCTGAAGTATTTGCAGAAATAGATAGCATACAAATATATGTTGCTATTAAGGATGATGAGTTGTTTGCAGCAAACCTTCTCTGCATGAATATACGAGACTACAATATGAATCAAAAGGTGTTAGTATCCGCTGATAATGATTTGGTGCTTGAACACTTTAGAAAAACGTGTCCAGAAATAGCCACGTCCGCTAGTGGTAAAGAGCAAAAGGTATTTACTGCACTGAATGCAGCATTCTTGACCCCTATCTATAGCCCAAAATTTCATTTAGTGGAGTTGCCATCAACTTGGTACGGCTTACGACTTATTACACCTAATCTAATACAATCGGCACATCTACGAGGCTTAAGAGTCCACGCAGTAAACATCAATGAATCCGATCAAATGGAACTTGTAATACAACAAGGAATAGATGGTGTTGTTACAGATTACCCTAATCTTATGATAGATGTTATCAATGACAAATGATATTATTGGGTTAATCTAACGCAATGAATACAATTAACAATTATTTATTGTGAAAACCCAACAAATTCATGTTGTACTCAGCAAGCATTCAGACATTCAATTCTGTCAGTTTACCGCTAGTCATAAAAATGACTCTCTCAGCAATGTTGGTGGACCTATCTCCAATCCGTTCTATATTATGAGCCACAAATAGAACAGATAACAAGTAATCAGTCGAGTGACTGGCATCACGAGTTTCTCCCACAAGCTTATGGAACAATAGCCTATGTTGAGTATCAAGACTGTCATCATTGTCTGCTACAGCATATGCTAGATTTGCATCATGTTCTGTATAAGCTACCATCGCCCTTCTTAACATGTCACGACATTGACTAGTCAGTTGATATACAGCATTGGGAATATCCCGCTTTGGAACCATTTCCACACGCACAGCCAACTTAGCTATACCTGCAGCGTAATCACCAATGCGCTCCAACTCAGTTACGATATTCATAGTTGCAATAATAAGACGCAAATCTACAGCCACAGGCTGCTGAGTGACCATAATATGTAAGCAGTGCTCCTCAAGCTCGAAACGCTTTGTATTAATATGGACATCCTCTGCAATAACCTCTTGAGCAAGCTCCACGTCACAAGCAGCAAAAGCATTTATGGCTTTATCAATAGCAGTATCTACCTTACTACTCAACCGTATTATGTCATCTATGATACCTTTTAGATGTTCGTCTAAAGTAGCACGAGTCTGAATGTTGTCCATAATCATACTCCTCTAATTACAATATGGGTCACACTGATACCAGTATCTCTTCTCCACCCACTTCTAATTGACTGGCAAACTGTTCTGGAAGCCCATTGTCCCGAACCGCTTGCGCTGCTGCACTAACATTATAATCAACTCTTCTATAATCAACATGTATTTTTCCTGCCTCGAGTATTAGCAACACATATCCAGCGCGGAAGTCACCATCTTTAGGTTTTCCAACCGACCCAGCATTAATAAACACAGTACCATCTACATATTTCTGGTAATGCAAATGTGTGTGTCCACAAAAAATCACATCAGCCTCCGCCATTCTAGCAATACGTTCAAAGGTGGATTCACGCCGATCAGCAAACAAATACTCATTAGTAGAACGTGGACTACCATGTACAAACAGTAATCTGTGTCCCAAGAGCTCCCTACGAATAGATTTCGGAAATTCTCTCAAGTAATCTTTTCCTTCAACACTAGTATTTTGCTTTGTCCATAAGAGAGAAGTATTACTACGTGCGACATCATCTGGATTATTATAAGCACAGCCACAGTTAGCTCTATCAAAGCCAACAGCATCATCATAGTTACCCATTACTGTTGTTATATTGTTCTTACGCACAAAATCAATTGTGTCGTTTGGATATGCTCCATAACCAACTAGATCACCCAAACAATATATCTCGTCTGGTTGTGCATAATCAAGATCCTTCCACACTGCCTCTAAAGCATGGACATTAGAGTGTATGTCTGACAATATAGCAATTTTCATGCCTAACCAAATCGACCTGTAACATAATCTTCAGTTCGTTGTAACGATGGTCGCGTGAAAATAGTTGTAGTCTCATCAAATTCTATTAATTCGCCTAACCAGAAAAACCCGGTTTTGTCGGATACACGAGCCGCCTGCTGCATATTATGAGTCACAATGACAATAGTGTAGTGTTCCTTCAATTCCTGTATCAGTTCCTCTATTTGATTTGTCGCAATAGGATCCAGAGCAGAGCATGGTTCATCCATTAAGATTACATCCGGAGTCACTGCCAATACACGGGCTATACATAAACGCTGCTGTTGACCTAATGATAGAGACAAAGCTGGTTGTTTCAAATCTTCCTGTATTTCATCCCATAGAGCAGCTGCACGCAGCGAATGCACAACCAATTCCTGTAAATCATTACCATGAGCTATTCCTAACACACGTGGACCAAAGGCTACATTATCAAAAATAGATTGTGGAAATGGATTGGGTCTCTGGAATACTAAACCTACTTGACGACGTAATTCAGTTTCATCAATATTTGGCGCATAAATATTTTGACCATTTAGAACTATGCTGCCACTCATTCTAGTATCAGTAATAGTATCATTCATACGGTTAAGACAACGTAAAAAAGTAGATTTACCACATCCCGAAGGCCCGATAAGCGCCGTAATCTCACGCGGTAATACTGTCATATTTACATCGCGTAAAGCTTGCGTATTACCATAATAGAAGTTTAGCTGCTCAATCTGGAAAGTTATCTCATCTAACATTGTATTTTACCTATCCGAACCGACCGGTAATGTATTCTTCTGTCTGTTTTTCACGTGGAGCACTAAATAGGTCTTCACCACTTCCCCATTCCACCAATTCTCCTTGTAGCATAAATACTGCCAAATCAGCAATGCGAGCCGTCTGCTGAATACTGCTAGGAGCAATAACAACTGTATAGTCCTGCTTAAGGATCTGAAGCGAAGATTCGACTTTTGCGGTGGAAATAGGATCAAGACCTGAAGTGGGTTCGTCAAGCAATAATACTTCAGGTGCTAGAGCCAACACTCTGGCAATACATAGTCGCTGCTGTTGTCCTCCAGACAATGCATTAGCAGAATCGTCCAGTCTGTCCTTCACTTCATCCCACAAGGCAGATGAACGCAAGCTGCCTTCAACTGCATCATCCAATTTTGCTCGACGTCGCTCCCCAGCCAATTCCAAACCATAAGTTATATTTTTTCGAATTGAAAAAGGCAAGGGTATAGGCTGAGCAAAAACGATTCCAACTCGCCTACGAAGCGAAATTACATCCACGTTCCTATCGAAGATATTCATATCGTCGATAATAACTTCGCCAGATATACTTACATCGAGAAGATCATTTAGTCGATTTAGAGTGCGGAGCAAGGTGCTCTTACCACCCCCGGCTGGACCAAATAGAGCTGTTATAGCATTTTCAGGGATATCCAAACAAACATCACTCAGAGCCTGAGTACCATCATCATATCCTACTGACAGCTCATTTATTCTAATTTTAGGATTATCGAACATTATAGTATCCTACCATTCTCGTTTACGACGCTGCCAGCTGCGCACACTTGCAGCCAATATATTCATGGTCAGTACAAACGCGAGGAGCACAGTCGCTGTACCATATTGAATCGTGATAGGCATTTCTGGCACTTGGGTGGATATAACAAAAAGATGATAAGGTAATGCCATAGTCTGATCGAAAATAGAATTAGGTAACTTGGGCAGAAAGAATGCAGCGCCCGTAAAAAGAATTGGAGCAGTTTCACCAGCTGCTCTATTCAAACCAAGAATAACACCAGTGAGAATACCCGGCAATGCTTGAGGAAGCACTACTCTACGAATAGTCTGCCATCGTGTAGCCCCCATGCCAACACTTACCACCCGGAAGCTTTGAGGTACCGCTCGCAACGCTTCCTCCGCTGTACTAATTATTACCGGGATAGTCATAATTGAAAGTGTAAGGCAAGCTGCAACTATTGAAGAACCCAGGTCTAGAAATAGTACGAATAGTCCCAATCCAAACAACCCGTATACTACAGAAGGAATACCTGCCAGATTCACAATTGCCAGACGGATCATACGCGTCCAGTAACTATCATTCGCATATTCTGAGAGATAGATTGCTGATGAGACTCCTAGAGGTATTGATATAAGACCAGTACCAACCACAAGGTAGATTGTCCCAATAATAGCGGGCCATATACCACCCGATCTCATACCATCGCGCGGCATCTCTAACAAGAATTGCCATGACACAGCTTCTGCGCCTGAGAAAAAGATAGAACCTACTATGACAATTATTGGGACAGCTGTAGCTACAGCTGCTAAGCCTATGACTGCAAATACTATTCGCTCTGTATGGTGTCTAGATAAACGTATCATATCGCTTTAAATCTATCTCAAGACAGCAATCTCTCTGTACGTTTACGTGCACGGAATAATACTGCCGAAGCAGTAATATTGACTGTCAGGCTAATAAGAAACAATATAAGTCCGATAGAAAAAAGTACATGATAATGTAAACTTCCATTAGCCACTTCTCCCATCTCGGCTGCTATAGTGGCCGTCATAGTACGAAGCGAAATGAAAAGCGAACCTAACCCGGATGCCATCTGTGGGGCATTTCCGGTCACCATCATTACCGTCATAGTTTCCCCAATAGCACGACCAATTCCCAACATCGTTGCTGTCAACACCCCTGACCTAGCTGCTGGCAAGGTCACACGCCAAATTGTTTGCCAACGTGTAGCACCAAGAGCAAGTGCCGCATCCCTATATGCTTTAGGTACGGCATCCAATGCATCTTCAGCTACGCTGACAATAGTAGGAATGGCCATACCCGCTAATAGTACGGCACCAGTAAATGCAGTAAGACCTGTAGGAAGATAAAGCTCTTCACGCACTAGAGGTGCTAACACAGTAATCCCCAGAAAACCTAGCACAACTGAGGGTACACCTCCTAAGACTTCTACTAACGGTTTTAATATTTCGCGTAACCAGAGAGGCGCAATTTCCGCAATAAATATTGCAGTCATAAGTCCAAATGGAATAGCGATCAAAGCTGCTCCAAGTGTAATGATTAGAGATCCGCTTAGAAGTGGTAGAACTCCAAAATAATTCTCAATAGGATACCATCGTTGACTCCACAAATCCCTAGCTTGTATTTCTCCAAAAGTGGGTAGTGACTCCTGCATCAAGAAAAGAAAGATAAGACCGACAAACACAACTGCCGAATAACCTGAAATGCGGATAATTGCTTCCACAACAAATTCAAGCAGTTGACGATATTTGGTATTGAAGATCATTTTGCTATTCATAATTTTTGTCATTCTTCCTAATATCTGTTCCAGTCACTTTACTCTTACACTCTAGTCCACAGGTACAAAGCCTAGTTCCTCGACAATTGACTGTGCTTGTTCGCTATAGATCCAGTCAATATAATCCTTGGTATATCCAGTCGCTTCTCCTGGTAAGTACATATACAGTGCACGTGAAATAGGATATGTGTCATCAATCACAGTCTTGATTGTAGGCATAATATATAAGCCATCATCGCTTGGAGATACAGCGACGGTCTTTACTGCATCTGTCACATATCCGAGGCCATCATAGCCTATAGCGTTCGGATTCTGGGATATTTCGGATGTTATACCCTCCGATGAGGGTAACAGCAAAGTGCCGGGAGAAAAGAAGGTTTCATCATTCTTATTACCCATACGAACTACAGACTCCAGAAAATACACATGCGTACCTGAGTTAACTTCACGTGACAGACAAACAATTGGACGATTCTCGCCTCCCAAATCTACCCAATTAGTGATTTTGCCACTAAAAATATCAGACAATTGTTGCAATGTAAGCCGATTAATCGGATTCTGCGGATGTACTATCACCGCTATACCATCACGGGCTATAACATATTCAACTGGTACGTAACCGTTTTCTTTGGCATTATCAACTTCTTTTTCCTTCATCCTTCGAGATGCATTTGCAATGTCTACAGTACCATTTATCATTGCAGCTATGCCTGTCCCAGATCCGCCGCCAGTTACAGATACACTAACATTTGGGTATGTCGCATGGTAAGCCTCAGCCCATGCTAACGCTAAATTGACAATGGTATCGGATCCCTTATTTGTTAAAGTAACACTATCCACCATATCAGCATTTTGTAATCTGTTTATTTCTGCACCGCATGCACTTAGTACTAGAGCTCCGATCACAAAGATAATGATGATGTATCGACTACCTGTCACTCGCATGTCAATACTATACCCTAGTTAGGAGACGGAAAAAGTGACTCGGGGTTAATAATAGATAAATTTTTGGTTAAGTATTGTTAATGTTCCTACATCAAACTAATCGAGTGAATTTAGAGACATGCCCTTTACATCAGGTTTGCATGTATTAATTTATGAGAATTTTGATATTTCTAAACTAATTAAGGAAGTGAGATTATTTGTCTGCTCGTAACAATGTAAAGCTAATGATTGCACCAGTCTCAGGCGCATTTTCAGCCCATATCTCCCCACCATGGGCTTGTACAACATGATTGGCAATTGCTAAACCTAGTCCAGTTCCAGCACCTTTCCGAGTACGGTCTGCACGAAAAAAACGTTCAAAAATACGTGGTAAATCATCTGGATGGATTCCAGGACCAGAATCCTGTGTTTCAATTCGCACGTACTCATCCTCGGCAATTGCACTAACAATCACACTACCATCCGGAGGCGTGAACTTGATAGCATTATGAAATATGTTACCTAAGACTCTTTGTATTTGGTCTGCATCAGCCCATACTGGGACATCTGTACATTCGGTCACTCCAAAATGTATAGATTTCAATTTAGCCTGAGGTTGCAAACGCTCAATTGCTGACATTATCAGTGCAGATGCAGTAGTGGAGTCCAACTTAATGGCAAACCGCCCAGACTCTATCAGTGATATGTCAAGCAACTCTTGCGCCATTTCCTTCAATGTCTCAGTCTCGGTAGTCATTTTTTCAAGAGCAGATATGGTGTCCGCAGACTGTTCTCGGGTTAGTAGCATATCCAAAAGTAAACGAATTGAAGTCAACGGTGTGCGCAATTCATGCGATATGTTTGCAAACATATCACGCCTAGCCTGTTCCAAATGATGCAAGTTAGAAACATCAGACAAAGCAAGAACAGCTCCATGATCGAATCTCAATGCTCGTACCTGGAAAACACTGTCCTGAAACTCAGATTGCCATTCATATAATTCTTCGTCAGTTTCACCTGACACTACACCACGACATTCCAACTCAAACTCATCAGAGTGTGTATAACTCACAATACTAACTCCCGAATCCGATATGTCACCGAAAATCTGCACAGCTATAGGATTTGCATATAACACATTGAGCTTAGAATCAATAAACAGTAAAGCTTCTTCCAGTACACTGCTAGCAGCCTGCCACCTTGCACTCTGTACTTTCTCTGCCTCAGATTTTGTCTCTATA
>Ga0209034_10001513_pt1 | contig 11252 bp, 10 predicted proteins | sample MarorgKNORR_S2LV_2_FD_188219 | JGI IMG/M metagenome (GOLD analysis project Ga0209034, IMG submission 188219) | Marine microbial communities from the Southern Atlantic Ocean, analyzing organic carbon cycling - 250m_A/KNORR_S2/LV (SPAdes) (version 2) | ecosystem: Environmental > Aquatic > Marine...
GATTTGCATCTTCATTGACAATGCATCAGGCGGTAACAACATCATTGGCTACGATAATATTTACCTCATTATTCGCAACTTATGAGCACCATCAAAAACAAGCGGTATCTTGGTCTATTGTATATCGTATTGCCCCAGGAATTTTGTTAGGAGCCTGTCTTGGCGTATTTATAGCTGATTCTCTGTCAAGTAATGTATTACGTATCATTTTTGGAATTTTTGAAATGCTGGTTGCTATACAGATATGGTTCGAGGTTAGGCCTACTAAAATTGTTACATTACCTAATACTAACGGTTTTATTTTTTCTGGAATTTTTATAGGTATATTTTCTACTTTGTTGGGTATTGGCGGAGGAACATTAACAGTCCCTTTTTTATTATGGTGTAATTTAAATATACGAAATGCAGTTGCGATATCTTCAGCATGTAGTTTTCCAATTGCAGTAGCCGCCACTACAACATTCATTATTGCAAGCTGGAATAATCCGAATGTCTTTATGCATTCGATAGGTTATTTATATTGGCCTGCCGCACTTATCATTGTGATGATGACAATCATTTTTGCTCCAATAGGCGCACGTTTAGCCCATTATTTGCAAACTGAAATTTTGAAACGTATCTTTGCTATTTTACTTATGATTGTTGGAATAAATATGCTTATTTAATTTTTGTTATATATAGATTTTTCTGCGCGTTCTTTACTTTTAGATAATTCCGTTTCGATTTTTTCTTGATCCCAATTTTTTGAAAATTCTGGCCATCCATTTGTATGTTTTAAAATAATATTAGAGAGCAATTCAATATGATTACCGTGGTCATTTAGCGCAGGAATATAATTAAATTTTTCGCCTCCCGCTTTTATGAAGAATTCACGGTTTTGTATATCGATTTCTTCTAATGTTTCTAAACAATCAGCAGAAAATCCAGGACAAATGATATTGATATTTTTTACGCCACTTTCAGCAAGCGATATTAGTGTCTTGTCAGTATAAGGTTTTAACCACTCTCGTGGACCAAAACGGGATTGAAATGTAACCAACCACTGATCTTGATCTAATTTTAATTTTTCAGCTACTAAACGTGCTGTTTTGTGACACTCACAGTGATATGGGTCGCCTGCAAGAAAATAATGTTTAGGTAAGCCATGAAATGAAAATATTAACTTCTGAGGACGACCATTATGTTTCCAGTATTCTTCAATACTATTTTTTAGTGCATCAATATAATCGGGATAATCATGGTAATGATTTACCATTCTTATTTCCGGTAACCATCGCCATTTCTTAAGTTCATTAGTAACAGCGTCAAACGTCGAGCCAGTAGTAGCAGCTGAATATTGTGGATACAACGGCAATATCAGAATTCTGTTTGCATTTGATTCTTGCAATTTTTTAAGTCCCGATTTGATTGAGGGGTTTCCATATCTCATTGATAATTCAATTCTAATAGGCCCTTGAATTTTTTTAGTTAATATTTTTTGTAATCCCAAAACCTGTTTTTTTGATATTGATAACAAAGGCGAACCACTTTCTGTCCAAATTTTTCTATATGCTTTCGCCGAACGAGATGGACGTGTTCTCAAAATTATTCCATGCAGCACTAACCACCACAGGTATCTAGGCAGCTCAATCACACGAGGGTCAGATAGAAATTCAGATAAATATTTTCTAACCGATGATGCGGTTGGTTCATCTGGCGTACCCAGATTCGTTATGAGAATACCCGTACAAGAAGGACTATCGTGCTTATATTCTGGATTAGCTTTATAGTTCATAATTAGTATTTATATAGGAGCAGCGTTTATTTGTAAAAAATATTAATATAGCAACTCATTTTTATACCTATCTTTCAATAAGAACAATTAAATTAAAAGGAGCAAGTGATGATTAAGCCACATGGTGGAGATATATTAAAGCCATTATTTGTAGAAGATTCCGAGGAACGTAATAGACTAATAGAAGAATCTGCATCTCTACCGGATTTACTTCTTAATTCTGCAGCAGCAGCCAATGCAGTGATGTTGGGCGCAGGGTACTTTTCGCCGCTGGATGGTTATATGAATTTAGCAGACATGTTATCAGTCGCTGATAACATGAAAACCAATAATGGCTTATTTTGGCCAGTGCCATGTGTCAACCGCACAGATGATGTTTCAAAGATTAGAGAGTCTTCAGTAATCGCATTGCGCGATCCAAATGTTGCGGGTAATCCTGTTCTTGCAATACAAAATATAGAAGCCATAGAAACTTTAGATGTTGAAACAATTAATTATGTAACTAAACAAATTTTTGGAACCTTAGATATTGATCACCCGGGGGTTAAAACATTTAAAGATTCTGGTAAATATCTAATTTCAGGTCCAATCAAGGTACTTAATTATAGTTACTTTAAATCTGAATTTTCAGATACATTTCGTACAGCAATGGAAATTCGAAATCAGATTCAGAAGAATAACTGGAAAACAGTCGTGGCTTTTCAAACAAGAAATCCAATGCATAGAGCACATGAGGAGTTATGTAAAATCGCAAAAGACTCGGTAAATGCTGATGGTATATTAATTCATATGCTATTAGGTAAGCTTAAACCAGGTGATATTCCTGCCGACATTCGTAATGCAGCTATTAGAAAAATGGTTGAGCTCTATTTTCCTAAAAACACAGTAATGGTAACAGGCTATGGTTTTGACATGCTTTATGCTGGACCGAGAGAGGCTGTATTGCACGCTGTATTTCGTCAAAATGCGGGTTGTACACATTTGATAGTAGGGCGCGATCATGCAGGGGTGGGAGATTACTACGGCCCTTTTGAGGCACAAACAATTTTTGATAGAAATGATGTTTCAGATGCATTGGATATTGAAATTTTCAAAGCCGACCATACAGCCTATTCAAAAAAATTAAATAAAGTCGTTATGTTTCGTGATGTCCCAGATCATACAAAAGAGGATTTTGTAATGCTGTCGGGAACTCGTGTTCGTGAAATATTATCAGCTGGGAAAGATTTACCTGTTGAATTTGCACGTCCGGAAGTGGCAAAAATATTAATGTCTTATTATCAGCAGGAAGGAAGCCAATAACCAAAAATTTTCATCAAATATTTTTCATATCGCATATGTTTTTTTCTATGTAGCTGTTGACAAGTTTATTATTTCGACTATATTTAGCACTCTCTAATAAGGAGTGCTAATAAATATATTAGCCCATTATAAATCAATAGGTTAGGAATTAAGGAGGACTACTTTAATGAATATCCGGCCATTACACGATCGTGTGATCGTGAAGCGCGTGGAAGAGGAAAAAACTTCTCCAGGCGGGATTGTTATACCAGATTCAGCTACAGAAAAACCCATTCAGGGTGAAGTTATTGCTGTAGGCAATGGTAAATTACTGGACAGTGGCGAGCTTTCTAAGCTTGAACTTAAAAAAGGCGACAAGGTGTTGTTTGGCAAGTACTCAGGTACAGAGGTTAAAGTCGGTGGTGATGAATACCTTGTAATGCGTGAAGACGACATCATGGGTGTCATCGAATAAAGTAATTTTAATACATATATCAAATATACAAATAGTCAGATCGCTTTTAGGAGAAAATAATCATGGCTGCTAAAGAAGTTAAATTTTCAGACGATGCTCGTTCCCGTATGGCGAACGGTGTTAATATTTTGGCGAATGCAGTTAAGCAAACGCTCGGCCCAAAAGGGCGTAATGTAATTTTAGATAAAAGTTTCGGTGCTCCAACAGTTACCAAAGATGGTGTTTCTGTTGCAAAAGAAATCGAATTGGAAGATAAGTTCGAAAACATGGGAGCACAGATGGTTAAGGAAGTTGCGTCGAAAACATCTGATGTTGCAGGTGATGGCACAACAACAGCAACTGTACTCGCACAAGCTATTGTACGTGAGGGATTAAAAGCAGTAACTGCGGGTACAAACCCTATGGATATTAAACGTGGTATCGATAAGGCAGTAGGCGCCGCAGTTGAGGAATTGAAATCAATGTCAAAACCTTGTGAAGACAGTAAGGCAATTGCTCAGGTAGGAACAATTTCTGCAAATTCAGACGAAGATATAGGTAATATAATTGCAGAATCAATGGAAAAAGTTGGTAAAGAAGGTGTCATTACCGTTGAAGAGGGATCAGGTCTTGAGAATGAGCTTGACGTTGTCGAAGGTATGCAATTTGATAGAGGCTATCTTTCTCCTTATTTTATCAATGACCAGCAAACCATGAGCGTAGAACTGGAATCACCTTACATTCTATTGCATGATAAAAAGATATCTAATGTACGTGATTTGCTGCCATTACTTGAAGGGGTTGCGAAAGCAGGCAAACCTTTATTAATTATTGCAGAAGATATTGAAGGCGAAGCCTTAGCGACTCTAGTTGTCAATAATATGCGTGGAATCGTTAAAGTGGCAGCTGTTAAAGCGCCGGGTTTTGGCGATCGTCGTAAAGCAATGCTTGAAGATATTGCAATTTTAACATCTGGCACAGTAATATCTGAAGAGGTTGGCCTAAGTTTAGAAAAAACGGGCTTGGATGATTTAGGTAGTGCGAAGCGTGTACAAATCTCAAAAGAAAATACCACAATTATTGATGGTGCAGGAAAAACTGCCGAAATTGAAGGCCGTGTTACACAAATTCGTCAACAAATTGAAGATACAACATCAGATTATGATCGCGAAAAGCTTCAAGAACGTGTCGCTAAATTAGCTGGCGGTGTTGCAGTTATTAAAGTTGGGGCCGCGACAGAGATTGAGATGAAGGAAAAGAAGGCGAGAGTTGAGGATGCTTTGCATTCAACACGTGCCGCTGTTGAAGAGGGTGTTGTTCCTGGCGGTGGTGTTGCACTAATTCGTGCTAAGTCTGTTGTTGATAAGGTAAAAGGTGCCAATGAAGATCAAAAGATCGGAGTCGGTATACTAAGACGAGCTCTTGAAGAACCTTTACGCCAGATTGTAAGTAATGCAGGGGAAGAAGCATCTGTCATTTTGAACTCGGTTGCTGATGGCGAGGGTAATTATGGTTACAACGCTGCTAGTGGCGAGTTTGGGGATATGATAGAAATGGGTATTCTCGATCCTACAAAAGTATCTCGCTCAGCATTACAAAATGCTGCATCTGTTGCAGGCCTATTACTTACGACTGAAGCTATGGTTGCTGAGTTACCAAAAGAAGAAGCTCATGCTCACCCTCCGATGCCTGATATGGGTGGTATGGGTGGTATGGGTGGTATGATGTAATTTCTGTAAATTGTTCATTGTAAAAACCCGTCTTATGACGGGTTTTTTTTGGTAAAAAATTATCTTTTCATCGCATCAAAGAACTCAGCATTATTTTTAGTTGCTTTTAAACGCTCAAGTAAGAATTCCATTGCAGCAAGTTCTTCCATTGGGTGAAGTAATTTACGCAAAATCCAAATTTTTTGTAGATCTTGATCGCCAGTTAGTTTTTCTTCTCGTCGTGTACCTGAACGATTGATATTAATTGCTGGATAAATTCTTTTTTCAGCGATAATTCTATCTAAGTGTAATTCCATATTACCCGTTCCCTTAAATTCTTCATAAATTACATCGTCCATTCTTGATCCTGTATCAACTAAAGCAGTCGCAATAATTGTTAAGCTACCACCTTCTTCAATATTACGTGCCGCACCAAAGAAACGTTTTGGTCTTTGCAATGCATTTGCGTCTACTCCTCCAGTCAGCACCTTACCTGAGGCTGGAATAACAGTATTGTACGCACGAGCTAAACGTGTAATTGAGTCAAGCAGAATTACAACATCTTTTTTGTGTTCGGTTAAACGTTTAGCACGCTCGATTACCATCTCAGCAACTTGAACATGCCTGCTGGCTGGTTCGTCAAATGTACTCGATATTACTTCCCCACCAACTGATCTTTCCATTTCTGTTACTTCTTCAGGGCGTTCATCAATCAACAGAACGATCAAATGTACTTCAGGATGATTATGTGTAATGGATTGAGCAATACTTTGCAAGATCATAGTTTTGCCCGCCTTTGGCGGAGACACTATTAATCCTCGTTGTCCTTTCCCTATTGGTGCAGCGAGATCAATAATACGCGGGGTTAAATCTTCCGTACTTCCGTTCCCTTGTTCAAGCGTTAATCTTTCTTCTGCAAAGAGCGGGGTTAAGTTTTCAAATAAGATTTTTCCTTTTGCTTTATCAGGCGTTTCAAAATTAATTTCATTAATTTTAAGTAATGCAAAATAACGTTCTCCATCTTTTGGAGGTCTAATTTTCCCGGAAATATTATCGCCCGTTCTGAGGTTGAAGCGTCTAATTTGGCTTGGTGAAACATAAATATCATCGGGACCAGCAAGATATGAGCTTCCAGCCGAACGTAAAAAGCCGAAACCATCTTGCAATATTTCAAGCACTCCATCTCCATGGATATCTTCACCTTTTTTAGCGTGGGCTTTTAATATTTCAAAGATAACATCTTGTTTACGGGAGCGGGCTAGATTATCGAGACCAAGATCTGAGGAAAGTGAAACGAGTTCTGAAGCAGGTTTTTGTTTTAGTTCTGTTAGGTTCATAAGTGTTAAAATTTCATAAGTATTGATTTACAAACTTGGTTTGTTTTTTTTATTGAAACGAGTTCTTTACTAGTTTTAATTTTTTTTTGGGGGATTATAGGTGTTTTGTTGAAAAGTTTTTACAGATTCCATGGTCAAGTTAACATGCGTTTTGTTATTCGTCCAGTTAATTTTTTAAAAATTTACTAAATATTTGCATCAAAAAAGGCCTCTAATTGCGATTTTGTAGCTTGCCCAACATTTGTGGCGACAACTTCTCCTCCTTTGAAGAGAATGAGTGTAGGTATACCTCTTACTCCATAAGTTGCCGGCGTTTTCTGATTTTCGTCAATATTTATTTTTGCAATGGTTAATTTATTTTTATATTCATTAGCTAATTCATTAAGAATTGGTGCGATATTTTTACAAGGCCCACACCATTCTGCCCAGAAATCTAAAACTATAGGTTGCTCTGATCTCAAAACTTCATCTTCAAAGGTTGAGTCTGTAACATTTAATATATCAGTACTCATTTATTTTGAGTTCCTCCGTGACATGTGTGAGTATGTAATTTGAACTAAATTAAAGATTAATTGCAAGTTTGATATTTATATATATGAAAATAATACTATAAACTATTTAAAGATTTATTTATGAATACTATTAAATTCCAGCAATTTGAACTTGACAGCCGTCTGCTTCATATTTTAGATGAAATAGGGTTTGAATATTGTACGCCAGTTCAGGCCGAGTGTTTACCCTTAATATTAGAGGGACATGATATAGCAGGTCAAGCACAAACTGGTACTGGTAAAACAGCAGCATTTTTATTGTCGACATTTCATTTTTTACTAACAAGAAGACACGAAAATTATAAAAATTTACGCGCCATCGTTATTGCTCCAACTCGGGAGCTTGCAATACAAATACATAAGGATGCTGAGGTATTTAATCGTTATTGTGGTCTTAAATTAGGCCTTGTTTACGGAGGCGTTGATTATGAGAAACAGCAAAAAAAATTGGCAAAAGGTGTTGATATATTAATTGGTACCCCTGGCCGCTTAATTGACTATTTTAAACAAGGTGTATTCAATTTTAAATGTATCGAGGTTGTAGTTTTAGATGAGGCCGATCGAATGTTTGATCTTGGCTTCATTAGTGATATTCGTTATATCTTAAGACGAATGCCAAAACCTGAAAAGCGTTTAAATATGCTATTTTCGGCAACTTTATCTTTTCGTGTTATGGAGTTGGCGTATGAGCATATGAATAATCCCGCACTAATCAAAATAAATCCAGAAAAAATTACAGCAGACAATGTAAACCAAACGTTATATCACGTGGCTAATAATGAAAAAATTCCATTATTAATTAATTTACTAAAATGTACGAAAACTAGAAGGGCCATTGTGTTTGTCAACACTAAAAGAGTTGCTGAAAAAGTGTGGTCATATCTTAAGGGTAACGGAATACACGCTGCTGTTTTATCTGGCGATGTTCCGCAAAAAAAGAGACAACGTTTGTTTAGTGAGTTTTCAACTGGCGATCTAAAAGTACTTGTTGCTACGGATCTTGCGGCTCGCGGCTTGCATATACCCGATGTGAGCCATGTTTTTAATTATGATTTACCTCAGAACTCTGAGGATTACGTTCATAGAATTGGTAGGACAGCTCGAGCGGGTGCTTCTGGCGATGCAGTAAGTTTTGCCTGTGAAGATTACGTATATTCACTTACAGAAATAGAATCGTTTATAGGGTACCAAATCCCAGTAACTAAGATTAGCGAAGAAAAGCTATCAGAAATATTACCACCTACCAAAACAAAGCATCATAAAAAGCTATCTTATTCTTCAAAAAATAAAAAAAATTCCAAAAATAAAAATAGGTCATCACAAGGTAATTTAAGATAATCGATCTTTAATCCAATTGTCTATCATTGAAATTTCTTCAATACAAATCGTGTGTTGCATTGGGTATACATTCCACTCAACCATGTAACCATTCTCAATAAGAGTTTGGTATGATGTATGGCCCTGTTCAGCTGGAATAATATTGTCTTCAATTCCATGCATCATCATAATAGGTGTTTTTTTATGATTAGAGGATTCTTTTTCAAGATTTTTAGGTGCTGGTAGATACGCTGATAATGCTAGTATGCCAGCCAGTTTTTTTTGGTATCTTAAACCTGAATGTAGAGCAATAGCACCGCCCTGGGAAAAGCCCGCAAGTATGATTTTGTTTGAGCTAATACCCTTTTTAATTTCAGCATCAATATACTTATGAATTAAATATGAAGACTCAGCGATTGATTCCAGATCTTCCATTTCACGAAGATTGGTAGATTTTATATCATACCAGCCACGCATTTCTCTATTATCGTTAATTGTTATTCGTCGAATGGGTGCGTTTGGGAAAATATAGCGAATTCCTAATCGTGAAGACAAACGTAGTTCAGGAACCACGGATTCGAAATCATGCCCATCAGCACCAAGTCCATGCAACCAGATTATACTAGCTTCATGCGTTTCTCGAGGTTCGATAATCACCGAATTATCTTGTTTAAATGCCATAATTAAATTCTCATATTAGGAGCAAACTTAGGATTAAAGTCTACTAATTTATCAAATGAAATGAACTACAGTCATTTTTTACTAACAAATAATTTGTTATGCTGAACATTAAAGCAGATTAGGTATCATAGGACAGTTAAAATGGACAAAGTTTATAAAGATGGTTTTTTGAAAATTGGGATAATTTTTATCGTTTTATCCTGTGTCTCAAGCTGTGGGCAGAAGGGCCCTCTTTATTATCCAGATAAAAACAATGTGTCTTCGTCGGATTTTCAATATATTCATTAAAACACATGTCTGACTTTACATATAGAGACGGTCAGTTATATGCCGAGGATATTTCTTTATCGGAAATAGCAAAACGATACGCTACTCCTTGCTACGTATATTCGAATAAATCAATTCAGTCTAAGTATCTAGAGTTTGATTCTGCTTTTGGTTCAGAAAAGCATTTAATTTGTTATGCAGTGAAAGCAAACTCAAATACCTCCATTCTTAGCATATTAGCGAAATTAGGTTCTGGTTTCGATATCGTATCATCCGGAGAACTATTTCGTGTTCTAAAGGCTGGCGGCAGTCCTGATAGGATTGTTTTTTCTGGTGTAGGGAAACGCGAAGATGAAATGAAATTTGCCCTAGAACAAAATATAAAATGTTTCAATGTAGAATCGAGAAGTGAATTAACAACATTAAGCAAAGTTGCTAAGAATATGAAGCTAGTTGCACCAGTTTCATTAAGGGTTAATCCTGATGTCGACGCTAAGACACATCCTTATATTGCAACTGGTTTAAAGGAGAATAAATTTGGTATAGCTTTTGAGTCTGCAAAGGATATTTTTAAGCAGGCGGAAAATGATAATAGTATCAAATTAATTGGAATTGATTGTCATATTGGATCGCAAATTTCGGAATTAAGTCCTTTTCAAGATGCATTGCGGAAAATTTTTGATCTAATAGGCGAACTTGGAGAACTGGGGATTATACTAAAACACGTTGATATTGGCGGCGGTTTGGGCATTAGTTATAAAGATGAAGTACCACCAACTCCACATGAATATGTAAATGCTATTACTGATATTACTCGGGAATGTGATCTTGAGATAATTATTGAGCCTGGCAGATCTATTATAGGTAATGCAGGTGTTTTACTTACAAAAGTTGAATATCTTAATAAAACACCTCTTAAAAATTTTGCTGTCGTTGATGCAGCAATGAACGATTTGATTCGTCCATCTCTTTATGATAGTTGGCATGAAATTAAAAGGGTAACAGAAGAGTCGAGTGAAGAAGTTAAGGCATATGATGTTGTTGGCCCTATTTGTGAAACTGGTGATTTTCTTGGTAGAAACCGAAAACTATCGTTAAGCGAAGGCGATTTACTTGCTATTCAATCAGCAGGCGCATACGGTTTTAGCATGTCATCTAACTATAATTCAAGACCACGTGCATCCGAAGTACTGGTTGATGGTACTAAAGTTCATGAGATTCGTAGAAGGGAAACATTTGAAGATTTAATTAATGGTGAATACTTAGTTTAGACTCATTTGGTCATATGGTTTTAAATAATGGAGCGTGTTAAAGAACCCGAATTAATGAATGATGAAGAGCAAGCAATTGCTTATGCCAATGCAAATTTCGATGAACCACATAATCATTTTTTAAAACTTCTAAATCTTGCAATAGGAAAAAATTTTCCACCATCCGGCAATGTCATCGATCTTGGTGCAGGAGCAGCAGACATTGCGATTAAATTCGCGCTAACTTACCCATCTTTTAAAATTGATGCTGTTGATGGTTCAAAAGCAATGCTTATTCAAGCTGAAAAAGCTATTGATAAGTTCGATCTTAATCACAGAATTAATCTTGTTCATTCGTCAATACAAAACGTATCATTAATAGAAAAAGAATATGAAATTATATTTTCAAGAACATGGCAAATTTCCACCAAAAGCATGTAATTCATGTCTTGATATGGGCTCAGATGGAGACTGCGGTAATGCCGCACGTCAAAAACGTGCATGTAATTTTGGTGTTAACAGTATCGGTAAATATATAGAAAATATACATATAGGCGGGCGTATTGAGCCATATGTTGACCAAGATCTAGTTGTGACACTTTCAAGAGGGCCTGAAATGGGCGATGCTGCA
>Ga0209034_10001516_pt1 | contig 11222 bp, 10 predicted proteins | sample MarorgKNORR_S2LV_2_FD_188219 | JGI IMG/M metagenome (GOLD analysis project Ga0209034, IMG submission 188219) | Marine microbial communities from the Southern Atlantic Ocean, analyzing organic carbon cycling - 250m_A/KNORR_S2/LV (SPAdes) (version 2) | ecosystem: Environmental > Aquatic > Marine...
AGGCAGGTTATGGCGCGAATCTGAGGCAGGCGGCTCTTTATAATGATGCGGAAGTCTACAAAGGTCTCAACAAATTTCTTAATTGCCGGGGTAGCGGTTTATGTGCCAAATGCGTAGTAGAAGTTGAGCCCATGGAAAATGTTAATCCGCGCACCTTTTTTGAAAAAATTCATAAGCTTGAAGACCACCAGAAATTAGGCTGTCGAGTAAAGGTTTACGGTGACATCACTGTAAAAGCTGCAATCGCAGACTAACCTTCCCAGAAGGCGATCCTCCACTTTTTTTCACTCCTATTTCAAAACTTAACCGTCGACTAAAGTTTGTATTCCTAAATTGTACCTAGTACCGGAAAATACTAATTCCAGCTAATATACTGCTTAGCTTTACTAGAAACTCGCCTAGCATTTGGTTTGCTAATGTTGTTCAAAAGCTACCTTACTCGAAGGGAAGACACACCAGATAAACAGCTAGATTTGGATGATAATCAGCAAAGGCAAGAGCGTTAAACCAACTGCAGCTATTAAGGCATGAACTAAAACATCCCAACGTTTACTTAATGGTACGATTGCGGCGACATAGAAAACGACTATATAATCTATCAATGTGTTTTCATGGTGAGTCTGGTTCATAATCAGGAAGCAAATCAAACTAAACGCGATTGAATAATACATAAGCTTATGTATTCTAAGGTTCTGTGCTGTTTTTTTCTGGAAAGCAATAAATAATCCCATAAATATATTAATTAAGTAAAACCCTATGGCCGGCAATACCCATACCAGAGAAGGAGAAGCTAAAATTTTCGGGAAGAACCCCATTTTCCATACCTTTCTTGGTACAAAGTTTATTACTAATTTAGATAGGCCGAGATTATAACTTATCCTTAATGCTTATGCCTTTTGAAAGGTCTCCTTGACAAGAGATTTCCGTAGGTTTAAGGTGATGTATGTATTGGAAATATGTAAAAATTAGATTTTTCTGAAACCGAAAGGGGGATTTTGTGAGCGAGTCAGATGGAGCTGAATACAATTTCGAAAAATTGTCTAAGGCCATTACCGAAGCGGTAATGACTTCACCTAAGGTAAAGAAAATCGTTGCGGAAATTCAAAAGGATGAAGAAATATGTCCAAAAAGCTTCATGGTTCTGGTCCTCAAGATGGAAGTATTAACCGATTCTCTGGAGCTAGAGGTTGAAGAAGGACTTACGGAGGAACCTCCTGTAACAAAAAAACGCGCCAGTAAAAACTCCCCAAAAAAAGCACAATTTATTGATGGGCAGCGACTCAGTAAAAAGGAAATCGAATTCCAGGAGTTTTCTAATAAAAATTTCAACACAGAGGAGTGGCTTAAGAAAAACGGGCTTATTTTTTAAATTTTCCAACTTCATTTTTATCCTAGTTACACTCCTTTAGAAATCCTTCCTCTTTCGATTTTTAATCTTTAAAAAAGGATGGCAAAGAATCAGTTAGTTCTTAGTTAAATTAATGCACCTGATTCCATACCAAGGGCTCCCTTCCCACTGTGTTTGTAACCGTTAAATACAAATACTGCGAAATCTTTTAAAAAGCCTGTAAGATTAAAATTATTAAGCCTCTGTATCGAAAAAATAAATATAAGCGCCACTATTGAGAAATAACTTCTTTACAGCATTAAGATGCTTACCACGTAGGCATGGGTAAGGTTCTAAAATGAGTACCTTAAAAAATAATAAACGTATCCCGGCCGTTGCAGGCAAATTTTACCCAGCAAATCGTAATGAACTAGAGAAAGATATAAAAAACCATTTAATCTCTCCATTAAAGAAAAAGCAAAAAGCTATTGGCGTAGTATCACCGCATGCTGGATTTATGTATTCAGGGGATGTTGCGGGGGCCGTGTATTCCCAAATCGAAATACCGGATACCGTAATTATAATGGGACCCAATCATACTGGGCGCGGAGAAAATATCTCAATTATGACGGAAGGAAGTTGGGTCATGCCCATGGGAGATGTTTGCTTAGATGAGGAACTGGCTCAATTAATTTGTGAAGAAACTCCAATAGCCATATCTAATTCACTTGCTCATAAAGGGGAACATTCTTTAGAAACCCAACTACCGTTTTTGCAGTATTTTAAAAAAAACTTGAAGATTGTTCCTATATGTCTAAAAAAAATAAACTACTCCCACTGCAAAAACTTAAGTAATGCTATTGTTAATTCTGTGGAACGAATTAAAAAACCTGTTCTAATCGTTGCAAGTTCAGACATGACTCACTTTGAATCACACGATATCGCTACTATGAAGGATAAGAAAGCGCTTGCCAAAATTGAAAGTCGGGACCCCTTGGGTCTTCATGAAACAGTGCAACAGGAAAAAATTTCCATGTGCGGTGTGAACCCAGTAACCGTAATGCTACTTTGCACTGAAAAGTTAGGGGCACAAAAAGCGGAACTCATAAAATACATGACTTCTGGTGAAAAGAACGGAGATAAAAATCACGTGGTGGGATATGCTGGAGTGATAGTTACTTGACCTCAAACCTTATATTGAATTAACTCGATTTCATACTTATCCGGATCTTCTGTAAATATAAATCGATTCCCATTTGAAGATTTCGTAGGACCTTCGGTGATCGGAACTCCAGCCGCTTCGAGTTTTTGCATACATACTTCCAGATCATCCACTTCAAATGCAAGGTGAACTAAATCTTCTGGAATTTCAACAGTGCCCGAATCTGGGAAGGAGCATAATTCCAGTTCACAATTCATATCTGGAAAATTAAGAAAGACTAGTTCGGAACCACGTGGCGAGGTTTTTTGCTCGGTTAATTTCATTCCTAGTATATCCCGATAAAAAATAACCGATTTTTCCATGTCTGACACCCTAAATCGGGTATGTAAATATTTTTTAATCATGCTTCATAGTCAAAATGAATAAGAGGTTTATATTTGTCGATTTGGGTTTTAATAATTTTCACCAATTCTTTTAACCTAATATTAGTAACAGCTTCGAATCTTAAAACAAGTACCGGTTGCGTGTTTGAAGCTCGGATTAAAGCCCATCCATCATCAAAGTTGATACGTACACCATCAATATCTATAACTTCATATTGATCTCGAAAAAATTCTGTTAATTCAAGGACAATTTCAAATTTCTTATCATCAGGGCAATCTATACGAATTTCTGGAGTATAAGCTGTTTTGGGAAGGTCTGCGAGCATTTCAGAAACCTTTTGTTTGGATTGAGAAACAATTTGCAAAATTCGACATGCCGCAAAAATAGCATCATCAAAACCGTAGTAATTATCTGCAAAACAGATATGCCCGCTCATTTCTCCAGCCAATAGAGCACCGGTCTCGCGCATTTTATTTTTTATAAGGGAATGTCCTGCGGCAGCCATAACCGGGATTCCCCCGTGTTTTTCAATATCCTGATATAAATTTTGTGAGCACTTAACTTCTCCCACAATGGTCGCACCCGGATTTTTTAAAAGAATATCGCGAGCAAAAAGAATAAGCAACTGGTCTCCCCACAATATATTCCCTTTTTCATCAACAACCCCAATACGGTCCGCATCACCATCGAATCCAATACCTAGTTCCGCTTTTTCCGAGCGGACCTTTTCAATCAAATGAGTTAGATTCTTGGGAACCGTTGGATCAGGATGGTGATTGGGAAAGGTGCCATCGGGTTCACTAAACAATTCAATCGGAGTCTGAGCCATTTTTTTCAACAATTCTGGCCCCACAATTCCAAAACAACCATTACCACCATCGACCACAACTTTTACATTTCGCGAGATTTTCAAGAGCGAACAAATTTTATCAATATAATCTCCAATTACATCTTGCTGTTGCGTATTACCGTTTCCAGTTTCAAAATCATTAGCTTGAATAAGTTGTTTTAGTTGTTGAACATTTTCGCCATATAAACTGTGAACACCCTGGCTGATTTTAAACCCGTTAAATTCTGGAGGATTATGACTACCAGTAATCATTACACCACCATCCGCCTTAAAGTGATGAAGTGCAAAATATGTCATCGGTGTGGGGACCATTCCGATATCAATAACATCACAGCCCGTCGAATTTAAGGCGCTAGAAAGTATCTCACGAAACTCCACGGAGCTAGTACGCACATCTCTTCCTATAACCATCTTTTTCCCACCACCACGCTTAATATAAGTTCCAATAGCTTTACCAATACTGGTTACGCTATCGGGGGTGAGGTCTTTTCCGACAATACCGCGAATATCATATTCCCGAAAAATTTGTGGATTTATAGAAGATGTCATGGTTGCTTTAGATAAAAAAAGTTTACAACAACTAATTAGATTAAAAGGGGTTTCGGGTTAGTCCGCCATCAACCACAAAGTTTGTCGCGGTGATCCATGAAGATTGCTCGGAAGCAAGGAATAGAGCCAGCCCTGTTAAATCTTCTGGCATCCCCATTCTTTTCAGTGGAATATTTTTTGCGGTCTGATCCATAATATTTTTTTTAGCATCTTCAACAGAAGACTTCCCTCTCTGCGCTTCGGCTTCCTGTTCCCAGGAACGGCTCCAGACTGGACCTGGGGAGATCGAGTTAACACAGATTCCATTTTCAGCAAGAGTTTGTGCAAGAGAAACAGTGAGGTTTGACAAAGCCGCCTTCATCGCATTGTAATGTGGAAAAATATCTTGGGGGTGGGAGGCAGCGACTGATGAAATATTTATTATCCGCGGACAAGGAGATTTTCTTAACTCAGGAATACTCATTCTACAGAGGCGAACCGCTGACATCAGATTGACTTGAAATGAGTTTTCCCAGTCCTCATCTGAAACTTCAAAAAAGTTTCCAAGTTTTAAAACCGCACCGACATTGTTTACAAGAACATCTATGCCATTGAAGGCTTCTTGGGCTTTATCAAAAAACTCGTGAATGCCTTCTGGTTTAGAAAGATCCGCTGCAAAAAAAATATGACCGGAACCCTCCATCTCTTTCGACAGGCATTCCAGACTATCCCTGCCACGCGAACAAACGGCAACCTGTGCACCCTCTTTAGCAAATGCAAGAGCCAAAGCTCGACCAATGCCATGGGCTGCACCAGTTACGATTACTTTTCGGTTTTTCAAAGAAGACAATTTAAGATGTTAGGCCTTTAATATAATGGGACTGAAGAATCGATCTTTTCCGACCATTCATTGATACCACCTCGCATACTTTTCAGGTTTTTGAATCCCATCTCCTGGAGTGCCTTGGCAGCCTTCATGGAACGTACCCCAGCTTTACAATGTAAAACTATTTCTTCATCCGGTTTCAAACCATTGAGTTTTGCGGGATCTTTTGCTTCTATATCTCCAAGTGGTATTAGAATCGCCCCTCCAATTTTACAAATATCATATTCAGACGGTTCGCGGACATCAACTAATCTAAACCTATGCTTATTGTCCAGCATTTGCTTAACCTGCTCGACTCCTATTTCCATTTCATCGTCTTCCGGAGATTCCTCAACCGGAAGGATGCCGCAGAACTCTTCATAGTCAATCAATTCCTTAATTGTCGGGTTTTCACCACAAATAGGACAGTCCTTATCCTTTTTTAGTTTCATTTCCCTAAACTTCATTCCTAAGGCATCGAATAACAACAATCGGCCTACCAATGTTTCTCCCTGCCCAAGAATTATCTTTACTGCTTCATTGGCCTGGATGAGACCTACAATTCCAGGGAGAATCCCTAAAACACCGCCCTCTGCACAACTTGGTACTAGACCAGGTGGAGGCGGCTCAGGGTACAAACATCGATAGCAGGGACCAATACACGAATCAAAAACGGAGGCCTGGCCTTCAAATCTTAAAATACATCCGTATATATAAGGTTTTTTCAATAGCACACAAGCATCACTCGCCAAATAACGGGTTGGAAAATTATCAGTACCATCAATAATAATGTCGTAGTCTTTGAAGATATCCATTACATTTTCAGACGATAATCTTACATTATAAGTTTTAACATCAATACTGGAGTTCAGATCGGCGATTCGTTCCTTTGCTGAATCTACTTTTAGTTTGCCTACGGTAGATTCGCCATGCGCCACTTGTCTTTGCAGGTTGCTAAAATCCACCACATCGAAATCAATCAATCCCAATGTCCCAACCCCTGCTGCGGCTAAATAAAGTGCCAGGGGAGAACCCAGGCCACCTGTGCCAATCAACAGAACTTTTGCATTACAAATTTTTTCCTGTCCTTCAACCCCCACTTCCGGCAATAACAAATGTCGACTGTAGCGATTAATCTGATCTGTAGTCAAAGCCATAACTAAGTTTCCTGTCAAAAAACGATTAATTTTTTATCTATATAAAGCAAGCCCTTATATTATCAAAAAAGATTCGCCAGCACCATAAGATGAAAGTATTCCTATCACCTTTTAACGACAGGCTTTAAATGCAGACTCAAAGCCATCAATAGAACCTTCCAAAACGGAATCGGGCAAACAATAGGAAATACGAAAATAGCCCGGACAGCCAAATCCTCGACCAGGCACCACCAACACCTTTTCTTTTGCCAACTTTTTCACAAACTCCACTTCATCAATAATGGGAGATTTCGGGAAGAAATAAAATGCACCTTGTGGTTTTACGATATCGTAACCAATGCGAGTCAACTCACCGTACAAAAAATCGCGTTTTTTTTGATACTGCTCAACCTCGACTGTTACCCCTTGAACCTTCTTGATCACACGCTGTATCAAAGCCGGAGCATTCACAAACCCCAACACACGATTAGAAAAAATCAAACCTGCGATCAATCTACCAACATCATTGCATTGAGGATGTACCGCCACAAACCCAATACGTTCTCCAGGCAATGCGATGTCTTTCGAATGAGAAGTGATATAAATACTATTATCATAAAACTCAAGAATATTCGCTGTTTTCACCTGATCAAAAGTAATGTTTTTGTAGGGGTCATCAGAAATCAAATAAACAGGCTTACCAGATTCATTTGAATGCCACTTCAAAATTTCAGCCAATTGTTTCAGTTCTTCACGTGAATAAACAACTCCTGTCGGATTATTAGGGGAGTTAATAATCACAGCCTTGGTTTTTTCGTTAAGTGCATTTTTTAAGCTATCAAAATCGAGAGAAAAATCCTTGTTGGTTTTAATGGGTACCGCTTTCCCACCGTGGTTATCAATATAAAAAAGATATTCAACAAAATAGGGGGCAAAAATGATGACCTCATCCTCATTATCAAGCAAAGTTTTAAGGGTAATATTCAATCCACCAGCAGCACCACAAACCATAACCAAATTATTGGCAGAAAGTACCATCTTGCATTCCACCGAAAGCGTCTCAGCAATCGCTTCTCTTACATCTTGAAGTCCCGCGTTGGGCATATAGCGGTGCAACCCCGGTGAAGTATCTTTTGCCGCCTCAACAAGAGCATTTTGAACTTTCTCTGGTGGCTCAATCACCGGGTTCCCCAAAGAAAGGTCAAAAACATTCTCTTCTCCATACTCCTGTTTCAGGCGTATTCCCTCTTCAAACATCTTCCTGATCCAGGACGACTTTTCCATAAATCCGCTTACTTTTTTTGAAATAGTCATTCCGAAATATTCGTTAAAATAAATTAGCAATAAAGTTTAAAATAAACTTCCCATCCTTATCACAATATACTGTAAGGTTCAACGACACGATAATTTATTATTAAAGATAAGCACATTATGGCGATTATACAGTTTATTGATGTTCATAAATCTTACCAAAACGGAACCACCTCAGTAGCCGCATTACAAGGTGTAAACCTGAGTTTTAATGCTGGAGATTTTGTCACGATAATGGGACCAAGTGGTGGTGGAAAAACCACGTTGCTAAACTTACTTGCGGGACTGGACCTGCCCGATCAAGGCCAAATATTTTTGCAGGGACGAAAAGTCTCTGAACTTTCTGATCACGATCTAACATTATTGCGCAGAAAAGAAATTGGATTTGTTTTTCAATTTTTTAATCTTATGCCTACCCTTACTATCCAGGAAAATGTCGAACTGCCCCTCCTTCTTGCCCATTCATCTAAAATACAGGGTAGTCGAGTGCAAACACTTCTGGAATATGTAGGCCTCTGGGATCGTTTTCAATCCTTTCCAGCAGAATTATCAGGAGGTGAAATGCAACGTGTTGCTATAGCCCGGGCTTTGGTCCATCAACCAGTTATCCTTCTAGCAGATGAGCCTACCGGCAACCTCGATTCAGAAAACGGTCGAAAAATTATTGAACTGATGGAAAGTGCTGCAACAGACTTTAAAACCACAGTCATCCTCGTCACTCATAACCCTCAAGTAGCCGCTTGTGGTAATAGGCATTTTGAAATCCGTGACGGCAAATTAACGGACATATAATAGTGAGCTTTCTTTATTACTTTAAAGATCTTTTTACAGCACTCATACTTCGCCCCTTGATTCGAGATCCTTTCCGCACCCTTATTACGATTTTAGGTGTTGCCGTTGGTGTCGCTGTTTTTCTCAGTATTCGACTTGCCAACCAGCAAACCATGATGTCCTTTACGGAAAGCGTCGATCTGGTATTGGGACGCGCTGATGCTGTTATTCGCGCGGAAGGTATGGAATTCGATGAAACTCATTTTGAAAAATTGCACGCACTACGAAAAGAAATTAAAGCTTATCCCGTCATCGAAGGTTATGGTATTGAATCCACCAGTGGTGAAGTCGTCGAAATTATTGGAACTGATCTATTACAAGACAGTGGTATCCGTGACTTTTCCCTAAAAACAATAGAAAAAGATTTAAAAGGCCTTCTACCTCTAATCATGGATCCCACCGGAGTAATTCTTCCAGAAAAATTTATTCCAAATGTCCAGTTTGAAGCCGGTAGTTCCCTGAATTTTCTTATTAAAGGAAAAGAGAAAAAACTCAAAGTAAACGCGGTGCTGGAAAATAAGGGTATAGGCAAAGCACTAAATGGAAACTTTGCATTGATGGATATTGCTGCAGCACAAAACGTATTTGAAAAATTTGGGCGTTTAGATCGAATCGATATCCAATTTTTGCAACCTGCAAAATTTGATGCGATGCAAAAAAAGATCTCTGCTTTATTACCGGAATACCTCCAAGTTGAAAGACCACAAAGAAAGAGTCAACAAGTGGAAAAAATGTTGCAGGCATTTCAATATAACCTTACTGCTTTAAGTTTTGTGGCTCTACTTGTAGCTTTATATCTCATCTATAATATGATCGCACTTTCGGTTGTAAGGCGGCGCGTTGAAATCGGAACTTTAAGAGCACTAGGGGCAACACCGACTTTAATTGCCATAATATTTTTTCTGGAAGCAGGAATAATCGGGGCAATAGGCTCTATTTTTGGAATTGGTCTAGGATATTATTTTGCTCAATTTTCTCTTGATGCTATCTCCCTGACGGTCAATAACCTTTATGCACCCAGCTACGTAACAAAAATAAATTTTCAATGGCAGGAAATGGGTCCTTATTTTTTTCTGGGTGTTATATTATCTTTCATCTCCGCCTTGATTCCCGCCTGGGATGCAGCGAAAACCCCCCCCACATCGGTAATGCGACGCGGCAGCTATGACCTGAAACTTTTTCGCGGCAGCCGACAATTAAATTTTTCAGCAGGATTCGTCATCTTACTTGCTGGATTCTGCACTCAACTACCGTCTATCGACCAATTCCCGTATTTTGGATTCTTGTCCGTTTTTCTAATCATCCTCGGTTTATCCATGTTATCCCCGGCAGCCCTGCTTTGGACTCGAAACAAGTCCCATAATTTCCTCAAAAATAGGATGGGAGGCGAAGGACTATTAGCCTGCATGAATCTCTCACAAAACGTAGGAAGGAATGCTCTAGCTGTGTCATCCCTTGCGATTGCCTTCATGATGGTTATCAGTATGTCCATCATGGTTCATAGTTTTCGTCAAACTGTGATTGTATGGATCGATCAAACTTTAAAAGCAGATTTGTTTGTGCGTGTCGCAGGTGGACGAGACATTGACTATCAGCATACTCTACCCTCTGATCCGGTTCAAAAACTCAAATCTATTCCAGGTATCGCAGCGATTGATCAGTTTCGTGCCATCGATATTTCCTATAATAATCTTCCTGTCGTGCTTGCTACTGGCGATTTCTCAGTACTATCAAAATTTGGGAACCTCCTAATTAAATCGGGTCTCCCGACAACCGAATTGAGCCAAAATATGGTCGGCAATGATCGGGTAATTGTCTCAGAAGCTTTTTCTCTTAAGCACGGGATTAGCGTCGGTGATGTCCTAAACTTAAAAACCCCTAATGGTCCCATAAAATTTGAAGTCTCAGCCGTGTACTTCGACTATTCCCGGGAACGGGGCTATATCATTCTCGATCGAACTACCTTCCTTAAATATTACAAGGAAAATCAAATCAATAGTTTTGTAATTTACCTTAATGAAAAATCCAAATTGAACCAAGTACGAAAGGAAGTTTTGAAAACACTTAATGAGCATCGATTGGTCATTCGATCTAATACCGAACTTAAAAAACAGGTTTTGGAAGTTTTTGACAAAACTTTTGCCATTACTTATTCGCTCGAGATCATTGCTATTCTGGTAGCCATACTTGGGCTGTTTAATACCCTTGTTTCTCTCATTCTCGAAAGAAAAAGAGAAATAGGAATTTTAAGATTCATCGGTGCCTTCACTCGCCAGATTAAACGAATGATATTAATAGAGGCAGGCATATTAGGGATGATTGGCTCGGTAATGGGTTTGGTAGCGGGTGTGGTAGTTTCTTATATTTTAATTTTTGTTATCAACAAACAATCCTTTGGCTGGACCATTCAGGTCCACTTTCCCTACATTTTTATTCTGCTATTAGTTGCCTTTTCCTGGGGAATTTCTGTTCTATCTGGACTCTATCCAGCCCGTCTTGCGAAGGAATTAAATCCTAAAGAAGCTGTAAGAGTGGAATAATTCACAGGTCTTTTCAATATCTTCTGCTAAAACAATGGACCCGAAATATCGACTACACGTTTAAATTTGCGTTAGCTAGGCTAATATCTACCAGCTTTAATTCCAGCTTTTCTCTTCCGTTCCAGGAGTTGAGGTGAAGTTCATAAGCAATGTCAAAAACCTCAGTAAAGGTATCAACCGCTTCCAAGACTTTAGCAAAGTTAAAGGCAACCACTTCTATTTGTCCTCGTCCTTGGACAGCACGAAACCGAGCATGGGTTTTTTCTTTTCCGATCAACTTCAAATCTT
>Ga0209034_10001530_pt1 | contig 11158 bp, 19 predicted proteins | sample MarorgKNORR_S2LV_2_FD_188219 | JGI IMG/M metagenome (GOLD analysis project Ga0209034, IMG submission 188219) | Marine microbial communities from the Southern Atlantic Ocean, analyzing organic carbon cycling - 250m_A/KNORR_S2/LV (SPAdes) (version 2) | ecosystem: Environmental > Aquatic > Marine...
ATGAAATTCTTATAAAAAAATGTACTCGTCCTAATGTTGAATATCTTACAAGAAAAGTTGTTTTCTAAAACAAAAATTAATGTGATGATTTAATATCTAATTTTAATTTTTTAATTAGAAATATTGCTGCAGCTCCAATGTTTAGCATTAATCCTCCAACTATAATTCCCACATACGAAAGCCAATTAATTGGAGCAGTTAAGAAATAGATAATTGTTGCAGATAATATTGCAATTCCAACAATAATTAGTAAATATGAAACTAATTTTGCAACAGATATTGTCTTTTCACGATCCATACTTCAGTCCTTATTTTCATCTTCTTTTGAAACATCATCTTCCATCAATTTGGAAATTGTATAGTCATGATGTTCCTTTCGATTTTTAGCGTTTAATTTTTTAATTTTTCTTTTAAGGTCTATACCTGCTATTAGCAATGCACTTCCAAAGAAAAGTGAAATACCTGAAAAAAATGTCAAACCATAAGACATTACAAGATTAACTCCAATCAATAGAACCGCAATTCCAATTACCACCAGTAAAAGAGGGATTTGTTTAATCATAATTTACAGATATAATTGGTCTTCATAGTTGTTTCTTTTCTCAATATTATGAATACAATCATCAAATAGTCACATTATTTATGAAATACCAACCTTTTTGTAAACTCATAAGTTCATAAAATTACAATTTGCACGCCATGAGAATTGGTATGTTTAGTGACACGTGATAACTCTCCAAAGGAGTAAGTTTTGGTTGCTAAATAAAAAATTCTCCAGTGGCAACTTTGGTTGCCGCTGTACATTCTTTTGATTATACTATCTTAGTAACCAATGCCAATATCCTCCAAGCATGGGTTTATCTCTATCAAACTTTATCCTAGCTTTACTCTTTTGCATTTTTAGATAATTTTGAACAATCTTGAGAATTGCTTTTTCATCTTTAACTTTAGGATCACGTGTATGATTATACTCTACTAGGTCTTTGATAAAACCAATCTTAACATAAATTGTGTAAAACCACCACCCCATTGCAAACTCAGCTTCTGGACTAAATCTATAACCATCCTTTTGATGAATCTGTTTTTCAAATTGTGAGAAAACAGTTTTGAGGGATTTAATGTCCCCTTCAAAATCTTGTGAGGAAACATAAAAAATTGGAGCCCAAGTCATGATATTATTTGTAAGGGATAGAATTTAAGGAAAAGGTATTCGAGGATTGAACCCCAGTGTTAGTGTTCACAAGAATCAGAAAGCGAGTCAGTTCTTGCCTTGACGTTTGTTTTTAGATGATATGCAAGTTCAAGTCCCTGTCGGACTTCTTCTTCAGAATAGCCTTCTGCTTTCAATTCTTTAGTTATTTCAGCAATAATTTTTTGTTCCTCATCGTGTTCCAATTTTTTTGATTTCTCACTCATCAGATACCTTACAAGTTTCTACTATATGAAATTCATGCCTATTTGCCAATAATGAAAATATTAATGGATTAGAGACGAAAAAGTGGTCTTTATTTTATCCCATTTGAAAAATACAATAATCAAGATAGTGGATTTGAGCAAAACTAACAGTATCAGATAATCAAATATTTCCAAGAACTACACTAGAAAAATATTACATAAAAAAATAATTCAAATTTGAGAAAATTAAACAAGAATTTATCTAGTAAACTGATGTAGTCTATAATATTGAAAGAAAAATTTGCAGATATTGATGGAAGTAAAATTCGTTATTTGGAATCAGGTTCTTCTGAAAAAACACTTGTGCTAGTACATGGGTTAGGTGCATCTTGTGAAAGATGGGAACATGTACTTCCCATTTTTAAAAATAATTTTAGAGTTATAGTTCCAGATTTAATTGGATTTGGTCAAAGTGACAAACCAACTGTAGATTATACAATAGATTTTTTTTCAGAATTTTTGGAAAAATTTTTGCAGTCTTTAGGAGTTGATAAAACTAGCATAATAGGTTCGTCACTAGGTGGACAGATTGCTGCAGAATTTGCCTCAGTACACCCCAATATTATTGAAAAATTAATCCTAGTTTCCCCTTCAGGAATTATGAAACAATCTACTTTTGCTCTTGATGCATATATTATGGCAGCACTATATCCAAATGAATTAAGTGCAAAAAATGCATTTGAAACAATGGATGCCTCAGGAAAAGAAATTCCAAAAACAACAATTACGAAATTTGTAACACGAATGAAATTACATAATGCAAAATTTGCGTTTATGTCAACTTTATTAGGATTAAAAAATTCTGAATCAATTATTAATAAACTCAAGAATATTGCTTCCCCAACATTGATAGTTTGGGGAGTAGATGATCCAGTAATTCCCATTAAATTTGCTAATGATTTTGTGACACATATTGATAATTCTGAATTATATGAAATGAGTAATTGTGGACATACCCCATATGTCCAAAAACCAGAACTATTTGCTTCTCAAGTATTAAAATTCTTGAATAATTAACAAAAGGATTTAAATTAGAATTATTGTATTTTTGGTTATGAGTGGTAATAGTAACCAATATGATCCAACAGCAATGTTTAAAGATTGGATTCAAAAAAGTGGTCAAGCTCAAGCTGAATTTATGAAAAACTTTGGATCATTAATGACAAATCAACCTAATCAAAAATTTAATCCATTAGAAACATTAAAAGAAGTTTCAGATAAAACTACACAAACTCAATCAAACATGATGGATAACATGTCAGCAATGCAAACAAAAAGCATGGACACCATGTTTAGTATCGGACAGATGCTTCCATCTTTTATGAATTGGGGAGCTTATAAAACCACCATTAGCAGTAATGGCAGAATTTCAATTCCAGAAGCTGAACGAAATGCTTTAGATTTGGGTGAAGGAGATTTGGTTCAAGTCATAATATTACCAATTACAAAAAAAACAAAAACTAAGAAAAGTAAAAAATAATTCAAAGTAAAACAACTCAGAAAAAATCCATAGATATTTTTTCCAAAGTATAAAAAAATATCAATAAAATATTGATTGAATCAAACAAAAAACTCAGGATTTTAAATTATCATATTGATGTAGAATACACATTTATTTTTGAAAACGTTCATTTTTTACTGAAAAATTCAGCATGTAATTAAAGGATTTAATTACCATTCATTACCAACTATTACCAATACTATATATACTGGTATACCAATCTCAATTTCATGAGTACACAAACAAAAACAACTCAAAATACAAATCAGTCAAACAATGTATTTGCAATCTACAAACAAAATGTACAAAAATATTTTGATAGTATCACAAAAAATACTCCACAATATTTTCAAGCAACAACACATTTTCAAGAAGAATGTATGAAAACTGCTCAAAAATCATTTGATGCAGCAATCACAATGCAACAAGAATTTGCTCAAAAATCAGGATTATCTACAGATATTCCTAGTGCTGCAAAAACAGTAATTGTTGATTCTAACAAACAAATTATTCAAGCAAGTACAATTCAAAATCAAATTGCAAAAACTGTAATTGATGCAACAACTCAAAATATGAAATCATATAATGATAATGTTGAAGCATTCACTGATTTGAATAAAAATATTATCCAATCATGGATAACAACATTCACTCCTACAAACAACTAGGGTGATTTTTTATTTTATTTATTCATAAACTAAATAGTTATTGAATTTATTTTTTATGATCTTTCAGCCAACCATTTTCCCATTTCAGGTAATACTTTTTTTTGAGATAAAGAACTAGCAATCATTCCAACATGACCTGTAGGATATATTTTTAAAATTTTATCTTCACTACCTACACCATAATGTAATGGCATACTACATTCTGGAGACACTAAATGATCTCCCACAGCTACTTGTGTGAACACAGGCATATCAATATTTTTTAAATTAACTAATTCATCACCAACATACATTTGATTTTGTATCAAAAGATTTTTTTGATAAATGTCTTTAATCCACTGTTTGAATAACTCACCAGGGATAGGAGGAGTATCACCTAACCACTTTTCAACTCTTAAGAAATTATCAACATATTTTTTGTCATCAATATTTTTAAAAAATTTAATATATTTTTCAATTCCTTGTTCGAATGGTTTTAAAACTGAAAAACAATAATACATGAATTCTGGAGGCATATTGCCAATAATATCAACCATTTTATCAGCATCCATGTGTTTTGCCAGATTACTAATTACAGTGGTATCTTTCCACCCATCAATTACAGGAGCAGTAGCAATGTAATTTTTTACATTTTCTGGGTGTAAAGCAGCGTATGCAGTAGCAATTGTTGCACCGGTACAGTATCCTTGTAATGAAATTTTTTCTACAGATGTCTGATTTTTTATATATTCTACTGAATTATCTAAGTAACCATTGACATAATCATCAAAATCCAAATATTTATCCATACTAGTTGGAGTTCCCCAATCTAACATGTAAATATCAAATCCTTGTTCTAAGAGATTTTTTACCCAACTTTTTTGAGGATGAATATCCAAAATATGATATCGATTAATTAGCGCATATGATATTAACAAAGGTGTTTGGTATTTTGTTTCAATCAGAGGTTTGTAATGTAACAATCGTGTTTTATCAATTTCCTGTACGACCTCATGTGGAGTAACTTCCAAATTTATTTCATCAGGGGCAGAAACTAATTTGGGAGCATCAATAACATTTTTACTAAATTTTAAAATTTCTTCAATTATTTTTGGATCAATATTAGATTCACTTAGCATTTTTTCTTTTCTCCTTTTTTAATTCTAATTCTACTTTTGATACACGTTTTTTTAGTGTGTGAATTTCTTTATACACCTCATCAATCTCCTCTTTACTGGGAAGATTAACAGATTGTAAAATTACATTTATGATATTATTCCAATGTTTTGTTAATTCTAATTCTTTTGAAACTAAATTTCCATAATTGTTCCCAAATTTTTCAGAATCAAATAATTCAGTAAAATCATTATCAAAAATATCGATCCAAATTCTCTTTACTGATTCTATTTGTTCAACATCTTGAGGGATTTCTGGAACTTTTAGATTTACTTTTTTTTGAGCAATTCCCCATGTGTCGGCTAGTTGTTTGTAATAATCAGTCATGTATTGATTAAATTCAAATAATTTTTCATTAATCTCGATTAATTCCGTGGATATTTTTTTTGAATTTGCAGCAAATGCTCTCATAGGTCCAATTGAAGTTAAGGCTTGAGGTTTACTAGACATCAAATGAATAATATCAGTCCAAAATAACGACAAATGCTTGTAATAATCAGCAGTTTTCACAGTAGATGTATTTAGAATTTCAGATGATTTTGAAGTCACCCTATTCGATAAATTTAGATCAAAATAAGTAGTTCTATTGTCCATAATATTTGTGGATAACGTAGAAGAACTTGAGAGAATTTGTCAAGATATTTTAAAATTACATCCTAAGATGAGATCAGCTCGATTCATCAATGCTAGAGGACATTTAGTAGCTGGAGGAATGAAAGAAGGGTTACTATCACTAGAAGCAAAAAAACAAGATGAAATGATGTTCATGGAACTTGCGTTACGAGTTAGAATGCGACATGAATTTGATAATGAATTTGGAGTAGTTCATTTTTCATTATCATATAGAGATAAAGTAATTGTAATGAGTTTTCCATTAAGTAATGATGATGTATTATTAGTATCACGTGAAAAAGATAAGAATTTTGAAGAGATTCCATTCAAAATATTAGAATTGATTGAAGATATCAAAGTGACTCCAATCAAAACATTTTGATTTACAAAACTTGGTTTTGTTATTTCAATTTACAATAATTATTAAAAATAAAATACAAATGAAAATAATTCTAAATAGATCCACTTAACAATCATGACTATATTTTAAAATCAATGTCAGCCAATTCAAAAAATAATGAATGGGATTCATTGTGGGGAGAATATTCAAAATCTCTTGAAAATTGGAAAACAATATTCGAACAATTCCAAAACGCCAGCAAGGACATGCAAACAAAATTTAATGATGTTTGGGAAAAGGCAGGTGCAGAATCCAGTGCCAATACCATGAAAGATTTTACAGAAAAATGGCAAAAATCCATGAGTGATGCAGGAATAACATCATTCAAAGAATTTACAGAAAATTGGCAAAAATCTATCAGTGATGCAAATGCTTCAGCCTTTAAACAGTTTGCAGACAATTGGCAAAAAGCTCTCAGCTCTTCAGGAATGGAACAAATGAATGCATATGGAGAAATGATGAAAAAATTTGCCGATACTTGGAATTCAATGTGGCCAAAATCCACATAATTTTTTATTCTAATCTTAAATCAACAAATTTTTTAAATCAAAAGACAAATTGCCTGTTAACTGTATAAAATTACAAAATAATAACAGATATTGAGATTAACGCATTGACAAAAATTAGTTATGGATAGTATCTCCACATTTCACCAATAAAATCACATTCTCTACAAACATAGATTAAATTTCCATATGCCTGAGTGTGTTGTCTTTCCCAGGCCATTAAACCTGAACATTTTGTACAAGGTTTAGTTGGAGGATGAATTCTTTTTTGATGATCTACAAGGTTATCATGATCTTCAAATGGTTTGTTGCAAGCATCACATTTTTCTTTCTTTTTTCCCAATAAGCCCATGATAATCTACTACACATACCACTAAAAAATCACTCTATGTAAGGGATTATTGGTTTAGATATTTTTCAAATTCTTCCTTTGAAATAATTTGATGTTCTAACTCCTTTATTTGATCAAAGCATTTTTTGCATGAATAAGTAACGAATTGATTTCCATCAACAGTACAAAGTGCAAAAACAGATTGAGATACTTCTATTCGTACTCCAGAAATATCAATATGATTACACATTTTGATATTCATTTCTAATTACCTATTTGATACCCACAATCATTACAGCGATTTGCTTTTTTATCAAATCTAACTTGATGACATGCAGGGCAAGGTGTAAAGGCCATACAATATTCACAAACCATCCATTAAAAAAAGTGATGCCGTTACATCAAAAATTAGTATTTGAACTTCCATATCATAAATTTTCTAAAATAAAATACATTGTTTAAAATCTAAATTAAAAAAATGAAATACATGATAGAAAAGAAACTTCTACGAGACCAAAAAGAGCGTTCTGTTCTTTTTGTAGGATTTCTAGTAATTGTGGGTACAGCAGTAATGCTAATCCCATGATATTTTATTTTTAACAGAAATACTCGACATTATTCAATAGAAAGAAGTTTATCAGTAAAAAAATCACCTATTATTGAAATGGTTGAAGCATCACTCTCAAAATTAGATGATAAAGGAGTATTCACCATTGTTAACGTACAAAAAGTGGAACGTAAAGTAGGAAAAGAAACAATTGTAGAGATAGATCTTGAGACTGAAGAAGAATTTGACGGAGTAAAAAAATTCTACACATCAAGAAAGATGATAGTTGCAAAATTTTATGACAACGGAAATCCCACAACATTATGCCAAGATATTCAAAAAGGTAAGAAATACAGAGTTAAAATTATTACACAAAAATTTGGTAATGGTAAAGAAGATTACGATATTGCAAAGTCTTAATGTTGTTTTCCAAGTGTAAAAAATTCAAAAATGTGTTAGTTATATTCAGTAAATTTCAAAAATAACTAATGGATGACAGTAATTTTCCTAATGGCGTGTGTAAACAATGTCATGAACCAGTAACAGTTCTTATTCGTAAAAATGAATTACAAGAAGGAGACATCAGATACGCATGTAAACAATGTGGTTATGTTAGTAAAAAATAACTTAAAAAAAAGATCAATCTTAAATATTGTTTTGACGTACTAATAGTAACAAGAAACCATCATGTCTGCGTAGTAGAGTGATGAGTAGGGAAAACAATTCATGTTAGGATTCATTTATGTCCAATGTTTTCCAGTTCTTTCTTGTTGTAAAAAAATTAGAGTTTTGAAATTGTCTTTATAATCTACCAAAAAAATTATCCAAAACTCAAATCGGGGTTTTTACAGAAAGTACATTTTTCCATCAAACCAAATTCATTCATGAACTTTCCTTTTCCATCACATTGAAGACAATCCAAGTTGATCTAAATTGCCGAAGATAGCAATAAGTTTTTTGTAAAAATATGATTTTACTCAAATTTAGGCCTAGATATTCAGCTTTTTATTGTAACAAGTTAATCATAAATTATGATCGAAAAAGAAGATGCAAAAAAAGTCATCGAGGTAATTGGCAATAATTTGATAGGAGTTTCGCATGATTCAAGTAGTTTTCAGAAATTACCTGACTCGTTTTGGGGATATTTTGCACGAGGTCACGATAAAAAAGGAACATTTGGAGTAATTGTCACATATTCTGAAGAAGGAAAAGACGTAGATGAATTAATGAAAATGTATGAAGAATGGGCCAAACAAAACAAACCTCAGAAAGAAGAATCTACTTGATCAATGTTTTAAAATTTTGATCGTATCTTAATCCTATAAAATCAGGATCACTTTTGATTTTATTCAAAAAATTTCCATGTTCATGATTATGTTCATGATTATGTTCATGATTATGTTCATGTTCATGATTATGGGCGTTTTTTCTTTCTAATTCTAATAATTTTGTAATTAATGCACATGTTTGTTTATTGTTGTTTTGTTTAGCAGTAGACTTTGCTTTAAAATACAACGAATTCATTTCTTCAGGATCATCTTTTAGAATTTTATTAAAACACAAAATTGCTTGTTTGTATTGTCCAATCAAATGTAAAGAATAGCCTTTATTGATAATAACATCTGTATTGTTTTTTTCTTTACGCAATATTTGATTAAAATATACTAATGCCTCTTCAGGTTTCTTTAAACTGTTACAAGCAATACCTAAACGGAACATTGCATCAAAATCTTTTGGATCATGTTTTACAGCTTGTTTAAAGCATTCGTAAGATAATCGAAATTTTTGAATTTCTAAAAGAGAGTTACCAAGATTACATAATGAATCTATATCGGTTTTGTCCTCATTTAATGCAGACTCAAAATATTCAATTGCTTTGTAATGTTGCTTATCACCTGCATAAACAATTCCAATATTATTCAAAATTTCAATATCTCTAGGATGAATCTCTAATGCAATTTTGTAGGTAGAAATTGCATCATCATGCCTACCTAATGCAACAAAGACATTAGCTTTGTTACAAAGTGCATTTGTGTCTTCAGGGTTAATTTTTAGAGCGTGATTAAATTCACTTAATGCCTCTTCATATTTTCCCATATCATATAATGTAGTTGCCTTGTTATACAGTCCATCAAAATCATCAGGAGTATGAATTAGAACTTTTTCTAACTCCTCAAGGGATTCATCATATTTTCCAAGTTCTGCAAGACAAACAGCCTTGTTAATTATCATTTCAGAATTATTTGGATTTTCTTCTATAATCATTTCAAAAAGGTTGATAGATTTTTGAAACTTTTTTTTATCAAAATCCCGAATTGCTTGTTTCAATAATGAATCAAGTATCATGCAACTGCTACTCTTTTTGTCAATGCATTTGTTGGAACTATGTGTATTTCTTCTTTGTTCTCAACAGAACTAAAAAAAATTCTAGTACATTTTTCAAAATAATAAGTTTCAGTATGTTCGTGGTTTTTAAATAGAAACACTTCAGCTTCGGGTTTTATTGCAAGCCAGGTAACATTATTGTTGATTATACCTAGACTTTTCCAGTCATCAAATTTTGGAATATATGTTGTCAATTACACTCTAATGCAATTTGCAAGTTATCAACATTTTGTCTCATTTTTTCAAAGTATGTTACCTTTGGATCGTCACTTTCAGAAAGAGACTCTAATGGACTAAACAACAAAATGTCTCCTCCCAATTCAGTAGCCAATCTTTCAGCTAATTTTGGATTTCTGTTTTCTTCAGTGAAGAAATACTTTATGTCATTGTCTTCAGCAAAATGAATTAGTTCTTCAATATCCTTTGCAGTTACAGGAGTTTCAGGGCTGAACTCCTGTATTACTGCCAAGGTGTTGAGGTCATATCTCTCTGCAAAATACGAAAATGCATTGTGGAATGGTACAAACGTGTCTTTTGCGCAAGAAGATACATCACTACGGATTTCTTGATCCAGTTGATCTAATTGGTTAGCATATGAAATAGCATTATCATGGTAGATTTCTGCATGTGCAGGATCGGATTCTTGTAAGTGGTCTGCAATCGTCATTACCTGAGCTTTTGCTAATATAGGATCAAGCCAAATGTGTGGGTCATAAGTATGGTCGATGTTTCCTTCTTCTCCATGGTCATCGTGTCCATCTTCTTTTGAATGGTCATCGTGTACATCTTCACCAGAAACTAAATGATGAATTTCTTCTAGTCCTTCTGCACCGTCAATGTGTCCATCTTCAATTTCATGAATTAAATGTTCAATATCTTCAATTGCACCTTCATGTCCATGTCCGTCTCCTTCATGTTCACTTAGTATCTCTTCAATTTCTTCAATAGATTGTGATTGGGTTATTTCGCCTGCTTCAAATTCTTCTATAACATGTTCAATCTCTTTGTAAAAGTCTTCAGTATGTTCATCGTGTCCATCTTCTTTTGAATGGTCATCGTGTACATCTTCACCATGACTTCCATGTCCATGATGATCATGTGCTTCACCTTCCATAAGTTCAATTCCTTCAGATGAGTCAACAAATACAATATGTGCAAAGTCAGATGCAGACATAATTTCATCAATGTATGGTTCAAAGTCTGCACCATTGTAAATTACCATATCTGCTTTGGTTAATGCAGCTATAGTTTGTGGTCCCAATTCAGATGCATGAGGATCAGCATTGGATGGAATTAAAATTCTTACTTCAGCGGTATCTCCTGCAACACCTTGTGTAAATTGGTATAATGGGTAAAATGTAGTATAAACTAGAAATTTCTCTTCAGGTTCTATAGCAATATCATTTTGTGGTTCTATAGTTGGAACAACAGCATCATTTTGGGCCCCCATAGATACGAACAACACAGCAATAATTACAGCAGCTGCAATTCCTCCACCTATAATTCCAATTTGAGAGCCTTTCACGCACGAACTCCATTAATGTTATTAATAAATGTATAAATTTTTAATAATATTATCTACTACTTCAATATATTAT
>Ga0209034_10001531_pt1 | contig 11156 bp, 8 predicted proteins | sample MarorgKNORR_S2LV_2_FD_188219 | JGI IMG/M metagenome (GOLD analysis project Ga0209034, IMG submission 188219) | Marine microbial communities from the Southern Atlantic Ocean, analyzing organic carbon cycling - 250m_A/KNORR_S2/LV (SPAdes) (version 2) | ecosystem: Environmental > Aquatic > Marine >...
AGAAAGTCTTCATGATGGGTCTTGGTTTCACGATAAAGTAAAAATTTGGCTTTTTCTCCCTTCCGGCATAATCCTTTTTGTTCTTTGGATAACTGGTTTGTATATGTTTATCCTCCCCTATACAGTTAAGTGGAAACGAAAGAAAAAATCTTGAAACATATAATTATTTTTATTTCTGTTCTTTTTTCTGCCTGTAAGGCGCCTGCTTACGATATCATTATTGAAAATGGGGAAATTGCCGATGGAAGCGGAAGCAGTTTATATGAAGCAAATATTTACATCAAGAATGGAAAAATAGTTATTATTGGTGAGCAACCTGCAGCTGTGGCCTCACAAATTCTTGATGCCACTGGATTGATCATTGCACCCGGATTCATTGATATGCATACCCATTCTGAACGAAAAAGCTTAGCGTTCCCGACTGTTGAGAATTATATCAGGCAAGGGGTAACCACAATGGTAGGGGGAAACTGTGGTGGTTCTCCATTTCCGATTGGCGATTTCATGAATCAAACCGAAGCCACGGGTATTGGTCCAAATCTGGCTTTACTTGTAGGCCACAATACAGTTCGACGGAAGGTTATGGGCACCGAAAACCGCTTATCTACTGATGAAGAATTAAAAGCTATGCAGAATCTAGTCCAATCAGCCATGGATGACGGTGCCTTTGGTATGTCAACTGGATTAAAGTATATCCCAGGCGCTTATTCAAATACGCAAGAAGTTGTAGCCTTAGCTTCTACTGTATCTGAAAATGGAGGATTCTATGCTACCCATATGCGCGAAGAGGGGATTGGACTTTTAGAATCTACTGAAGAGGCCATAAATATCGGACGCCAGGCAAATTTACCGGTTCAGATTTCTCACCATAAGGCTGTAGGAAAATCCATGTGGGGTAATTCTACTAATACACTTGAAATGATCGATAAAGCCCAGGCCGAAGGAATAAATGTAACTGCAGATCAATATCCGTACACGGCAACAAGTACTGGGTTAACAGTTGTTTTCCCCGCATGGTCATTAGCAGGTGGAACAAAAAAATTAAAAGAACGCTTAGATGATCCAGCCCAGCGTCAAAAGATTAAAGATGGTATTATCTGGAACATTGTTTACGACCGTGGAGGTGGAAACCCTGCCAGTATTGTAGTGGCTAACTATCCACCCAATACAAAATATAATGGAATGAATTTGGCAAAAATTACTGAATCAAAAGGCCACGAACCTACACCTGATAATGCAGCAGATGTTCTGATAGATCTTGTCTATGCTGGTGACGGATCAGGAATTTACCACTGCCTTAATGAATCAGATGTGCAACGCATCATGGCTCATCCCTTAGTTATGCACGCTTCCGATGGTAGTACAATAGAGTTCGGCAAAGCTCAACCCCACCCCAGAAGTTATGGTACCTACCCTCGAATTCTTGGGCGATACGTTCGTGAGAAGGGTATTATTTCATTGACAGAATCAATTCGTAAAATGACTAAACTCCCCGCATCGGTATTAGGTCTAAATGATCGCGGCCAAATCAAAAAAGGTTATTGGGCAGATCTTGTACTTTTTGATCCTAAAAAAATTATTGATAATGCCACCTGGGAAGATCCTCATCAATATCCTTCTGGAATTGATTGGGTAATAATTAATGGTGCCGTTGCACTAGATCACGGTAATAGTTCAAAAGAATTACATGGAAAGGTTTTGAAACATAATCTATAAACCATGAATAAAAATTCCATTTTTATTTTATTTCTATTCATATTTATTAGCTGTCAGCCTTCGAACTTTACAAATAAAGAATCAACTAATTCCAAAGTCTGGAATAAAGGAGCTATGGTTAGTGCCGCTAATCCTTACGCAGTAAAAGCAGCTGTAGCAATTTTAGAAAAAGGCGGCAGTGCAACTGATGCTGCAATTGCAGCTCATTTAGTTCTTGGCCTTGTTGAACCTCAAAGTTCAGGACTTGGAGGTGGTGGCTTTATGTTAAACTTTGATTTTAAAACTAATGATTTAACATTTATTGATGGACGAGAGACAGCCCCATCTTCTGCTAAAATTGATATGTTTATGAAAGATGATGGAACTGTTATGAGTTTTATGGAAGCAGTGCCTAGTGGTAAAGCAGTTGGTACGCCAGGAATAGTTGCTCTTTACGAAACTGCACATAAAGCATATGGATTATTACCTTGGAATGTTCTTTTTAAGGATGCGATTGATTTAGCAAACAATGGATTTATTGTATCTCCCAGACTGGCAAGCTATGTTGAACTTGCTGAGAAAAGAGGTAGATTATCAAAAAATCCTCTTACAAAAAAATATTTTTATCCAAATGGTGTTAAGATAAAAAATGGTGATCTTCTCAAAAATTTTGAATACGCAAAAACCTTACAAGCCATTGCTGCAAATGGATCAGTAGTTTTTTATAATGGTAATATAGCTAAAGAGATCGTTTCTGCTGCAAATGCAGATCCAGATCCAGGAGAAATAACTTTAGAAGACCTAAAAAATTATAAAACTGTTTTAAGACCAGTTATATGTGGGCCATTTAGAGATATGAAAATTTGTACAACCTCTCCTCCATCATCAGGAGGCGCACAAATTATGATTGCAGGTCTTTACGATGAGCTAATAAATAGTGAATCAAATGAATCAGAAAAAATTTCCGCATTTGTAGATGCTCAACGACTAGCATATGCTGATCGTGATCACTTTTTTGGTGATCCTGATGAGGTTAAGATTCCTCTTAAAGCACTTCTAGATCCAAAATATATTAAAGCTAGATCTAGGCAAAGATTTTTACCTGATGCCATACCAACGCCTGGGGATCCTTCAAGTATCGTTGATACTTTATCAAATATCCCAATATGGGGAAAAGATAATACTGTAGAAGCTGTTGGAACAACTCACTTATCAATTGTTGATCAAAATGGAAATGCGGTGGCCTTTACTGCAACTATTGAAAGTTTTTTTGGTTCTCAAAGATGGGCAGCTGGATTTCTTTTAAATAATGAGATGACTGACTTTGCAAGAGAAGTACCAACAGATGGTAGTCGCCTTGCAAATGCTGTAGCACCAAATAGAAGACCTCGATCTTCGATGTCACCTACAATGATTTTTGATAAAAATGGAAACCTATTAATGGTAACTGGTTCTCCAGGAGGAAACTCAATACCCGCATATGTAAATAAAACTATTATAGGAATCTTTGACTGGGGTTTAACAGCGCAAGAATCTGTTGATTTCCCAAATATAATTGCACGTGGTCAGATAGTAAAAGTTGAAATGCTTAATGAAAAAGGTGAAACTATTGCAAAAGATTTAAAACAAAGAGGATATCTTGTAAAACAAACAACTGGTGAACATTCTGGTATTCATTTAATTGTTGTTAAAGAAAATGGATTAGATGGTGCTGCAGATAAACGTCGTGAAGGAACTGTCCATTTAATAAAAGAAAAATGAAATTCTTTAAAATATTATTTCTTATTATCAATGTTATTTTAATTAGCGGTTGTGACTTTAAACCAGTTCATGGAAATAATGGCATGGTCGTATCTACAAGTCATCAAGCTTCTCAAATAGGGATTGAGATTTTAAAGCAAGGCGGAAATGCGATAGATGCAGCATCCGCAGTTGGCTTTGCATTAGCAGTTACCTCATCTTCAAATGGTAATATTGGTGGAGGTGGTTTTATGGTGGGTCGTTTTTCTGATGGAAAAACTTTTTCGCTTGATTATAGAGAAATGGCACCATCAAAAGCTCACAGAGATATTTATCTTGATGATAATGATAATGTAATTGAAGGAAAATCGTTAATTGGCCATTTTGCTTCAGGTGTACCTGGTTCAGTTGATGGTCTACTTAGAGCTTGGAGAGATTATGGTTCTGGGAATATTTCAATAAAACAATTAATAGGACCAGCAATTCGTTTAGCAGATGATGGCTTCAAACTTTCTAAGTATGAGGCAGATCGTTTCAATCGAAACAAAGATTTTTTAAGTAAATACCCTTCAACAAAACAAATTTTTACCCGTGATGACCGTAGATGGCAAAAAGGTGATATTTTTTACCAAAAAGACTTAGCCAAAACTTTAATACGAATTGTAAATAAAGGTCGAGACGGATTCTATAAAGGTAAAACTGCAGATCTTATTGTTAAAGAAATGAATAAAGTTGGCGGATGGATAACTTTAGAGGACCTTGATAATTACACTTCTAAGTATAGAGAACCAATATTTGGATCTTTTAATGGTTATGAAATTATTTCAATGGGTCCACCCAGCTCAGGCGGAATCCTTTTAATTCATATGCTTAATATGTTAAATCAAATTCAAACTTCATCAGAGTTTCCATCAGATCTAAGTTTTAATTCCTCTGACTACATTCATTTATTGACTGAAATTGAACGAAGAGCTTATGCTGATCGTTCTGAACATTTAGGCGATTCTGACTTTTGGAACGTTCCAAAAAGTATGTTATTATCTAAATCATATGCTAAGAATCGAATTAAAACAATTGATATAGAAAAAGCAACAAGATCAAATAAAATTAAACAGGGAGCTGAATTAATTAAAGAAAGTGAAGAGACTACACATTATTCAATTGTTGATAAGGATGGAAATGCAGTTTCAGTAACGACTACAATTAATTCTGGATATGGAAGTGGCGTTACTATTGGTGGAGCTGGATTCTTAATGAACAATGAAATGGATGATTTTTCAAGCAAACCAGGCGTACCTAATTTATTTGGTCTAGTTGGAAATGAAGCAAATGCAATAGAGCCAAAAAAACGGCCTTTAAGTTCAATGACACCAACAATTGTATTAAAAAATAATAAACCATATTTAATACTAGGTACTCCTGGCGGTGCTACAATTATTACTACAGTTTTCCAAAATATCTTAAATGTGATCCTACATGATATGGATATTAAGGAGGCTGTCTCCTCATCACGAATTCATTCTCAGTGGCTTCCCGATGTTATTTATTATGAAAAAAATAGTTTATCAAATAAGATAATTTTAGATCTCACATCTAGAGGTCATGATTTGATACAAAGAGGCAGTATTGGTGAAGCAAACGGTATAATGATTAATGAAAAAGGATTTTGGGGTGGTCCAGATTCTCGAGGTAAGAATACAGCTATCGGTTATTAGCTTATTAAATTTAAACTTGCCAGTAATTTTTTAATCAGTTGTACACATACGCCTACTAAGAATTAGCTGATAAGTCATAATACGGACTTATTGGCCAGTTGACCACAACCTGCATTAATGTCTGTGCCTTTGCTCCAGCGAACCGTTACAGTAAATGGAGCATCATATAATATTTGTAAAAATGTTTGGATTGTATTTTCATCGGGACGACTGAATTCACCGCCAATTTCATTATATGGAATTACGTTAACTTTACAAGGTAATCCCTCAAGAAATGCTATAAGCCGTTTTCCTTCTGTTGGCGAATCGTTTATGCCTTTAAGTAAGACATATTCAAATGTAATAAGCCGTCTGGTTTTCTGATAATAATATTGTGCCGAGTTAATGAGATCATTTAATGAATGAGTATTTGTAAGGGGCATTATTTTTTTTCGATCCTTTTCATCAATAGAATTAAGGCTAATTGCCAATTTAAATCGATGATTTTCATCAGCCATTTGACGGATTTTTGGTACAATTCCAGCAGTAGAAATAGTAATCCGCCTTGCTCCAAACCCCATGTCCTGATTTAACATGTTGGCTGCATCCATAACACGATTGTAATTCAAAAAAGGCTCCCCCATTCCCATAAAAACAACATTTGTAATCTTTGACTTTGACATCCGTTCCAGATGAATTACTTGATCAATAATTTCACCAACACTTAAGTTTTTAATGAAGCCCATTGAAGCTGTAGCACAAAATTTACAATCGACAGCACACCCAACTTGACTAGAAAGACAAACTGTTATTCTATCTTTATCATACATAAGGACTGATTCAATGTTATCTCCATTTCTTGTTTTAAATAAAAATTTTTGAGTTGGCTCATTTTGAGAACCCGTTATATGAATAATCTCTAATGGGTGTAATTGAATTTCTGAAGATAATGCTTCTCGAAGCTGTTTGGGCATATTTTCCATTTTTTCCCAGGATTCCACATGGTTCTCATAAATCCAATTATGAATTTGTTCAACCCTGAAGGGTTCTGCTCCTAATTTATTCAATAGAGATTTTGCTTCTTTACGATTTAATTCTATGAACGATTTTTTGATCATTGACATGAGCCAGAATTTCTATCGACCAAAATGATCACACAAGACATTCCCATTGTTTCATCCATGGACGTCATGTAAGTTTTCGCCCTTTTATAATTCATCAAATATTTAGGCAAGGAAACGGATGACCAATCAAACTGATATCCAATTATTAAAAAAACTCGGAGAAATAAAAACTCAATTCTTTAGCGAGATAAGTAAATCTATTATTGGTCAGATTAAGGTGCTTGATCATATACTTATTGCCTTGCTTTGTAAAGGCCATACTCTAATTGTTGGAGTTCCCGGATTAGCCAAAACACTTATAATTAAATCCATCGCTGAACTCTTAGATCTTAATTTTAGCCGTATTCAATTCACACCAGATCTAATGCCAAGTGACATTACAGGGACTGAAGTTATTGAAGAAGATCAATCAACTGGTAAGCGATCATTTAGATTTTTTAAAGGACCTGTTTTTGGAAATATAATTCTTGCTGATGAGATCAATAGAACGCCACCTAAGACACAGGCTGCACTTCTGGAAGCCATGCAAGAGCATAAAGTCACTGCTGCAGGTAATACCTATGATCTAGAAGCTCCATTTTTTGTATTGGCCACTCAAAACCCAATTGAGCAAGAGGGTACCTATCCCTTACCTGAGGCGCAATTAGATAGATTTATGTTCAATGTTTTGATTGATTATCCAGATCGAGATGATGAAGTATCTATAGTTCAAGCAACAACTGCTATTGAGGCTCCCATATTACAAAAAGTTATTTCAAGAGAAGAAATCCTTGATTTTCAAGGATTGATCCGACGTGTACCTGTGGCGGAAAATGTTGTGAAATATGCCGTTGATCTAGTGAGTTCAACCCGCCCTGGTCAAACTGCAAAAGATTTTGTTAATGAATGGATCGATTGGGGTGCAGGGCCACGTGCTTCTCAATATTTAATTCTTGGTGCAAAAACGCGAGCTGCTTTAGACGGACGTCCTACGCCTGATATTGAAGATGTGAAAGCATTGGCTTTATCTGTACTACGTCACCGTGTTCTTCCCAACTTTAATGCTGAAGCAGAGGGAATGAAGGTGGATGATATCATTTTACAATTGATGGATTAATCGTTGGATAAGCGAAAATATCTAGATCCCGCAATTGTTGCAAAACTCGATAACATGGCAATACGCGCAAGGCTTGTCGTGGAAGGATATTTGATCGGACAGCATAAAAGTCCTTATCATGGATTCAGCGTTGAATTTGCTGAACACCGCGCATATGGACATGGCGATGAAACTCGCCATATCGATTGGAAATTGTATGGAAAAACTGATCGGTATTACGTAAAACGATTCGAAGAAGAAACAAATCTTCGATCTTATATTTTACTTGATACAAGTCAATCAATGCAATTTGGCAGTAATAAAATAACAAAACTAGACTATGCAAGTTATCTTGCTGCTGCGCTCACCCATTTAATGCTTAATCAAAGAGATGGAATGGGATTAGTTCTTTTTGATGAAAAAATCAAAAAATTTATTCCACCTCGGGCTGCACCTTCCCATGCAAATATTATTATGAAAGCGTTGGAAAATATTCAATCTGGAAATGATACCCATATCCGTACTATGCTGGATCAGATGGCAGATAGAATAAAAAAGCGTGGGTTAGTTATTCTTATTTCTGACCTTATGGATGACCCAGATCAAGTTCTAATGGGATTAAACCACTTCCGGCATAATAAACAGGAAATGATCGTTTTTCATCTAATGGATCGTCAAGAACTCAATTTTGATTTTGATGAACGCACCCAATTTAAAGATATGGAAACAGGTGAAATGATTACTACTGACCCTTGGCATATCCGTTCAGCTTACCAAAATATGATAAAATCATTTCAAAAAAAATATCTTACCGGCTGTCGTAACCAACGTATTGATTTTGTTCCATTATATACGGATCAACCTCTGGATATAGCTTTGAATGAATATTTAAATAAACGGCAGAAAACAGGATAAAAAAAGCCCCCCAAAATTGGGAGGCTTTCTAAATTCAAACTTAATTATTAGTGGCGAATCATCCACCAAGTTTTTTTGCTTTTTCATAATAGCGCGTGGCACCCTCTGGATCACCTTGTTTTATCAATGCCCTTGCCATTCCTTTATAGTGGTCAGGGTTTTCTGGATCGATTACAATCAATTCTCTGTAAAATTTAGATGCCCGCCGCCATTTTTCTGAGTTCTCAAATGTCTGTGCAATTCCCACCAAAGCTTCTGTATCATCCGGGTTCAAATCATAAGCAAACATAAAATTATCCTCAGCTTCTTGAAAATTGTCTAGCTGCATATTAAGTACACCGAGATTGAAATAGAGATTTGCTTTTAAGGCTTTATCCGTTTCGGTTCTGATAGCTGCTTCAAATGTCTCTACAGATTTTTCTTTATCCCCAAGGTCATAATAAAGTGTTGCCAATGTCCGCACTGCATTGGAATTAGATGGATCGATTTCTACAGCCTTTTTAATGTAAACAATTGCATTTTCTTTATCCCCTGTAAATGAAAGAATCTGTCCTAAAGTCATGTTTGGTTGAAAATCTTCCGGCATAATTTCTTTCGCTTTTTTTGCACTGGAGAGAGCTTTTTCATTATTTCCTAATTCATAATAACTGGTTGCTAAAATAGAATATGTTTGCACTTCAGATGAATCAATTTTTGCAGTTTGCTCGAACCGATTAACTGCATCCTTAAGTTTAGACTTATCCTTAGACCCTTTGTATTCATTATACATACGAACAGCTTCATTATAATTTTCTGCCCAAAATATGCTTCGATAATTTTTGACCAGATCACTAATGGGCATGTTATCTATTTTTGCCGCAGGGTCTATACTAATAGCTTTATTAAATATTTCATTCATTTCTACCCATTGCTCTTTTTTGGCATAAACGTGATGTCCAATTTGTACCATCACCTCAGCATTAGTTGAATCCGTTTCCAACGCTTTGAATAAAAATTCTTCTGCTTTTACCCAATCTTCATTCTTGATATATAATTTTGCAGAAGTATATTCAGGTGAACTACCACACCCCAAAATGATCAAAGAAATGACTCCTGTAAATAATAATTTTTTCGTTTTTTTAATAATCATATTTTCCTCTAAGAATTGAGTTAAAATTATATGGTTAATTTATAGGTTTTCATAAGGCTATTCAAGGGCTAAGCAAAATTCCCAGAGTTAAATTATTTATTGTTCAACAATTTAATTAGAATAAGGATGACTGAAATTGATTTATTTTATCCAATTTAAATTGAGCTCCTGTTTCTTGAATAATCTCCTCCGCTAAAAATGCACCAATATGTCCTGCCTGCTTAAAATCAAAACCTTTGGATAAAGCAGTCAGAAATCCAGCCGCATACATGTCTCCGGCACCAGTTGAATCTGAAGCAATAATGGGCCTTGGCTTTAATAAAGATTTTTTGCCATGGTTAATTACTAAAGATCCTTTTTTACCAAGCTTAATACCTGCTTTACTAACTAATTGGCCTAACTGATCTGCTGAAAGTTGATAATCCTCAGTATCAAACAAAATAGATAACTCAGATTGATTAGCGAATACCAGATCCACATCATTTGTAATCATTTCTAAAAATTCTTCCTTATTTCGATCTACGACAAATGGATCTGCAACATCAAATACAATCTTTGTATTATTATTTTTAGAAATATCTATGGCAGATTTAATGGCAGATTTTTGAGATTCTGTATCCCACATATAGCCAGTAAAATAAAAAAAATTTGACTCAGACAATTTTTTAGTTTCAATATCATTAACTGAAAATTTACGACACATACCTAAGTGAGTATTCATGGTTCTTTCACCATCTGGCGTTACAAGAATAATACTAGAGCCAGTAGTCCCTTCTTCTTGTATTAATCCAGAAATAACACCAAATTTTTCTGCTTGATGAATATAGATTTCTCCGAATTGATCATGGCCAATCTTGCCTGCAATGAGAGCTGGTACACCTAACGCGGCACACGCTAATAATGTGTTGGGTGCTGAACCGCCTGGAGCATAAATAGGATTAATATCTTGAAAATAATTGAAGATTTCCTCTTGACGACTTGCATCCACAAGATGCATAATACCTTTATCTAGGCCCAGATTTTTTATATCATCATCATTTGCCTTAATAACCACATCAATTAGTGGATTTCCTATTCCATAGATAATAGGTGTCATAGATTTCATTTTTGAGTGAGTTGCCATTAATATTAGTTTATAATATTATAAACTTAATTTCTCCTTACCGATTTTACCCGTGCAATCACTAATTGAACAAGTTAGTTTTCTTTTAATACTTTCAATAAATAATAATTATATCAAATTGGTAAAGTCTTGACCACTTTAGAAAATGGCATGTAAATTTGAAGATCATGGGCTCTAAAACCTTTGCAATAATCACTGATGTTCATTCTAATGTTGCTGCATTAAGAAAAGGTCTTTCTATAATCGAGCAACATTCAAGTATTGATCAAATCATTTGCCTAGGTGATTGTTTTGCCTTGGGACCAGATCCAAAAACAACAATTCAACTCCTTAAAACTATACCTGAATGCATATTTATTCGCGGAAATCATGATCGATATCTTTTAGAAAAACTATGGACTGAGGAAAGGCCAAACTTGGAAGGTATGTCTCCCGATGATCCTATTTGCCAAGCTATTGTTGCTAATGAAGAATGGACGGCTAATGAATTGGGTAATGAGGGAGTAGAATTCTGTGCAGCCATGCATATTGCTCACCGTGAGATTATAGGTAATACCTTAGTAGAGTTTACTCATGCATGGTACCAACGAGATGATCTACCACCAACTTTGGATGAGGCACTAGCATGGAGAAAACATGTTGAAAAAGGTAATCCTAAAAT
>Ga0209034_10001534_pt1 | contig 11153 bp, 9 predicted proteins | sample MarorgKNORR_S2LV_2_FD_188219 | JGI IMG/M metagenome (GOLD analysis project Ga0209034, IMG submission 188219) | Marine microbial communities from the Southern Atlantic Ocean, analyzing organic carbon cycling - 250m_A/KNORR_S2/LV (SPAdes) (version 2) | ecosystem: Environmental > Aquatic > Marine >...
CTAAATCTGCTGTGGAATTATCTATCGCAAATTTAAATGCTGATGATCTAACTATGGAATTTGTGCTGATTTTCTTTTTATTTAATCTATTTTTTGTCACAAGGATGATTCTAAAATTATTCTTATGAGTGTGTCAAAATCAATATTTTTATGACTTAATTGCTCAGGAACAAGAGAAATTGGCGTTAATCCTGGTTGAGTATTAATTTCAAGAAAATAAATATTTTTTTCATCAAAGAGAAAATCAGATCTGCTTATCCCTTTACATCCCAACTCATCATGAACAATTTTTGCAAAAAACAAACACTGTTTATAAATTTTTTTTGGTAATTTTGCTGGTAAGATATGTTTGGATAATCCTTTGGTATATTTTGCTTTATAATCAAAAAATGTACGTGAGGAAAAAATTTCAGTTACTTCTACTGCTTGTGTAGTTTTTTTATTTTCATATACGCTGACAGTTAACTCTCTACCTTGAATATATTTTTCAATCATCAGTTTGTTATGATTTTTGTATATATTTATTTCATTATCATAATTAAAAAAAAACTTACTAATATCACTCTTTGAATTGAATATCTTAACTCCGAAACTAGAACCGCTTGATACTGGTTTTAATACAAACGAATTTAACTTATTATATATTTCATATAATAAATTAATTTTAATCTGATTTCTTTCAAGAATTATTGATTCAAGAGTAACAACTTTACTATTTTTAATTTTTAATTTAGTTAAATTTTTATCAAATCCTATATTTGAAGATTTAGAATCAGAGTGCGTATAAGAAAGTTTGTTCTTTTCAAGAATTTTTTGTATTGTTCCATCTTCTCCATAAGTTCCGTGAAGGGCATTAAAACATAAGAAATCTTTGTCATATAGTTTAATTTTTTCAGAAAAATTTTTTGGATTTACTTTAAGCACTTCAAATTTTAATTTCATTCTTTTCAAAGATTTTTGAACTTCTTTAGAAGTTTTTAGAGATATTTCATGCTCTTCATTAAAACCTCCTTCTAAAACTAAAATTTTTTTCATTAATGCGCATCTCCGACTATCTTTATTTCCCAATCAAGTATAATTTGAAATTTGTTGTAAACTTTTTCAATAATTAATTTCCCTAAATCTTCGATTTGACCTGCTGTTGCATTATCAGTATTAATCAAAAAGTTAGCATGTTTACTGCTTACAACTGCATCCCCAATTTTTAAACCTTTGCATCCTGCCAAATCAATCAACTCTGCTGCGTGACTTCCGGTAGGATTCTTAAAAGAACTTCCACTAGTTTTTGTTTTAATTGGTTGGGAAGATTCTCGATTATTTTTAATTATTTTTAATTCTTCCTCAATCTCTTTCTTATCTCCAAACTCAACATTAAATGCGGCGCTGACTACAATATCGTTATCTAATATATTTGATTTTCTATATGACAATTCTAATTCATCATTCTCAATAATTATTTTTTTTCCATTATTTTTCATTACTGTTGCGCTGAAAAGAACATCTTTTGTTTCTGAGCCAAAGCATCCCGCATTCATTTTGATAGCACCTCCAAGACTTCCTGGTATGCCTGAAAAAAACTCTAAATTTCTTATAGAATTTATGTAAGCAAATTTAGCTAAATTAACATCAAGAATACTTCCCCCTGTTATAATTTTATCATTTTCAATAAATAAATTGTTAAACGATTTTCCTAATTTAATAATCAATCCCTTGAATCCCCCATCTCTTATTAAAAGATTTGATCCATTGCCAATAACCAAAAAAGGGGTATTACCAATATTATTTAGTATTATCTCAAGTTCGTTTTCATCACTAATTACGCAATAAATGTCAGTTTTTCCACCTGCCCTAAACCAAGTTAATCTAGAAATATCGTAATCAAACAAAAATTTACTATTTAATTTTTTTGAAATTTCTAGAATTTTTTCGTACATTATTTTCCTTGATCAATTTATGTGCTTTATGTGTAATGGATCCAGCTCCCATAAAAACTATTAAGTTATTGTCATCATAAAATGAAGATAAGATTTTATTTATATCTTCATTTTTACTAATATAGAAAACTTGTTGTTTTTTTTTCCTAAGATCCTTTACAATATTCTTTGAGTTTATTTTTTTTATTGAATTCTCACCTGCTGCATAAATATCCAATACATAGAGTATATCAATTTTGTTTAATACTTTAATAAAATCACTATACAAATCTCTTGTGCGGGAAAATCTATGCGGTTGAAAAAGTACAATTATTTTTTTTTCTGCGATGTGCTTCGCAATTTCATAACTAGCTTTGATTTCAGTAGGATGATGAGCATAATCATCATAAATAAAAGATTTTTTAATTTTTCCAAGAAAAGTAAATCTTCTTTCCACTCCTTTAAAAGTCTCAAGAGACTTTTGTATATTTTTAATTGAAATACGTAGTAGCATTGCTGCTATAATTGCAGAAGTTGCGTTTAAAACATTGTGCATTCCTAAAAGATTTATGCAAAATTTATAAATTCCAGAATAATGCAGAATAGTATTTTTTTTTATATGGATAGAAAATTTTGATTTCATATCATTATATTTAATATCCAGTATTTTAACATTTGCTTCTTGATCTTTATAGGCATATGAAATGATTTTTCTCGTTTTAATTTTCTTTGACAATTTTTTTAAATTGTTATTATCAATACAAATGATTGAACATCCATCAAATGGCAAGTTTGTAATGAATTTTTGAAAAGAATTAACTAGGCTGCTTTTTGTTTTATAATAATCTAAATGTTCAATATCAATATTAGTTATAATATTAATTTTATGTGGCAATCTCAAAAAAGATCCGTCACTTTCGTCAGCTTCAACTACTATCCATTTGCCAAGCCCCATTCTATTGTTCTTTGAATATGCATTAATAATTCCTCCATTTATTATTGTGGGATCCAATTTTGCATTTTCCAATATGGTTCCAATTAGACTTGTTGTTGTAGTTTTCCCGTGCGATCCTGCTATGGCAATTGCGTTTTTATTTCTCATCAATTCAGCTAACATTTCTGCTCTACTCACAAGAGGAATTGATAATTCTTTACATTTTTGTATCTCTGGATTTGATTGTCCTATCGCAGAAGAAAACACAGCGGCTGATATATTATTTATATTTGATTTTTTATGACCTTGATATATCTTTACCCCCCTATCTTTTAATCTTTTTATTGTGGTATTAAAAACAAGATCACTGCCTTGAATAATATATCCTTGGTCCAACATAAGTTCAGCAATTCCTGACATTCCTATCCCCCCGATACCGATGAAATGAATAATGAAATTTGAATTTTTTTTGTTTAAACTCATTTAAAGACTTTATTTAACATTAATTTATTAGCATCTAAAATTTTTATCTGTTGTAAATTTTTTATAATTGATATTCTTTGATCAACATTATCAAATAATTTTTTAAATGCGAAATATGCACTATCCGAACCTAGATCTTTTTCTTCAACCAATTGCGCAGCTTTCTTATCCGTCAAATATTTTGCATTAATATATTGATGATTGTAAATAGAATGAGGTAATGGAATTAAGATTGATGGTATTTGTGATTGAATAATATCATTTATTGTTCCAGCACCAGATCTAGCAACTACAAAATCACTTGAATCTAATATTTTAAAAATATTATAAAAGAAATTATTTAATTCATATTCAATCCCTAAATCTTTTAATTCATTTTTTATCTTGTTGGCTTGTTTATTTGGGCATTGCATTAAGATTGACAATTTTTTATAATAATTACCTGGTAATTTTTTAATTATCTTTAAAAAGCCATCGTTTAAATTTAATGATCCTTGACTTCCTCCAAATATTAAAATCTTTAATTTTTTATCTTTAACAATATTAATGCTTCTTTTTTTAAAAAATATTTTATTGTTATTTGGCAAACCTACATGATATATTTTTTTTGCATAGCGTGATTTTAGATTTATTATATTATCAAAATTAATAAAAATATTATTTGAAAAAGGTGCAAAAAGTAAATTAACTTTTCCAATAATTGAATTTTGTTCATGCAAATGTATTTTTGTCATTCTCAGTGCTTTTAAAACCAGTGCTACGGCTAAAGGCGTAAATGATGCGTAACTTCCAAAACCGAAGCAATGAGATGGCTTAATTTTAAAAAGATAATAAAATGATTGTATGAAACCATATAATAAAAGAAAAATTGATTTTAGTTTATATAGTGTATTCCCGGAAAAATGGGCGGAGCTGATACACAAAACTCTTCCTTTAAACTGACTTGCATACTTCAATCCTCTTTTATCTAAAAATAGTGTGCAGTTGTAATCACAATCGATTAGATAATTACCATAATTTACTGCTGGAATTACATGACCTCCCGTACCGCCAGCAAATAATACTAAATAATCACTTTTCATTTTTTTTGTTTAGTTAATGATAATAAAAAACCAAATAATATTGAGCTTGAAATCATAGAAGATCCTCCGTAACTGATAAAAGGCAATGTCATTCCTTTTGTAGGTATTATGCCTAAAGTGCTAAAAATGTTAATTAAGGACTGCAATCCATATGAGCAAATCAAACCTGCAATAGCAACAATCAAATAAGGTTCTTTATATTTTAGTAATTGCAATAAAAATCTAATAATAAGAATAAGTATTAATAAAATTATAAGTGAGCAGAATATAAATCCAAGTTCTTCTCCTGCTACTGCAAATATAAAATCTGTATTGGCATCTGGAATTTTTTCTTTTAATACCCCTTGGCCAGGTCCTTTGCCAAAAAAACCACCTGATTTAAATGCTTTTAAACTTAAGTCAATTTGATATCTATCAGCAGAAGGATCAAAAAAATCATTTATTCTCTTATTGACATGATCAAAAACATAATAAGATGTCACTGATAATGCCAAAAGCATTACAAAAAAAACTGTAACTAATAATATAGATAAACCTGCAATAAACAATTGACAAAAAAATGATGCGGATAACAAAAAAGTCATTCCAAAATCAGGTTGCAAAATAATTAATCCAACTAAAACAAAAAAAGAAAAAAATAATATATTTAAGTATATTTTTTTACCCTCAATGCCTTTGCACAAACACCAAGCGCTTAACATTAAGAAAAAAGGTTTAATAAACTCTGAAGGTTGAATACTTATATTGCTTATTTTAATCCATCGTTTAGATCCTTTGATCTCATAATCCAGCAATAAAATACTAATAAGTAAAATTGTAAAGATTATCAATCCAACTAAAGACAATCTTCTTAAGGACTTAATATCCATAGAAGAAATTATGATCATTAATATTATTGCTGATGCAGAATATAAGAGATGTTTGTTAAAAAAAGTAAAATCCTTGTTAATTGAATACGACAAAATTAGACCTATAGTGATAATTGATAATATTATAATGAAATTGAATTTATTAATTTCATTCCACCATTTTGAAAAAAATTTAACCATCTATTTATATTTAATCATTTCTTTCATTACTAATTCTTTAAATTTATTTCCTCTATCTTCAAAATTTTCAAATTGATCAAAAGATGAACAACCTGGGGAAAAAAGAATTGTGGATTTAATTTTAGAGCTACTTACTTCAATAAAAATTTCTTTTAATGCATCTGCCAAATGAAGTGATTTTTTTGAATCAATCGAACTATTTAGTTGTTTATAAATAAAATCTGAAGATTCTCCAATTATATAGCATTTTATAATATTTTTTTTAAAATTAATTAAAGATGAAAAATTTTTTTCTTTCGCTTGTCCTCCTATTATCAAATATATATTTTTGTAATTGGAAATTGATTTTATAGTTGAATCTAGATTAGTAGCTTTGCTATTATTAATCACTTCAAGGTTATTAGTGTTAATTATCCTCTCCAAACGATGAGGCAAGCCTATAAAACTACCAATTATTTCTAAAAAAATATTTACATCCAGCCCAAGAATTTGAGAAACTGTATAAGCTGCAAGTATATTTTGTGAATTAAACTTTCCAGTAAGTGATTGTGATATTTTGTTAATGGTTGTTATCTTTTTATCAAAAAAATATTGATCATAGATTTTATCATCAATGAAAAAAACACCTTTTTTAATTGGTTTTGATGTTGATATAGGAATATTATTTAGATGATTGGAGGAACAAAAAATATCTCTGCAATAATCATCATCAGTAGAAATAATGTTATAGTTTTCTTTGTTGTTGTTTAGTATTTTCTCCTTTGCATGTATATAATTGTCAATAGTGTGATATCTGTCTAAATGATCATGGGATATATTTAATAAGATTGATATGTGAGAACAAAAACTTGGGGCAGATTCTAATTGAAATGAACTTAATTCAATCACATGATAATTAGAATCATCATTTATATTCTTAAAATCTACAAGAGGTCTGCCAATATTTCCACCGACAAAACAATTGAGTTTGTTTGATTTAATCACATCACCAATTAATTTTGTAGTTGTTGATTTTCCATTTGTTCCAGTAATGGCGATAACCTCTTGATTTGATAATAATTTTGAATAAAATTCTAGATCCCTATAAAGATTAATTTTTTTATCGCGTAATCTTAATATTTTTTTATCATTTAAAGAAATTCCTGGCGTTATAAAAGCTTCTTTTACTTTCGATAAATTTAAATCTTCAGGATGTTTAAAAACTATATCTTTAAAAGTTAAAGAAATTTTCTGTCTTCTTTTTTCATTATCATCCCAAGCAATAAATGACTCGCTAGTCTTGGAAAGATGATTTATTAAAGATAGGCCACTTTTGTTTAAACCATAAATATACTTCATTAATGATAAATTGTTTACCTTATTTTTAGTGTAGCTAAACCAATCAAGGCCAAAACGATTGTTATAATCCAAAATCTAATAACAATAGTTGATTCTGCCCAACCTTTTTTTTCAAAATGATGGTGTAATGGTGCCATTTGAAAAATTCTTTTTCCTGTAAATTTGAAACTAATAACCTGAACTATAACTGATAAAGTTTCTAAAACAAAAAGACCTCCAACAATAGCTAATACAATTTCATGTTTTGTCATAATAGAAAGAGTGGCAATCCCCCCTCCGAGAGATAAGGAACCTGTGTCCCCCATAAATACTTTTGCAGGTGGTGCATTGAACCATAAAAAACCTAGTGCTGACCCAATTATTGCTCCACAAAAAACTGATAACTCACCGCTTCCTTCAATGTAATTTATTTGCAAATATTCTGAAAAATTTATATTTCCTGAAACATAAGCGATAAAAGCAAAAGTTGTTGCCACAATCATCACAGGCACTATTGCTAATCCATCCAAGCCATCAGTAAGATTTACAGCATTTGCTGAACCAACAATAATAAAAATACCAAATATGAAAAAAAACATTCCTAAATCAATTATTAAATTCTTAAAAAATGGAAAATTAATCGTGCTATTTAAATTTTCAGGCATTGTGCTGTAGATTAAAAAAACAATAATAAAGGCTAGAACAATTTGTAAAATAATCCGAGTAGAAACCTTAAGTCCATAACTGCTTTTAGAATATATTTTCTTATAATCGTCTAAAAAACCAACTAAACCAAAAGCTATACATGCAAATAAACTAATCCAAACATAATAATTTGTAAGTTTTGCCCACAAAATAAATGATATAATGATACTAGCCAAGATTAAAACGCCGCCCATAGTTGGAGTGCCTGCTTTTTCAAATAAATGTCTTTCTGGACCATCTGACCTAATAGGTTGTCCTGCTGGCTGAATAGTCGATAAAAATGTTATTATCATTTCGCCAAATATGAGAGAAAAGAAAAGAGATGTTAAAATTGCAGCACCTGTTCTAAAACTAATATAATTAAATAAATTAAAAAAGGTAAAATATTGAGTGTACGTTTCAGCAAGATAGACAAACAATTGATATTACTCCTTATTCGCGTTTAACATATTAGCCAACTTGTTCACTTTTGTTGAGTTAGATCCTTTAATTAATATTATGTCATTATTATGTATATTTTTTTTTAAAAATTGCATAATTTCATTTTCATCCAACAAACAATTAATTTGATCTGTTTCAGTTTTCATTCTTTTTAGAAGTGACTTAAATAGGTTTCCGCATAATATTACATTCTCAAATTTATAATGCAAAATTTGCTTTATTACATCTTGATGGTACATTTTAGATAATTTACCTAATTCATTCATTTCTCCAAGAATTATATATTTTTTTTGAGTGTTCTGTAATTCCAATTCATAAAAATAATCTATGCAAATTTTCATTGTAACAGGACTTGCATTATAGCTTTCATCAATAAAGAATATTTTTTTATTGTCTATAGCAACCTCATTCATCAATCCTCTGCCTTCAATCTTAGGAATACTTTTAACTTTTTTATAAAATGTTTTAAGAGGTAAATTATTATGCTCAAATATTGATAAACAAATTATTGCATTATGTATTTGATGATAATAATCTGTATCAAAATCAATTTTATATGACTCTTTATTTTTATTAACTTTAATAATTATATTTTTCTTATTGGTTTTATTAATTTCTTGAATATGATAGTTTGAATTAGTTTTTTTTCCTACAGTAAGAATTTTAGAAATTTTCATTTTTTTTGCTTGATCATAAAGAAACAATTCATCACTGTTTGAATTTGGAAGTATAAGTAATTCTATTTCAGAATTATATTTTAGATTAAATATATCTGATTTTTCTATAGCTATATTCCTTGTGCTTTTGAGGCTTTCAAGATGTGTTGGGAATATATTTGTAACAATAACTTGTTGCGGCATTATAATTGAAGTTAATTTTCCAATTTCTTGAAAATTATTTGTCCCAATTTCAAATATTGCAAAATCGCTGAAATTATCCATATTAATTAATGAAATTAAAACTCCCAAATAATTATTGTAACTTTTGATTGAAGCGGATACTTTTGACTCAAAAGAAAGAAGAAACTTGAGATTTTCTTTAACACTTGTTTTTCCCACGCTTCCTGTAATTCCGATGACTTTTCCTCTAAAATTATTTCTTTTTTTGTTAGCTATTTTTAACAAAAAAAGTAGAGCGTCATTTACTATAAGAACGTTATTTTTATTAATAAATGAACCTGCGTTTTTATCGGTAATTACATATTTTGCGCCATTAGCTAAAACATCTTTAATATATTTATTTCCATGAATATTTCTTCCCTGCAAAGCAATAAATACATCTCCACTCAAAATATCATTACTATTTATTTTAAGTTTTTTTTCATTTCTAATTAAATAATCTTCAATTATTTTATCTAAATTATTTATTTTCATAATTTGTTACGTCGATTTAAATAAAATTTTGCTATTTTAGCGTCATTAAAATTAACAATTTTATTTTTTATAATTTGTTTTTCTTCGTGACCTTTCCCGGCAATAATTAAGATTTCTCCATTATTTAATTCGTTTATCGCTTTTTGAATTGCAGTAGATCTGTCTGGAATCTCAACAGCTTTAGGACATTTTGAAAGAATAGGTTGTCTTATTTTAAAAGGATTCTCATTTCTTGGATTATCATCCGTAACATAAACTTTTGCAGCAAATTTATTTGCTATTAGTCCCATTATTTTTCTTTTTGATTTATCTCTATTGCCTCCACATCCAAACAATAAATTAGGTTTGATTTTGTTTATTGTAGTAGCAAATAAAATATTTTTTAAAGCATCTGGCGTATGGGCATAATCGACTATAACTTTGGAACCATCTTTAAGCTTTCCTATCTCTTGCAATCTACCTCTAGGCTTATTTATCTTTGCAATTGAATTAATAATTTCTTTATTTTTTATTCCAATACTAATACAGCAGCCCACAGCACAGGATAAATTATCCAATTCAAATTTATTGTAATCAAATAATTTTAAAACAAAAATTTTATTAAATATTTTTATATAAAATTTATTATTTTTTTTAAAACAATGAACATTACTCTTGCTTGTCCCATAAGTTATAATTTTAATTTTTTTTTGTATTAATTTATTTTTTAGAATGACAATTCCGCTAATATTGTCATTTAATACTGCAATTCCCTTGTCTTTTAAATGCTGTGTGAACAATTTAAATTTTGTATTCCGATAATTTAATATTGTTTTGTGAAAGTCTAAATGATCTTTACTTATATTTGTTATAGCAGCTATATTAATTGGAAAATGATTTATTCTTTTTTTTGATATTGAGTGACTTGAAACTTCAAAAACAAACTCGCCTATATTTTTTTTTGTATGAGTAAATGCTTTTTGATATAAAATCTCATATTCTGGAGTGGTTAAAATTGAATTTTCAATTTTTTTTTGGTTACCGTAAAACCCTAATGTTCCGTAAGATTTAACATTTTTTTTAGATAAGAATAAAATATTGCTAATATTCCATACTACTGAAGTTTTTCCGTTAGTACCAGTAACACCTATAATATTATTTGGAGGAATCTTCTTTAATGCCCAAAGTAATTTTTTCAGACTTTTATTAACATCTTTAACAATAAACTGAGGAATTTTTATATCCTTGAAATGATAATTTGTAATTAATGCAATAGCACCCTTTCGTATGGATTCATCAATATATTTTTTTTTAAAATTATTTTTTTGATTTATTACTAAAACTGAATTTTTTTTTATATATTTTGAATTAGTTGAAATAAAATTAAATGAAGTGTTTTTTTTTTCGATGTTATAAATTTTTTTACAATCAATTAATGTAGATATTTTAGAAAGTAGCATTATTTTTTTTTATATATTCAGTACTTGTGTCAGCTTTAAGAATTTCTCTAGAATTGGGTGCGGGTATAGCTAATATTTCAATCATACTTGAAATAATGTTTTTGACCAAAGGTGCCGCAACACTTGCTCCAGTGATATTATAATTTTCTTCTTTTATTTTTTTGGGATATTCAATCATTGCTAAAACTATATATTTAGGCTTTGAAGTAGGAAATACCCCAATAAACGAAGTTAAATTTATATCTTTTTGATAACGTCCAGACTCATCTATTAGTTCTGCTGTTCCTGTTTTGCCTCCTATTTCATAACCTTCAATTTTAACTCTTGGTCCGGTATATTTAGTTTCTAAAACAACCGCCCTTAGTAGTTTTAAAAAATAATCGGAAGTTTCATGTTTTATTATTTGTGTTTTGTTCA
>Ga0209034_10001536_pt1 | contig 11150 bp, 8 predicted proteins | sample MarorgKNORR_S2LV_2_FD_188219 | JGI IMG/M metagenome (GOLD analysis project Ga0209034, IMG submission 188219) | Marine microbial communities from the Southern Atlantic Ocean, analyzing organic carbon cycling - 250m_A/KNORR_S2/LV (SPAdes) (version 2) | ecosystem: Environmental > Aquatic > Marine >...
AACTGCACCATCCTATGGACAAGATGGAAACGCTTTTTGACGCTATCATGGAAGCCGGGGAGGAATTCGGTATCGCCAACTTCGGTACCTATGCGATGAATTCGTTGCGTATGGAAAAAGCATACAAAGGTTGGGGCAGCGAATTGACCACTGAAATTACACCTATGGAAGCAGGATTGGATCGTTTCATCGATTTCAGCAAATGCTTCATCGGACGCGAAGCCACACTTTCCCGAAAATTGTTGGGAGTGAATACAAAACTGGTTTATGTTTCAGTGGAAACTTCCGACTCAGATTGTCTCGGGAATGAACCTGTTTTAGACAACGAACAAATAATTGGTGTAACTACTAGCGGAGCTTACGGACACACCGTCAACCAGAGTTTAGCTTTTGCATACGTCCAACCGCAATATGCGGAGCCTGGAACACAGTTTAAAATAAAAATTCTTGAAAAAAACTGCATTGCAACGGTTCTCACAAAAGCAGTCCATGATCCTGATAATTTACGCTTGCGAGATGTCTGATTTGAGATATATTTTTGGCGATATGGAGTTTTTCTTCGGTATGTTGTTCAACCCTTAGCTTTCGCGATAACGGCTATCCTGAAGATATAACGTTGTCAATTACATCGGTTGTCGACTAAAAGTTTGGTCAAGCCAACTTAGTATGTATAAACTAATAGTCGGGTAAAATGGCTAAATATTGATGACGACTTTAAAAAATTCCAAAAATGTCCCGAAAACCACCTGAACTAAAAGGAACATAAATTTTAAATTGATTAAAGAAAACTATTTTTTATACTAAATTCTCAGTTTTGCCATTTTGATAGAATTATTTCATTGTATTATCAACTCGTAAATTCGGTTTCCTGATTTGCTGCAGTTTTCTGTTCATCCAAAAAACCATCCAGACTCGCAGCCACCTGAGCTCCTACCAAAATAACTACCCAAGAAATAAAAACCCAAACGAAAAGAAGTGGTATTATGGCCAGGGCACCGTATATTTCCTTATAAACCGGGAATTGGGTAAAATAAAGTGCAAAGGCGGATTTGGAAAACTCAAACAGAATTGATGCGATCGTTGCTCCACTCAGAGCACTCCAAAAATGAACTCGAGTGTGTGGTACCAGCAAATAAATTAGCAGAAATGATGAAAAAGATGCTACATAAGGAAGAAACACTAAAATCAATCTACGGACGGCAAGCAGGGTGTTATCCTCAAAACCGGTTAAGGAGAGGAGATAGGAGGTTGTCAGAAGACTTATCCCTATCAGGACAGGACCAAGCGTCAGTACCACCAGGTATATCGAAAAGGAGACTAATTCGCGACGATTTTTGCGTACTCTCCAAATATGATTCAATGTGTGATCTATGGAAGAAATCAGTAGCAAGGCCACCAGAAAGAGGACCACAAGACCTAACGAAGTCATTTTGGTTGCATTTTCCACAAATCGTACGAGGTAGCCCTGAATCGATTCTCCCAGAGTAGGCACAAAATTCTTGAAGACAAATGATTCCAATTCACCCCGCCATTCCTGAACAACAGGAAAAAGAGAAAAGACAGAAACTATGACAGCAAACAGAGGTACAAGCGAAAGAAGAGAGACAAATGAAAGATATCCGGAATAGACTATAATCCTATCTTCTTTAAAACGCTTGAAAAGATATCTGAGATATTTTTTGGTGATTTTCAAAGTTGAAGACCAGTCTTTGTTCATTTGCTAATCTTTTCGTGAATTTTGAGCTAACTTTTTGGACTATTCTTAAGAGAAGTTATTCTAATGCTGTACGATAATAGTCTACATTTTCTGGTGGGAGCGGAGAATTCCCTAAAATCAAATCTGCAGCTTTTTCTGCCAGCATCATCACAGGAGCATAGATGTTTCCGTTAGTGATGTAGGGCATCACTGAAGCGTCTACCACACGTAGATTTTCAACTCCGTGAACCTTCATGCTTTTCGGATCCACAACGGACATACCGTCTGTCCCCATTTTACATGTGCAAGAAGGGTGCAGAGCGGTTTCTCCATCTTTGGCAACCCAATTCAAAACTTCTTCTTTACTCTCAACTTCCGGTCCTGGTGACAGCTCTCCTGCATTGAATTCATCAAAAGCCGATTGATTTAAAATATTACGGGCGCACCTCACCGCTTCACCCCACTCTCGGCGGTCTTGTTCAGTTGACAAATAATTAAAGCGAAGTTTAGGATAAACTCTCGGGTCAGTCGATTGAATTTTAACCGAGCCGTGCGCATCGGAATACATTGGTCCAACATGGACCTGGTAACTATGTCCTGTTCCCGGAGATGATCCATCATAACGGATAGCAAGAGGTAAAAAGTGAAACATAATATTTGGATATTTTTCCTCCTCGTTGCTGCGGATGAACCCCCCTGCCTCAAAATGGTTAGTTGCAGCCGGACCTTTACGGTGAAAAAGCCATTGATAACCGATCCAGGGTTTGTTCCACCATTTCAAAGCAGGAGCCATAGACACAGGTTTTTTGCAGGCATATTGAATATATACCTCTAAATGATCCTGCATATTTTCCCCCACTCCCGGCAAATCCTGAACAATTTCAATTCCAAGTTTTTTCAGTTCATCAGCATTTCCGATTCCGGAAAGTTGCAAAAGCTGCGGTGAGTTTATTGCCCCTCCACAACAAATGATCACTCCAGCATATACTTTTTCTGAACGTCCCAGACTCCTGGAAAATTCTACACCGACAGCACGCGTTGAAGACTCGGGGTTTTCCCCTTCAAATAGAATTTTGGTGGTCAGTGTCCGGCACTGAACGGTGAGGTTCGGACGCTTTTTAACCGGATGCAGATATGCCCGTGCCGCACTCATTCGCCGTCCGCGATGTATGTTCCGGTCAAAACGTGCAAAACCTTCCTGTTTGTAACCGTTAACATCGTCCGTTAATGGATAACCAGCTTCCTGTACGGCTTCAAAAAACGCACTGAACAAAGGATTTTCGCATGGCCCTCTTTCCATAATCAATGGTCCGTCAGCGCCCCGGAAATCATCACCGCCTGCCAAACAATTTTCCATACGTTTGAAATAGGGCAGACAGTGTGCGTAATCCCAGTTTTTCATGCCAGCGTCACCGGCCCAGCGCTGGTAGTCCATCGGATTTCCGCGCTGGAAAATCATACCGTTAATACTGCTTGAACCACCCAGAACTTTACCACGCCCATGGAAAATGCGCCTGTTGTTCATGAAAGGTTCCGGTTCTGATTCATAACACCAATCGTAGTATTTGTTGCCGATAGGAAATGTTAAGCCTGCAGGCATGTGGATAAAAATGTCCCAGATATAATCTGGCCGGCCTGCTTCCAGTACTAAGACTTTGTGTGAAGGATCCTCGCTCAAACGGTTAGCCAATGCACAACCGGCGGAACCACCGCCAATGATGACTGTATCGTAAATACTTTTTGGCATGTAGTAACTTTATTTACCTTGGTTGATTATTCATCATGTTCATTTAACTGAACCTGGAAAAGACTGCCAAAGTTTTCCGGGCAATCCTTAATACCAGCTAAACGGAGTAAATGCCAGGCCAGAGCGTGATTGCTTGAGGTGACAGGTTTACCCAGACGTGCTTCTGCCGTTTCGATAATTGATGCTACCCGCAAATTTGTGCAAGAAACAAATACACCATCACAATCAACACGAGCACCAATCTTTTCAATTGCCTCAAGAATTGATTCTGGGTCAATACGACCGACAACAAAATCGTCAGATTCAAAAAAAGATCCTGTTACTGGAATTTCAAAGCCGGAAACTAGAAGATTATCTCGCATTCTAGTAGTAATTCCTGGATCGTATGGAGTAAGAAAAGCAACTCGCTTGACTCCAAGTGCTTTTAAAGCCGCTTTACAGGCAGTCAAGGGATTTGAGGTAGGTACATCGGGATGTACAACTTGGATCGCCTTTTCAACATTTTTTTCACCAATAATAGTTGAACCAGAAGTACAGCCATAGCCGATTACATCAAAATTGAATAAGGCAGGAAGCAAAGCAGCTGCAACCGGTAATTCTTCTTCCATGTTAGCCAGGTTTTCCTTCGTTACTTCCATTTCGTTGGGAATACGCGAATGATAAAGCGCGACACCTGCCAAATTTAGTAAATTAGCAAATTCATGTTCCAGAGTTTGATCTGTTCGAAGCACAATAATACCGATATTTGCCCGGTTTCCCAGGCCTGTATCAGTCTTAAACTCTAATTCTAAAATACTATTTTGACCCATCTTGGAAGATCCACCTAGGTGTAAACAAATAAAACGTAGCCTTTTTAGAACAATTCAAAGACAAATATGAAATCTAAGAACTTAGGTGAGAATGTAACAGGGATACTAACAATCATTTTTCTGAAGCACAAGGCGGAACCATTCAAGTTAATAAGCGAATACATACGACGTTCTCGCAAAAGTCTGAAATAAACACTGGAATTTCGACAATAGTCAGGAACCTTCATGAAATTAGTTTAGTAGTTTGAACAGGATTTTTCGCTTTGTTCTAAATGACACGGTTTTTGTCTTTAGAGGGAAGGCGTCATATCTTAACAGAAATAACGCAATAATCCGGGATCTTTTTTTAAGAATGTCTGGTCATCTGCATTAAATCGGAACTATTAATTCTCATATATTGCATTTAGGAACTTGTAGTTCCGTTTTTTTAGATCAGAAAAGACGACGATCGAGTTTAATCAATTAGTATTTATGTTTATAATATTGTTAGTTATTTTATTACAAATTCTTGTATTTACCCGACATTACTTTTTAAATGCCTATTTTAGCCAATACTTCACTTAATTTAGCAGAACTGTAAGTTCCTGTTTTTTAATATAATATAATTTTATACTGTATTTTCAATGTTTTATACTTTGGCATCAGGTATGCAGAATAGACAGATCGTGTTGATTCAGAATACCAGATAAAGATTACTAAAAATAAACTAAATATTTCCTTCAATATTGAAATAGGTAATTTTGTATACAACAACTTCTATTAAACAGGGCCGATCATTTGTCATTATCGCAGGTGTTCTATGGAGTACCGGAGGCCCACTGATACGATTGTTGGAGGGTGCTTCTGAGTGGCAATTTTTATTTTACCGCTCGATTGGATTAGCAACTGCTCTGTTTTTACTGATAAGAATTAAAAGCCCAAATACCATAACTCAGTTCAAAAAAGCCGGGATCGCGAGTGTAATTGGAGGACTGTTTCTCTCTTTAGCTTTTGTTACGTTTGTTTTTTCAGTCACCCATACAACGATTGCAAACACTCTTTTTATGTTGAGTTCCGCCCCTTTCATTGCCGCATTATTTGGATGGATTTTATTAAGAGAGAGGATTGATAAAACTCAATGGACAGCCATGACAGTTGCCGCTATTGGGATCCTGCTCATGATCCAGGATGGATTGTCGGGAGATACACTTTTTGGTAATTTAACTGCTTTTACAGCTGCAGTAGGTTTTGCGGGTTTTACCGTTTCGCTGCGCTGGGGGAAAAATGAAAATATGTTGCCCGCTGTTTGTTATGCAGGACTGTTTACTTTATTTTTCAGTGCGTTTGCAGCAGTGTTTGTAAACGATGGACTTTCTATCTCGCGTAACGATTTATTTATAGCCACAGGATTTGGAGCATTTGGGCTGGGCTTCGGAATGGTTTTGTATGTTGCTGGATCATACAAAATACAAGCGGCAGAATTGGTTTTACTCAGTTTGTTAGAAATTATTTTGGGGCCGATTTGGGCTTGGATGTTTTTTAGTGAATTACCGACATCGTTGACCATGATTGGAGGCGCAATTTTGCTCTCAGCGATTCTCTTTCAGACTTTGTCAGGAATGGAAATATTTAAAAAAAAACTTCAAACTGTGACAGTCAAAAAAATGCAATAATTGGATAAATCATGGCAGATCGAAAACATAGAGGTCGTACAGGACGTTCCGGCGGGGGAAGAGCAGCAAAACAGGCCGAGCGAAGTGCACCGGTGACGAAAGGAGTTCCGTACATTACCCGCAAAGTTCCATATTTTGAGGTATTGGATGAGGAAGGATTGTCCTTGATTGAAAACAATGCGGAAACTATTTTGCAGGAAATTGGTGTTGAATTCCGAGGCGACACTGAAGCTTTGCAAATTTGGAAAACAGCCGGAGCGGATATTGACGGTGAGCGTGTTCGGATTCCCAAAGGATTGTGCAAAAAACAGATTCAGGACAGTGCACCAACAGAATTTACGCAACACGCCAGAAATCCGGAAAGAAACGTCCGCATCGGTGGAAAAAACATGGTTTTGGTTCCGGCTTACGGTTCACCGTTTGTACGGGATTTAGAGAAAGGAAGGCGTTATGCCACGCTTGAAGATTTTCAGAATTTCGTAAAACTTGCTTATTCGACTCCGTATTTGCACCATTCCGGAGGAACGATTTGCGAACCGGTGGATTTGCCTGTCAACAAACGGCATTTTGACATGGTTTACACACACATGCGTTACAGTGACAAACCGTTCATGGGTTCGGTCACTGCACCGGGACGAGCGCAAGATACAGTCGATATGGCAAAGGTTTTATTTGGTGAAGAATTTGTACAAAATAACACGGTCATCACCAGTTTGATCAACGCTAATTCACCGTTGGTTTGGGACGCAACCATGATCGGCGCATTGAAAGTTTATGCCATAAATAATCAGGCTTGCGTGGTTTCTCCATTTTGCATAGCCGGAGCCATGTCGCCCGTTACGGTGGCGGCAACAGCGTCGCAGCTTTATGCAGAAGCACTTGCCGGAATGGCTTTCGCACAGTTGGTTCGTCCGGGTGCACCAGTGATTTTTGGTACATTTTCCAGCTCGATGTCGATGCAGTCCGGTGCACCGACTTTCGGTACTCCGGAACCACAATTAGTGCTTTATATTGTAGCTGCTTTGGCGCGGCGTTTGGGTGTTCCGTTCCGAAGCGGCGGTGGTTTAAATAGTGGGAAAATCGCTGACGCGCAAGCGGCTTATGAAGCGGCCAACACTTTGCAGCACGCTATGCTCGCCGGAGTGAATTTCATGCTCCACACCGCAGGTTGGCTTGAAGGAGGATTGTCGATGGGTTACGAAAAATTCATCATGGACATTGATCAAGCCGGAATGATTCACGAATTCCTCAATGGCGTTGATCTTTCCGAAAACGGTCAGGCATTGGATGCGATTCGCGAAGTTGGACCTGGACAACATTTTTTAGGATGCGACCACACACGAGCCAATTTTGAAACCGCGTTTTTCCGTTCCAGTGTTGCCGACAACAACAGCTTTGAACAATGGGAAGCCGACGGAGGTTTGGATACAACACAACGAGCCAATAAAATTTGGAAAAAAATGCTCAATGATTATGAAATGCCGCCCATCGATCCCGCAGTAGATGAAGCACTTTTGGCCTTTATCCGTCAAAGAAAAGAATCTTTTCCGGATGCAAATTATTGAGAACAATGAGCACAGCTGATCCACTTTTGCAGCCGTTTCAACTCAAGCATTTACGCTTGAAAAATCGGATTATAAGCACCAGCCACGAACCTGCTTATTCCGAAGACGGATTGCCCAAAGAGCGCTATCGGCTCTACCACGAGGAAAAAGCCAAAGGCGGAATTGCGATGACGATGTTCGGCGGTTCAACTTTGGTTGCTCCGGATTCGCCTCCGGTGTTTGGGAATTTGTATGCAGGAAATGACAAAATCATTCCGTACTTTCAAGAGATGGCGGACGGCGTACACAAACACGGTGCTGCATTGATGTGTCAAATCACACACTTGGGGCGTAGAAGTGTTTCCAATGCCGGGGACTGGCTGCCGATTGTCGCTCCGTCTTGTGTGCGGGAAGAGGTGCATCGCGGTTTTCCGAAAATTATGGAGGAATCCGATATACGTCGCATTGTTAAAGCCTACGGCGCGGCGGCAAAACGCTGTCTACTTGGCGGATTGGACGGTGTGGAAATCGAGGCTTATGGGCATTTATTCGATGCTTTTTGGATGAAAAGAACCAATTTGCGGACAGACTGTTACGGCGGCAGTTTGGAAAATCGAGTTCGTTTTTCTTTGGAAGTTTTGGAGGAAATCCGTAAACAAGTCGGCAACGATTATATTGTCGGAATCCGGATGGTCTTTGACGAGGGCTTGGATGAAAACTTAGCAGGCGGTTTGTGTTTGGAAGAAGGTCTAAAAATTGGTGAAATGTTGGTTGAAACCGGTGCGTTGGATTTTATCAATATCATCAAAGGTCACATCGATACAGAAGAAGGAGAGTCACTGGTTTTGCCGAGCATGGGCATACCGGCGGCTCCGTATTTGGAATTTGCCGGAGCCATAAAACGTGAATTTGATTTGCCGGTTTTTCATGCGACCCGAATCAACGAAGTGGCCAGCGCGCGTTATGCCTTACGGGAAAATTTGCTCGACATGGTCGGCATGACACGGGCACACATGGCAGATCCGTACATTGTTAAAAAAATTGAATCCGGAGAAGAAGACCACATCCGGCCTTGTGTCGGCATGGGTTATTGTTTGGATCGTTTGTACGAAAATAATGATGCACTTTGCGCCCACAATCCTGCGACCGGACGGGAAAAAACTATGCCGCATTTTGTGCCTAAAACTTCCGGAAGTGTGCAGAAAATTGTCGTAATCGGCGCCGGGCCTTCCGGACTGGAAGCCGCTCGTGTTTGTGCCAAACGGGGACATTCAGTCGTTTTATTTGAAGCAAATGATCGACCTGGCGGACAATTGCTTTTGGCTGCAAAAATAGATCGGCGACGGGAAATCATCGGAATTGTCGATTGGCTTTTTGCGGAAGTGCAACGGCTCGGCGTGGAAATACGTTTCAATTGTTACGCCGAAGCTTCCGAAATTTTGGCTGAAATTCCGGAGGTGGTGATTGTTGCAACTGGAGGTTTGCCGAACACAGAATTTTTGCGGGATGGCGCAGATTGGGTGGTTCCGAGTTGGGACATTTTGGCGGGAAGTGTAAAACCGAAAAATAACATTTTACTCTTTGACGACAACGGCCAACATCCCGGAATTTCCTGTGCTGAATTTTTGGCAAAGCGAGCCTCACATCAGGGAACAAATCTTGAATATGTGACTCCGGAACGCACCATTGCGCCGGATGTCGGCGGCACAAATTATCCGGCGTATTTGACTGCGCTTTATGAAAATGATGTAAGAATTACACTCAATCATCGTTTAATTAAAGTGCACCGTAACACTTCCGGATTGGTCGCCACACTTTACAACGAATATACCCATTCCAACATTGAACGCACAGTAGAGCAAATCGTTGTAGAGCACGGGACTTTACCGCTGGATGAACTTTATTTTGAACTGCGTGAGCAATCGAGCAATGGTGGTGAAATTGATTTGGAAGCCATGATTTCCGGAAATGCGCAAAATTTGGTGAATAATCCGGGAGGAAATTTTCAGCTATTTCGGGTCGGTGATGCGGTTGCCAGCCGGAATGTACATTCAGCCATTTATGATTCTTTGCGCTTGTGCAAGGATTTGTAAAAGGTTTGCCAAAAACTCACAAAAGATATATTTTTGTGAGATTTTGTGAGTTTTTGGTGAAAAATATAATTTCGCAATTTAATCAACCTCAAGGAGAATATTATGAGCGAAGAACAAGACTTGATTGAAGACGAAGAATTAGATTTATCCACTTTGCCGGACGACGAACTCGTTCTGCAAATGCACGATGATCTCTACGATGGACTGAAGGAGGAAATCGAGGAAGGTACGAACATTTTACTCGAACGGGGCTGGGCACCGGACAAGGTTCTTAGTGACGCACTCGTGGAAGGAATGCGCATTGTGGGCATTGATTTCCGTGACGGAATTTTGTTTGTTCCAGAAGTCTTACTTTCTGCAAATTCGATGAAAGGTGGAATGGCAATATTGCGTCCACTGCTAGCGGAAACGGGGGCACCTCCTCTGGGCAAAGCCGTGATCGGCACAGTTAAAGGCGACATCCACGACATCGGTAAAAATCTAGTCGGAATGATGTGGGAAGGCGCTGGTTTTGAGGTGATTGACATTGGCATCAATAATCCGGTGGAGAATTATTTGGAGGCTATTGAAGAACACAAACCCGATATTTTAGGCATGTCGGCTTTACTCACAACTACCATGCCTTATATGAAAGTGGTTATTGAAGAGTTAGGCAATCAGGGTATCCGTGACGATCTGATTGTACTGGTAGGAGGAGCACCTTTAAACGAAGAGTTTAGCCTGGCAATTGGTGCCGATGCATATTGTAGAGACGCTGCAGTGGCCGTTGAAACAGCCCAGTCAATGATTTCTCAACGTCGTGAAACAACAAAGGAAAAGGCTGCAGCATAATTTGTTGAAACACTGATGATACCTGAAAAAAAATTACGCCGTCGTGGCCGGAAATATCAGTTGGAAAAAATCAAAAAACAGGCTCTTCATCAGGATATGTGGGCGGAACGCCAGGATCCTTCCGACAAGATATTGATACTGGCTTGCGGTGCATTGTCAAAAGAAATTTCCGCTTTGATTCGTCTGAATGGCTGGACGCACTTGAAAACCAGATATTTGCCTGCAATATTACACAATACTCCGGAAATAATTGCTGAACAATTGCGGTTTAATTTGCAAAGCGCGCAAGCAAAATTTTCCAGAATTTTTATCGGTTACGCCGATTGTGGAACTGGTGGAGAAATAGATTCATTGCTTGATGAATTTGGAGTTCAGCGTTTACCGGGTGCACATTGTTATGAGTTTTATTCTGGAAATCAGTCGTTTGCGGGAATGATGGATGAAGAGCCCGGGAGTTTTTTTCTCACAGATTTTTTGGTGGAAGCTTTTGAAAAACTGGTATGGCAAGGCATGAAAATTGACCGTCACCCTGAACTCTTGCAAGTCTACTTTAAACATTATAAAAAACTGGTGTACCTCGGGCAAACTGAGAATTCTGAACTACAAACGCAAGCAGACGAAATCGCCAGTCGATTGGGGTTGAAATACGAATACCGCTATACTGGATATGGTGAATTGGCTCCAGCGTTGTTTGCTTTATTAAATTAAAAATATAAATGGCAAAAAAAACCATAATTTTTTGGCGTGACATTCCTTCACAGGTTATTGTCAAACAAGC
>Ga0209034_10001538_pt1 | contig 11138 bp, 9 predicted proteins | sample MarorgKNORR_S2LV_2_FD_188219 | JGI IMG/M metagenome (GOLD analysis project Ga0209034, IMG submission 188219) | Marine microbial communities from the Southern Atlantic Ocean, analyzing organic carbon cycling - 250m_A/KNORR_S2/LV (SPAdes) (version 2) | ecosystem: Environmental > Aquatic > Marine >...
CACCAACATGGGTGCCGAGCTCGGCGCAACTGGCGACGTCTTCCCCTTCGACAGCCGCATGGCAACCTATCTTCAAGCTACTCGACGACCCGAACTGGCCGCGCTTGCAGAGAAGTACAAGCACCTGCTCACCGCCGACCCTGAGGTAGAGAAAGACCCAGCCCAATACTACGACCGAATCGTGGAAATCGATCTTTCCAAGCTGGAGCCACACATCACCGGGCCCCATTCGCCTGACCGCGCCCGACCCATATCAGCACTGGCTAAAGAAGCCAAGGAAGAGGGTTTCCCGGACGCGGTCTCTGCCGCTTTGGTCGGCAGCTGTACCAACTCGTCTTACGAAGACATGAGCCGTTGCGCCGACCTGGCCCGCCAGGCCAAAGAGCACGGATTGAATTCCGCTGCCAAGTTCATGATTACACCAGGTTCGGAACAGGTACGCGCTACCATCGCCCGGGACGGCCAGCAGCAAGCACTGGAAGACATTGGAGGCATGGTCTTGGCCAACGCCTGCGGCCCTTGCATCGGTCAGTGGCGTAGGGACGAGATGCCCGAAGGCGAGCCCAACTCTATCGTCACGTCGTACAACCGTAACTTCCCCAAGCGCAACGACGCGAATTCAGGCACCATGAACTTCATCGCCAGCCCCGAATTGGCTGTGGCCATGGGCCTAGGTGGCAGTTTGAGCTTCAACCCGCTAACCGACACCCTAACGGGGGCCGACGGCAAAGAGTTCATGCTCCAAGCGCCCAAACCGGCGCCTGAAGTTCCAGCCAACGGCTTCGACTCCGGACAGGCGACCTACATCGCACCTCCCGAGGATGGTAGCGACGTCAACGTCAACGTCAATCCCGACAGCTCCCGCTTGCAGATCTTGGATCCGTGGCCCGCTTGGGACGGTCAGGATTTCACCGACATGCCGGTGCTGGTGAAAGCCTCCGGAAAGTGTACGACGGACCACATCTCTCCAGCCGGAGCCTGGCTCCGCTTCCGGGGACACCTAGATAATTTAAGCGATAACATGTTCTTGGGTGCGGTCAACGCATTCACGGACGATCCCGGTACTGGCCTCAACCAACTCTCTGGTGAGCAGATCCAGCCCATCCCTGAAATCGCCAGGGAGTACAAAGCCCAAGGCATGCAATGGATCGCCATCGGTGACACCAACTACGGAGAGGGTAGCAGCCGCGAGCACGCGGCCATGTCGCCGCGGATGCTTGGTGCAGCCGCGGTCATCACACGCAGCTTTGCCAGGATCCACGAGGCGAATCTCAAGAAGCAGGGCGTTCTGCCCCTAACCTTTGAGGACCCCGGAGACTACGACCGTATCCGGGCCGACGACCGTCTGAGCATCATCGGCTTGAACAACCTAACACCTGGACAGCCACTGGTATGTGTGGTCTCCCACGACGACGGCGAAGAAGAACGCATCAACCTTCGCCACACCATGAATCCTGGTCAGATCGACTGGTTCAAAGCTGGCTCCGCTATGAACCACATGAAAAACACGGCTTAAGGGTAAGCTTAGATTCGGTTCAGGTTTGACTAAAGTTGTACAAAGAGGGGACTGGCTTCTAGCCAGCCCCCTCTTTGTTTCACCGTCGTTCTGGCAAAGGCCAAATGCAAGAATGCCCGGGTTGGTCAATCCTCATTCAATCTGATAAGTACAATGTTTCTGGATTCAAGCCTTTACTCGAATAATTAGAAGTTGTCCTCGACCACTGAGCTTGCCCTCTCACAACATCCGGAAAACCATTACGCTCCGTTCGTCAAGACTTGCAAAGAACCAAGATCGGTCAAACTAACGACGCGCAAAAGGGCACCGAATAATTGGGGCCCTTTTTATTTCTAACTTCATAGTTGTTTAACCCAGGTCATTCAAACAGGCGTCGATGGGTTTGCTCAAGCAGGAAAAAATAGGAGTGTCCACCAGGGTGTAAGGTCGGGCTTTGGACTCTCTTAGGTCCATCACCAGGTCTAGGAAATTGGACGGGTCGTCAGTCTCAAATCCCAGTACGAATTCCTGATCATCCAGGCCGAAGGAATAAGCCGTGCTAATCTTTACGTCCGGGTATTTGTGCCCGATAACGAAATGCTCGTTCATAAGATCCTGGCGCTCTTCCTTAGGCAGTTGGTACCACTCATGAGTCTTTATGAATGGGTATACGAACAGATATTTCCGCCCGACGATTCGCATTGTTGCAACACCAGTCCCCTCTTGACCCTCGTGTTTGTGGTCGTCGATATATGGAGAGCGGCGGGTCATGGCCAGATAGGAATGTGGCATGGTCAGGTAGGGGGCCAGGTCAGTGTGGTTAACTCTGGCCATCAGCTCGTTGATGGGTTCTATCTCCTCGCTGACTTTCCAGAGCATGAAATCCGCATCTCCGCGGGTACCCACTAGGCTGTAGCTGGACATGAACACGCGGTCTGAGAATTCCGCCAGTACTTCCGCGAACTGAGCTTTGCTGTCCTGGCGCTCCTTGACCGGAAGGCTGCGCCACTCTGGGTTGACTTTGAAGAACGAATACTTTACGAAGTCTCGCCTGACTTGTTCTGTCATCTGATCCTACTTGGGAATTTCGCTAGTTTGTCGAAGAACCCGCAGTCTGATGATAGATGCGGGATGGTTGAGCTTAATCATAGCAACGGCGAACTCGTTGTGGCAATGTAACCACTCCAACACTGCCCATTAGACACAGTAGGCCTTCTGTGTCCTTAATATGGAAACGCTAGGTCATCATCAATATTGATTTAATTCATTATTTTAGTCGGACTAATCCATACTACTGGAGGGTTGCCCTATGCTTGACGATTGGCAGCAACTATAAAGGCCGCCAGCAACCACCGGATTTTAATAAACCACGTTAAGCTTCACCTCGTATTTCTCCCGCCCGAGGATTTGATTGCCGCTCCGCGGGACCTGCAAGTCAACGTGGAATACCTTCATCGCAGAGTCGCGTATTTGTCAAGTTCGCCGAGCAATACGTTGCTTTCCCATCAGGCGGTGCTACAATTTCCGAGTGCTCCCAACCAGCGGACCGAATCATCCAAACAACGGCAAGATAGAGGTTGTAGCAATGGTAGATTTAGGCTCAGGTTCCTACACGTACGAAGTAGAAGAGAGTTGGGGAAAACTCCCAGACGGTTGGTCCTTCAAGGAATGCGCTGCAGTGGGGGTAGACGGCCAAGACAACGTCTACGTATTCAACCGAGGTGAGCATCCCGTGATCGTCTTCGACAAGGACGGTAATTTCCTCCGTTCTTGGGGCGAGGGAATCTACCCCAGAGCCCACGGTATAACCATGGGGCCCGATGACAGCATCTATCTAACCGACGACGGTGACCACACCGTGCGCAAATGCAACATGGACGGCTCGGTCATATTCACGCTGGGCGTTCCAGGTACACCAAGCCTGTTCATGAGCGGAGACCCCTTTAACCGCTGCACCCACGTTGCCCTAGACCCGCAGACAGCCGAATTCTATGTGTCAGACGGCTACGGCAATGCGAGGGTGCACAAGTACTCACCAGACGGCAAGCTCCTCTTCTCCTGGGGCGAGTCGGGCACAGGGCCGGGACAATTCAACATCGCCCACAACGTCTGCACCGACAAAGATGGGTGGGTCTATGTAGCAGACCGCGAGAACCAGCGGATACAGGTCTTCGATAAGGACGGCAAGTTCGAGACCCAGTGGAAGGATATGGCTCGTCCCTGCGGCCTGTTCATCGACACCAGCGGAGACCAGAAGGTCTACGTCGGAGAGCTAGGCTGCTACATAGGCCCCAATAGCCAGGCTTCCGGACTAGGCCCCCGAATCGGCATCATGGACCTGAATGGCAACTACTTGGCTAAATTGGGCGACATCCCAGAAAGCGACCAGCCCGGCAGCTTCATGGCACCTCACGGCGTGAGCATTAACTCCAAGGGTGACATCTTTGTGGGCGAGGTCTCATGGACCCACACACGAAGTTACGCCAATCCACCAAGCGAAATACGGTCCCTTCAGAAACTGACCAAGAAATAAAATCTGCTGGGAGGAAAAGGCCCCGTCAGAAAGATTTTCCCCTTGAAATAGCCGTTCAAGAGACCATTCCTACGGAGCGCACAACCCATGGAAATAAGACTTGGCAGCCTGAACCGGGATGCCAAAGAAGCACAGGGTACTGCAATCATCATCGACGTGTTCCGGGCGTTTACCACAGCCGCCATCGCCTTTGACCACGGAGCCAAAGAGATAACGCTGTTCGCTGAGCCTCAAGATGCTATGGCCCTCCATAAGAAGGGCGTTGGCGACTATCTCATGGGCGAGGTAGGCGGGAAAAAGCCGGAAGGATTCGATTTCGGCAATTCCCCTCACGAGATATCCCAAGTAGATCTAACAGGTAAAACTCTAATTCAGTCCACTAGAGCAGGCACGGTGGGAGTGGAAGCCGCTTCTAGCGCTAAAGATATCTTCCTCGGATCATTCGTTGTAGCCCAGGCCACGGTGGATGCCGTAAAGTCAGAAATGCCAGCATTGGTCTCTATAATCGCCATGGGTGACCAGGGTGTAGTGCGTTCTGACGAGGATGAGCACTGCGGCATCTATCTACGGAACATCATGGAAGACAGAAAGCCCGATTTCAATGCCGTGAAGAGTCTGATACTAGAAGGCGGGGCGACTCAGAAGTTCTTCGACCCACGACAACCGCAATATCACCCGGAGGACGTTACCCTGGCATTGGAGGCTGACCGATATACTTTCGCCATGAAAATCAGCCGTGAAGATGGACTGCTGGTAGCCCGAAAGCACACCGGTTAAACCTCTGCAGGGAACCGGTCCAGCTTCAGGTGTTCGGTGCCGGGTACATCGGACTTGCCATCCGCTATCAAGTCCGAGACAGCATGGGCCATGCCAGTACTCCAGAGGATTCCTTTTCTGCCGGCTCCCGTAGAGACATAAAGGTTGTCCCACCCCGAAACCTGATCCACGATGGGCAGTCCGTCCCCTGAGAGGGGTCTAAGACAAGCGGTCTGCTGCACCAATTCCGCGTCGCTCATGCCTGGAATCATCTTTAGGAAATCTTCCATTATACTGTTGCGGCCCTCTGGATTGATGCTGTCATCAAATCCCGATTCCTCTTCGGTCGTGCCGGCCCAGATGAGGCCATCGGACTTGGTGGCCACATAACTGTGGGAATAATTCACGGACAATTTCAAGGGGTCATGGTCTGTCCGCAACCGTAATATCTGGCCTTTGAGGGGAGTAACGGGGATGTTCACGCCGCACCATTCCGAGGCCTGACCGGTCCAAGGGCCCATAGCGAGCACGACAAATCCGGCATTGATGGCCCCATTTTCCAACCGCACACCAGTGCAACGGCCGCCTTCACTGATCAGGCCTACAGCACGGCGCTGAAGCATCTCCACGTTGTAGTGCTCTCCGGCGCGCATGGCCGCAAGAATAAACCGGTACGGTTCCACGGCACCCGGGCTCTGCGCGAACAATGCGCCCGCTATCTCTCTGCTCACCTGGGGTTCTAATTTCCTGGCTCGAACATCATCTACCCACTCAACGCTGAAGCCGCCAACATCTTTCATCCATTCGATGTCTTTCTTGGCTTTTCGTACCTCTCCATCAGTGAAGGCCAGATTTAGCCGGTCACGCAATTCGAACCCCACGTCGATTCCTGAGATTTCCTGAAGCTCGCTTGCCAGGCTGCGGTGCCGCCCGTAGCACCACATGCTGAACTCTAATAACGGCTCCGGCGCCCCAATACCAGTCAGTGGGTCAAGCCCGCCGAACGCAAACCCCGATGCGTGGGCCCCCAGTGAGTCCGCCTCCAAGATCGTAACTTTGTAACCCCGCCGGCCTAGAAGATAGCCACTGAGGCAAGCAACTATGCCCCCGCCGACAATCACCACATCCTTTGATTTAGTAGTCAATTAATCTCTCTCGTTTTCAGCCCGACAAGAATGGAATAAGGGTGCCTTGTCAGATCCTCTAAAGAACTTATCACAGGTACGGCGCGGGTGTAACAATCTCTTGGGAATTCTGCGAGGTGATGCACTATAGCCCTTTGAACCAGGCTTCAAATCGATCCAAATAGCCCAGGTCCCCAAGGGCCACGAGCTTTCCAGATGCTACGCCATCCGCAGCACTCAGGCGTCCGTAAGTGAACAGGAGATAATTCTCTTCTGAAGCGGAAAGAGAAACATCGGCTTGAGGAGTTTCCCCATGTTCCATGACGAATTGATCGCCGGTTACAATCATGCGATAGGTTTCCGAGCCCACATCAAAGCGATAGGCCACCGGCCTAGGCAGTCGGTCAGATGGGCGAAAGCACATGCTCAACCAGCGGGCCGTCATATCTAGGAGCACCGGCACGCATCCGGAGTGTAGGCTCGCGTTAGGTTGAAAGGCGGAACGAATGTCATAGTCGTGAATAGCGAGTTCTTGGATGCGCAGTTCCACATAAGCTGCTGCCGTCATAGCGCCGCGCCGGACGTGCCAAGCCAAGGTCTCCCATGAGTCGCCGCCGTATTGGTCAAATTGTTGGTGAAGCTTTTCGTAGCTAGCATCGAAGGATTCCAGAAAGTGTCCTTCTAGTTGGTTGCTTCGGTCTATGTCACGCTGGGCGTTGGTAACAGATAGTTCCGCCGGTTCCGGGGGTACAAATCCGGCCGGAGGGTTGGAGTCCCCACCCCTTCCCCTTTCCATGCTCTCGGTCTGCCGTTCCGCGCCGCCAATCAGGTGACTCACCACATCCCGCACTTTCCACTCGGCACAAGCGCTGGGCAATTCCCATTGCTCCGCAGTCAGGTCGCCCAGATACGTCCTGATGTCTGCAGCCAGTTGTTTGGCCACCCCAACACGATACTCAATCTCAGTGGTTTCGCTCGGCATTTCTTTCACTCTCAAACCTCTGCGTCAGGCTGGTGGCGCCATCATCGACGTTCTTGTACAATCTCAGGCACCATCCTCAGGCAACTATTGACGGTTCCCTGAATCGGCGAAAAGGACTGTTCAGCCATGAAATTGTGCTTCTTCCATCTGATGCCCTACCAGGACCTGCCCAATAACTTCGAGAAAGATTATCACAGCGTTTGGGTAGACGCACCCAACTCGCTCTTCGACCCCGAAAAAGCCGAGCACATGTACAACGATTTCCTAGACGAATTGGAATACGCTGAAGCCATGGGCTTCGATGCAGTCTGCGTAAATGAGCACCACGGCAACGCCTACGGGTTGATGCCGTCGCCCAATCTGATGGCATCCGCTATGGTCAGGGCCACTTCCAACGCCGCCGTGGTGGTATTGGGCAACAGCCTGGCCCTCTACAATCCTCCCATCAGAGTCGCTGAAGAGATGGCGATGCTGGACGTCATGAGCGGAGGCCGGCTCATTGCCGGATTCCCTCTAGGCACAGCGATGGACACGATCTTCGGATACGGCCAGGTGCCCGCCACCTTGCGGGAGAAATACACAGAGGCCCACGACCTGGTGATGAAAGCCTGGAAAGAGCGCGAGCCATTCGCCTTCAACGGCAAGTATACCCAGCTTCGCTACGTAAATATCTGGCCCCGCCCATACCAGCAACCACACCCGCCCATCTGGGTGCCAGGCAGCGGCAGCCTTGAGACCTGGGACTGGACCATCGACAACGACTACGTCTACTGCTACTTGAGCTACTCCGGTTATAAGGTGGGTAAGTCCATTTTGGATGGATTCTGGGACGAGATGGAGCGAAAAGGGAAAGAGTTCAACCCCTACCACGCCGGGTTCCTGCAATTGGTGGCGGTTTCAGAGACTGACGAACAGGCTCAAGAATACAAGGACTCCATCGAGTATTTCTTCAAGAAGAGCCTGCATGTCCCTGCTGGGTTCGGCAACCCACCGGGCTATCGGACGGTCAAGACCAACGCCTCCAACTCTGCTAACTCGACCATGGACGCACGGAACAAGCAACTCAGTGACTTCACCTGGACAGACTACCTGGAAGCCGGTAACGTCATCGTGGGTAGTCCGAAGACCGTAGTCGAAGAGTTGACGCATGCGGTCAAGGAACTACGGGTGGGTAACCTCATGCTACTTCTCCAATTCGGTGACATGAACAAGGAACTAGCCCTGAAGAACACCACCTTATTCGCCAACGAGGTCATGCCCCATATGCGTGACATCTGGTCTGAATATGAAACCCGCTGGTGGCCCGAGAAGTTGTCCAACCCCGTCCAAAGCGTTAGCTAGTAAGGAAAGAAGGAACAGTTTGGCGGAAGAACAAATCTCAACCCAGGATTCCCATCCACGGAAGAATATCTCTGCTGGTGGGGTAGACATTTCATATGTGGACACGGGCTCCGGCGACCCCATAGTATTCCTGCACGGTAACCCCACGTCATCCTACCTATGGCGCAACATCATTACCCATCTGGAGTCCATTAGCCGGTGCCTCGCACCTGACTTGATGGGCATGGGCGACTCAGGAAATTCTCCCAATGGCTCCTATCGCTTCGTCGAACACAGCGCGGTGCTGGACCAATGGTTCGATGCCGTTGGACTGACTAGTAAAGTGACTCTTGTGGTCCATGATTGGGGGTCTGCGCTAGGGTTCCACTGGGCCAAACGAAATCCTGAGCACGTTAAAGGGATCGTTTACATGGAGGCTATTGTCCGTCCGGTGACCTGGGAAGAGTGGCCCGAAGCTTCGCGAAGCCTTTTCCACAGTTTCCGGTCACCCGCTGGCGAAGAGATAGTCATAGAAAAAAACGTGTTCGTTGAACGGGTCCTCCCCGGTAGTGTGCTTAGAGGATTAACGGAAGAAGAGATGGAAGTCTACCGCCGCCCTTATCTTGAGGTTGGGGAGTCTAGAAGACCCACGCTTACGTGGCCTCGCGAGATTCCGGTGGAAGGTGAGCCTGCCGATGTAGTGCAGATCGTTTCCGAATACGCGGAGTGGCTTTCTTCCAGCCAAGTCCCAAAGCTATTCATCAACGCCGATCCTGGAGCCATTTTGGTTGGCTCTCAGCGGGAATTCTGCAGGTCCTGGCCCAACCAGAAGGAGCTCTCGGTCTCTGGGCAGCATTTCATCCAAGAAGACTCACCTGCTGAGATTGGCCAGGCCATCTCGGATTGGTACCGGGCCATCTGAGCTGGAAAATTCAGTGATTATCTCATCAGGAACCAATCGGCCAACGAACCCTTTCTTCCCGAACCTGTCGAAGGACGTTTCCCCTAACCAGTAATTCTACGGTCTCAGGACAAAAGGGTCTCAATCCTCAACATGGACGGGAGCACAATCGGACTTGCAGTTACGCGGATATCGGAGTAAATATGCCGGAGACCTTGAACATATCTCTCAGGGGTGGAGAATTTGAAGCCGAAGTGCTGAAGGACGGTAGCGGCCCTCCGCTGCTGTACCTCCACGGGGCAATCGGACAGAAGGGCTGGGCACCGTTCTTGGACGCCTTAGCGCTGAAGTTCACGGTCTACGCACCGTATATGCCCGGTTACTCTAAGTCTAGCGGTTTGGATAAGTTGGACGATGTCACCGACCTGACTCTTTACCAATTCGAGTTGCTCGACGCCTTAAACGTGCCTAAAGCGCACGTGGTGGGTCACTTCCTTGGCGGGATGATTGCGGCCGAGATGGCTGCATTATCACCCAGCTACGTTGATCGACTCGTATTGGCTGCACCGGCGGGCACCTGGCTCGACTCAAACCCAGTCGCCGACCTGCTGTCGATGACCGACAGCGAATTGGCGGATAACCTCTGGTCGTCAGCGTCCAGCTCAATGAGCTTGTCTCCCGCTGATTTCGAGGCCAATTCCAGACTAAAAGCGTCATTGACGGCCGACCGGATGCAAGACCTGACCGCCGCAGGGAAGTTCCTCTGGCCCATCCCAGACCGGGGCCTGAAAAGGCGTGCCTACCGTATCAAGGCGCCAACTCTCGTGCTCTGGGGCGAAAACGATCTCATCATCCCCGCCGTATACGCCGAAGACTTCTCCAAGCTCGTCTCCGGCTCCCAAGTGTCGATCGTCCCCAACGCCGGACACCTGTTGATGATTGAGCGCGCCGAAGTATTCTCCTCGGCCGTCGCGGAATTTCTGAGTTAGTAGAGCGCGGGCAGACATTCCCGTTTAAAAGGGGTTCAGAGCGGCCAAGCTATCGGCAACCGTGTCTAGTCCTGTTGACGTAGGCTCTTGTACACTTTCTTAAGGCACAATTATTATTCGGGTAGCTAGTAAGGCCGGATTACCGCTGGTCACCTGAGGTGCGAATGAATCCGCAAACACAAGGTGGGTTGTCAGCCCTGGAACATATCCTCCAAGAGATGGGCTCAGTTGCAGTGGCCTTCTCAGGAGGCGTGGATAGCGCATTGGTGGCCGTGGTGGCGCATAGGGTACTGGGCTATAAGGCCCTAGCTGTAACTGCCGTCTCCCCTGCCCTAGCCAAACGGGATCTAGACGAGGCTGTCAGGCTGGCCGAACGGTTCGGGTTCAACCACCGGATCATTCACACCAATGAGATGTCCCAAGAAGGCTACGTGGCCAATTCCCCCCAGCGGTGCTACTTCTGCAAAACAGAGCTATATACCCAACTGGCTGAATTAGCGGATAACGAAGCCATCGAGTGGGTTGTAAACGGAGCCAACACCGACGACATCGGTGATTACCGTCCGGGAATGGTAGCTGCGTCTGAACACAAAGTGCGTAGCCCTATGGTCGAGGCCGGGCTGACCAAATCAGACATTCGGGCCGTAGCCAAATTGCTGGACATACCCATCTGGGACAAACCAGCTCAACCTTGCCTTTCCTCGCGCATTCCGTACGGGACACCGGTGACCATCGAAAACCTGTCCAAGATTGAACAGGCCGAGGACTATCTTCGCGGTCTCGGGTTGAAAGAAGTGAGAGCCCGGCACCATGATCGCCTCTGCCGCATCGAGGTCGGCGAAGATGAGATTGACCTGGCATTTGGGCATCGAAAACAGATCGTCTCCGCTATCAAAACGATCGGCTACCTCTGGGTGTCGTTAGACATGTCCGGGCTCAGATCGGGTAGCTTGAACGACCAACTCAACCTGACAGAAGCCTCGAAATGGATTCGGTTCGAAGCATGAGAATCGCCTATATACAACCTATCGGCGGGGC
>Ga0209034_10001541_pt1 | contig 11102 bp, 7 predicted proteins | sample MarorgKNORR_S2LV_2_FD_188219 | JGI IMG/M metagenome (GOLD analysis project Ga0209034, IMG submission 188219) | Marine microbial communities from the Southern Atlantic Ocean, analyzing organic carbon cycling - 250m_A/KNORR_S2/LV (SPAdes) (version 2) | ecosystem: Environmental > Aquatic > Marine >...
GTATAACTACTTGTCACTATAAAATCGCCATAGCCATCATCATCAAAATCATAGGGTCCGACCATACTCCATGGCGGTCCATCAGGATGCAATCCGCCACTACCCCAAGGAAGGTCATGCCATTTCACAGTGAACGAAGTATCAATAACCGCCGCTGAAATGGGAAAGAAAAAGAATGCTATCGCGACTCCATACTTCAATTGATCAAAATTTATAATATTTTTCATCATAAAAAACCTTATCCCCTAAAATTCTTTATATTATAAAGATGATAATACCAGTTCAAAAAGTATTTTTCCAGTATAATGAATTACAACAAGTTTATATTTGATTACTATAAAAATTCTTTTACATGAAAATATATAATGAATAGATCAAGACACTATACTATCTACGTACTAATATTTTTCGGGATACAGACTCTCTCAAGCCAGGAACCATTTCTAACGGTCAAACCTTATGTAGAGCCAGAATTTCAACAATACGCTATTAGAAATCATACGGATCACCACTATCCAACCCAAACGCCTGATGGAATTAATACACGCTTTGATGGCAATTCTTTTTCAGATAATATTATTGCTTTTAATTGCGCTTCTGGAACATCCTGCTATGATGGACATGCAGGAAATGATTATCATATGCCTGCTGATGTGCCAATCCTTGCAGCTGCAGATGGTTACGTGGTTTGGTCTGCCTTTTCACCGGGTGCCGATCCATGTCCAGGAGGCATTGAACCAAATGGGCTTCTTGGCCTTATTATCCTTTATCATTATAATGATTATTTTACCTGTTACTTACATTTAAATCCGCCATTAAACGTTGCTGTGGGGGAAACGGTAGCTGCAGGTGATACTATCGGATTTAACGGTATGACTGGTTGCGCATCGTCGCCACATCTACATTTTGAAATACGTAAGGAAAACTATTTTTTTGATCAGGAATTGCCCTGGGTTGTCGACCCAAATGGCTGGTGGGGTAATGAGGATGACCCTATTATAAGTTTACGGGGATTTTCCAGCTCTTGGTTATGGGAATCTGACCTTTTAATAGATGATGGCAACACAGGGTTCCAGCGATTTTATGGTCCTAATTGGGATTACAATGATATTGGCTACGATGGTGATTCGTGGACTGTACCTGTATCATATGCCATTGAAAATAGCGCTCATTATGCCATCTGGGTTCCAGAACTACCAGATAGCGGAGAATATAATATTGATGTATATACGCCTAATATTACTGGCGCTACAACTCACGCTCTGTATGAAATTTATATAAAGGATGCCAGTGGAAATAATTCGAGAACAATTGTGTCCCACGATCAAACAAACAATCCCAATAATTTTACAACTATTACAACCATGTCCATCCCTGCTGGTTCAAATTGTGCTGTAATATTACGAGATGTGGTTGATTCATCATCAGCTGGATCATATGTAGTTTTTGATGCACTGCGGTTCATAAATACTACAAACGTCAAAATTATAAATGAACAATCTCAGCAAATTCTTACTACAGATATTACCTTACACCCGGCCTACCCAAACCCTTTTAACACAAGCGTTGTATTAAGCTATATGTTATCTGTAAATGAAGTCGTCAAAATCGATATATTCAATATACTGGGATATCATGTAAAGACTGTTCTCAATGAAAAACAAAAGACTGGTTATAAATCGATAGTTTGGGATGGTACGAACGATGAAAACCAAACCGTCCCGACCGGTATATATTATTATACTGTAAGCACAAGTAGTTGTAGTGAAGTGAATAAAATAGTACTAATGAAATAATAGTTATTTTATTAACAACATTTTACCTGAGCTAGAAAACTCATCCGTATCGATTTGATAATAATATACACCTGAGCTTACAGCTTTATTGTATTGATCATTCCCTTTCCAATCGATAGTGAGGGTTCCAGTGGCAAAAGGCCCGCTATACAACTGTTTTACCAATTGGCCTGTTGTGTTATGTATTTTCAACGTTCCCGATGTTTCATGAGTAATATTTACAACTATTGTGGTTTCATGGGTAAAGGGATTGGGGAAATTACATTGTAGATATTCGGAGATTGTCGGATTATCGCCAGTAGCTTCAATATTGATATACTGCAGATTGAATCCACCAGTAATCGCACGTACTTGGAATGTATTATTTCCACCGAAAAGATCTACTGGTTTTTGGTCAGACCAGGCCCATTCCTGCCAATCATTTGTATTAGCCACTTGAAAAACCTCTGAGTTTGGTTGGCCAACAATTGATAATAATAATTGACCGTTTTCGTTTGGAGAGGCTGTATTAAATGAAAAATTGTACGATCCTGGATAGGGAGCCAATACACTATACTTCATCCACTCGCCATCTTCTATCCAGCCAATGTTTAAACCCGACCTTGTATCCTCGCTTGAATATTCAATATCTACACCATCATTCCTAAAAACCCAGCCGTTGTTCCAAGATTGTGAATTTGCACCAAACTTATCAGCATCTTCATAAACAACATCATTATATGCAATGCCATTGGCACCAATGTCATAATCCACGGCCTCAATCACCCCCGGAACAGTGTGCTCTGTGAATGGTTTAGAAACACTATTGAAGTCTGGATCTGATAGTCCGGCGATCAATCCTTTATTGGGTACGCACTCATCAAATTTGTATGCTTCAGCCAAATCCATTAATCCTGTAACGGCTTGTGAGGCAGATGGAATTGGTCCGCTCCCATTCCAGAAATCAATGATGAAATTAAAGCTGTTCGGAACAACCACTTTTACAGCTGCTGTTACACTGCCGTTATGTTTATAATTCCATAGGGTCCAATTCACATCATTATTTTCGAATAATTGTACTTTATTGTGTGCCCAATGATTTGAGTTCTCACCGAATTCACCAACCCATAATGGAATATTATACATTTGACTCATAGATGTATATTGACCTATCCAGGATGTTTGGTAACTAGGACCTATGTAATGGTGAAAACTATAAGACATGTTATCATCAAAAGGGGGAGTTATATTAGTAAAATCATTTCCATACCAATTCCCCTCTATAAAAATAATATGGTTAGTATCCACATCTCGTATCGTGTTTGTCATTTGAATATAAAACTGCCTTAATTGCGAAGATGTAAACCCGCCAGACAATACCGGTTCATTCAATAAATCATATCCGGCAATCCATTCCTCATCCGCATAATAATCAGCTATATACCACCATACTGCTGTCGCCCAGTCACGGTTAGATTGGTGGGTCCATAAACCGGCTATATTCCCATCGCTGTCAGAAAAATCATTCGTATTCTGCGCTCCAGGGGCACAATGCATGTCTAGGATGAGATATACACCATACTCTGCACACCATTCTAGCAATTGATCAATAAGATTAAATCCATCTAGTACGTATTCACCAGGTGTCGGTGAAAAAAACTTATAGTGAAAAGGTACCCGCAATGCGTTAAAACCATTCATGGCAATAAAAGCAATATCTGTTTCTGTAATATAATTTTCATAGTATGCCTGATAGAATGCAGCAGTATTCTCCGCTCCAACAAGATCTATAATGTTACTTTCAATATTGCTGGGAGAGCCAAAAAATCCGTGGATATTCCACATATAACCCTCTTGTACAAGCCAGCCGCCCAATCCAAACCCGCGCAGTAAAACAGGATTTCCATTTTCATCAACTATTGATCTTCCATTAGTATGTAGAAAACCTGAGCTATATATATAACCTGATAAGAATATAAGAGGGAGAATTAATCGCAGTCTGTACATCTACCGAAACAGACCGGCGATAGAATTGTATCCGCTACCGCCACTATAAATTGACGATCATTATATTCATCAACACTGCATGCATTAGGCACTTCTTCCCAGCCGCCAGACCATGTTTCCGGAAAATAACCATTACGGAATTTATAGGTGTGGACTGAACTTTTTGGTAATGACAATGTAACAGACCAGATTTTATCGCCTTCAGGATCTTCCATTTCGACACCGCCGGGAAAGCCTGACCCAATGGTCCCTCCAGAAATATAAACACCAGTCCCGTGAGCGAGTTGCTCTTCCATATTAACCTGGAAGGTGACATTAGCAGAACTTGAGTGCTCAATTGATTCATAAACGCGGACGTAATCAACCAGCATGCTCATAGGAAAACTGCTATTGTCCACACCTTGTGCACCGCCCCAATCACCGCCAACGGCAAGATTCAATATTAGGTAAGCGCTTTGATCGAAAGGCCATTTATCAACATCACCTTTACTGTCATTATATACAAAGTGAAGTGTTTGATTGTCCACCATGAAATACATATAGTTGGCGGTCCATTCTAGAGTATAGACGTGGAACGAGTCCGTAACGGTGGGTACATTAATATGCGCAGTTTTCTGCGTTCCTAAAATATGGTTGTGATCAGTCGTATGAATTGAAGCATGAATATTTCCTTCATCAAAGCCAACGTGTTCCATAATGTCAATTTCTCCACAGGCGGGCCAACCTAGTGTTGATATAGAACTCCCGAGCATCCATATGGCCGGCCAGGAACCGCGACCATCGGGTAGTTTAGCTCTAATCTCAAATCTGCCATATGTCCATTCTGACTTTCCAGCAGTATTTAATCGTCCTGATGTATAATCGGCTGTGTATACATTGCCTGAATTATCTGTGCCAGTGAATCCGGGTTGATACAATGCTTGTATTCCCAAATTTCCGTTTTCAATAAAAATGTTATTTTCTTCTGCTGTATAAGCTTGTAATTCATTATTGACATGACCAGGGCGCCATAGCATAATATTCCATTTTTCTTCATCCAATATTTCATTGTCAAATTCATCTGACCAAATTAATTGCCATTCATCAAGCTGTGTTTGATTTGTATTATCATTATTGCTTTCCATCGTTTCATTGCAACTATTCACCATTACTGTTGAAATAAAAAGTAAATTAATTTTATTGATTACATTTTTCATTTCATTAGTAAAATTTTCTGAGTAATTATTCGGTCAACAGAGGCACAGCGAACAAAATAAACACCGCTGGCGGCATTGTGGCCATTATTTGTCAATCCATTCCATTTTATCATAGTATTACCAGCATTTGTCATTCCATTCTTCAAGGTTTTAATATATTCACCATAGTTATTATATATATCTAGCATAAGTGGCTGTGACTGTTCCAGGGATATCGGGATCACCACTTCACCATTAAAAGGATTGGGATAGGCATTATGCACCTGAAATGTATTGGGAAGTCCTGTTTCATTAACCGATAGTGGGTCTCCATTGTATCCAGTTGCACTGGGTGTAGTTAAGCACAATATCATATATCCAGACATAAACACTACATTATCATGGATGAAATCAGCATTGTTCCCATTCCATGTGTGTGTTGCTTTTTCCCAACGATTTGTATCCCAGCTATCAAAATTATCTTCCCACAACAGAATGAAATCATTATTTGTACCAGCATTTCCAGTTCCATCAACCCAACGGTAATGTTTAACCCAGTCATAATAAGCATACGTAGGCAGTGTACTTGCAGAAAACGATCCTGCCCATTCTACGCTGGTTGATTGCCAAATATTCATCATGATCTTTTGATCGCGATACATTGAATTAATATAAACGGTGTCGTCTATCATTAGAATTAATTGATCATCAACAAAAAAAGCAATGTATTGTGAAGTCCATTCAAACGCGTAAGTATGGAAATCTTCATTAGGATTAAACGTTAAGTTTGATAAACCTGGTAAATCCCACTGGTCATGAATAATTAAATTTGTGTGTACCTTGTCATCATAGCGTCCTAGCCATTCTAAATCGATCTCATTCCAATAAATTGAACTGGTATGACCTTCAGACCAATAATCGTGAAATGTAAAAAATGAGCTGATGACTCCACTGCCTGGCGCTGACTTCATGCGAACTTCAAATCGTCCATATTGATAACTTTCGATTGTTCGCAGTTCCCCACCGCGGTAGGGCTTGGCTAAAAGCACAGTGGTAATGCAACTGATGAGCAGAATTCTTATTATCATTTATTAATATTCCTTTCTGCGGCCATAATCTAATCTATTATCATTCGTAAATATCGGAAAAGGAGGCACAACTTTGGGGAATGGCGCTCCTTGTTGAATAACGGTCATATCAATACTGGTTAATTCAATTGATTCAAATAAATCCGTGTCTATCTCGATCTGGTCAGAATATAATGTCTGGAGAGAATCCACCAGTGGGTTCATTCTTGTTGCTACATCTTCAGGATCATCATATAAAAACCCCTTTTCTTTAAATAAAATATCCCGGTGATATCGAGCGATAGAGGAATCATACCATAATTCTCTATTAAGTTTAACGGCAGAAGATTGCTCATATTCTTTTTCATAGCAATATTTTGTGATTTCAATATCCCGAACCAAATCTGCAATGGCAAACCTCAGCTGTGCCTGAAACTCACCGCGGTTCATTTTCTTTTTCCTGAATACAAGTGGGTGCTTTCTGAGTTCTTGATGAAACTCATGAATGGTCCAAGGAATATTGTCTAAATGAAAAAGAATATCTGTTTCTGCAAATGATTTCAACGGTGCATTGATAAGACTATCACTAATAAAATCTAACTCCGGATCGTACCATAAAAATTTACTGTATTGAACTTGTTTGACTGAATCGGACTGCAGATAAATATCCGCCACTTTTTCTGTATAAGAGGAAAAAACATTGGGATTCAATTCTAATTGTTTTCCGGTCATAATGTTTTGCACCCATTCTTTGTACCTTTGTTCTGCATCATGTTCACGTAATCTTTTGCGAACATCAGCCATTCTTAAAGATACGTCTGATTCAGTAATTGCAGGTCTGTCAATCCAACCATTTACCTGAAGTAAAATAAAGGTTCTATTATCTGTGGCTAATGGACCTATGATAGATCCTTTTGTAACATTTGAATTAAAAATTGCTTTGTGTAAATCCACTGATTCCTTATCAAACCAATTCAAATATTTTTTTGGCGGAGCATCTTGACCCCAGATCATGCTGTAAGCTGAATCAAGAGACACGCCTTCCATGACCAAATCCTTAATGGTGTTGGCTGAGTTCAAATCAGGAAAATTTAGAAATGTAATATCTACTGTCCTGCCGGCCAATTTATAAGCATTTATTACAACTACAGAATCCAGTTCGACTTGTTTATAAAATTCTTCATAGTAGTGTAGTTGCCGCATAGCTTGTTCACTGCGGCCGCGAATGTAAGATTGAAAAAAGCCATAATCTAATAAGTCTACTTTGGTTTTTTCGGCTTCCAGGGCAAATAGTTTCTCAGCAATGAGTGAATTCAGTATGATTTTTTTATGAATGTAATTTGCTTGCCGGCAGTACAGAGGTCTAATGGAATATTCAGCCCTACGGATAAAATCCTGCAGTGTGATAGTTCTACTTCCAACTTTGGCCAAGACATTGAATTCTGAATCTGCTGTCTCCACAGTACAGCTGGTCAAACAGAAATAAATGACAAAAATTCCTATGTGAAATATCCAAAACATGATCAATTTAATATTATAAATGACATTAAGGCAGATGTGTATTTTATTCGTTTATTTTATTAATAGCAGTTTTCTGCTGACGATACTGCCAAATGAAGATAAAGATAAAAAATATATGCCACTTGATATATGGTTTTCTGGCTGCCAGCGAAATTCGTGTTGCCCTATCGTTTGTTGAGCAAACAAATTTTCAAAAACTTGTGTTCCATTTAATGCAGATATCTTTAATGAAATATCGCTGGCATATGCAATTTCGTAATGGATGGTAGCCGATGAATTAAATGGGTTTGGAAAACAGGAGTTAATCTGAATGTTGTTGGGTATATTTGAATCACCATGCAAAGTTGAAAGAGAAAATATTGAATCTTGCTCTATCACAAGACCATTAATGAATGGTCCGGCAGTTACATAACCATTTCCATAAATCCTGCTGGAAAAATAAAAATCAAGCTGCTGATCGTTCACGATCACATTATTGATTGTTACATCATAAGCGTTGTGCATTCCCGCTAAAGAAAAAACATCTAAATTTTCAAAAATCAGACTGTCTTCTAGTACTAGATCATATGTTCTTGAATCAACAGTAGAATAATAATTTTCCGATAGTTTTAATGTAACAGTATATATTCCATTCGGCACTCTTACTTTGTAACCCGCGGTGCGGTTCAGGCAAGTTTGATATAATGGGTCATCTGCAGTGTTTTCAATTGGATCTGATACGATGACAAAATTTCCATCTGTAAAACCGTATTCAACGTCCGGACCCCATTCCTGATCCGCTAGATAATCAGCATACGTTCCTCCACCGTTGTTAATTTTTAAAGGAAAAGTAACTGGATCGGGTAAATGAATTTGTACAGACTGGACCATTAATGTATTAGGTGTAGGATTATCATCAGAAATTTGTAAGGCAGCAAGATTTGTTCCATCTGCGATACTATCATTATCAATATAAATAAATACGGTACGTTGGTCGGGAGCAAGTTGGACAGAATCAATCCCGACTCCAGTGACACCAAAATGTTCCGGGATGGCTCCGGCCGGGTTTATTTCTTCACTGAATCTGCCCATTATCATTGATCCAATTTGCCGGGCCCATAAAAGAGCAGGTAGATTTACATCAATGTACCCAACATGAATATCATCAGTCATACACAGAACCAGCATACCATCAACAAAGACTGCATTTTCTTCGATCAGTATAGATTGGTTGCCACCCCACGTATGATTATCACTTTTTTCCCAACGTGTTTGATTAAAATCGGAAAAGTCATCTTCCCATTCCAATGTAAAATTGTTGTCCGTTCCATAATCACCGACATCAGGAGTATACTCGTAATATTTTACCCAGTCATAGTAGCTGAACCTTGGTAAAATGCGATCATCAAATGTTCCCACCCAGTCTGCGTAAACAGGTTGCCATAAATTCATCATTAATTTTTGAGATGAATCCAATTCTGATATATGGCTACCGGTTTGGCGAAAAATTTCTTCACCATCAATAAACCAAGCTACATATCCCGGAGTCCATTCAAATCCATAATCATGAAAATCAAGGTGCGGATTAAAAGGCACATAATGCTGGCGTATGTGGCTGGCTTGACCTGTAGTAATAATATTTAAATCAATTATGTGGTCAAAAAGACCCAACCACTCAATATCAATTTCACCCCATGGATCTGCAGGATCATCAAACGTAAAAAATGATGATACTATACCATCTCCTTGGGCAGGTTTAGCTCGTGTCTCAAAGCGACCATATGTGTAGCTGCCTAATGTGCGATATTCGGCCCCTCGAGTTTGTCCTAATAGTGTAGAGGTCGAAATGAAAACAATAAAAATTGGTAGTAGATTAAATTGAAAATTAATTTTTGTTATTAATTTAAAAAAATATGTTAAGCCCATTTCAATCTAAATTATCTATTATAGAATGATTTTTAATAAAATTAGAAATTCAAACCGATGGTCGTGGCATGAACATTTCCTAAAATACCCATTGTCTTGTAGGCATAATCCACTATGATTTTTCTATTATTGAGAAAATTCCACTCTAACCCCAAGCCGCCCGTCAGTCCAAATTGGGGTTCATCCATATACAGTGCTTTCTGGCCACCACGAAAAACAATTGCGCCATTTCCCGGGAACTTGACCTTGAATGCAAATCCAATATTTATTGATTCTGTATTATTGTTTGGATGAATAGCATCTGCGGAAAGTGTCAACGTGGTAAAATTTGATACAATTGGTTTAACGGCTACACCAATTCTAAACAGCAATGGAAGCTCCCATTCTTGTGTCCGAAATTGTCCTGCTACATCTCCATAATTACCTTCTTCATATTCCGATATATCAATGGGCTGATATAAATCTATTCCATCATATTTCATACGCGTGCCGTAGTTGGAAATGCTCATGCCAATCACCATTCCCTCTGCTTTTTCACCTGTTACGCTGAAAAAGTGCGTATTGACCAGCACCCCCAGATCAAGGGCAAAGGCATTGGCAGAGGCATGCCAGATGTTGGATTGGACCAATTTTGCATTGGCCCCAAAAGCAAACCAGGGGACCAGCCGCCGGCCAAAGGAAAGTGTTAGCGCCAGTTCATTGGCAGTGAATTTTTCACCCGTACCCTCCTGATAGGCCAGTGTGGTCACATCCATCTGGCCGTAGCCTATTTGCGTTAAGGAAAGGGCAAACGTTCCAATCCTGGGTACATTTACAGCGCCCGCTGTAAATATTGTATTAATATTTACAACCCAGGGTTGGATCATAAATTGTATACCAACCCCCTTAAGAGAAGACAGGCCAGCTGGATTCCAGTATATGGCAGACAAATCGTTAGCGACCGCCACATAGGCCTCTCCCATTCCCCCGGAAGCACTACCTATACCAATTTCAAGAAAGTTTGCTGCTGTAGTACCATAACGGTGAATCTCATCAGAAAGACAAACATGAGATAATAAAACTAAAATGATAATGGACTTAAATAATTTCATTTGATCACGGCGAATTTGCCCATCTTTGAGTCTCCGGTTACATTGGATTCGATGTGATAAAGATACATGCCCGCTGCTATTTCTAAACCTTCCCTGGTTAAAATATCCCAGTGCACAATCCCATTTTCAGGTTCATTATCTACTTCAAGTTTATCAACCAATATACCGCTGACAGTAAAAATATAAATTGTACACTCCGCTGGGATATGGGTAAACATCAGTTTGCGGCGCTGGTTTAAAAACGGATTGGATAATGCCTCTTCCATCATGTTTGTCATGACATATGGATTTGGCACGACTTTAATGTCATCCATTTCATTTGCTAACGATATTTCATCCAGAGAATCTGATTCTATAATGGTAAAGCGAATTGAGTCCGTAACAAAAAAAGGCCTTTTCCACGTTAGTGAATAAACATCATCATCATCCGGGTAGGTTGTTTCGTCCGTATAACTAAAATCAATTACAAATGCCGTGGCTTGCCAACGGTTCACAGTGGGAGCGCCTACAAGGATGCGATCTTCAAATAAGTCAAATATATCATTATTGTTCATGTCCTGT
>Ga0209034_10001542_pt1 | contig 11099 bp, 6 predicted proteins | sample MarorgKNORR_S2LV_2_FD_188219 | JGI IMG/M metagenome (GOLD analysis project Ga0209034, IMG submission 188219) | Marine microbial communities from the Southern Atlantic Ocean, analyzing organic carbon cycling - 250m_A/KNORR_S2/LV (SPAdes) (version 2) | ecosystem: Environmental > Aquatic > Marine >...
GCTAGAATTGTCGTTCTAACCTTTTCTTTCTCACTTGCTTTTCCAAATACAGGTAAAATATCTGGGAAAGTAGAAGATGCCGCCACTGGAGATCCATTGGCAGGTGTTAATGTCTTTTTAGAAGGTACTCCGCATGGTGCTGCCACAGATAAATTTGGTGAATATGTCATATTAAATATTCCACCTGGCGATTATACCTTACGCGCTTCATATATTGGCTTTGCCACATACCGTGTTCAAAATATTCGCGTGAGCCTCGACCGAACAACCAACCGAGATTTCACAATGAAAACTGCGGTAATTGAAGGAGAGGAAGTAATTGTAGTAGCGGACCGCCCTTTGGTTCAAAAAGATCTCACTGCTTCCCAAAAGATTACTACATCTGACGAAATCAAGGTCATGCCTGTGGAAACATTTTTAGGTGTGCTCTCTACACAAGCGGGGGTGAATCAAGGTGCCGGTGGTGAACTTCATATCCGTGGCGGACGCTCCAATGAAATTGGATATTATATTGATGGTGTATCCGTAGCCAATCCATTTTTTACAAACGGCCTTGCCGTTAATATTTCAAATAAAGCGATAGAAGAAATGAAAGTCGTCTCAGGTGCTTTTAATGCAGAGTATGGAAATGCTATGAGTGGAATCGTAAACCTCCAGATAAAAGATGGAGGCAAAAAGCATCATGGAAGCCTCTCCTACCAATCAGGAGATCATCAATCATCCGATACAGATCTGTTCACCAATATAGATCAGTTCAGTTTGTTCACAAATAAGGTTCTTGATGGAACCATCAACGGACCCATGCCATTCATGTCCAATGATGGAAAATTTACTTTTAATATCAGTGCGCGTTATAGCAACAGCGAAGGATATTATTATGGGATCAGAGAACATACCATAAATGATTCTGCTGACTTTCGAGATTCAGATAACTGGTATATAGAAATGAATGGGGATAGCACTTTTGTTCCAATGTCACCAAGTAAAAATTTAAATCTCATGGGAAAATTCACGTACCGGGTCTCTCCATTGTTAAAGGTATCTATGCAGATGCTTCATTCCGGTGGAAAATCAAAATCCTATTCCCATTATTACAAATTCAACCCGGATGGCACCTCAACATCAGAATCTTCAAATAATAATTTTTCACTAAAACTTAACCATGCCTTGGGAAAACGCAGTTTTTACGAAGCTAATATTTCATTCTCAAATACAGATTATATGGGATATCAATTTAAGCCTATAGATCTGTCTTCTTCTGTTCATGAAGATGATGCGAGCCGTTTTGGAACGGGCCAATATGTTCTACACAATGAATTTGAGAATGGGGCAAAATATTGGCTGCTCAATGGATCCAAATATGCTCCCACATCTCGAATTAAAGGGTCCCCTACCTCATCTACATTCTCATTTGGAGGGTCTAATCGAGGACATTCATATAGGAAATCTAATTCTCTTTCCTTCAAATTTGATTTTACCAGCCAAGTCACGAATCGGCATGAAGTCAAAACAGGTATTAATTTTCGATCCGATGATTTAGATGAAAGAAATTTCTCAGTTCTTTACGACAACCAAATCTACAGAGTACCAACTATCCTCCCTGAGAATGATTCCCCTTCTCATAATCATTACAATAATACAGCAACATTTTTCTCCGGCTATATTCAGGATAAAATTGAATACGATCACTTCATTACCAATGTGGGAATACGCTTAGACCAATTCAAACCGGATGAGAATTATATTACAGATTTCTTAAACCCGGAAGGTGAGAAAGAAAAGGCTTCAAATAAATCTATGATCTCTCCCAGGATCGGCGTGGCCTTCCCCATAACGGATAGAGGTGTTCTTCACTTTTCGTACGGCCACTTTTATCAAATGCCAACATTAAGGCGATTATATAAGAAAAGTATTTTTGGTGCCGGGTTAGCTCCTACCGTTGGGTATGCCGATCTCAAACCCGAGAAGACCGTCCTTTATGAGTTTGGCCTCCAGCAACAAATAGGTCCTATCATGGCTGTAGAAATGAGTGCTTTTTATAAAGATATTCGTGACCTGCTAGCAGTGCAATCTATTCGATATGAATCAGAAAAATATGGACCATCTAATTATGCAATTTATATGAATAAGGATTATGGCAATGTAAAAGGATATACATTTAGCCTGACCAAACGATACGATAAAGTGACACGTATATCCGCATTTGTGGATTATACCTATCAAGTAACTGAAGGGAATAGCCTCACTTCTGGTTCGTTCTATTACAATGCACTTTCAGGGCAAGAAGAAGAAAAACGTATCGTACCCCTGGCCTGGGATCAACGGCATATATTCAATACAAATTTGTCGATTGGAGATCCAGGTAATTGGAATATTGGGATCATCAGCAAATTATCTAGCGGCTGGCCTTATACACCTAATATTCCAGACGCAAATTATGTTCCTCAGCCAAATAGTGGCCGTAAACCTTGGCAATGGAATCTGAATATGCGGATTCATAAAAATTTTAAAATCGGAAAATTCAATTATATTCTTTATGCAAAAGTTTATAACCTAATGGACCGTCGAAACGAACGATACGTTTTTAATGATACAGGCCGTGCTGGATATACTTACGTGTTTCAATCCACTCAGGAAACACAGGGATTTAAAAAGCATTATGGTGAACCAGGAGTTCACTCTTGGTCAGAATATCAGGTAAGACCTCAATATTATACCTCACCACGATCAATCAACATTGGTTTCTCGCTAGATTTTTGATCTATATGAAAAAACTACTGATATCTACCTTAATCTTTTCAATTTTCTTATCAATAGCTATGGGTCAGGTAAAACCTCGGCGATTTTCAAAACAATGGAAAATGGATGGTCCAGAAAAATCGTGGAATACTGTAGAACATGAATCATTTTTTCAATGGCGCGATAAGCTAAGAGCACGCCGCGCCATGACCAATGATGAGATACTTCGACGTCAGAAAGCCATCTTAAACGGAAACAAGATCACTACTGAAATTTGGAACTATGGTTCAATATCTAGTCCTGGAAATCGCGTAACAGATATTGTTTGGGAAGGCCTTGGCTATGGATATGAATTTGGTCCATTTATTGGCGCGGAAATTATCATTCCCGCCAATAGCCATCAGGATGCATATATTAAAAAAGATGCGAGCGGAAATCCTATTCTGGATGCGGATGGGAACCCAATTTGGGCAGCTAAAGTGATCAGCGATGGACTTGTTTCATTGGGAGGTGAAATCTCTCCTGATGGAAAATCATTTTGGGGTTGGGAACCACTGACATATAATGAGAAAGGTGTCCCCTATGGCGACCCTAATAGTCCCCGAATACCTACTTCCAATGATATGGATCGAGATGGAGATGGAAAACCTGATAGCTGGCCTGAAGGCTGGTATAATGCGAATTTAAAAAGGTACGTCTGGCCTGGAGCTCTTAGGCAGGGTTCATCCAATGCTGATTTAGAATCCTTCTTTGTAGTAGATGATCGCAGTAACCAAGAATTCAAATATTATCCCTTCTCTAATGATTCAACCAAAATGGGGTTAGGCATCGAAATTGAATGCAGATACTACCAATGGTCCAATCCACTGGCAGAAGATGTCATCTTTCTTATCTACAAAGTAACTAATAAAAGTGAAAAAGATCTTAATGAAGTGGTCTTTGGCATGTGGGGTGACCCTCATATTGGTGGGCCATCCAACTGGCAAGATGATCTTTCCTATTTTGATACAGAATTGAATATGGTCTATGCCTGGGATGAAGACGGAAAATCAGATGTGGCAGGCCGGAAGCCTGGCTATTTTGGTTATATCTTTTTAGAAAGTCCCGGCGACCCACATGATGGCAAAGATAATGATGGAGACGGCCTTATTGATGAAAGTCGTGACAATGGAATTGATGATGATGGTGACTGGAATCCAGATAAAGACGATGTTGGAGTTGATGGTCTACCTAATACCGGCGATACTGGTGAGGATGACGGTGTACCAACCGCAGGAGACGCCTTTGATATACGACAACCGGGGGAACCTAATTTTGAATGGACCGATCTGGATGAGTCAGATATGATCGGCCTTACAAGTTTCTCCGCACCTAATTTTGGTGGAAATAACCGCATTTCAAAAGATGACTATATTTATTCTACATATATGAACCCGGGCCAATTTGACTCGTTAAATGCAGATGTGGCCGGTGATAATATTTTCTTATACGGTTCTGGAAGATTCACTTTGAAAGCCGGAGAAGCTAGACGGTTTTCGATCGCCCTATTAGTTGGAGATGGCTACGATGATCTTACATTGAACGCCAAGACTGCACGTCAGATCTATGATACCAATTATCAATTTGCGAAACCGCCAGAAAAACCAACACTTACAGCTGTACCAAGCGATGAAAAAGTGACACTTTATTGGAATGATATAGCAGAATCTTCATGGGATCCTATATCCGAAGAGTATGATTTTGAAGGGTATGTAATCTATCGAAGTACAGATCCTAGCTTCTTAGATCAACAAAACATAACAGATATCAATGGATCTCGGTTTTTATTTGAACCTCTCACAACAATCACTGGTGGTTGGGCCAAATGGGATCTAATCAATGATTATGTAGGGCCCAGTGACATCCCTTACACGGGGCGAGGAATCTCATACCACTTAGGAAACAATACGGGGTTGGTTCATTCATTTGTGGATTCAAACAATGTAATTAACGGCCAGCGATATTATTATGCAATATGCTCTTATGATCATGGTACAAAGATCATGGATATCGGTCCAAGTGAATCTTCAAAAACAATTACTCTTAATCCAGAAACTAATGAAATATTTTTAGATATTAATACCGCTTCCATTATACCCAGCTTACCTGCTGCAGGATATATAAAAGGTTCTGTGGCAGATTATGACTCTTTATCATTTATAAAACGAATTGCTGGATTTGGAACAGGGGACTTTTATTTGGACGTTTTAGACCCTCGATCTATTGAAGATACGAATACATTTCAGATCACATTTGATGCGAGTCCAACTCGGTATTCAATTGAAGATCTTAAACCTGTTATTGAAACTCGCATCTCCAAAACAAATGTTTTTATAACCTTGAAGAAAAACAGAGTGAATCCAAATCGTTTTATATTAAAGGATAAAAATGGGACTATTATGACTTTGGGGCAGGATTACCTATTATTCCCTGAAGCAGGCCAGGTCGTTGTTACAGATACTCTGAGTTCCAATATAAACAATGGCGATTCAGTTAAGATAGAGTATACCCATTACCCTCTTTGGGAAAGTAAGCGATTGAATAATGAAGAATCAAACCCGGTTGTTGATGGGATAAAAATTTATGTAAAAGACAAAAATCTGGCATTAAATAATGAAAAGTCTAAATGGACCGATGGAAGCACCGGGAACTATCAAGCTACCATAGGTCCTTATGATGGTAAAAGATCTAATATGCGCGCTGCTGATTATGAAGTTCGCTGGTTTGATTCGATTGCTGATACCAGTTCCTTAGGTACAGCTACCGCACCATTTCAAATCTGGAATGTCACACCTGGTTTAGTTCCTTTCAAAAAGAAAATTGTGGTACTGGATTATAAGGTCCGGAATAAAACATGGGATCTGGGTGAAAGTGTAGTAATCTTTGAAGAAGGTGCTGGGCTTACGATATCCTGGCAAATTGATTTTGATATTCCATTAAACGGAGATGTTTCTCATCCTGTTGGCGGCGATATATATTACATTGCTACAGATCGACCCTTTAAAGCCAATGATATATACCAATTCCAGACTATTGCATCGACAATTAATGTAGAATCTGCTTCAAATGCACTGGATGAGATTAGAGTAGTGCCTAACCCCTATGTTGTTACCAATATATTAGAGCCTTTGGACCGTCAAAATCCTAGAGATCGTGGTCCAAGACGAGTTTATTTCGATAAACTTCCAAGTGAATGCACTATACGAATCTATACAACGACCGGTGAATTGGTTAAAGTGATCTCCCATTCTGCAACATTTGATAATGGGCAGGAATTCTGGGATCTAACAACGAAGGATAATTTTCCGATTGCCTATGGAGTTTATATTTACCACGTTGATGCGGGGGAACTTGGTGAAAAGATTGGAAGACTGGCGGTTATAAAATGAGAGGATTTATTTTCATTCTTTTTTCAGCTACTATTGGTTTTTCCCAATTGAATAATACAGAAACCATCACAAAGACGGGGACTACCGCAGCACAGTTCTTAAAAATTGGTGTTGATGCTCGGGGATCCGCTATGGGAAATGCTTTTACAGCCATGAGTGGCGATATCAGCGCCATGTACTGGAACCCTGCCGGACTTGCATCAATCGGAAAAATAGAATCTATATTTGTGAATGCCAATTGGTTGGCTGGAATTAATTTCAATTATGCGGCAATTGCTATCAATCTAAATCAAGGTGGCGTAATTGGTTTCAGTATGACAGATCTCTCTACGCCGGAAGATATTGTAAGAACCGTAGAAAAACCCAATGGAACAGGTGAATATTTTGACGCCAGTGATCTGGCTATGACTATCTCTTATGCAAAATCATTGACAGATAAATTCGCAATGGGTGGTAATATTAAATACATTCGGCAACAAATCTGGCACGCCAGCGCATCTTCTTTTGCTGCCGATCTAGGCGCCTTATTTACTACACCATTCAGAGGTATTCGACTTGGCGCAAGCTTGTCGAATTATGGCTCAGATATGCAAATGAAAGGCCGAGACCAAAAATTCAGTGTTGATCCAGATCCAGTTAATGAGGGTAATGTAGAATTTGTAAATGCCATGTATGAAACAGATAAATTTCCACTACCACTGATTTTTCGGGTGGGTATAGCTGGTGAAATCATTCAGTCTGAAAAGTCGCGGCTCAGTTTTGCCATAGATGCCCTACATCCTAACGATAATGCTGAATGGGTTAATATTGGAATGGAATATGCTTTGGCCGAAACATTTTTTTTAAGGAGCGGAATAACTACTCTATTTCGAGAAGACACTGAAGAAGGCTTGACTTTTGGAGCCGGGATGAATTATCGAATCAGACAATCTGCAACTCAACTCAAATTTGATTATTCCTATTCTGCCTATGGCCGCTTAAAAAATGTACAGCGCTTATCTCTCGGTCTAAAATTCTAAACTATCTTTTTCAACCAACTCAAGACTTCCATTAAACCACCAAACACAGGGGCGCCTGTATTTTCTAACCGAGACTGACTTACATGCCCGTGAGAAATTAACGCACAGTCAGCTCCAATTAGATCTGCCACTTCTTTATCATGAAGCGTGTCCCCCACAAACAAAATCTCATGGGGTCCATGGTTTAGTTCATTCACCCATCGCTTACCCATCTCTTCTTTACCATAGGCATAATGATTATCCTGCCCCATTACTTTAATGAAAAAATGTTCAATTTGATGAAATTTTATAGTGGCATCCAGCATTGCCTGGCTAGAAGCAGATAACAAAGATTGAGTGATTCCCATTCTTTCCATATATTTCATTGTATCAATTGCATCCGAGTGAAGGTCGGGTTCCTGAATACGTTCCATATATTCATGAATAAATTCATCTCCAGATATTTCAAAAGGTTCTTTTTCTAAATCAAACCCTAATTTTTTATAATATTCTTTGACAGGAAAACAAAAATTTTCTAAAAACCAAGTTTCTGTCATTTTATCCATACCTCTTTTGCTTAATACTTTATTCATAATCTCAATACAAAAAAGGCGATCGTTCAATAACGTTCCGTTCCAGTCCCAAATGATATGTTTATACTTCATGTTAAGGGATAAACCTGCGGGAGATTTATTAAAAAAGAAATAACTTTTCGGTCTATGTTTTCTTCAATTAAACCACTAATTGATAAATTGCAAAAGCACTTGTTAGGTCCATTGCCTGGCAAAAAAGCACATCAATTAACTAAGGTTCAAACCCAAATACCAATTAATTTCCCAACTTCAATTGAAACAGCTATCCCTGCCTCTGTTTTAATACTTTTATTTCCTAAAAATGGACATATACATTTTTTTCTTACTCAGCGAACTGATGAAGTGGAACATCACAAAGGACAAATTTCATTTCCGGGAGGTGCTTGGGAGGATGGTGAAGAACTTCATGAAACAGCTATCCGTGAGACAGAAGAAGAAATAGGCGTAGATCGAAATACAGTAGAAATAGTGGGTGGACTCACGCCATTCTTTGTGCCCGTCACCGGCTTTATGATTAATCCCTTTATTGGATGGTGTAATAAAAAGCCGTCTACAAATATTCAAACCGATGAAGTACATAAATTATTTATAGTTTCTCTATCTGACTTACTAGATGATAAATTATTTCTGTCAGAAAATTGGGAAATTCGAGGACATGAAGCTATAGTCCCCTTTTATAACTTTGAAGGACAAAAAGTGTGGGGCGTCACAGCAGCAATTCTTTCTGAATTTAAATTAATCCTGAAAGATATATTAAATTCAAATTATATTTAATTAACTACATATAAAAGAAATATATAATGGCAAATAAATTAGGGATTGATCTTGGTGGTACAAAAATAGAAGGAATTCTGATCAATGAACAATTTCAAGTAGTTGAACGCAAGCGTATACCTACTAATCGAGAAGAAGGATATGATGCAATTATAGGCCGGATCATTAAACTGGCTAATGAACTAATAGAATTTGGGAATGTAGACACTCCTGTAGGAATCTGCACACCAGGCGCCATCGATATTCAAAAAGGCACTTTGAAAAATAGCAATACGGTTTGCTTAATTGATCAACCACTAAAATCTGATTTAGAAACGGCTATCTCACTGCCTATCCTCATGGAAAACGATGCCAATTGCTTTGCCTTAGCGGAATCAATTTTAGGCTCGGCAAAAGAATATAAGCTTGTATTTGGTGTAATTCTCGGTACCGGTTGCGGTGCTGGTGTAGTTATGAATAAAAATATTCATCGTGGTCCTAACCACATCAGCGGAGAATGGGGTCATCATGTATTATATCCTGATGGTCGATCGTGCTATTGTGGGAATAAGGGTTGTGCTGAATCATATATTTCTGGAACAGCTTTAGAAACGGAGTGGGAAACTTTAACTGGTGAATTCCAATGTGTTACTGATATCATTGATAGTAAAGCATACTTAACTCACCCAGAGTGGAAAAATAATTTCATTAGTAATTTTGGCAGAGCCTTAGCAAATGTTATAGATATTTTAGACCCAGACGCTATCGTATTAGGTGGTGGTTTATCAAAAGTAGAGATTCTTTATACCGAAGGAAGGGATGCGGTTGCTGATGCAATTTTTAGTAATAATATGGTCACACCAATAATAAAAAATAAATTAGGTGACTCGGCTGGCGTTTTTGGTGCAGCTATGCTTGGAGATTATATTTGAAATTTTCCAAGTGGCTTTATAATCTCACCAATACAGATCAGTATATTCTGATTGCATTTTTTTTTATAGGCCTTGGCCTCTCATACTTAACTATTCTTCTTTTTCGCACATGGCATTATAAAATCCATGGCAGTGATAAATATTCTCATGATGTGCGAATTACTCCTTTTGCGCTCGTTGGAGTTGCGCTCATATTTGCAACGGTACTTTATATGTCAATTGGTGAATCCGTTACTGGTTGGGTCACAGAATTCACCCAGTAATTATTTTTTCTTTTTCCGCTTCATTTGAAGCAGCTTCCATGCAGCCTTAGGCATTTTTTCTAATTCATTCATTTCCCCGGCACCTTGAAGCCATTCGCCACCATCAATTGTTACCACTTCGCCATTGATATAACCTGCTTCATCGCTAACCAAGTATGATGCCAAGTTTGCCAGTTCTATATGTTCTCCCATTCGTTTTAGGGGAATACGATTTTTCATTTTTTTCTGAATACCCAGTCCTGGCGGGGCTAATCGAGACCAAGCACCTTTTGTAGGAAAAGGCCCTGGTGCAATCGCTACAGTCCTAATGCCATACTTCGCCCACTCTACTGCTAGAGACCTTGTCATGGCCAAGACTCCTGCTTTGGCACAGGCTGAAGGAACCACATACCCAGAACCAGTCCAAGCATATGTGGTTACAATATTCAAAATTACACCCCCATCTTTTTCCCGCATAACTTTACCAACTGCCTGGGTACAATTAAACGTGCCATTCAAGACAATATCAACAATCGTCTTAAATGCATTGGGACTCAGATTTTCAGTGGGACTTATAAAATTTCCAGCCGCATTATTAAGTAGAATATCAATCTTACCAAATTGGGACACTGTCTCATTTACCATAGACTGAACGGCTTCCGGATCCCGCACATCGCAAGAAATGGCCAAGACCTGTACTCCATGCTGACGTAACTCTTCCGCTGTTTCATCAATTACATTTTGACGTCGGCTGGTAATAACTAAATCTGCTCCTAATTCAGCAAACCGAGTGGCCATGGATTTTCCTAATCCGGTACCACCGCCAGTAATAATAATGCTTTTCCCTTTTAACAGTCCTGTTTGAAACATGGTGAATTCCTTTGCTGATGAATGAATAATCTACATCAGAGAAATAAAAAAGCCCCCCGGAAATCCGAGGGGCTTTTTCATACAATAACTAAAATCAATAATTAGTAATTAATTATTATTTTGGCCTTCAGCTGCTGCTGCATCATGTTCAGCACAATCAACAACTCCATCACCATTGGTATCGACTTGATCATATCTCTGATCAAAATTTGGATTAGGATTACCTTGAGGATCATGGCCAAACTTTGCACGTGCTTCTTCACGGTCAATTGAACCATCACCATTGGTATCTACCTCTGCGCAAGTAGGTGGTGGGCCACCTGGACCTCCACAATTGACAGGATTACCATCAGCATCTTCATACCAAACGGCATAAGGGCCATCATCAGGTGAACCATCACCATCAGAATCTAACCAATATTCGGATTCCCCATTCATCATGGCTCCACAATTTCCATCCCAGTGATTATTAGGTGCGTGACCACCAGTATGATCGCCACCGCCATCATGATCACCACCACCATCATCAGGAAAGTGGTCTGGA
>Ga0209034_10001547_pt1 | contig 11071 bp, 11 predicted proteins | sample MarorgKNORR_S2LV_2_FD_188219 | JGI IMG/M metagenome (GOLD analysis project Ga0209034, IMG submission 188219) | Marine microbial communities from the Southern Atlantic Ocean, analyzing organic carbon cycling - 250m_A/KNORR_S2/LV (SPAdes) (version 2) | ecosystem: Environmental > Aquatic > Marine...
ACAACCTCGTGCTCGTGTATGTCCAGCTAGCTTCCCCGGAAGCAGGCGCAATTGGAGCTACACGGCTGACTGACAGTCTCGCCTGAGTTTGTTAGTGGTGCCGGGACACTTAGCAACCGTTCCACCGGTGCCTCCGGCGATGTGTCATCCAGCTCTGTAACGGCCAGTTCAATAAGCTCTCCCCAGGTCGTTACCCGATCCTCCATCCCGTGGCGAACCTCAAGAGTTTTACCGTTGGACTGGCAGTGATACTCGTAGTAGGGCATTGGCTTTCTGCTGGACGGCTTTGGTTGGCATGAGCGGTACGGACCGCTTCGATTCTCCGTAGATCTAGCGAACTACAGTGGCGTTCTTTCGACACGCTCAATGTGCTTGGCAGATCAGATTCCGTCTAGGACACATAGGGATCTTTTGATTATAGAGGTCAACGCACGAACCCGAACTGGGTCAAAGCATCCCGTTCGTCATAGATGGGCAATCTGTGCTTGAGCCTCCATCCATATATCCAATAGGGGTAGAGTTCCCGGCTGCCCCGATCTTCTAGAAAGCGGTGACGTAAGCCAACTCATCTCAGCTTGTCTGTCCATTCGAAGTGGACAGTCGGGAACTGGCGAAAGATGATGCTTGCGGTATTATCCGATCAGCATCGATGACCGGTATCTACTCCGACAGAGTCGGAATAGGAGGTAGGAACACGTGAGCTCCGGAAGCCTCCATCCGGGAGAGACCGGATGCACCCGTCGGTCCTTTCTTAGGCGAGTGGGCGGAGCCAGTAGCGGCTTGGCACTACTCGGTACTGGGGGTCGTGCGTGGGCTGCTGAGCCTATTACAACCAACAGACCAACAGCTTTTCAAGCAGAATCTTTTCCGGAGGGAAAGGATAGCGGAAGTCTGATTCGGCATACGGGCATGACGTTCGAAACAAGAAGGGATGCGTTCGGAACCAGCGCCATCGTTCCTTATGAGCGTCTCTTCGTGCGTAATAATCTCCCGACACCGGATCGTGCTATCGTCGCGGATCGGGGGGCATGGCCGTTATCCGTAGACGGAGTGATGCGTCCCGGCGTGCTAACACTCGCAGAGTTGAAGAATCTCGAGGTAGTGACGGTAGCTGCAGTGCTTCAATGTTCGGGAAACGGGCGCGCTTTCTTTGAACACGAGGCGAGTGGGTCCCAATGGGGTGTAGGTGCGGCCGGGTGTGTCATTTGGAGCGGGGTACCCGTCAGAGCAATAGCAGAGGCTTTCGGGGGCGTAGCTGAGGGAGTTCAGTTCGTCACGGGGACCGGTGGGGAGGAGCTTCCCGAAGGAATCCCTCCCGAAGATGTGGTAGTGGAACGCTCAATCCCACTAGAGAAGGGGCTTGAGGACGCCCTGCTAGCATGGGAGATGAACGGAGAACCACTACCGCTGGCACACGGTGGTCCCCTGCGGCTTATCGTTCCAGGATATTTCGGAATTAACCAAGTGAAATTTCTCAAGACACTGGCATTCACACCGGAGGAAAGCAGCGCGGCTATCATGCGGACTGGATATCGCGTCCGCCCGATCGGAGAGAGTGGCGATCCGAGCCAGCCCAGTATGTGGGAGATGAGCGTGAAGTCGTGGATCAATCATCCCAGCGGCAGCGGCCCTGTGCGTGCCGGTCGAGTCGTTATCGACGGTGTGGCTTTCGGAGGCATGCGAGGCGTGCGTCGGGTGGACCTATCCGTGGACGGTGGGATCACTTGGCAAGTCGCTCCCTTCATTGGCCCGAACTTGGGTCCGTATGCATGGCGGCAGTTTGCCCTGCCAGTAAACCTAGAAAGGGGTACGCACTCGCTTGTGAGTCGCGCAATTGACGATGCCGGCAACATTCAGCCTGCTGACCGACCGGAGAACCATCGAGGATACGCGAACACGAGTTGGCGTGATCACGCGGTGAATTTAGCAGTCGAGTGAAGTCGACTCGGGTATTCTTAATAATTGCTGCTCTACCTTTGTCGCTGGGGATCGGCTCCTGTGCTTCATCCAGCTTGCAGGGAGATGGAGACTCGACAGAGAACGCTCTGATGGAATTGGGCCGTACCGTGTTCATAGAGTTGTCTGAACCACGATGCGGAGCGTGCCACGTTCTGAGGGACGCTGGTACGAGTGGTATGATCGGTCCCGACCTGGATGAGCTGACCCCGGATGTGGGTCGTGTCATGACCGCCGTATCCGGTGGGGTGGGTGTAATGGCCGCTCAAGACCACCTGACGGACCAGCAGATTAAGGCAGTCGCGCAGTACATCGCCATGGTGACCAACGGCGCGGACTAAGAAGTTGGATTCAGCATGGTGCTTCATCGCGTTGACACGCTCGTTGGGGCGGAGCACTATCAGATAGGAGACCGAGAGGTCGGCCTGAATGAGCGGAAGACTAGCTCCCGCTCGAGGCGCCCCAAAGGGAGTCTCGTACCATGACGAGGCGCTTGCAGAACCGGATTACTGTGGTTGCCGTGATATTAGCTGTTGCCGCCTGTACCGCAGCATCCGTCCATGGCCAGCAGGCTCAGGACTCCTGGGCTACGGCCCCACCGACCTATTCGAATGACGTCGCACCCATTATTCAAGGTGTGTGCATGAGGTGCCACGTGGAGGGGGGTTTGGGTCCGATGCCCCTGACCACTTACGAGGAGGTGCGCCCGTACGCCCGGAGGATTCGGGAAAGCGTGCTGAGGCGAGTCATGCCTCCGTGGCATCTCGACCCGACGATCGGTATCAGAGCTTACAAGAACGATATCTCACTCTCTGACGAGGAGATCGAGGCGGTTGTCGCATGGGTTGATGCGGGCGCGCCAGAAGGTGACCCGTCCGACTTGCCGTCCTTACCACAGGATCAGTGGACGTGGGGAGAAGGCTGGGAGTTGGAGTCAGTTCTTGGTGAGCCTGACCTTGTCGTTACCACCGGGCCCATCCCGATCCCGGCCGAAGGGCAGGACGTCTGGCCGGCCGTCACGCTACCGTGGCCGGAACTCGATGAGACGCGGTATCTGAAGGCAGCCGAGATCAGGAATACAGCGGATGGCAGAAGGGCGCTCCACCACAACAACATCCGACTGGCGATCGAGGGTAAGCGCTCTGGGCGTATCTTGGGAGCCGGTGCGGGCAAAAGCTGGGACCTATTTGCGGAAGACACCGGGGTTAGGTTGGATGCGGGACCTGGCCGACTTAACTGGGGCTTGCACTATGCGCTCTACGGTACCGCGCTCGTTGATACAGTTGAGGTTGCGATGTGGCTCTATCCGAGGGACAAAGGACCCCTCTACGAGTCGACCTCGGAGTTTCACCATCTGATCGACCAGTTCACTCCGGGGGAGCCTCGGGGGCGAGATATCCTAATTCCGCCCCACGGGAGCCAGACACTTACGCGCGTGGTGGTGCTCGACCAGCCTATTATGATCAACAGCATCCGGCCGCACATGCACCTGCATGGTGTCGCACAGTCTGTGGAGGTGATATGGCCTACACGACTTCCCGAATATACGGGCCACTCAGGAAGCCCGAGCGAGATGCTGAGTTCCATCAACAACTACGACCATAATTGGCAGATTTCCTACAGTTATCAGAATCAGGCACGCCCACTCCTGCCCAAAGGAGCGGCGCTCCTATTCCGCACACACTTCGACAACACGGCAAATAATCCCCTTGCCGTCGACCCCGATCAGTGGGTCGCTTTCGGGGCCCGGAGTGTGGACGCGATGTCACACATGCACACAGCTGTCTCGTATCTGACCGACAAGCAATACGAGGCGCTTGTAGAGGAGCGGGTTCGTCTCGTGCGCGACCAGGCGTCCAAACCGGAAAAGGAGCAGCTTGAGGTCTTCGTTCCGCTTGAGGTGAGAGGCAGAGTCGAACGAACGGCCGCACCTGATGTTGCCTTTCCGTTCAACTGACCAGGTCCGTTGGCGTCATGGTAGGGGTGAATTTGCCGATCCGGGTCGTGACCGGGCTGGTTCTCTACCTATCTCTCTCAGTCGCGCCACTTGATGCCCAGCGTATTCCCGGATGGGGTCGCGTTGCACCTGCGGGTGGGCATCAGAACGATCCCCAGCTGTTAAGGCCGGCCGGCGGGCCGGTGATTCCGATGTTCGAGGGCTGGTACATCAATCAAGATGGGACGTATCAGCTCTGCTTCGGATACTTCAATACCAATACCGAAGCTGTGATCGAGATTCCCTTGGGCTCAAATAACATCGTCGAGCCCTCAGAGTTTGACGGAGTGCAGCCGACGCACTTCCTGCCGGTTCCACCTGGGGGTCGTCGCCACTACTGCGTTATGAGCGTCACTGTCCCAGACGATTGGGGTGATCGCGACATAGTTTGGACGCTCAGAGACAGGTATGGTCAGGAGTACTCATCCCCGGGACGCTTGCTTTACGAGACTTATCATCTCGAGGAGCCATTTCAGGAGTCTCGAGAAAGCAGTGCACCCAGGGTGCGGGTAGAAGGGACGGATGCTGAGAGTATGGGCAGGACGCCTGTCGTGGTCGGACCACTCAACGCTCGGGTCGGCGCTCCCCTATCCCTGACGGCGTTGGTGCGGCGAGATAATCCCTACGTCGCCGAAGACCGCATGCCGATCAGCGTGAGGTGGCAGAAATATCAGGGCCCAGGTGACGTAATTTTTCGGCCGATAAGCCAACATCGCGCGGCAGGAACGCGAATTGTTGTGGAACCTGCAACATGGTTGGAGTCTCCTGATGCCTGGGGACAGTTGGAAACAGAGGCGACATTCGCGGAGGCTGGTCAGTACAGGCTACTTCTACAGGCTTATAATGACCCCGGGCGGCGCACGGAGCCCAGCGACCTTGAGTTCTTCTGCTGTTGGACGAACGTGCTTGTTGATGTTGTGGTGGCACCGGAGACTTGAGGGCATTAGGCCTGCTTTGCTCAGAGTGGGTTGCTGGTCTACAGCGTAAGCTGAAACTGTTGTTCGTACGAGTCGGATACGCCTGGTACAGAGTGACCCGAAAGGACCAAGTCTGACATCACGTAAGCCTTTGTCGGCGATAGGCTTCGGGAGATGATTAAAACTTCAAAACATTCAGCTTAAGATTCCGCCAACCTGGCTATGGACATTAGGGCACTGCAGGTTAGGTGGTATTGGTTAGCCGCTTGGAGGAAAGACGGATGCCACACGCAGAGCGCCCGAGTATCTCACGTCGGGCCTGGGTCGCGACTACGTCCGGTGTCGTTGCCGCTGGTTTGATTAAGACACAGGCCGATGCAGTTAGGCTAATCGCACAGGAAGCGCCGGCACAGACTACGGATCCAACGAAGATACCAGGCCGACTGACTTCTGAACTCGGACGGCGGGCGTCCGGGGAGCAACCGAGACGGCTGGCCCCCAATCCGGCACTATCTAGCTCTTCTAGAACACCGCTTCAAGAACTGATGGGCATCATCACGCCTGCAGATTTGCACTTTGAGCGTCACCATGCGGGAATCCCAGAGATCCTAGCAGACAACCACGAGCTGCTCGTGCACGGGATGGTTGATCGCCCGATGATCTTCAGCATGGATGACTTGAAACGATATCCTCGCGTGTCACGGATTCACTTTCTCGAGTGCTCAGGGAATGGAGGGGCGGTATACAGACCAACCAACATGCCTACTGAGATCACGGTTCAGGCGATGGACGGGCTTCTCAGCACCAGCGAATGGACGGGGGTTCCCGTATCAACAATTCTGCGTGAGGTCGGGGTCCGTAGAGGCGCCTCTTGGATACTAGCAGAGGGAAGCGATGCAGCCGTGATGGCGCGGAGTATACCCCTCGATAAGGTGATGGATGATGCTTTGTTAGCGTTCGGTCAAAATGGAGAAGCGATCCGTCCAGAGCAGGGTTATCCGGTACGGCTTTTCCTTCCTGGATGGGAAGGGAACTCTCAAGTGAAGTGGCTCCGCCGTATCGAGGTCACGGACCGACCTACGATGACTCGAGAGGAGACCTCGAAGTACACCGATCCGCTCGGAGATGGTACCGCTCGTCAGTTCAGTTTTTATATGGATGCTAAGTCTGTCATCACTTTTCCTTCTTATGGTTATGCTCTGCCAGATCAGGGATGGTGGGAGATTCGCGGACTAGCCTGGTCAGGTCGCGGTCGCATTACTGGGGTTGAGGTCAGCACCGACGGCGGTCAGAGTTGGGTTCAGGCGGCGCTTCAGGGCCCGATCCTTCCGAAGGCTACAGTTCGCTTCCGACACCTCTGGGAGTGGGATGGGCGGGACGCTCTCATTCTTAGTAGGGCCACGGACGAGACGGGTTACGTTCAGCCAACAGTGCAGCAGCTTTGGGAGGCTCGAGGTGACCGCACGTCTTACCATTTCAATCATCAACGACCGTGGAAGGTAGCGTCGGACGGCGTGGTCACATTTGGGCTTGGGGAGTTGGTATGAGACAGGCGGTCGTAGTCATCATCCTCACGGCCGCATCGGTGGTGATCATCGCTTGTGGCAGCGAAGATGCCGGATCCGCTTACCTGAGTGCGACTGCCAACGCTGGTGAGGTTGGGGGCACCCTAGAAGGCCTCCCAGCTCACGCCCCAGCGCGATTTGGCTTTGGAGCAGAGGCGAGTGAGACGCGCATCGCGATGTGGGATGTTGATGTTAAGCCGGATGGCGAAGGACTACCCACGGGCTCAGGAACGGTTTCGGTGGGAGAACAGGTATACATGGTACACTGTGTCGCGTGCCACGGGCCGACAGGTGTCGAAGGTCCCAACGATCGCCTCGTAGGTACGGAGCCATGGGAGGATTATCCTGGTGACCGGACTATCGGCGGATACTGGCCTTATGCGACTACCCTATACGAGTTCATCTCAAAGGCCATGCCTCAGCTGACTCCAGGCATCCTTAGTCCGGACGAGATCTATTCCGTAATTGCCTATCTGCTCTATTTGAACGAGATCGTTCCTGAGGACGCGATAATCGACGCAGAGAGCCTTCCAGATATTCAGATGCCGGCTCGCGACCGATTTGTCGTTGACGATCGCATAGGTGGTCCAGATTTGATTCGCTAAGGGTTTCCTGGAGGGATCAGCCGCTCTAGGTCGTTCGAGAGCTGCTCGGTCATGTACCCTACAAGGGCTTCAACCGTCGGACCCTGATTCACCGAACTAAGTTCGATCGAGAAGACGGCTTCGTTGTCGCCCTCATCGCTCTCTCGGATGGCACTAAATGAGACGGGTTCACCGCTAGCTAGCCGACTGATTGCTGTCGGTCCTAGTACGACGTCTCCTGCTGGTGGTTGACCAGTGCCTGCTGGCGCTGTCCAAATCGTGGTACCTGCGTCGATCTCGTCTGGACTTCCGAAGTGAAGAAGGTAGAAAGACTCGTTCGCTAGCGGGGTCGGCAGCGAGGCTTGAACTGCCAATGTGGGGAAAAAGACAACTTCAGGATGCGACATCACAAACCCCAGCGAGTCATTGACCAACTCAATGCTCCCGAGCATCTCTGGCGTGAGTTGCTCGCGTGCTTGGAATAATGGGTAGAAGGCTAGATTCACTGATATGTTTCCCGTACGCGTGAAAGCCGCCGTTCGGGCCCCATCTAGTTGCCCCTCCGGTGTTACTCCGATCGGTGCAGGAGGTGTCCAGGGACGAAACTGCTGAATGTCCCAAAGGATGTCAGGCGAATCGACGAATCTGAATTCCGAACTTGCCACAGTATCTCGGGCTGCCTGGCAAACCGAACTCTCAGCCGTCCCACACGCTTCTAGAATCGCACTCCGGATAAATAGAGCTCCGTCACATGAAACGATTTCTGTCGGAAGTGTCCCGGTCGCGGCGATAATCTCGTCAGCCACGGCCTGAACTTCATCAAGTGCGCTACTCACGGCGACTCTGATGGAATCACGTGCGACTGCCCGCTCGGTCAGAATTGCTGAGTCTTGAGTAGCGACGAATCGCTGCGCAAGTCCAGAATCCGCCGAAAACCACGCTTTCACTTCGGCCTCGATAGGCTCAGCATCGTTCAGGTCAGCCACGATGGAAGATTCCTCGAGGGCGATTGCTTCAGCGATGCCGATCAGACGTTGCGACTGGCCAAGCAAAGGTGCGAGTTGCTCGTTAAGCACGTCAAATCGGTCGAGCACATTCACACACTGCCGTGAGCGCGTTAGCTCGGACTCCGCAAAACTGTTGGGTAGCTGTTGCCCCGCTGCCGGGACAGCTAGCAACAGAGCAAAAACGAGTACTAGAACACGCCTCATCTGGTTTGCGTCACTCCCCCTTAGAACCGAAGAATGTGCCTGAGCCCAGCAATCCGTAGATGCACTCGCCCTCCATGACGTTACCGCCAATCACGCCGTCGAAGCTGACTGATCCCGCGTCATCCGACTCGAATCCGAAGCGGACTATGTCACCTTCGATTGTGCCCGTGACCGCCTGCTCGCCGAGTATCCCAATGTAAGTTCCAGTGATCTCACTTCCATTTACCTCGAACACAAAGGTCGCTTCACCGCTACCGGTATCAAGGTCCACTTCGAATAGCCACTCACCAGCAACATCCTGAGCAGCTACCGGCCCGCTGAACACTACGAGCCCTAAAAGGACCGCAGTCGCGGATAGGAGTTTGCGTGTAATCATGGTACGGCTTCCTTTGTTGAGAGCGTCCCTAAAATCGGTCCAACTCCAAAGTTTAATTGTGGTCTCAATAAACCAGCAGGCAAGCCCAGTAGAGGGTGTGCAAACTTTTTGACCTGAATTTCATCTAAGTCTACGGGCGTACTCATAGCAGTTACGGTTGCAGGAATCCTCATACTGCCGCGACCTTTATCTCTCCATTGATCCAGCGGATAAACCATGTCTGACTCGAAAAAGCGCCTCATCGTCGTGGGAGACCGTGTGCTGGTTCAGCCTGAAGAGGGCGAGGACCGCACCAAGGTCGGCCTCTACCTGCCCCCTACTGCGGTGGATAGTCAGGCGGTTCAGGGAGGCAAGGTCGTGGCGACCGGTCCCGGCAATGCTGTTTCGGCACCGACAGAGCTACCTGAAGAACCCTGGAAGATCGGTGCACCGGAGCCGAGATACGTGCCACTTCAGGCTCAGCTGGGTGATTACGCCATCTTTTTCAGACAAGCATCAGTCGAGATCACCTTTGAGGGTGAACAATACCTCGTGGTACCTCAAGCAGCGATTCTGACGTTAGTCCGCGAAGGTGAGGAGGAAGAGGAGCAGGACGAGGTTCTCCCGTACTGACAGAGGGTTAGGGCTGGTGGCAAGGCGGAGTTCTCACCGACGCCAGAAGAGTTCCGTTGACCTGACCCGTTACCGCACCATCATTCCGGACTGGACTCAGTTCGTGGACGCAGGATCGCGCCCGGAGCCCACAGTATTTCGAGTTCGTGCGGGCCGACTAACTCCGGATGAGGTACTGGGTCGCCTGGAGAGGCAGGGCTTTGTGCTTCGCCCCCTCGAGGGACAGCCGATGTTCTACGCGGTGGAAGCCGGGCCAGGACCGGTTTCTATGACACTCGAGCACTGGCTCGGCCTTCTCTATGTTCAGCAAGCCTCAACAGGCGTTGCTGCCCCTCTTTTAGATGTCCAGCCAGGTCAGCGAGTCTTAGATCTCTGCGCAGCACCTGGGGGCAAGACGATGCATTTAGCCGAATTGATGGGTGGTCAAGGTTGCGTGGTCGCGTCCGAAGTGGATGAGCGTCGGATTCGAGGATTGCTAGGGAACATCTATAGGCTCGGTCATCTCAATGTCGTTGTTGTGGCTAGCGACGGACGAACATTCCCGGAAGAGGCGAAGTTTGACCGAGTGCTGGTGGACGCACCGTGTTCTGGTGAGGGCACATTACGTAGGCGGTCCGGCACGGCTCCCAACCAGTCTAAGTCCTTTCTCAGGTACATTTCTCAGCTACAACGCCAACTCCTGCACAAAGCGGTTCGATTGACCAAGCCAGGCGGGACGGTGCTTTACGTAACGTGTACGTTCGCGCCGGAAGAGAACGAGGCGGTGGTGAGCGATATCCTCAGGGAGGCACCAGTGGAGTTGGAGCCAGTGAACTTGCAGGTAGCCCATGCTCCAGGGTTGACGTCCTTCCAGGGGGAAATGTTTGACTCACGTCTCGAAGGGGCAGCACGCATCTATCCCCATCACCTAGATTCCGGCGGACTCTTCATTGCGAGGTTAAAGCGATTGGATGGTGATCTAACAGATAAGAACTGGTCACCAGTACCCAAGACGTTTCCCGATCCAGAGTCCCGTGAAGACGAATCAGGATCAGAGAAGCTTGTTCAGGGTGCCCTCTCGGATCTTGTCGAGCGCTACGGTATCGATCCGGATCCCGAGTGGCGTTGGACGGTACGCGGTGGCCGAGTTTGGCTACACGCTGCCGGAGAGTGGCCTCTTTCGTCCTGGAAGGAGGGGCCTTGGCGACCTATTTCTGTCGGAATACGCGCCGTTGATTTTGATAGCCGCGGCAGGGCGCGTCCAACGAATGACCTCCTTCGTATCGCTAACAAGAGGATTAAAGAGGGATTGATTGATCTCACTCGAAGCGAATTGCAGTTGCTGCTCCATGGTGATCCCGTCGCTGTCGATTTTCCTCGTCGAGGCCCTGTGGCATTGAGGTTTGAGGGTGACGTGCTCGGCAGAGGAGCGGTCACAGGTGAAGGGCTCAAGAGCGAGATCCCGAAGGCGAGAGCTCAAGACCTCACTCGATTGGGCTCAATAGTTTAGGGTCTAGGCTATCCCTGCTGGTGGAGCCACGCGACAAAGGTCGCATCGGCGGGTGCCAGTCTAAGCTCATCAAGCTCACCTATCGTGAGCCAAGCGATCTCCGAGTGCTCGTAAGGAATCGGTGTGCCGTCAATGACCGTTTCTACGAATTCGATGAGATAAGGAGATCCCTTATCCTCCACTGAAAAGAGGAACTGCCCTAGCTCAACAGCCTTGAGGGCGAGCTCCTCAGCTAGTTCTCTGTGGATAGCTTCTAAGCGGGACTCGCCATCGTGGACCTTGCCGCCCGGAAACTCCCAGAGTCCACCGTGACGCTTAGCTTTTGGCCGCCGACCCAGGAGGTACTTGTCCCCTCGTTGGATTAC
>Ga0209034_10001550_pt1 | contig 11063 bp, 4 predicted proteins | sample MarorgKNORR_S2LV_2_FD_188219 | JGI IMG/M metagenome (GOLD analysis project Ga0209034, IMG submission 188219) | Marine microbial communities from the Southern Atlantic Ocean, analyzing organic carbon cycling - 250m_A/KNORR_S2/LV (SPAdes) (version 2) | ecosystem: Environmental > Aquatic > Marine >...
ATATCTGTAACCTGAAAGCTTGCCAGACAATAATCAGAGCTATTGAAGTCCTTCATTTTATCTGCATTCTTCGCATAACGCAGTTCACCATCTATGGAATAGTTCCACGCATGGTAGGGACATGTGATTGATTTTACATTCCCTCTGTTTTCAAGTAGCTTGTGTGCCCTGTGTCTGCAGACATTAAAGAAGCCTTTTAACTCTCTATCCTCTGTCCGAATAATGATAAGATTTTCATCGCCTATCTTCAGAGTTAGATAATCGCCGATATTTGCAACCTGACTAGCGTGACCAGCGTATTGCCAGGTGCAATAGAGTATTTTTAATTTTTCTTGTTCGTAGATATCATGATCAAGATAATATCTGGATGGAATAGTTTTATTGATGCTCATATTCTTTTATTTAATGTGAATAATATAGCTATATCCATCAAATTCTATGAAATTAGATTATATACAAAAAACCCCACTTTATAGCGGGGCTTTTTGGTATAAAAAATATAATACTATTTTAGAAGCAGCATTTTTTTGGTTTGTCTGAAATCGCCTGCCTGGATCGTATAGATGTACATTCCTGCGGTTACCGGCTGCCCGAGATCATTGGTCGCATTCCATTTTGTAGACTTGTATCCTGCATCCTGGACCGTGTTTACCAACGACCGTATATTTCTTCCCATAAGATCATAGACTCTAATATTGACAAATCCTTCTTTCGGCAGTTCATAGTTGATTGTTGTCACCGGGTTAAATGGATTTGGATAATTCTGATGAATACTATAGACAGCTGGAATAGTACCTGTTACGGCCACATCCATTACCGCATTAAATACGACAGCGATAAATTCTGAGTATTCACTCCACTGACCCGCATAATAAGAAACCCTGTAAAAATATTGTGTATTCTCCTCAACCTCTGTATCAATAAAATTATTACTCAGCGCATAGTGCACTTCAACATCAATAGTAAATGATGAGTCTAAAGACTTCTCTACGGAATAGTACATGATTTGAGTGGAATCATCAGGCTCCCATGTAAGAACAACTGATGAACCTTGAATCTCATATCCTAATCCTAATGGTGCCGGCAGCGCCGGTGGATCTGGTATATAATATTCAAAGGCTCCCATATCAGGCGCTATACCATAGTAGGAGCTTATGTTATCCACACCGTTACCATCTGTGTCTGCGGTTCCGGCATCGATACAGGGAGAACTTTCTAATAATGAATAGAAGTCCACCTCAGGATGAACTCCTGTAAAAAGCGGATCTTCATCGATATTTCCTTCTCCCTCAGCTCCACCTTCAATATCGCTGTACGCAATATTGATAGTGCCAGTCCCATCAGTAGCAAAATTACCCGGGCCAGGATTATTCCAGACGATTGAATTGGTCAGCTCAACGTGAGCACCATCAAAAAAACCTATAGCTCCACCCTGTCCTGATGTGTTGCCACTTATAGTAACATTCGTCATGGAAGCGATTGTCCCTGTTACATCAATACCACCTATTATACCATTCGCATGATTATTTACAATGACAACACGCGTAAGCTTGGCCCCATCAGCACCATCTAATAATATACCTCCACCATTTCCAGTTGCAGTGTTCCCGCTGATTTTACAGTCTTCAATGATAGGGAAAGCGCCCTCTCCAAATGCTTGGATACCGCCTCCGCCTCCGTCACCAGTGTTTCCGCTGATTAGACATTGTTTGAACGCCGGACTTGACCACATTGCACAGGCTCCGCCTGCGCCCCAGCCTGAGTTATTGTTAAACATGTTAACATTAATCATTGTCGGTGCTGATGTTAGCATGCATATTGCACCACCATACCATCCGGCACTATTTCCACTAATAATTGAGTTTGTCATGACCCAATCATCAGAGTGATTGGTCCATATTCCACCACCATGACTGCCAACGGCAGTATTATTGGTTATGGTCATGTTGTCAAAGGTACCGCTAGTATTTGCCAGCATAATGCCCCCGCCTTGTCCATTACCTAGGTTTTGATTTTCGGTAATCGTTACATTAGTCATTGTGACACCAGATACATAGGAGAACACTCCTCCTCCGAATGCGGTGGCTACATTATTGCTGATCGTTACATTAGTTAAAACAGGACCGACAACTCGAAAGATACCTAAGCCGCCACCATTGTGAGAGTGATTGTTGTCAATGGTCACATTTTCAATAACCGGATAAGAAAATTCTTGTCTTCCTGTGGCATCCGGATCATCGCCTTCCATAAGATTAAACATATCGTTAGCCGCAAGCAAAAGACCTCCGCCACCGGTACAGCCGTGACCCTCACTGTAGCCGTTTGTCAGGGTAAAATTCTTTAGCGTCACTGTCTCTACCTCATTGATAATAATAACGGCCGCTTCTTTTGTTGCGTCCGCGTCCGCATCTAAAATGGTTGTCTCTTGATCTTCTCCAACCAGGTGGACATTATTAGGCAGAAAAATCGGGAATGCCTCACCCGTTAGATCCGGAGAATAAACACCTGCAGCAACATATATGGTGGTGGCATCGCCAACTTCTTTGACAAAGCTTAGTGCGTGTCCAATAGTTGCAAAAGGCGCAGACGCACTGCCGCTGTTATTATTATCACCATCGACCGCAACAAAATAATCATATTCTTCAATGCAGGCACCGACAATTCCATCCTGAACATAGTCTGCCATGTCATCTAATGAGCTGAGAACAAAATCATTGACCGTGCCTGTCTCACAGTCGATATTTGCAAAGACGCTGCTGCTCACATCGATCGAACCGTCATAACCATGTGAGTAAAAATCTTGACCGTTTCCACTGGTATTACCCTCAAAATAATTATTCTCAATATTGATTGTTGCAGGCGGTGTTCTACTGGATCTGTTATTTGCAGGACCAGCGCTTCTGTCTTCATCGAACTCTACCTCTGCGTCCTCATAGTGAGCGATTGCGCCACCCGTCTTAGCAGCCTTTCGTCCTCTTTCATTTTCAGATGAGATGCCATTGTTAATAAAGCGATTATAGTTAATCGTTGGATAGGCGTCATAAATAAGGATTCCACCTCCAGATCGCTCCGGAAGCTGAGATGTACAGTCGTTTATCAGGTTCATGGATGTTCCAACTCCACCTTCAAATGTCAACCCTTTGATCGTTGGCTGAATGTCGCCGTCTCTGATAATCAGGCAGCTTCTCTTATTCGGATCTGTATTATCGTCGATTAACGAACCATTAATGATTGTTCCCTGGATAATTGGATCATTGTACCAGCCCTCGTTCCCCTCAAGTGCATCAAAGTCAGTGTTACTCGTGAGCGTAATCTCTTTGTTGATCGTTAGATTCTCATGATAGGTTCCCTCAGCGATCAACACAATGTCACCATCCTGGGCAGCGTCGATTCCCTCTTGGATTGTCGCGAAGTCAGCAGGGATATTGATCGTGGTCGCAAGAAGATTTGTGAAGAAAATACAAATAAAAAGGAAGTAATATTTTGGCTTCATTCAGTTACCTTTTTCGAATAAAATAATATTTTATAGGCTTTTTAATTCAACTGCACAGAATCTAATAATGAATCTATACTAGAGAACAGAAGAAAGATTGTTTGCATTATCTTACCAGACCAACTTTGCGGCATAGTCACTAATAACGAAACTCTTAGAAATATATCCCATCCTCAGTAGTTGATTACTTTAGTAGAACCATCTTTCTGGTCTCTCTAAATCCTCCTGCATCTATTGTATAAAGATATAATCCTGCCGAGACCGGCTCATTCCTATCGCTGGTAGCGTTCCACTTAATAGACTTATATCCGGCTGCCTGCTTACTATTTACAAGCGTTTTGACCATCCTTCCCATCATATCATAGATCGTAATGTTTACCATCGCATCCTCTGGAAGCTCATATCCGAGTGTGGTTGTGGGGTTGAAAGGGTTTGGATAGGCTGGATACAGGGCAAACTGTTTAGGCAAAGTAGCCTCGTCATTAAGAATAGAGACCGTGACAATACGGGTCATAATACTTTCTATGTACATATAAAAATCTTCAACATTTTCTAAGCCGGCTACCATAGGTAAATCCTCTGCAACCATCTCTACACAAGGATCCATAGAACCATAATAATCAAAATAATCATCACAAGGATGATCTTCGTCGCTGATAATAAGGGTATCGCCACTTAGTTGGTAGAAAACAGATTCCCATTCCTCATCTGGATTATAGTAGTATTCATCGCTATTGATTCTGTATAGTGAGTCACCGCTGGCATACCAATAAAATTCTGTTGTGTCATCTACCGCGCCAATATAATCATCGCCATTTATTTCTACATCAATGCCTGTCGAATCTTCATAAAGCGTCATATACGTCTCTGGCTGATCTTCACCAAAGAGTGCTGCAGGAAAAGGAAGCTCGGTCTCTACATCAGCCATAAGATCAAACATTCCAGGTCCAATGGTACCATCTAAACCAAGTACAACAGCCCCGGTCGAATCATACAGATCTAGTTCACTAAGTGTAATAATTGATTCGATCGTATCGACCGAAACAGAACCAGAAAAATCTGACGGGTTTGCAATATATATGTTTGGACTTTCACCGAAAAGAGTAAGAGGCTGAGCGACAACCATTTCTTCATCAATGTCAATGATTACCAATAGAGGGTGGTCTACCCCTTCAGCTGGAAAACCAAACATAAATGCAAACAAATTCCAAAAATCAAAGTTCATGAACATATAATCGGGATCATCTGAGCCATCGTCACCATTACCATTGTCACCACTGCCGCCGGACAAATATCGTGCAGCACATTCACCGTCACCGTCATCACATACCGAGCAAACGCAGCTATCATCCCCATCTTCAAAACCTATGTTGCCATCATTATTGATATAGATCTGGTCCCAGCTACTACCATAAAAAATAAATTCGGAAGACAGAGACTGCTCTGTATAATCATCGTCCTGTACGGTGATCTCATTAGCATATGCTCCCTCGAGATCGGTAACCGTCTCCGCGCTAACAGAGTATGCTGAAAAATCATCGCTCGGCTTAAAAATAATCTTTTTATATTCCATATCCAGTTCGTTAGAGCTAGAGTAGCCCTCTACAGGAACTGAATAGTATTCGCCCGAAGATTCACTGAGATCAATGTCAACATATTCACCACTACCATCGGCAATGCCGATGGCTAAGCCTCCGGAAGCCTGAGACGTATTGTCACCGGTCAAGGAAAGATCTTTGTAGGTTAATACTATCTCGTTTGTGCCATAGAGCAGCTGAATCTGAAACGTGTTTCCCGCGTTTGAATTTTCATATAGCGGAACATCAACGAACGTAATCGTTGCCTCTGTATCTGTTTCATCAAAATAGATATTCCCACCACTAGGATCTAGGTCGGTTAAATATGCACCAATTCGTGGACCATAAGAATAATCTTCATCGTCGTCATCACCATCATCATCATCACCATCATCGCCTGTCCATCCTGATTCCATGTCCAGTGCAACATTTTCATAGGTCTGGTCCAGGTTGTCATTGTCAACAAAACAGCCTACGCTTCCTCCCTCTGCCAGCACGTATTCAGAAACAAATGAGTATACAGCCATTTTATATGGATCCTCAGGCCAATTTATTTCACAAGACCCTGGATTAGTACCTCCGAGACCTCCTGATACATTATCCCCATCTACCGTTAGACTAAACTCGGTCACAAGGTCAAAGGTTGCCTGATTATATTGGCTGGAACTATCATCAACATAATCCTGTGCATAGCCTAGTGCATCAGCGTTCCTGGAATAGTCACCATCGTGATCATCAACAGGGTCATCTCCATCACCATTGCCATCTTCATCATCTCCGCCCATTAAGGCACCAGCAAGCATATAATTCAATTCAGTCTCATAGTCGCTATGGGTAGCGGTGATGCCGCCCGATGCAGTGTCCATGGCCATGAGCGATAGCCAGTTGGGAATAGACTGGTCAGTCCCGACAGTAACATAGATACCGATATTTTGTTCATCCACATACCACTGGCCAACTACATCAGACATATCTCGAATGAAACTTGCACGATCTCTAGTGGTAGTTCGTGATTTAAATGTATTCAGATCTTCAGGAGTGTAAATCTGGTATTTATCCTGTATCGATTTTATGAGCTTGTTTTTTGATATAGGTACACTATCGGAAGCCAGACAGATGGATAATGATAAAAGGATAAATATTATTTTTTTCATGATGATTTTCTTTCGTTTATGATGCGATAATTTATTAACAATATTAATTCTAAAAATAACTAAATATATTTCGCATATAATAGCACACAAATTGTAACTCATATGGAAAACAAAGACTTTAACTGGGGCGTGATCGGCACAGGCGGTATCGCAAAAGCATTTACAGCAGACATAAAGCAATTGAAAAATCATAGAGTGTCCGCCGTATTATCCAGATCCATTGACACTGCAGAATCTTTCTCATCCTATGCTCCATCCTCTAATAGTTTTGACAGCATGGATGAATTTCTAAAGGAGTCAAACGTTGACGCTGTTTATGTTGCAACCCCAAATCCCTTTCACTGCAGTCAGACAATAGATGCACTAAATGCTGGAATACCTGTCCTATGTGAGAAACCTTTTTCTATGGATCGTAAAGAAGCTGATCTAATGGTCAAGGCATCTGAAACGAACGGTGTCGCATTGCTAGAGGGTATGTGGACACGATATTTGCCACACATCAGTAGAATACGCAACCTGATTTCAGAGGGAACCATAGGCGACATAGAGTCGGTGTCTGCCTGCCACGGGCAAAATCTCAGAAAATCAACAAATCCGAGATTATGGACAAAAGAATTAGGAGGTGGCGCCCTATTGGACCTTGGAATCTATGTAGTATCTTTTGCCCACATGATCTTAGGAAAGCCCAAAGATATAGTCGCTAAATCCGTGTTTACAGATCAGGGTGTGGACGCAAAAACTTCTATAATATTTACGTATGATAATGGCGCCATAGCAACGCTCTCCTGCTCCATGTATGACTCGCAGCCAAACAGAGCTATTATATCTGGATCCAAAGGCTATATTGACATTGAGCCCACCTTTTATGCACCAACTTCGTTTAAAGTATGTACGAATAATGAGACTGTCTCCTACCCAAATGACTATAACGGACACGGACTAAGGGAACAGGCTCAGGAACTAGAAAAGTGTATAAAAAACGATCTAACAGAATCAGAAAAAATGCCCCATGCTGAAAGTGTATCTGTAATGGAATCAATGGACAAAGTTAGATCCCTGGTTGGGCTAACATTTTAATTATTTTACCAATACCATCTTCCTGTAGTGTCTAAACTCACCCGCCTGGATTGTGTAAATATATAGTCCCGCTGATACTGGCTCATTTTTATCACTGGCAGCGTTCCACTTAACGGACTGATATCCGGCCGCTTGTTGACTGTTTACAAGTGATCTAACTATCCTTCCCAACATATCGTATACCTTTATATTTACAAATTCATCCTGCGGCAGGTCGTAGCGTATAGATGTAACAGGGTTAAACGGGTTGGGATAATTTTGATGTAGGGCAAATATTTCAGGAAACAGTTGACCTTTGCCCGCGCCTAACGAGCCGCTGTTTAAAACAAAAAATCCCCTGTCAGATGATGCCACTGTAAACTCTTCATCTGATGCTTCCACTAGGTATGTCAGCACAGACTCGCTTTGACTGCTTGCGCTCAGCAGCTGATCAAGTGAGTTTGAGGAGATGCTAATGGTAGTATCATTTATATTTTCATAAACTTCGGTATAGGCGTTCCCAGAAAATTCTAATTCAATTGTTAGTCTGTACGTTATCTCACTGTCTACATCATAGCTCTGTTGCCAACTAAACGGGATCAAGGCATCGTTAGCTATGTCTGTGCTAAAGGTATCGGATATTGTAGGATTCAAAATAGTAAAAGACTCGGGTCTATCATTCACGGGTGTAACCGTTATTGTAAAACCTGCGTCAGCACTTTCTTGTCCATCAGACGCGCTTACAATTATGTATCCCTGGCCAGACCAATTAAGGTGCGGAGATATGGTTACCATATTAGCTACATGCATTATATCAAAATATGGATCATCTGTCATAAAATCATATTCTAAATCGTCACCATCTATATCCTCTGAGTATATGATTAATGAACTGGAGCTGTCTTCGACAATGGTTATATCATCAATAGGGTTAATCGTTGGCGCATCGTTTACAGGGGTCACGGTAATCACCAAAGAGGTGTTGTCACTGTCCTCACCATCAGAAACAAAGATTGTCAGATTCTCCTGACCATTCCAGTTTAGAATTGGGCTGATATAGAGTGAGTCTTCTATAACCGTAAAACTGAAAATTGGTTGCTGTTGACTAGTGTAAAAATTATAGATCAGATCCTCGCTGTCAGCGTCTGTAACATTAAGAAATACGGATGCGGTACCGTCCTCTGGCATGGTAACATCAGCCACCGGTTCTATCGTAGGCGGATCATTGACAGAGGTGACCGTCAAAACAAAACTGGCCGTGTCTGACAAACTATTTTCATCCGTCATATACACGGTGATCGTTGAGATCCCATGCCAATTCGGTAGCGTGGTTAACAATAGACTCTGTCCATTGATAACTGCCGACACCGCGGATGTATCACTGTAGGCCTCATAGGCCATGGACTCACCAAGATAGGAAAGGTCCATGTTTAATTCTTCATCTTCCGCTATTTGTTGGTCGCTGATTAAAGGCGGTGGGGTGACATCCGGTGGCCCAAAGGTCCCATCCGACCGCAGGCAGTGTCCATACACAGAGCCATTCTCTGTCCACACAATAAACACGAAGTTCAATCCGCCGACGGTCATCATGTCCGATTTTGAGGTTCCTGAACTAGTAACCGCTATCCTACTATTTAGCCAAACAGGGTTACCATCCTGATCAAGTCTGGTTGCATATATGTCGCCATTCATGGTCACTGTTTGCTCAATATAGGTTGAGATTATATCGTCTCCCAGTGCGTCAACAGAAAGATCAAGATAGTCGTAGTCACCATTTAGATCAATAACCGGTGTCCCATTGGATCCCCAGAGTTTATTGCCACCATTGTCCAGTCTCTGGGCATAGACACCACGCTGTGTCTGACCGCTGTTGGACTCGTTCCAGACAGCGATAAGATCCTGGCTGCTTTCTGCGATAGCCAATTTTGGTGAGATACGAAAGTGACTGGAGTTATTTGAAAATTCTACAGCCCCATCCCAGAGAAGGTTACCATCAGCGTCTGTGTGCTGCGTCTTGGCATTTTGTACATTTCCAGACATTTCTGTCCAACCTAAAAAGTTTCCACTGTTTGCATCAGGCAGTGACTGCTGAGACCAGTTTCCCATGGGAAATACCACTGGACCAGCGGCAACAACAGGGTCGTTCCATAATGTGCTACCATCATGATCGTATTTTTGGAGGTATAGCTCACTGTTTGCAGCCCAGAATGGCCCAGTCTGGCGGATCCACTGTACTAATATATTATTGTCTGATGTTATGATTGGGTTAGGTGAGATTAGCGTGGCATCGTTATCGGTAACAAGTATTCCATCTCCCCATAGAAGTGTACCGCTTGAGGATATGTGTTGGAAAAGAACAGTATTATCATTGTGTGTCCACGTTACGATAACACTATTATCATCGGTGACCGCTAAACGAGGAGACATATTACTGACACTGGAAGATGTGAGCGCTAGGCCATCAGCACCCCAGTACATGGTCCCATCAGGGCCAACCTTGTAGGCATAAACCTCCCACACGCTACCGGTTCGCTGGTCCACGGTTGAGATAATCGCGTTTCCTTCGTGGTCTACACCAAGGTTTAAGTGGTAGACAGCAATCCAGCTAGCATTCTGATTATCACTGACAACGATTCCCCCTTGTCCTAATTGAGGCTCACCAAGGGGATTTAGATATTGTAAGTAGACATGATAGTTTCCGTCACTTAACCATGCAACATATAGACCTCCATCAGGCGTGGATACGGCCTGTGCCTGGATACCGTTGCCAAGTGACTGAGGGGCTGATGGATCTGTGGACCATTGACTTAGAATAACAGAGCAAAAAAAGAAAAATCTGGTGAATATATATAAAGCACTCTTCATTGCATTATTCCATTATTATGCAATGATAATCTAAGTCCAAACAAATGGATGTTGCCAAGTTACTCTGAAGTTTATTTCAGCAGCACCATTTTTTTCATGTGGTGATACGATCCTGCATGGATTGTATAGATGTACATTCCCGCACTAACTGGTAAGCCGTTGTCATTGGTCGCATTCCACAGTGTGGTATGATAGCCAGTAGACATGCTCTGGTTGACCAGGGTTCTTACCTTCCGTCCCATCATGTCATAGATCGAGATCGTAACCAGTGCATCCTCCGGCAGTGCATAGCGGATCTGAGTGCTCGGGTTAAATGGGTTCGGATAGTTCTGCTCTAGTGCATAGACCGTAGGAATCGTTGCCTCCTCTTCATTTGCAAGCAGTACAGATACTGCCTCTGATGCATCACTCTCATTGCCGGCACTGTCTACAGAAGTAATCCAATACTCCCAGGAACCAGCTGCCATCTCCAGGTCCACATAAAATGAGTCACTGGTGGTAAATACCATGGCAGGATCTGAGCTGTCTAGATCGCTTCTATAGATATTATGATAGTTAAAGTCTTCATCCTCTGCTGATAGCCACTGCAGAATCACGCTGGCACCGTTTTGTACTGCCATTAACCCTTGAGGCACACTTGGGTGCAGGTTATCGATCGAATAGCCGGTGACCGGCTCAGAATCATGGTAAAAGTCTACATCTTCTGTGTGAGCGGTAACCCGAAAGGTGCTGTAGTAGGTGGTATCTACGGTGGAGTCTCCTAAGGTAGGTACAATCCTGCTGTAGTCGTCCTCACTACCGATCCAGGGAACGGAGGTAATAAAATCCCACAGGTCTGCGGTATCTGTTGGTACCTCTCTCCAGATAGAGAACTGCGTAAAATATCCAGCCTCATCCATGTGGCCTGGTTCCCAGTGC
>Ga0209034_10001557_pt1 | contig 11026 bp, 7 predicted proteins | sample MarorgKNORR_S2LV_2_FD_188219 | JGI IMG/M metagenome (GOLD analysis project Ga0209034, IMG submission 188219) | Marine microbial communities from the Southern Atlantic Ocean, analyzing organic carbon cycling - 250m_A/KNORR_S2/LV (SPAdes) (version 2) | ecosystem: Environmental > Aquatic > Marine >...
GCATAGTCTAAATTGCGTTTGGTTCCGCCAGGGATAATTCCTTCATTAGCAAGGTCAATTACACCAGGCAGAAAATTAATTTGAGAAAAATTAATATTAGCTGATACTTGGCTATTTTTACATATTTCTATCAGGTGTCCAACCAGCCCGAATCCTGTAACATCTGTAACCGCATTAGGATCAAATTCTTGGAGAGTTTCTGACGCTTTTTTATTTAACATTGTCATTGATTTAACCGCTGTTTCTATAACTGTATCGCTTGCCTTTTCTTTTTTTATTGCGGTTGAAATAATACCGGTACCTATTGGTTTTGTCAGTATCAAGCTATCACCCGGCTTAGCCCCGGTATTTGTCCAAACGGATGTTTCAGATACTTCACCAGTAACGACTAGCCCATACTTTGGTTCATTGTCATCAATTGAGTGGCCTCCTACTATTGGTATACCAGCTTCACTTGCCTTATCAGCACCGCCTTGCATGATATCAGATAAGATTGTATTTGAAAGTTTTTGAATTGGAAAGGCAACAATATTCAGTGCAAATAATGGTTTTCCACCCATAGCATATATATCGGAGAGTGAATTTGCTGCAGATATTTGTCCAAATGTGTAAGGATCATCAACGATAGGTGTAAAAAAGTCTACTGTTTGCAATATTACTTTACCATCTTTCAGGCGTACCACTGCGGCATCATCAGTACTAGTATAGTCCGAGATGATGGAATTATTGGACTCCATTCTTACATTACCCAGAACCTGGGCGAGGTCTGAAGGACCAATTTTACAAGCTCATCCGGCTCCGTGACTTAGTGTGGTAAGCCTAATTTTTTCTTTAGTATTCATTTCTTAAAATTACTTATTTTTCTTCTCATAAAATACCAAATCAAATATTTTTCGAAGTCAACATATTATCTTTTGACATATAACAACGCTTGGTAAATTAGATTAGCTGCTAGGTTACTAATAGCTTGTAAAACGCAAAAACAATGAAATAATATATTTAAAATAGTAGGAACCATGGGAAAAACATTTAAAACGATAGATGATGCGGTAATCCGGTTTGCAGGTGACTCAGGTGATGGTATGCAGCTAACGGGAGGTAGATTTACTGAAACGACAGCGGTTGTTGGAAACGATTTAAGTACTCTACCAGATTTTCCAGCTGAAATTAGAGCTCCTGCTGGTTCACTTGCTGGTGTAAGTGCTTTCCAGATTCATTTTAGTTCGAAAGATATACACACACCAGGAGATAGTCCAGATGTGCTTGTGGCAATGAATCCGGCGGCATTAAAAGTGCATCAAAAGGAGATAGTGCCAGGCGGGACAATTATTATAAATACGGACGCTTTCACAAAAAAGAATATGAATTTTGCTGGATATGAAAGCAGCCCAATTGAAGATGGATCATTAGATGATTATTTCACCGTAATTCCTATTGAGATGAATAAATTGGTTACTGCTGCATGCGAAGGTCTCGAGATGTCTCGTAAATTTGTTGGCCGGACAAAAAACTTTTTTGCATTAGGTGTACTTTATTACATGTATGACAGACCACTTGAAGCAACCGAAAAATGGTTAGAAAAAAAGTTTGCGGGTAAAGATATAATCATTGAAGCGAATAAAAGGGCTATGAATGCTGGGTATAATTATGCTGATACGACGGAATTATTTACCACGCGGTTTAAAGTTGAAAAAGCTTCCTTGCCAAAAGGTACATACAGAAATATCAATGGTAATTATGCCACTGCCCTTGGTCTGCTTGCAGCATCTGAGAAATCTAAATTGAAATTATTTTATGGTGGATATCCAATTACCCCAGCTAGTGATATTCTTCATACTTTAGCCGCTTGGAAGCATTTTGGTGTTCAAACATTTCAGGCTGAGGATGAGATTGCCGGTATCTCATCAATAATTGGTGCTGCATTTACTGGAAACCTGTCTGTCACTGCTACCTCTGGCCCCGGGATAGCATTAAAGGGTGAGGCTATGGGATTGGCTGTTATGATAGAACTCCCAATGGTTATTATTAATGTTCAAAGAGGGGGACCAAGTACTGGGCTACCAACAAAAACTGAACAGGCGGATCTCAATCAAGCATTATACGGTCGTAATGGTGAGGCGCCTATACCGCTTATTGCTGCGTCCACTCCTGGAGATTGTTTTTATGCCGCTTATGAGGCCTCCAGAATTGCTTTAAAATATATGACCCCCGTAGTACTTTTGTCAGATGGTTATCTTGCTAATGGTTCTGAACCATGGAAAATACCGAATGTCAAAGATCTCGAACCAATTGATGTTAAATTTGCTAAAGGCTCTAAAAGTAAAGATGATTTCTTGCCTTATGAGCGTGATAACAAAACCTTGTCAAGACCTTGGGCGATACCAGGCACTCCGGGTTTAGAACATCGAGTTGGAGGACTTGAAAAAGCAGAAAATACAGGTCATGTTAGTTATGACCCTGATAATCATCAGCGAATGGTTGAGCTTAGACAAGAAAAAGTAAACCGTATCCAAGATGACATAGCTAAAACAGAAGTGTATGGAGATAATAATGGCGATGTTCTAATTGTCAGTTGGGGAGGGACTTATGGCTCATGTAGGTCTGCAGTAGAGACCTTGCATGAAGATGGTAAAAGCGTTTCCCATATTCATCTAAGATGGATTAGTCCTTTGCCAAAAGATTTAGGTGAGATTATTATAAAGTTTAAAAATATTCTTGTCCCTGAAATAAATATGGGTCAATTAATCAAATTATTAAGGGCAGAATATTTGGTAGATGCAAAAGGTTTAAACCAGGTAACAGGTAGACCAATTAGTGCTACAAGAATAATTGAAAATGTAAACCAATTAATAGGATAAAATAATGACACAGGTAAATACTCCTACTTATACAAAAAAAGATTTTGAGTCAGACCAGGCAGTGAGGTGGTGCCCTGGTTGCGGCGATTATGCAATACTAGCTCAAACCCAAAAAACAATGCCTACCTTTGGAAGAAAGAAGGAGGAGTTTGTTTTTGTTTCCGGTATTGGCTGTTCAAGCCGGTTTCCATATTATATGAATTCGTATGGTTTTCATTCAATACATGGAAGAGCCCCCGCTTTTGCGACAGGAGTAAAGGTTGCTAATCCAGACCTATCTGTTTGGGTTATTACTGGAGATGGTGATGGTCTTTCTATTGGAGGTAACCATTTTATGCATGCTTTGCGGAGGAATATGGACATAAACATATTGCTTTTTAATAATAGAATCTATGGTTTGACTAAAGGTCAATATTCGCCGACTTCAGAGGTTGGTAAAGTGACTAAGGCAAGTCCTTTTGGGTCGCTTGATATCCCGCTTAATCCACCTTCTTTAGCTTTAGGAGCGCAAGCAACATTTGTCGCTCGTACGATAGATAGGTGGCAGGCACATTTATCCCAGATGCTGGAGAGATCTTACCATCATGATGGCGGCTCACTGATTGAGATATATCAAAATTGCAATATATTTAATGATGGTACATTCGAAGACTATACATCTGCAGACAAATTTGAAAATGTTATCGAACTAAAGCATGGCGAGCCGATGGTTTTTGCCAAAGGAACTAAGGGAATAAAACTAGATGGTTTTACACCTACTGTCATCGATATGGAAAAGCATAGCGTTGATGACCTATTGATCCATGATGAGACTAACCTTGATCTTGCACATATTATTGCGAACTGGACAAGTCATCCAGTGTTGCCAGAGCCGATTGGTGTTATTTATTCAGTAGACAAGCCGACCTATAATTCAGAGATGGTAGCGCAGGTTGATTCTGCTGTAAAACAAAAGGGAGCTGGAAAAGTACAAGACCTATTAAACGCGGGCGACACCTGGACAGTAAAATAAACGAATGTCACACCGAACTGAGAGAGATAGTCTTGGCCCTGTAGACGTTCCTAGTGATAAATATTATGGAGCACAAACTCAAAGGTCTTTAAATAATTTTAAAATTGGGACACACCATTTCCCAAGGGAATTTATTCGTGCCTATGGTATTCTAAAAAAATCCGCTGCCACAGTTAATAATAATTATGGTAGACTTGAAGACTCTATAAAAGATGCTATTCACAAAGCCGTTGATGAGGTTATAGATGGAAAACTTGATAATCACTTTCCTTTGGTTGTCTGGCAAACCGGCAGTGGAACACAGACAAATATGAACTTCAATGAAGTAATATCTAATCGAGCGATTGAAATTGTTGGTGGAGAGCTTGGTAGTAAAAATCCGGTTCATCCAAATGATCATGTGAACATGAGCCAATCAACAAATGATACTTTTCCCACTGCGATAAATATTGCTGCTGTTGAGAGTGTAACACACAATCTTATACCATCATTAGAAGAGCTGAGAGAATCATTAGATAATAAATCCAAAAAATTCAATGATATAATTAAAGTTGGAAGAACGCACCTACAAGATGCGACCCCACTTAGCTTAGGGCAGGAGTTTTCAGGATATGTTTCGGCGATTGACCATGGTATAGATCGCCTAAAAAAAGCTTTAGATAATTGTCTTGAATTAGCAGCAGGAGGTACTGCTGTAGGAACCGGCATTAATACGATAGAAGGATTTGACAACGATATAGCTGAGGAAATAAAAAATATAACAGGGCTGAATTTTAGAACTGCTGAAAATAAGTTTGAGGCAATGGGTGGCCAGGACAGTATCATTGAGCTATCTGGAGCGCTTAAGGTTATAGCAAGTTCATTATTCAAAATTGCTAATGATATACGATGGTTAGCTTCTGGACCGAGGTCTGGTATAGGCGAGATCATTCTGCCTGCCAATGAGCCAGGTTCATCTATCATGCCGGGAAAAGTTAATCCCACGCAGTGTGAGGCGATGACAATGGTTTGTACACAGGTTATAGGAAATGATGTTACCATTACATTTGCTGGTGCAAGTGGAAATTTTGAGTTGAACGTTTATAGGCCTGTAATTGCATATAATATTCTTGAATCAATTAAGTTACTCTCAGAGGCGTCAAAATCATTTACAACTAACGCGGTAAATGGTATTGAGCCCAATGTTGAGAGGATTAATGATAATCTTTATAATTCACTAATGTTAGTTACTGCGTTAAATCCTCATATTGGCTATGATAAAGCAGCAGAGGTTGCAAAAAATTCCCATAAGAAAAATATATCATTAAAGGAATCTGCAATAGAATTAGGTTACTTGACAGGCGAAGAATTTGATAAGCTAGTTCAGCCAAGTCAAATGATATCTCCTTCAAAAAAATAACAAATAATTCCCTTTTTATTAATTGTTGTCTGTTGTTTTATATATAATTGTTGGACCAATTAATTTATATAGAAAATAGTAAATTCAAATATGTCTGATCAAAAGCCATTAAGTGAGTTAGTCAAAGTATTTTGGATTTCTTTAGGCATCATACTATTCGGTGCAATTATTGTATTATTGTTTATTGGATTTTTATCTAGAGATTTACCATCTTTGGAACAATTAGAAAACTACGATCCAGATTTAGTTACACGAATATATTCAGCAGATGGTAAAGTTTTGAACGAACTTTTTGTACAGAAAAGAGTATTTGTAGAGCTATTTAATATTCCAACCCATATGCAAGATGCTGTTATTGCATCTGAGGATAGAAGATTTTACGAGCACTGGGGACTTTCACTTAGAAGTGTGGCCCGCGCGATTGGAATAAATATCTTATCATTAAGCTATAGACAAGGTTTTAGTACTCTTACACAACAGCTTGCTAGAAATTTGTATAAGACTATTGGTTTTGAGGATAGTATTTTAAGAAAAATAAAAGAAGTCATAACTGCTGTACAGATTGAGAGAACTTATACAAAAGATGAAATACTAGAAATGTACTTAAATACCGTACACTTTGGTCATGGTACTTATGGAGTTGAAGCCGCAACAAAACGGTTTTTTGGTAAGGAATCAAAAGATCTTTCTGTGGATGAATCTGCTCTACTTGTTGGATTATTACCATCTCCCGCAAGCTATTCTCCAGTGCGGCATCCTGAAAGGGCAAGGAAAAGAAGGAATACAGTTCTTAGGTTAATGAAAGAGCAGGGATATATTACTCACTCTGAGCACGCCCAATATAGGGCCATGACACTGGAGTCAGTTAATGATGAGCCTACTAGGGGATTGGCACCTTATTTTACTGAATATGTTAGGAGATTATTAGAAAAAGAAGATGATGCTTTAGATATAAATATTTATCGTGACGGGTTGAAGATATATACCACTCTAGACTCTAGACTCCAGGAATTGGCTGAAAAGATTGTGCTAGATGCTATTATTAAATCTCAAGGGAAATTAAATAATAGAATCATAAATAATCAGGAAGAGTTTGAACTATTAGGGCATTTAACTATATATGAAGAGGACTCTGTAAAAATGATGATGCAGGGTGAGGCGCAGTTATATAAAGATCTACGAGCTAAACTTTTGGTTCAAACTGCTTTTGTAGCAATTAATCCAAAGACAGGTGGAATTATGGCAATGATTGGAGGTCGCCCAGATTATCATGATCAATATAATAGAGCTGTTCAAGCGAAAAGACAACCCGGATCAGTATTTAAACCTTTTGTTTATACTACAGCTCTTGAAAATGGATACACGGTCTCCCAGCAATTACTAAATCAGCCAGTTGTATTAAATGTGCAAAATACTGATGGCTCATGGGTAAAATGGAGGCCTCAAAATTATGGTGGTAGTACGGGTGGCTTGACAACACTTAGAGAAGGTCTTAGAAAATCTCTAAACCTAATATCTGTGAGGATTGTTCAACAAGACTATGCACCAGCTGAACAGGTTAAACGAACTGCACAGAGAATGGGTATCTCAACAGATATAAGAGCTGTTGATGCGATTGCACTTGGTACCAGTGAGGTAATTCCTCTTGAAATGGTTTCAGCATATGCAGCATTTGCAAATAAGGGTGTTTACTCTAAACCAATTGCAATTACAAAGATAGAAGATCGTTATGGCAATACAATAAGAGAATATTACCCTGCACAGTATGAAGTATTAAGCGAAGAAACAGCATTTTTAATGACAAATCTTATGCAAACGGTAATGGACCGTGGTACGGGTGGAAGTGCAAGATGGAAATATAACTTTACTAGACCTGCGGCAGGTAAAACAGGTACTACCCAAGGTTGGAGTGATGCATGGTTTGTCGGTTTTACACCACAAATAGCTGCAGGTGTGTGGTTTGGCGTGGATGACTACCAAGTTAGTCTTGGGAAAGGACAAGATGGTTCTAAAGCCGCTTTACCATCTTGGTCTCAATTCATGCGAGACAGTCATAACACACTCGAACTACCAAGAGTAAATTTTCAAAAACCAAGTGGTGTAATTGTCTCTGAAATATGTTCTGTCTCAAAAATGGGATCAAGAAAAACGTGTCCTATAGAAAAAGAATTATATAAGTCTGGAACGGAGCCTTCTCAAAAGTGTAGAATACATAGGAATTAATTTTTTAATTAATTATTAATTCATCTTTTAAGACTTCTGTTTTTACCAAAGTATATGTTTTTTTCAACATTATCTTTGCATTATTTAATCGTTTAGTATCGTTTCCAAAAATTCGAAATATAGGATCTCCTTTATTTACTTTATCACCAATTTTATTTATGAACTCTATACCTGCAGTATAATCTAGTTTATCTTTTTGTATCTTACGCCCACAACCTATTTCAACTAATGCCCATCCTATTTTTTCTGTTTCTATAGAGCTGATAAATCCGCCATCTTCAGCTTCAATTATAATTTCATTTTTTGAGATAACATGTTCTGAAGCTAATTTTTTTATGTCACCATTTTGTGTGGAGATAATTTCTTTAAATTTGTCTAATGCGGTTCCATTATTAATGGTTTCTTGCATAAGCTTTATTGCCATCTTCTTATCCTCAACGGTTCTACTTTGTAATAATATTTTTGAACCAAGCTCATAGCTAATTTCCATTAAATCCTCAGGTCCCTTACCGTTTAAACAGTCAATTGCTTCTATGATCTCACAGTGTAATCCCGCGTATTTCCCTAAAGGTTGATCCATATTTGTATAGATGACATCAGTGGTTATATTAAATGCTTTTCCAATTTTTTTAAGGCCTTCAGCAAGTTTTTTTGCATCAGATATTGTTTTCATAAAGGTTCCATTGCCAACCTTTAGGTCAATAACTAGTCCGTTAAGACCTTCTGCAATTTTTTTACTCATAATAGAACTACAGATTAATGGCAGAGAAGGAACCGTCCCAGTAAGATCTCTTATTGAGTATAGAGTTTTATCTGCTGGGCAGATTTCTGTAGACTGAGAGGCTATACAGCAACCAATATTTTCAATTTGTTTTCTAAAATGATTCAAGCTTAATAATGTTTGAACATTTGGTATGGATTCTAGTTTATCTATAGTCCCGCCTGTAAATGCTAGACCTCGTCCTGCAATCATAGGAATAACTATACCCATGGATGATAGTATTGGAGCTAGAATAAAAGAAATTTTATCTCCTACTCCTCCTGTACTGTGTTTGTCTGCTATATAAAAGTCTAAATGAGAAAAATCAAATTTATCTCCAGACTCAACCATGGACTCAACTAATGCGAACATTTCTTGATCACTCATGCCACGAAAATAAATTGCCATTAATAGTGCTGATAACTGACTATTATCAATTCTATTATTTACAAGACCCTCTATAAACCATTTTATTTCATTCTGGCTTAAGTTTTTACCATCACGTTTTTTTTCAATTATTTCTGACGGTATCATTATTCTAACTTTTTTTCTTATTAATAATATTTGGGAACCTTATTCCAATTGGAGCTTTTTCTCTTATCGTATGAATTAAAAGATAAATAGCGATAAAAAAGATTATAAGATTGGGGGACCACATTCCTATAGCTGGAGATAAAATATTTCTGTCCGCCATTTCTTCACCACCAATTAAAAGCACATAATAGATTAAGAAAAAACCAAAGCTAAGACTAGTGCTTACAGCAAATCCTCCTTTTTTACTCATTACGCCTAATGGGGCACCCAAAAGAACAAACAGAATACAAGCAACTGGTATAGAGAATTTTTTATGTATTTCAACTCCATATTTGTTTTTACTTTTATTATAACTTTTGATAAGGTTGAATTCATTATTTATTTGACGCTCTAAATTTTTTAGTCTCTTTTCTTTCTTTATAATTTGAGCCTTTGTTAAGCTAGTGTCCCCTCTGATTTTATATAAATTGTTTTCTATTATTTGTCTCCCGTGTTCCATAGTTGATGGAAGTATGCTGTCACCAATAGTCCGAAAAAAATTACCAGATAATCTTTTGTAAACAATGTTAAGACGTTTTTCATAGCTATTTATTTTTTTTATAATCATGGGCACTGTCATTTCACGATCAGAACGATTTGTTGAATCACGCCTATTAAGTAATAGATCTTTTGCAGGTATATTTATTACATGCTTATCAAATATAATTCGACGATAGTTTGTATAATCTTTTTGTCCCAGTTCATGAATTTCTCCATCATATAAAGTAAGAAGGAATGCATCTTCTAGTGTGTTTAAAATTCCTGAGTTTGCATGGATACTTGTTTGGGCTTCCTTACTACCTTTAGAGAAAATACGTACGTCAGTCATAGTGCCTTTCTTTGACTTTCCGCCAATTATCATGCTATAGTCTGGAAGGTTATCAAGAAAAATACCTGGTTCAATATTCATATCTGGTCTTTTTCTATAAATATCTCCTGAAAGAAGCCTTGCTTTAAAGTTCATTTCAGGCAAAATAAAATTATTAAAATAGATAAGTAATAAAGTTATTATGGCACCAAATACAATTGGTGCTCGCATAATAGTGAGAAACCCTATACCTGATGCTCGCATTGCGTTAATCTCGTTATCTTCTGATAACCTTCCAAAAGTCATTAATGTTGCAAGTAAAACTGCCATTGGTACAGAAAGAGCTAATATCCAGGCTAGATTTAGAAATAAGTACTCAAGTATTGTTATTAGGTCTAGACCTTTACCAAGGAATCTATCTATCGCTCGAAGTAAAAAATTTACAAAGAGTATAAAAGTTATCATTAAAAGAGAAAAAATGAATGGCAGTACAAGCTCTTTTAAAAAATATCTGTACAAAAGTCCCACGCCGGAAGTTACATATTTGATTATAATTATATCGATTGAATTCCTTTTGGAGATGAATTAATTCATTTAAATTCCTCCGCTCTATTTTGGGATTTCCCATCTTAGGCTGTATGGTGGGTGTAGCTCAGCTGGTTAGAGCACCTGGTTGTGGCCCAGGAGGCCGTGGGTTCAAGTCCCATCACTCACCCAAAATATTTCGGGGTGTAGCGTAGTCCGGTTAGCGCGCCTGCTTTGGGAGCAGGAGGTCGGGAGTTCGAATCTCTCCACCCCGACACTTTTAAGCCTTATTTCTCGAGAAGAAATGAGGTTTTTTACTTTCTAACCTGTTTTAGTCTGATTTCCTTAAAAATACCCTAAAAAGTACTAAATGCACTGGTAATACACTGGTCATTTTTTGTTTGTGGGATGATGGGTATATTCAATCAAGATTAGGAGTTAAGAAATGATATTAAAAACAATATTGGGTTTAGCACTATTTATTAATGGTGGTCATATAATAAGTACTAATTTGAAATTACACCATTATAGTGATGAGGATTATGAAGATATTTTTTACCTTAAACAAAATAAGTCAATTACTAAACATTGTGAGAGGCATTCAGAATTAGAAGATATTAAAAAAAAGAAATCATATCATAATCAGGAACAAAAGACAGTTTATAAAGTAACTAAACATAAGAAAAACGATTCCTCAGAAAAACCTGCCTAGAGTTCTTAACATAATACTAGAACAATTATAAAAGCCCCACATTAGTGGGGTTTTTTGTTTATAGCCTCCCACACATTGTAGGGTAATTTTTTGTAAATTTAGAAAAGTAACAAGGAGTATGTATGAATCTTAAACTCGTTTTTCGAATCTATGCTG
>Ga0209034_10001561_pt1 | contig 11010 bp, 7 predicted proteins | sample MarorgKNORR_S2LV_2_FD_188219 | JGI IMG/M metagenome (GOLD analysis project Ga0209034, IMG submission 188219) | Marine microbial communities from the Southern Atlantic Ocean, analyzing organic carbon cycling - 250m_A/KNORR_S2/LV (SPAdes) (version 2) | ecosystem: Environmental > Aquatic > Marine >...
CACCTCGCGTGCAATATGGACCAGTTGCTCCACACAGAGCACAGGATATTTCCCAACCGATGTCTCTCCGGAAAGCATGACGGCATCAACTTCTTCATGAATGGCGTTGGCAACATCCGTCACTTCAGCACGAGTCGGAATCGGGTTTTCGACCATTGACTCCAACAAGTGCGTGGCAACGATGCATCGACGCCCAGCATTGAACGACGACCGAACCAGCTGACGCTGCAAATTAGGCAACGTGGCAATGTCGGTCTCAATGCCGAGATCGCCTCGTGCGACCATGAGACCGTCGGCCATCTCGGCTATCGATGCAATATTTGTCGCCCCTTCTCGATTCTCGATCTTCGCGACGATATGAATACCGTGGTTTCGGTCGTTAAGCAGTTCACGCATCTCGGCTATGTCTTCGCGACTTCGAACAAAGGATTGGGCGATAAAGTCGACGTCCAGCTCCAAGCCAAACGTGACGTCTTCTCGATCCTTCGGCGTGATGGAAGGTAGATTGATGCGAACGCCCGGAATATTGAGGTGTTTGCGGCTTCCTATCTCTCCATCGTCCAAAACGGCGCACCGGATGGCTGCCGGCCCATACTCCGTAACCCTCAGATTAATTAGGCCGTTGTCTAGGAAGATCGTATCGCCTTCCGAAACAGCCCCTTTGAGCCCTTCGAACTGAACCTCGAGACTTAACGCGGCGGGTCCGTCGTAGTTGCTCGACTCCGGAACGAGCACCATCTCGGTACCCTTTCGCAAGGCCAATGGTCGTTCCAGTTTGGCGGTTCGTATTTCAGGGCCCTGCGTATCGATCAATACGGGGACGGGATACTTCACTTTGCGATTTAGGGTCTTGATCCACCCGATGGTGCGTGTGGCATCTTCGTGGGTCGCATGGGACATATTGATACGCGCAACGTCCATCCCTGCTTCGTACATTGCGTTCAACGTGTCAAAATCGTTGGAAGCAGGACCTATGGTACATATGATTTTTGTTCGTCTTCGCATGCATTAATTTTACGGTAGAGCGAACGATCGAGCAGCTTTTCGGGATGTCTCAAAAAGACCAGAAATTCGCGAGAGCGTTCCCGATTTCACTGGCCATCACGGAACGAGGGTGCCAGTGCCGAGGGAAATATTTCTTGTAATCCGATAGCCCAAAGCGTGGGTCGATCATTACTACGACACCGCGTTCCTTGGGCCCTCGCGCGACACGCCCGGCAGCTTGTACGACGCGGGTCATGCCCGGCTGCCGGTAAGCGATCTCATCACTTCCATCGTTTGAGGCGAGAGTATCTCGGACAAGGCTCCTCGGCGGAATTCCAGGTCCTACGACCACGACTCCGCGTAATACATCCGATCGATAATCGATCGATTCGGTAAAGACTCCCCCGAGAACCACAAAGCCCACCCTTTTCGTATTTGCCGTATTTATCCATTCGATAAATGAAGCCTGATCCTCGAGGGACATACGTTGTTCTTGCACGGCCAGTTCAGCGTCAAAGCAACCGGAATCGCGAACGACTCGCAGATATTCAAAAGACGGAAAAGCCACCAGGTAGTTCCCTGGACCTGCGTTCAAAACACGACGAATAACGTTTGCCACTGTCGAAGCCGTGATTGTGCGGTCGCGAAAGAAGGTCGATACATTGGGGACGACATACACGCCGATGTTGTCGGCGCCGTACGACGGTATTGATTGAAGGGCTGGACCGTCGCAACCGTGAATCGTTTGGAAAACTGTTGCAGGCGAAAGTGTTCCTGAAAATCGCACGGTGCCGCGAAAATCGTCCACGACCTCGCGTATATGCGATCCTGGCTTGAGACAGCGCATTTGAACCGTGATCAAACTTCCTTGTCGGGACAGAAAGTAACGAAAAGTTTCAGGGTCATACCAGGAAATGCCTTTATGGAAGCGAAGCGCTGTAAATACGAATTCCGTGAGAACGTCATCAACGTTTCGTTCTAGACCATCAACAAAAACGAACTGGAGGAAGCGTTCTAGCGCTCGTATGAGTGCGCTCGGCGGCTCGGGCAAAACCATTTCGCCACCTTCCGGCAAGTACGTCCGTCCAAGGCTCGCCATGGCACGATCGACGGACCGTAGTTTTTTTCGTACGCCTTCCCGAGATGCCAAAGCCTTCGCACCTTTGAGTTGGGATCTCTCGAGTCGCGTCGACAACATCTCTTGGACGCGGTCTCCGAGTTGGTGTGCTTCGTCAATTAAAAGACCCACGTCAGCGCTTCGTTTTCCATGCTGCCGTAGCTTGCCGAAGACCGGGTCGAATACGTGGTTGTAATCGCAAACCACCACATCGACCCATCGGGACACGTCTGACGCCAACTCAAACGGACAAACGCCGTGCGTCCGTGCGATGGATTCGACCGCCTGCCGACCACTGATTCCATTGGACATCAGGTCCTTACGAGCTTTTGGTAAACGGTCGTAGTAACCGCGTGCGTACTCGCAGACATCGGGGTCACAGGAAGAACCGGGGTTGAAACAAGTTTTCTCCTTCGCCGTTAACGTTATTCCCGTTAGTTGTGATTCATCCTCTGCAATTTCCTTAAGCGCTTGTTCCGCGGCTCTTTGACCCGTGTTTCGCGCCGTCGCGTATATCACACGCTCCAGCACGCCCTCACCCATGGCCTTCGCCGCTGGAAAGAGCGTCGCCATGGTTTTTCCGGTTCCCGTCGGCGCTTCAACCAATAACTGATCGGAGTCCCTAAAAGCGCGGTAACAAGAACGTGCGATGTCTCTCTGATCGTCACGAAAATCCGCATAAGGGAAATCCATGCGACGTAAAAAATTGGTCCGCCCGTCATGAAGGCGTTTAATCAGCGAAAGCCAATCGGCGTAGGTCCTACAGGTTTCGACGAAGTAGCGCCGCAGTTGCTGTGATGTGGCCACGTCGTTAAACGTCATTTGCTCGTCCGTATCGGGATGCAGATACGTCAATCGCAGCTCACAACGTCCGAGAGATTCGCTCTCGCACAACATCGCCGCGTAAAGTTGCAATTGAGCGAAATGCAGCTCCCGTGTATGAGCGGGTAGCTGAGCAAATTCGATGCGCGTGGTCTTAATTTCTTCGACAAGCGCGCACAGATCGTTTCCCGCGCCTCCGGGATGAAAGACAACGCCGTCGATTCGACCGCTAATTGTGAGCTGAAGATCCTCTTGGTGAAACGCTTCCGTAACGCTCTGTTCGGTTCGATAGTTAACGTTCGCCTTAACGCAACCGCTTTGATAACGCAGTTGGGCTTCTATTCCCTCGGTAGATGTTGTCGGTTGATCGAACCGATGATGAATATCACCCCTGCGATGAACATGTTCCGCTAGTTCGCGAACTGCTACGCGAAATTTCATGTCACTGAAAAACGCATAACGCGCACCGGAATATCGTGTGCCAAAAGGCGCCTTATCCAAAGCTTCTGATTGTTCTGAACCCGATCGCCCGGGCCTTTGACCTCGACAAACTCGAATCTTCCTGGCTCATAAAGTACCGTTAGATCGGGGAATCCGGCACGTGCTTCCTCCAAGCCTTCTCGCACGATGCTTAATACTTGGCAAAGGATTACTGGATCGATCACTTCGACAATCCTTTCAAGGCGAGGTTGCGTAAGGACCGACCAATTAATCAGTCGATTAGTAATCCCATTCTTATCATGGTGTGTACGCAAAAGTTTCTCGGACAACAAATCGATACGTTGGAGCGGATCTTCACAACAGGACTTTCTCGTACCAAAAAAATCGGGCCAGAATAGGTCGATGGGCCCACTTTGAAATGCGTTGACGAATACGCCATCAATCGGGGCATAGATCCAATCCCAGAATGCGAGCGCAAAAAGTCCCATCGGAAATTGGTTCTCCAAATGCCAGCCGGTACCAAGATCCTTGGTCAATTGACCAAGGGCGTGATGCTCGATGGAATCGGATTGAGATCCGAACAAAGGAACATCCGTTTGCGGAATAGGCTGATTGGATACCGAAACGTTATTGGAGCGGCGCGCAAAATCCGCTTCAAGGGTCGTCCATGGTCGTCGAACCATTTCCGTCGCGAGTTCTTTCGCAGCTTCACCATCCTCAAGCTTTTTTAATATTCGGACCTTACGTTCCCGTGCCGGTACGAGTGAGGATCGCGAGTAGCCGCTCAAGGCTGCGTCAAAGTTTCCGGCCCGCTCAAAACCCCGAGCCAGACGATTGAGCGTACGCGACCTACGTCGCTCCACGAGACGGTGGGCAGATTTGTGCCAGAGACAAGGCAAAAGCGCGACGGCCGATCGGTCAGGGCGGGGGCCTAGGTCACGAACGATCTCCGTCACTCGCAACAATTCGAGGTATGCGTCAAGTATCGGTCGATCCACGAAGAGACGTCGCTTCGCCTGCAACTGGTATGTCTCGAATCGCGATCGTCCGAGGTCGTTTAACACAAAGGTGCTCAAATCCTGGTAGGGATCACCGAAGAAAAGCAATTGATATAAGACCAACAACTCCGCGAAGTTAAGAACCACCCAAGGGTCGTGTTCCCGCAGCCGCTCCACGACCGAATCGAATTCAAAGTGGTCAATGACGTGATCGACGTAATCGCTTTTGGGCCTGATCGGTTTGATCTCGGGAAAAAGGTCCCGAAGTTCTTCCATGCTCCAACCGTCCAACAGGTCGTTCAGCTTAGCGGCTGGGCACCATTCCACGAGCCCGACGGAAAGGAGTTCTGCTATCGCGTCGGAACGCGACCTAACTTCCGTGTAACGTAGTTTCGTCAGGCGTAGCAAGGGCCTCGTGCGAGAAACCAACCGCGCATAAAGCCGCAGCGAATCAACGTCCAAACTGTAAACACGTCGAGCGAAGTCGAGTTCGGCGCAGTTCAGAATTGCAGCGTATTGATTCTCAACATCTTTGATGAGCGTGAGCAAATTGGTCGCGTAGTAATCAATGGGCGGCGCTTCATCAACGAATAACTTAGGCAATCAAACAACTTCCAATCGACGGCAGATCACCGCAATATAACAACCATGTATATATATACAGCAAATTTCAAATGAGCGTCGCGGATTTCTGCTTTTGCGCGGTGGTATCGGAAAAAGCCTTGCAAGCCATCCTTGACGGCCATGCTCAGGGCATCTATCGCGACAACCATCCTTGGATCATTGCCGCCGAACGATTTCACGAGGCTCGAGAAAAAGACCGTCAAGTCCCCATCGTATTTGCTACGGGCGAGTCTCTTGAGCTATCGCACTGGAGTATCGTTGAGTCAATCGACGTCCAGGAGTTTCATTCAGGAGCGTTCGAATCACGTTGTACGTTTGATGTTCTCACGCCCGTAAATCCGATCTGGACATCTCTTGATAGTCTCAGTCTCTCCCCATCGGTCGAACAACTTCGCCGAGAAGACGCGGAATCGATACACATTCATCGCCAGCCGTTAGACGCCACGTCGATTCGACCTTACGCCATCTGCGAAACGCCGGCTTTCATCGTCTCCGACGCTAGCGATTGATTCACGGCCACGGTTTGTACGGTCGAAGTTTTTCTATTCGTCCGCATCGTCGACGATCTCTTGGGGTATGGAACGTTTCACCGTCGCTCCTAATTCTCGAAACTGTTCGACTTGTCGTACCAGGTTGCCCCGACCCTTAGCCAACCGCGCGTACGCCGAATCGTAAGAGCGCGACGCTTGGTCAAGGTTGCGACCCAATTGGTCCATATCCTCCAACACCACCCGAAGCTTGTCGTACAGTGCGCCCGCACGCCTCGCAATTTCTTGGGCATTCTTGTTTTGTTTCTCGTAACGCCAGACGTTATCGATGATACGAAGCGTCATCATCAGCGTGGTTGGACTAACGATTACCAAACGTTTATCAAACGCCTCCGTAAACAATGACGGATCTTTCTCCATCGCCAACGTAAAGGCAGATTCCACGGGTACAAAAAGCAAAACAAAGTCTAACGATCGAACTCCTGGCAATTGATCGTACGATTGTTCTGAAAGTTTCCTGACGTGTGCTCGGACACTCTGCACATGTCGTTTAATCGCTACTTCTCGAGCCGCATCGTCGTCGCTAGACACGGCCGTCTCATACGCCACCAGGGATACTTTTGCATCCACCACAACGTCCTTGTCTTCGGGAAGGTGAATAATCACGTCCGGTCGTTTGATATCGCCATCGGCATTCCGAAGCGAACGTTGCAAAACGTATTCGTGATCTTTACGCAGTCCCGATTCTTCCAGAACTCGCTCAAGCACAAGTTCGCCCCAGTTCCCTTGTAAGCGCTTATCTCCCTTTAACGCTCGGGTGAGATTTTCCGCTTCTTCGTTAACCTTCTCACTTGCCCGTTGCAAGTTCCGAACCTCGGTCAGTAACGACGCACGATCTTTGGCATCCGTGGTGTAGACCTGGTCAACCTTCTGGCGGAAATCTGACAATTGCGTCTTGAAAGGCGCTAAAACCGTCGACAGATGTGCCTCGTTTCGAACACGAAACACTTCTCCCTGCTTCTCAAAAATCTGATTAGCGAGCAGCTGAAATTCCTGTTTCAACGACTCGCCAGTCTGTTTGAAGAGCACTTCTTTTTCCGCAAACGAACGCTCAGTTTCTTCGAGCCTGGTTTTAATTTCGGCCAGTTGCAGTCCGGAGGCGCGGGCTTCAGATTGAGCACCAATAATCCCCTGACGTAAGTTGCTCAATTCCTCGGTTTGCTGCGCGTTGACGGTGGAAAGCCGAACCACATCGGCACTGGCTACTTTGCTCGATCGACTCAATTCGTCGAACGCTGTCTGCACTTCTTTTAGCTCTGCTTCGGTCGTTTGAAGATTTCGCTCCCGAAATTGCAGACGCTCTTGCATCAACTGTTTTTCGGCTAACGTCGTTTCCGATGTTCTAATCTGTGCCAGTTCTATTGCGTTCCGATGTCGGCGTTCAAGTCGCCAATAAACCACCGCGGAACCAACGATGAACCCTGCGAGTCCTGCCAACAGAATCAACAGCATTTCAGACTGCTCGAATAACACGTCCGTATGAACGCCTCCCTATTCCGTGCCGTTATCCGCCATAAACCACCAAGCAACCAGAACTAATCACGCTTAAATCGGGGTTCCCGCTTCTCGAGAAACGCCGCGACCGCTTCCTTGTGTTCGCTACTCGCGTACGCTTTCTGCAACGCCTCCCCCTCGCGTTGCTGAACTCGACCTATATCCGTCTCGGAGCCATTGAGACTTAGCAATTCCTTGACCCAACGCAAGTGCGGGGCTGGGTTCGAGGCCATCGTCAAGGCGATGCTCTTGGCTTCGGCCATCAAATCAGCGTGTGGTACGACCCGATCCGCCAGCCCTTGGTCGTAGGCCTCTTGTCCCGAATAAAGACGCCCTGTTAAACACATTTCACTGGCACGACCAAAACCCATCCGTTGAACCAGGAAGTGCGAACTCGCCAGTTCGGGGACAACGCCCATTTTGATGAAAAACATCCCGAATTTCGCTTCGTCAGATGCCACAATCACGTCCATAGGAAGAATCATCGTCGCACCAACGCCCACGCTAGCCCCATTGACGGCAGCTACCATGGGTTTCGACGATCGAACCAAAGCCACCCAGTCATGCTCCACTCGCTCACCATCGCCATCAAGTCGAGCTTGGAAATTGTCTCGAATGTCGGCACCCGCACAAAATCCGCGTCCCGCTCCCGTGAAAACGATGGCCCCTACCTCAGGATCGTCGTTGCACAAGGTGACTGCCTCAACGAGCTCAGCATTCATCCTCTGGGTCCATGCATTGAGCCGTTCGGGACGGTTCAGCGTAATGACGGCAATGTCGTCTTCTTTCTCAAACGTTATTTGCTCAAATTGCATAAGAAAACGCCTGCGCAACTATTCGAGATGGTCAGTATGCGCCAACACCCGGTTAAATCCAGGGAGATCGCCGCACAAGGTCAGGACCAAGATTTAGTAGCCGGTTTTTTCTCGCTCGGCTTCCTTGGTTTGCTTCGCTTGCGATAATTCACTGACAGCTGTTCTGGCCATAAAGGCGCTGTCCGTCCCCAAGTTAACGAAATTAAAGCCCTGCTCGAGGTAGCGTTGGGTGTATGCGAGGCTGCCCGTATGCATCCCTACCGCGAGTCCGTGTTTTTTACAGGTCTCGTATATCAAGTTGACGGTTTCGATGTGTTTCGGATTTTCAAAGTCACCGGGACCGTTTAGGCCAATGGCATACGCAAGATCAGACGGACCAATGTAAATCGCATCCAAACCTGGCGTTGTCGCTATTTCATCCAAGTTATCGAGCGCTTCTGCTGTCTCCACCATGGCAATGCAGGCGATCTGCGAATTCGCTTCGGACGCGTAACCACGACCCCCGTACATCGCGGCCCGAACCGGCCCGAAAGACCGACCGCCCTCGGGCGGATAACGACAAGAAGCAACCGCCTGAAGCGCTTCTTCCCTGTTATTAACCATGGGGACGATAACGCCATATGCGCCTGCATCCAGCGCTTTCATGATCTCGTAGGGCTCATTCCAGGGAACCCGCACGAGGGGAATGCTTTCGCGAGTTGAGATCGCGGGAAGCATGTACTTCAAATCGTCGTAACTCAGCATCCCGTGTTGTAAATCCACACACAGCCAGTCAAAACCCATGCCGGCCATGGTTTCCGCTGTGTACGCGTTACCGATACTCAACCATGCCCCGATGGTTTGACCGCCTTCACGCCATGTCGTGAGTGCCGTGTTCTCGCGCATCGAATCCTCCCCTCGTATACGACTTTCAGTGCGATCCGCGATCTTACACGAAGAGGCTGACTTCAGCTTTCGACGATGCGAGAATTGTCGGTCGGCCACTCGGAGAGATCATGGTTCAGGGAGGACTGGATGCGGCTATTGCCGCCGTTACCGCTTCGGGTCAGCCTTACGCTACCGAGACTCGAACCGTCGACGGCGTTGATTTCGTTGTCTTCTCAAATGCGCCCAACAACCTACGCGAACTCTACGAGCAAGGACTGCAGCACTCAGACCGGGACTTTTTCGTCTACCAAGGCGAGCGCTTTACCTATAAGGAAGCCTGGGAAGAAGCTGCCCGGGTCGCGAATCAACTCAAGTATCAAGACATAAAACCAGGCGATCGTGTCGGTATCGCACTTCGAAACTACCCCGAATGGATTTTCGCCTTCATGGGCATCACGTCGATCGGCGCAGTGGCCGTCGCCATGAATGCATGGTGGTCGGGCGAGGAAATGGTTTATGGAATCGAGGACAGTGGTTTGAAGTTGTTGTTCGCGGACGAAGAGCGGATTGAACGGCTCCAACCCCATAGCGACAAGCTCAATATTCAAGTCATCGCCGTTCGCTGCCACCCCGAGAACTGCCTATCCTGGAACCAATTCGTCGAGAACGGACCGCGCGTAATGCCCGACGAACCGGTGGCTTCGGATGCCAACGCCACGATTCTCTACACCTCAGGATCCACGGCTCATCCAAAGGGTGTCCTTTCATCCCACCGAGCGATCGTGAACGCGCTGATGTGTTGGGAATGCGGCGGCGCAATTGGTGCTCACATGTTTCCGCAGACCGCTAATGCCCCTCCGCCGCCGCACCTTCCCGCGACCATCCTCACGGTGCCCTTATTCCACGTATCCGGTCTAGTTGTTCAGTTTCTGCAGTCGTTCAGACCGGGCAGAAAACTTGTGGCGATGTACAAATGGGATGCCGACGAAGCGCTCGGCATCATCGAGCGCGAACGAATTACCTCCTTTAACGGTGTCCCCACCATGGCATGGGAGCTCATCCAATCGAATGCCTTCGAAAAATACGATCTATCCAGTCTGCGGAGTGCTGGAGGTGGTGGCGCGGCCATGGCCCCTGAACACGCAAGACAAATAGACCAAAAGGTGGGTAAAGGTAGTGCGGGGACCGGTTGGGGCATGACAGAAACTCAAGGGCTGGCCACCGGCATCGGCGGCGAAGCGTTCCTTCAGCGTCCACGCAGCTGCGGTCGCGCGGTACCACCACTTGTTAAAGTGAAAGTCGTAGACAAGGAAGGAAACGATCTCCCAGCCGACGAAACAGGCGAACTGTGTATTTGGGGAGTCATGAATTTTCGGGAATACTGGAACCAGCCCGAGGCAACGCGATCAACCCTCGTTGATGGTTGGGTGCATACAGGCGATATCGGGCATATGGATGAGGAAGGGTACGTGTTCATCACCGATAGAGAGAAGGACATGGTCATCCGTGGTGGCGAAAACATTGGTTGCCAAGAGGTCGAGGCGGTCCTTTACGATCACCCTGCGGTCATCGAGGTCGCCGTATTTGGGGTGCCAGACGAACGTTTAGGCGAAACCCTCGCGAGTGTCGTCTGCGTTAGTCCCGACGACCCCGTCGACGAGGACGAACTCAAAACCTTTGCGCTCGGCCGGTTAGCAAAATTTAAGGTTCCAGATCACTTCTGGATACGTACCGATCGTTTACCAAGAATCGCTTCGGAAAAAATCTTTAAACGCGGTTTGCGCGACGAAGCGATCAAACAACTAGCTAGGACAACCTAATGACTGAAAGAAAAAAAGTAGCGATGCAGCTCCCACGACGCGCGGACGTGGAAAATCTGGAACAGAAGTATTCGCTAGAACTGGAAGCTCTCGCACCCGTCGCCGATATCGTGGAAGTGGAAAGTTCAACGGCTGAGGCTTTTGCGGAGGGCGCGTCAGACTGTGACGGCATCATTACTTCATGGGGCCTACAGTTCTCTGAAGACGTAATCCAGAAATTGGACAAGTGCGTTGTCATCGGTCTTGCTAGCGTCGGCGTCGACATGATTGATGTCGAAGCGGCCACCGAAGCCGGCATCGTGGTAACAAACACCCCTGACGTTTTTATCGAAGAGGTAGCCGATCACGCCATGATGCTGCTACTCAACGCGATTCGAAGGACCAAAGAACAAAACATTTTCGCTGCCGAAAACGAATGGCATAAAGGCAGACCGCAATTGAACCATGTGCCGCGGCTGATGGGCCAAACCTTGGGACTCG
>Ga0209034_10001562_pt1 | contig 11001 bp, 7 predicted proteins | sample MarorgKNORR_S2LV_2_FD_188219 | JGI IMG/M metagenome (GOLD analysis project Ga0209034, IMG submission 188219) | Marine microbial communities from the Southern Atlantic Ocean, analyzing organic carbon cycling - 250m_A/KNORR_S2/LV (SPAdes) (version 2) | ecosystem: Environmental > Aquatic > Marine >...
CCCGCAAAGGAGACGAGGCCAACGTCATCCGTACGGTTTTCTAGGAACCGCAGCACTGTCTCCTTCGCTGCTTCAAGGCGTGTGGTTCGCTCGGCCATGTCTTCTGCCCACATCGAAGTAGACAAGTCGATTGCGAACGCGATACCGACTCCCTCCGTGACTGGTTCTTCATAAGTATTGACGAGTCGGGGCTCCGCCAGAGCAATAATCATCAAGGCGACCGCTAAGCCCCGGAAGGCTCTGGGAGTATTTTCAGCTAGCCAGCCTAGCCAGCGCCGTAGTGAGATCGGGGTGGCTTCCTGGCCTCGTGCCACGAGCAAGCCCCAGCTCATTCGAGGCCTAAGCCAATACCACCAAAGTGGAATTACAACCCAAAGAGCGAGCCACTCGGGACGAGCTAGCTCAAAACTCATGCCTGCACCTCGTCCAACCCATCAACCGGGGAAGTGTCGACCCATAACCTTAGGGTTTCGACGTGGCCTTCTGCTTCAGAAGCGCTAGGTCGCAATCTTCCAAACTTCACCACTTCCGCGATCTGCATTTGGATGTTTAACGGTTTAGTTGTTTCGAGGTCCCGCTCTGCGAGGCTTTCCATAAGCTCGCTGCTGGTGAGCTCGGGTCCCCACTCAGGATCGATGTGCTCCACGTAGGCTCGCAAGATCCCGCTGCTTTGCTCGTAAAACCGATGTGTGTCACCACGTTCGTGCAAACGACTAGTCAGCATTTGATCCAGCTCGCGTAGCGCTTTCAAGCGCGCTTCTGCAATTGTTATCGGGATAGTTTGCTCTCCTCCCTCAGCAAGCAGCGAACGGGTGCTAAGCCAGTCCCGTGTTGTCGTTATCACCACGCTACCCAGGACGGTTGAGAAAAACACCATCAGGGCAACGGTAGGCCAGTTCCAGTTTGATCCTACCACATCATCGGCAGGCATCGGCTCCGCTCCCTGTGCGAGGTCTTCAGCTGTCAGCACAGGCTCGACCCATAGGCCAAGACGAGGGATGCGGGTCGTGAAAAGTCCGCCTCCAGGTCCTCTGGGTGCATCCTCCCATGCCCCGAGAATCGATCCTCCCGGCAGCGAGTCTCCAGTCGTTTCGCTTATGGGAGCGGTAAACACGTCGAGCCCTGGAACCGGAAGGTTTCCTGCTGAAAAAGCTATCAGGGGGTAGGTGAGGAGTAACGTCGCACCGCCATCAAGTGCTGCCTCCGCCTCCCAAAAAACTGTCGTGAAGCTCTCCATATAGAAGGTTGCCGGCAAAGAATCAGGCACATAGACAATGCTTCCTGGTGGAATAGGCAGGCGCACCTGGAGTTCGAAGACGTCACCCACCGTAATCGTGTCGGACGAAAGCAGGGCAACGGGCACATCGCGTTGTGCTGAAATGGGTGACGCCATGATCATGTAGGCGAGCAGTAGAACGGAGGGCGAAGGACTTTCCCTCATCGGGGACGCCTCTCACGACGCCGGAAAAAGCTGATCAATGCCGGCACGTAGTCATCCTCCGTTCTCACTTCAATGATGTCGAGACGAAGCTCGCGAAAAAAAGATGTCAGTAGAGTTCGCTGCGCTTCTTTCTGCTCGGTGTATGTGTCTCTGGTGCCGGAAGAACTCGTATCCACCACGTACCGCTGTCCAGTCTCAGGGTCGACGAGCGCGAGCAGTCCCACATCCGGCAGTGTTTCACCTCCTGCGTCTGTGAGACGGATTGGCACGAGATCGTGGTCCCGGCTCAGCCGTCGTGCGGCGTGTCCAAATTCCGGGTCGACGGATGAGTCAGTCAGGAAGTCGCTCACGAGAAAAACCACAGCCCTGTGATGAAGAATACGCAGGGCGTATTCTAGCCCGACTGAAAGTCGTGTTTCCCTCCCGGTCGGACGAAAGGCTAGGAGTTCCATAATCAAGCGAAGGACGTGTCTCCGTCCCGAATCGGGAGGCACGAAGAGTTCGACTCGATCCGTTAGCAGCAGCATGCCAACCCGGTCGTTGTTACCTGCAGCTGCCAGTGCAAGGATCGCGGCTATCTCGATGGCGATTGTCGCGTTGTCTTTGTCCCCAGTACCGAATTCTTTGGAGGCCGACAAGTCAACGACCAGCAGGGCAGTGAGTTCCCTCTCCTCCACGAATTCCTTCACGAATGGGTGGCCTCGGCGGGCCGTGACATTCCAGTCGATCGCGCGTACGTCATCCCCTGGCTGGTACTCTCGTACGTCCGAAAACTCTAGGCCGCGGCCTTTAAATACAGAGTGATATTCTCCACTGAAGAGTGACTCTACGAGACCACGCGTCCGAAGTTCAATTCGGCGTGCTTGAGCCGCGATCTCTTTCGAGAATACGCGTGACGGACCTAGGGGTGAATCAGGATTCTTCATACGTACCAGCTACTTCAGGCCTAACGTCAGGGCGATGGTACTGTGTTAAGGATTAAGCGAATGATCTCTTTAGAGCCAACTCCACGAGCATCGGCTTCGTACGTCGTTTTGAGCCGGTGTCGCAGCACACTCGGAGCCATGGCTTTTACGTCATCGGGCATCACGTAGTCTCGCCCCTTAAGGTAAGCCCGAGCACGCGCTGTTCTTGTGAGAAAGATGGTTGCCCGCGGCGAAGTGCCGAACTCGATCAAATCCTCTAAATCTTCCAAGCCGAACGAGGCCGGTTCCCGGGTAGCGAACGTAAGCTCTACGATATAGTCGAGGAGGTTGTCCTCGAGGTGAACCGCTGAAACCTCTTCTCGGGCTGCGGCGATCTCCTCTGCGGTTGCCACTGCGTCGATCGGCGACGGATCTGTCCGGGCAACACGGCGAACGATCATTTTCTCTTCCTTCCGCGACGGATAACCGACCTCCAACTTCAAGGCAAACCGATCAAGTTGTGCTTCAGCTAGAGGGTATGTGCCATGAAGTTCAACCGGATTCTGGGTTGCTAATACCATGAAAGGGGAGTCGAGTTGATACGTTTCGCCTGCGATCGTGACCTGCCGCTCCTCCATCGCTTCGAGAAGGGCCGCCTGGACTTTGGGAGGTGCCCGATTGATCTCGTCCGCTAGGATGATGTTGGAAAATATTGGGCCCTTCTGTACCCGAAACTGTCCTGTTGCCTGATCGAATACGGGCGTGCCTACGATATCCGTCGGAAGGAGGTCGGGGGTAAACTGAATTCGACGGAACCCGGCATGCAGGGCCTGGGCAAGGGTTCTGACCATCAAGGTTTTTGCAAGGCCTGGTAAGCCTTCGAGCAGGATATGGCCGCCAGTCAAAAGGGCGACCAATAGTCCTTCAACAGCCTCGTTTTGACCTACAACGCGCTCGTGAACAGACTGTGATACACTCGTAAGCAGCCTCGAGCCAGAAGCGACCGTGGTCTGCTCCATGTTTGTCTCCTCGAGTAGTGCTTGAAGGTCTCTTTCGCCCGAGCGGACCCCAGGCGAGGGCGGATAATCATCGGGGGACCTCGTTCATAGCGCCAGGTATGCTTGCTATGGACAGTTTATTACTCGTGTGTGTGGTCGTGCCTACCCTGATGGAAGACCACGTGGATCAGTGAGCCACTGACAAACGCCTGATACAGCTCCGCACCAGGTCCGCGAATGCCAGCGAGTACGTCGGTGCCAAGACCAAACCCGAAAACCGTGGCTAGGAGTATTGAGCCTACTCCTGCAGCTGCAAGTGTGGCACCGTACCTAGGTTTTATGAGCCACCAGATAACTAAGCCGACTGGAACGCGGTGAAGCAGGACTGCTAAAGCGAAAGGAGTAGCCAGACCGTTTTCTGTCGGGACCAGTGCAGCTCCTTCTAGGAGAGCATGAAGGATCAGTCCTGAGAGGCCCACAATAAGCGCGAGGTTATCCGTGTGACGGCGGAGCACATTCGAAATTTGTTCAGCAGCGCTGGGAAGTATTATACCGAGGCCAACAGCTATCACCGCCATCAAACTTTGCTCTAGCCATGCTTCAGGAAGAACATGCCAAGCGACTAAAATGGGTACAGCTATATATACAAAGCCATCCACGAGCCTCACTGCTCTAGGGTGATCATGGAGTAGCCAGTATAGGAGTGGGCCGGCGATAGGTGCGGCTAGGGCAGCTGACAAGTAAATCAAACGGAAAACAGGTTGGGTTCGTCAGGCGGTGTCTAGCCTTACCTGATCCCAACTATCCCCCGTATAGAGTCAAGCAGTTTGGCGGAATCCCAGGCTATACCGTGCCTGAAAACGATCTTAGTGCCCCGCAGGTTACCAGCTGCTTCCAGGTCTCCTTCGATCACGACTAAGTCAGCAGTTTTACCAGCCTCGACAGTTCCCACGTCGTTGTCGATACCGAGCACCTTGGCACCGTTAGCACTCATGATCTGGACGACCTGAGGTGCAGTAAATCCTGCCTCGAGGAGAAGCTCATAGTTGCGTTGATCCCCTAGTCCAGGCGGTGCAGCTCCATACCCCGTTGGGTCCACACCTGCAGCTAGCAGTCCGCCCGCCTCCACGAACGCACGTTCATACTCCATCGCTTTGGCAAACACGGCTGGATTACTTCCTCGCCTTTCAGCTCGGAACTCAATCGACATCTGGCGCACCTCTTCGGCAATCTCTGGAGCTAGCATCTCGAAGACCCGCTCATCGATTGGTGGCCTGCCAGATACAGATGCCTCATAGACAACCAAAGTAGACGTCATTGCAACGTTGTTATCGATCATATCACGGAAAGTCGCCTGTACTTCCGGACCGTGGATATCGAGGTCTTCATAGCCGTTACGAAAGCCTGAGGGGCACTCGTCTGGTTGCTTGTTTAACGCATACTCACTATTCGCGTAGAGGCCATGTTCCAGGTTATCTATTCCTAGTGCGACAGCTTCGCGGTATCCAACAGAGCACAAATGCGCGGTGACCTTGATGCCCTGACGGTGCGCCTCGTCAATGGCAGCGCCGAGCTCGGCACGCGAGATCCAAGTGTACGCTTTGAACCAGTCTACGCCCTCCTCAGCCCAGTAGCGGACTACCCTTCTCGCTTGTTCCGGGCCCTCCAGACGCACCATTCTCTCGGGTCCTTGTTCTCCTGTCAGGTAGGGTCCTGTAGCGAAGATTGTTGGCCCGATTACTCGGCCTTCCTCAATCTCTTTTTTCAAGTTGATTTCTGCGTAAGGCTGACGCGCTCCGGTCGTTCGAATGGTTGTCACACCTGAGGCGAGGTAAAGGCGTGATCCGGAAAAAGAGAGCTGTGCGGCTCGCCCGCGTCCTCCAGTGTAGTAGCTGTGATTGTGTAGGCCGATCAGCCCTGGGATCACTGTATGACCGGTCAGATCGAGGACCTCAGCACCAGCCGGAATGCGTGTGCCACTCGAAGGCCCAATAGCCTCAATCCTGTCACCGCGGATGATAATCGTCTGCCCGATGACAGGAGCTCCACCTGTACCATCGATCACTTTTACATTTGTAAGCGCGATAACGGAGCCCTGGACCGCAGTGAATTGAGATAAGTCTTGTGCGAAAGTCCTGACTGGCAGCGTGATTAAAACGGCAGCGATTAGTACGCAGGGCAAATGTCTCATGTCAGTTTCCTTCTACATCAAAGACGAGTTTCATACCGGATTCGAGGTGTTCTGCTATATGACAGTGTGCCATCCAGCGCCCAGGGTTGGAGAGTTCGAGCAGGATGTCCGTTGTAGATCCGCTCGGCAACATAACCGTGTCTTTCCAAACAAGGTTCGTGTTGGGTTCTCCATTCTGTGAGATCACAAGAAATCGCTGTCCATGGATATGAAGTGGATGCTGCATGGCATGGAACGCGCTCCGATCGTTGTGGATCCGAATCTTCACTACATCGTTCAAGTCAAAATTCCAACGGATGTCCATATTCTCTGTCCCGGACTCGTCCCTCAGGATCCATCGGACTTCTGCGCCGGTTGTGGCCCAGTTCATAATGGGCATCGTGCCCGTCCATTCGACAGGATTGAAGTAGACCCAGTCGTAGTTCATAGACTGCTCGATTGCTGATGGAAGATTCTCCACTTCGAGTGTTAGCGTGATTTCATGATCGGGTGCTCTCTCAAACTCTGACCGGTAGGGGTCGATGTCGGCTACGACGTCGTTATTCGTCCGCTCTGCGTCAAACGCACCAGAATAGTCCAAAGGTGCAGGTGTGTCTGACACAGTCACCGTTCCGAGGCTTGACAGTTCTTCACGGAAGGCAGCCATCCGATGATTGATACCCTGCACCTGATTTAGCAGGCTAAATGATCCTGGGTCTCGAAACTGCACCTCAATCACATATCGTTCGGCAGGAGCGATGACGACACTCTGGACCATCACCTCACGCTCGAACTTGCCTAGGTCGGAGGCGACCACCTTAATCGGCAAAGGTGTAGCTGAGGGTTTCCCGTCTTGCCGAAACGAAATATTGAAAGTTCTAGTGTTCGAAACATTAGTGATGAAGAAACGGACAACCTCTCCTGCATCAGTCTCTAGTTCGTATTCGGGTTCGCCATTTGTCAGGAAAACATTCCCAAAACGCCCCATCAGCATGTAGTTAGCAGATTCCATTCCAAACGGAACCACACTGTCCGTACTCAAGAGCAGGTCGTCGATCATGAGCACCGCTTCCCGGTTTACCGGAGCGTAGTAGTCAGACGCGATCGGCTCGACAAGGACGTTGCCCGCGAGCCCTAACTCCTGTTGAACATCTTCTCGAAGATGTGGATGGTACCAGTAGATTCCGGCGTCCGGAAAATAAATTTGGTAGCGGAAAGAGTCCCCAGATTGCACCGCATCCTGTGTTATTCCTGGAACACCATCGTAACGGTTTTCTAACCGTACCCCGTGCCAGTGAACCGCAGTTGGAAACGGTGTTTCATTGGTAAAGTTCACAAAGATTGTGGACGCTTGCCGAACAGCTATAAGGGGACCAGGAATTTGTCCGTTGAAGCCGAGCATCAGAACATCTCGACCTTCAATACGTTTTTGCACGACTCGGGCTGTCAGGTCTAGAGTTCCTCCGTTGGAGAGTTCAACTAGCTGTCGGGATCCAGCAAAGGGGATAGCGAGTTCATCTGTCAGAGTGAGTGGGGTGGCACGAGGGCTTGTCGCCATTATTCCTGGAAGCATTGGCACGCCGTCGTACATCGGTGGCAGGGACCAGTTATCGGCATGCTCATGATCTGCCCCAAGGCCTGCAGTTTCAGCGGATGGCGCCTGTGTCATCAGGTCGTGGGCTTCCATCCGGCTAGACGGGGACCGGCCACGGAGCACCAGGGGGCCAGTACGCTGCAGCACGTCAGACGAAGTTTCAGCAGTCACTAGCACCAGATACGAATTAAAGGCAATCTCACCGAGTTCGTTCATGCCATCATTGACTTCCCCTAAATTGATTATCGGATCAAGCGTCAGAGGAGTGGCCCACGCGATGTACGTTGTGTAGGGGCCAAGGGTGGCCGGATCCGGAAGTCCTGCAATCCAAGCTGTCAACGCATGGCGGTGTCGGCCTTCGGGAGTAACGGTCACTCCGAAAGGGGACCACGGACGGCCTATGGCAACTACCCCTGTTGCTTGGCCGGCACGGGGAGTAGGAACGAGGTCTATGCAGTGAAGGTCTGAAGCCGGGCGGTTGGGACGCCCGCCCGCCCTATCCGGCCTAGCTGTTTCAAAATCAATTGCCGAGACCCCAAGAACGGGTGCGCGATCTTCGCAGAGAGGTGAAACATTTGTGATCTGTCCCTGAGCCACAGATTCAAGTAATCCGAGAGCGACGGTAGGGATGAGCGCCAGGCGGAGGGTCTTCAGCATGCGAGAGCTTGGCCGTGTACTCGACTGGCGGCAAGAAGTGCGCAGTATAAAAACTTGACATGACGAGATCTCAAACAAGATTTAGTCTCGCCTAAAAGTCGTGTCTTGAGTCCACCCATGGTCGATCCAACATTTGCACTGCTAGTCTTTGCGGTCCTTGGCACCGTCGCGATCCTGGTTTTCTGGCCTCGCGTCGGCATTGCGGCCCGACTTATCCACAGTGAGCGTATTACGGAACGCGTTTTACTTGAGGACGCGTTGAAACACGTTTTTACGTGTGAAAGCATCGGTAGGATCTGCTCAGTGGAGAGTCTGGCTGGGCAGCTCGGTGTATCGACAGGGAAGGCCGCAACTCTGCTCTCCCGTCTAGCCGAATCCGAGCTGGTCAGCTCAGAAGAGCTTGGACCAAGGCTGACGGCTGCCGGGCGTGAGTCAGCGCTGCGTCTGGTGCGTGCGCACCGCCTGTGGGAGCGGTACCTGGCGGATCGAACCGGGGTTCCAGCAGGTGAATGGCATGCTAGGGCTGAGCAAGTGGAGCACACCCTATCGGAAGAGGATACGGATGCACTTGCATCACGTCTTGGGCATCCTGCTTGGGATCCACATGGAGACCCAATTCCGACCCCGGGTGGCGAGCTTCCGGAGATCGATCGGCTCACTCTAGCCGGGGTAGAGCCGGGAAGAACTGTAGAGATCATGCACTTAGAGGACGAGCCCAGGGAGATTTATGACGCCCTCATCGCCGACGGCCTTGGATTGGGTGCGCGTCTCGATGTGGTATCGCGCTCTGAGCAAATAGTGCAGCTACATGCCGGGGGACGAGATTGGTCGATGTCAGGTGTGGTCGCCCGCAACGTCTCTGTGCGGGTTTTACCTGAGGGGGCCTGCGCAGATGCACCGGTGCAGACCCTGGAAGACCTCGAGCCAGGCGACTTTGGTCGAGTGATCGGGATTTCACCAGCGTGTCAGGGTTCGCAACGTCGTCGGCTTCTAGATCTTGGGGTGGTCAAGGGCACAGAAATCCAAGCAGAACTCGTTTCAGCAGCCGGTGATCCGGTCGGTTATAGGATACGAGGAGCCCTTATTGCCCTTCGAGATGATCAGGCAGGGTGGGTCCGCATTGAGCGTGTTGAAGCTTCCGTTCAGGCTTTCGGCTCATGAGCTCCATCGTCGGTGATCCATGCCTTTCTTGCTCACAACATCGAGATCAGAGTCTTGTCCGGTTAGGGCTTAGTCCAGATCGATGGGACTATCTGGTCGCTCTCTCTGGGAATCCGAATACTGGAAAGAGCACGGTCTTCAACGAGCTTACAGGCCTCAGGCAGCACACCGGTAATTGGCCTGGGAAGACAGTAGTCCGTGCAGAAGGCGCTTTCGGACACGAGGGCCAGCGGGTGAAGGTCGTTGACCTTCCAGGTACGTATTCTCTACAGGCCGGCAGTGTGGACGAGGAAGTTGCCCGAGACTTTGTGCTTTTCGGGCGCCCGGACGTCACGGTGGTTGTGGTCGATGCGACCAGGCTTGAACGCAATCTTAACCTTGTTCTCCAGATCCTTGAAATCACAGATCGTGTAGTTGTTTTCCTGAACCTCATGGATGAGGCACGCCGGCACGGGATTGCGCTTGATGTGCCCAAACTTGAGCGGGAATTGGGTGTTCCCGTAGTCCCTGGCGTTGCGCGGGAGGGCATTGGAATTGATGACTTACTGGTGGCTGTCAACGAGGTGGCGGCAGGGGTGCGAAAAACCGCTCCGTTTCGGTTCGACCAGTATACTGACGAGATCGAGGATGCCATTGGTGATCTCGTTCCGATTGTGGAGGAAGTGTATCCTGAGGCTCCGAATGCTCGATGGGTGGCCCTAAGATTACTCAACGCTGACGAGGCGGTTCAGGAAGCAGTTCTTTCCGGTGAGTTAGGACAACTCTCTCGAGACGATTCAGGTGAGGTTCATGAGCCGCCGATTGAATCCGCACGGGAAAAGCTACTCAGCGCGTCGGTTCGATTGCGCTGGAAGCTGCCGTCAGAGTTTCACGACATCGTAACGCAACACGCGTACGATGAGGCAGGGAAGGTGGCTGAGCGGGTTCAGATGCAGGGGATGAAGAAGGTGGGGTTTGCCTTCGACCGAAAACTGGACGCTTTACTAACAAGTCCGATCTTTGGTTTCCCGTTGATGCTCTTGATCCTAGCTGTTGTGTTCTGGATAACGATCGAGGGCGCCAACGTGCCGTCTGCGATGTTGGCCACGTTACTGATTGACACCGTGCATCCATGGTTGAAGGGTTTGTCTTCCTTGATCGGTGTGTGGGGCTGGTTAGATGGGTTGCTCCTTGATGGTGTCTACTTAGCAACCGCCTGGGTTGTCAGTGTGATGTTGCCGCCAATGGCAATCTTTTTCCCGGTGTTCACGCTGCTGGAGGACTTTGGGTACCTCCCTAGAGTGGCCTTCAATCTGGATTCGCTATTCCGGGCGGCTGGTGCTCATGGAAAGCAAGCCCTGACTATGTGCATGGGTTTTGGCTGTAACGCTGCTGGCGTCGTTTCCACGCGAGTGATAGACAGCCCACGTGAGCGACTCATTGCCATCATAACAAACAACTTTTCGCTTTGTAACGGGCGCTGGCCAACCCAGATTTTGATTGCGACGATTTTCATCGGCGCGCTAGCTCCGGCCAACTTTGGGGGTTTGGTGAGTGCTGCTAGCGTCGTGGGGATCGCTCTACTTGGGATTGTCATGATGTTTTTAGCCTCTTGGCTACTGTCACGCACTGTTCTGCGAGGAGAAGCAACAAGCTTCAGCCTAGAACTTCCTCCGTATCGTCCTCCCCGGATCTTACAGACGCTCTATACTTCGATAATTGACCGGACGCTCATTGTGCTCTGGCGGGCAGTCATCTTTGCAGTGCCAGCCGGGGCAGTGATTTGGCTAATGTCTAACGTGACACTTGGTGGTGAGAGCGTGGCCTATCATCTCGTCGAGTGGCTGGATCCCGTCGGGCTTCTTCTCGGGCTTAATGGGGTGATCTTGCTTGCCTACGTGGTAGCAATTCCTGCTAACGAGATTGTGATTCCAACCGTTCTCATGCTGACCGTACTCACCGGAGGACTGGTAGGTGGGGCTGGGCCTGGGGTGATGTTTGAGGCAGACTCGCTCGGAGCGACCGAGGCTCTCTTAAGGGCTGGTGGATGGACGCTGCTAACAGCGGTCAACTTGATGCTTTTTAGTCTGCTTCAT
>Ga0209034_10001563_pt1 | contig 10995 bp, 8 predicted proteins | sample MarorgKNORR_S2LV_2_FD_188219 | JGI IMG/M metagenome (GOLD analysis project Ga0209034, IMG submission 188219) | Marine microbial communities from the Southern Atlantic Ocean, analyzing organic carbon cycling - 250m_A/KNORR_S2/LV (SPAdes) (version 2) | ecosystem: Environmental > Aquatic > Marine >...
TATACTCGTAGGACCCTGGGGAAAGAACAATGTCAGCCCAGTATTCGTCATGGTACTCGTCATAGGTCATCTCAATGTCCGTCGCGTTCCATTCATTAAACGTACCGGCGACATACGGATTCCCGTCACAGGGGACGCCGTCTGCGTCTAGCCAAAGGGTGACCATCACATCCTCAAACACTGGGCATGCGCCCCATTGTGTGGGTGGTAAATGAATTGGATCATCGCCCTCTTGTACTACAACCAGACGGTTGCTGAACTCGTCTCCGTTGCCATCGTTACAATCCTCAGGAACATCTTCCTGATCGGCCCATCCGCCGCAAACAAACTTGTACTCATACTCGCCCGGCATGAGGTCAATCGAGCCGGAGTAGCGTTCGAGCCCATCGTGTGTTAGCTCAAGGCCCCAGCCGCTCCAGCCGTCAAACGTACCGGTAACATATGGGTTAGTATCGCCGCAAGGAACATTGGTATCCTCAAGCTCAAAATAAACAGTAACAGCCTCCTCAACCGCTGGACATCCGCTCCATTGTGTGGGAGGTATAAGAATTGGGTCATCACCCTCTTGTACCACAATCTGACGGTTGAACCCGCCAAGCCCATTGCTAACGCCACACTCTGCAGGAACATCTTCCTGATCAGACCAGCCGCCGACAACAAATTTATAGTCATAAGTGCCTGGCATCAGATCAATTGAGCCAGTATAATAAGGATCAATAGTTCCACTATGATCATTTCTTAGCTCAACTCCCCAGCCGCTCCAGCCGTCAAACGAGCCCGTGACATATGGGGGCCAGCCCCATTCGCCCGCGGTCGTGTCAAGCTGAAAGGTGACAGTAACTGGATCAGGATCCACTGGTGGCTGATAGTCATCATTGACAAAACTGAAGCTCCAGTAGCCAGTCCCGGCACCGGCTGACTGAATGTAGACAGACATTATTCCTATGTCTGTATTTAATATGGTGTAGGTAACAGACTCAGGAGCCTCAGAAGGACTACCAAGCTCGCCGCCATTATAAGCTTTTGCAAGACCCAGATAGGCGCCAGTACCCGTAAGCGTAATCGTTCCCGCGGTCTCATCAATACTCCAGGTTGCAGAGACTGATCCATTATGAGGCGCAACAGGCGCTCCACATGCTTCAGGATCGGTTCCCTGCCAAGGCTCGTTCCAGGTCTCTGTGCCATGCACGTTTTCAAAGGTCCCGTCCGCATGGAAAACATACTCATCATCAAACAGACAGGATCTGGTTTCAACATCAGCAGCTGAGCTTGACCACCAGCTGCCATCATCAACACCTGGGCCAACTTTCAATGCACCAGCAGATGGCATCAGCTTCCATGAACCAACAACCGCTGGTGGAGGATCACCAATGTCATAATAGGTGCTCCCCTCAACACTGCCGTCATCGCCAACGGTAAACATCTGGTTTTGATCTGGCGGCAGCAGCCAGGTTCCCCAGCCGTCTGTGCCATCACATGCTACGCAGGTAGTTCCGTCACCATTGTCCGTTTTAATCGCGCCCCATTCATGGGCGCCAGCGGCTGCCTCATGCTGTCCGGTCCAGACGTGGTCTCCGGCGACCTCGTCCCCATTGGTGCCATCGTCATAGCCCTGGAACACGGCCCACAAAGACATGGTCCCCTTGAACATAAGGTTTTCTATTTCTTGTGTATGATCTGCTATAGTGAAGGTTACATTTGCGGTGACCTCTGCGACCTCGATCGTATAGTCAGTATCTCCTGTAACAACACCATTGGCAACAGAAAAAGTTCGATTATCTCCAACAATCAGCCATAGGCCCCACTCAGAGCCATCATTCTCAATCGCGCCCCACTCGTGGTCGCCATCTTCTACGTTTAGGACAACGGTCCATACATGGTCGCCCGCGGTTGCGTCACCGCTGGTCCCGTCATCATACATCTGAACGGCCGCCCAGTCAGTTGGGGTCCCTTTAATTTCTATGTCTACATAAGACTCGGTATCATCTGTAACCGTAAATGTTACATCTGTTCCTGTTGGCTGTGTTGATGCGCCTATCCATGCTCCGGGATCGTATCCATCTGGAGCATCGACAGCACCATCTCCTGCGCCTCCGTCATTATCAATGTTCCACTCTGCAGCATCCCATACCGCGTTTCCTTGTGTGACTGACGCAACCCTCTCTGCTCTGCCGTCTTCAAACTCATGGGCCGTTCCGGAACCATCTTCACCTGGGACACCAAATATATCAATAATATCACCTGAATCATTTGTTATCGCAATCTGATCGTCGCCGTTACTGTCAGCAGCGCCACCGGTCCCAATGTCTTGATCTGCATCAAAACCATATGTAGATAAAAATAGATCAGCATCATTACAGATGATATAAAAACCTCCTGCGGGGATTGTGCCTGTCAAATTTTTGACAGTGGAGGCAGTATGTTCAGCATTACCATTTGTCCATCTTTGTATCTTGACTCCTTCGGCGCTCAAGTCTATGTCAGTTGAGCCGCTATTGTGAATCTCTACAAATCTTCCTGTGGTAGAAGAATTATCCGGATCAGCAATTTCCGTTATAAAAACATTAGCGCTTAATGCAGAGACGCCAAAAACAACGACAGCAGCAAAAGATCTTGCTGCCCCCCAAAATTTATTTTCTAATATATATTTCATCTTCATCTCCTCCTAATTCGTCTGTGTGTTTGTGGGAAACTTAATCGCACGCTTACCATCGGTAGAGCGCAGCCTCTTTGTTGGAAATGTTTTGCGGAGGCTCTCGGTAAAGGTCTTAATAAAACTGTTTCGTTTGTTTTTCTTGATCCTCTCCTCGGCCCGCTTGCGGTCGCCGTAGGCCTCCATATTGGCATCTGACTCCGCGACCGGGTTCTTGTGCAGATAAAGAAGACGCATGGCGTCCATCTTTTGTTTTTCAGCCTTGGCCTTTCGTGCTCTCATCATTTTGTCAATATCGACTGGCGGTGTTTCCTGATCGGTGGACACATTATCTGAGTGGCTTTCCTCAACCACAGCTGTTTTTTCAACAATCGTTTCTTCGGTATTTTCTGTTGCCAGCCCATAGGAAAATAGGACAGCTAAAGATAGAAGTTTGCTTATACGGTTCATTTCTACTCCTTCACTATGTTTTTTTACAAAATTATATTAAATCTAGGTATGTGCCTATAAAGGGACTATGAATATAGAATATTCGAGATTCTTTGTCAATTATTTGCTCTATTCTAACATAGAAAATTTTTCATAGAAACCGCAAAAAAAACTATGTGAAAAATATGTAGATGACATTAATTTCGACCCACCAGTCGAAATTTAAACCAACAATTTAATTATGAACAGAGATAGAATATGACCCCATCAAAAAGGCAGCTAGAGGAAAGAGAAATGCGCAAAGAGAGAATCCTGACCGGTGCGCTCGAGGTGTTTAAGTCAAAAGGATTAGAGGGCGCGACCATGGACGAGATCGCACACCAGTCTGGTTTTGGAAAGGCAACACTATACTATTATTTTAAGTCAAAGGAGGACGTATTCTCTGCTATCCTGGAGGGCGGCTGGATAAACATATGGGAGTCCCTAGAGCCCATCATCGCAAACCAGAAAAGCCCTCGACAGGCCTTTATCAGTCTGTTGATCAAGATCGCGGAGATCGCCCAGGACCGGCCCGGACTGTTTGAGTTTTTGTTTAACGCTCCGAAAGCGATCAAGCTAAAGAACCAGCCCTGGAAAGAATATCAGCACCGGCTCTACGGCGTGATCCAGGGCCTTTTAGAAGACGGGGTCAAAGCCGGAGAGTTTCCAAAAATAAATCCTGAGCTTATGTTTAAGGCTCTAGGGGGCCTGTTTATGGGCCTGGTTTTTATGGGAGACAAGAAAGAGCCTGTGTCCGAAAAAGATGTTGAAAAGCTACTAAACCAGCTGATCACTGATCCCAACTATACGAACTAGATAGCGCAACCTCTTTCCTAATTGACTATTATATGCTGAACAAGACTACGATTGTTTTCTTCTTTTTTGCGGCTCTTGCTCACGCAAACATTACCGTTAGCGGAACTATTCAGGACTCAAAAAGCGGGAAGCCAATACCCCTGGTTAATATTTTAGATGAGTTATCAGGAGCCGGAACAGTTTCTGATGAAAGCGGAAAGTTTAGCCTATCTGTTCCTAAGCAGACCCAAATGGAGATCACGTTTAAACACATAGCCTATGATCACCACTATCAAGTATTCAGCTCGAGCGAGACAGCCGTTGTAGTCCCGATGACAGAGACCCTGCTGCAGATGAACGATGTGGTCGTGACCAGCACGCGGAGCGGGTACCTGCTACGCGACGTCCCGATCGCTACAGAGATTATCGGGAAAAAAGAGATCAACGAGTCTGGGGCGACTACCGTCAGCGAACTGCTTGCCCAAAGGGCCGGCGTGTCAACATCGGTCAATGTTGATGGCGGCGCCATCTTCAACATGCTCGGGCTTGACTCTAGATATATTCTGATCCTGAAAAATAATCAGCCGGTTACCGGAAGGTTCAACAACCGCGTGGACCTAGACCAGGTGTCCACAAACCGTATCAAAAAAATAGAGATCACAAAAGGCCCCGGGTCTGCGGTCTATGGCACCGATGCTATGGGCGGGGTGATCAATATTATTACAGAAGATCCGGGCGAGCTTCCAAGCCTGGGACTAAGCTACAGGGCCAGCAGTTTTGGCGGAACGCCCAGAGAAATCTATAGCGAACCGGTCAACTCTATTGTCAGGGGAAGCATTGCTTTGCCCATAAAAACCGTCACCATTTCTAATGACATTACCTACCAGCAGTTTACGAAAGGCCAACAGTTTGAGTATATCAGCGCAGACCAGATTGACAAGCTCAATCTTAACACAGACCTGAACTGGAGGCGTTCGAATCATGAGGCTCGCATCTCCCACCAATATTTTGGCCAGAAAGATCAGGGCGCGACCAGACTATCAAACGGAACAGTGCTCTACAATAATGCCACGGCCATTGACCGGAGCCAGCTAACACTAACGCACTCATGGAAAATAAAGAAAACCAGCACCGTCCATCAAACAATAAGAAAAGCAAACTACATCAGAGAATACGAAGTAAAAAATAATGATGGACAGACAGAGAAAAATGATATCACCAAAGAGGACAACACTGAGTATGAACTTTTATTCAATCATCGGCTAAATAGTATAACACTAAATGGCGGCCTGGAGTTTTCAAAACCTAAATACAAGAGCGATAGAATTACTGGGGGCGAACAAGAAAAAAATGTCGCAGGCGTTTTTAATCAGGTGGCCTGGATTCTGCTGCCAAACCTGGAGATAGTCTCAGGCCTAAGGCTTGATAAATACGGAGACACCACCGTGGTCAGTCCACGCCTTGCCCTGGCATACAAGCCTAGTGATCAGTGGACATACAGGACTGCCTATGGGCACGGGTTTAGGGCCCCATCTTTTATGGAGTCGTTAATCGACTGGGAGCACATTCAGTTTGGCTACACGGTGAAAGGAAACCCTGACCTGAGGCCAGAGGTCTCTAGGGGTCTTACACTAGGGGCTGAATACCGAAATAAAAATAATTTTCAGGCTAGTGCCCTGGTCTATCACAATAGTTTTTCAAACCTGATAAAGGACTATGCTTTAGAGTCAGGCATACTCAGCTACCGCAATATTGAAAAGGCATATTTTACAGGGCTAGAGCTTATCACAAAGTGGACAATCACGGGCTCACTGTCAGCCAGCTTCACAACGAACTATGTGAAAAATGAGGATGCAGACGGCAACCAGATCCCAAATACAATGCCTTTTTCTATTGGAGGAAGGATCTCCTTCTCTCCTGGCAGTCAAAAAATTCTGCTTGCGCTAAACCTAAAAGGTATCGGAGAGTATTTCCCCCAAGAGTTTGACCCTATATCTGGGGACTACCTGTCCTCGTCTGATCCCGTAAAATCCTATCTAATCGGGGACGCTCAGATTATATATAATTTAGCTCCCGAGTATCAAATTATTTTAGGATCAAAAAATATTGGTAATCATATCAATAGGTCTTACGGGCCATACATTGGCAGGACCGCTTACATGGAAATAAAAACACAAATCGAAAGGTAATAACATGAAACAACTAACACTCTTTATCACAATTTTTGGTCTAATCCTGACTGGATGTGAAGATAAAAAAGCTGATGATAATGATCACGACCATGATCATTCTGCAACACAAGTCACCACCCATGACATTGACGCGGATGGGGCAACCGGGTTCTACTATGACCTGGTAGCAGGAGCAGAGACTGACTCCTCTGGCTCTTGGCACATTTCTTTTCAGATGCTCCCGATCACTGCTGGACCATCGACCTATATGATGCCCAGCCTGGTGCTTGGGATCGTCTACGCTGCTGAATATTCAGACACCGCGTTTGAGGATATGGATTCTAGTCCTGGTACATTTATGCAAGACTATTTTCAGGACCCAACCGTTGTTCAATACGGAGGAGCGAGTGAGGTCTTACACTATGACCCCCAGAGTCATGTTGTCTCTGTGAGCGGTCCAGACAGAGTCTTTGTCGTCTATGAGCCATCGGGTCATACAACCTATAAGGTCCAGTTTGTTGAATATGTTGGCGGGGTGATTTCTTTTAAATTTGGCAATTTGTAGGTCTCTCATTGATAAAAAATAAAAATATTCTAAGTGCCGGAACATTTCCGGCACTTCGAGTCGTTTGGCTGTCCATAGGGATGATTTTCACCGCAGTAGGAATGGTCGGCATTATTGTTCCAGGGCTTCCTACAACAATATTTATGATCCTAGCGGCCGGATGTTTTTTTCGTAGCTCTACAAAAATGTACCACTGGGTAGTTAGCCACCCTCTTTTTGGCGACCAGGTACTTCGCTTCCGTAAAGGCGAGGGAATGCCAAAAAAAGCAAAATATTTATCGATCCTGACGATGTGGACATTTATTATGTTTGCGGTTTTCATCGGCCTGCCTGATTCGGCAGCATGGATTAAGTATTTTATTGCGCTTTCTGGTGCCACAGGAACGCTCTACATTATCAGTCAGCCTAACCTGAAAAAATGAAAAACGCAGCAGCACTATTCGTATTTATGTTGGCGATTTCAGGGTGTCAAAAAACCTCAGAATATTCAAATGAATTAATCCAAGATGGTGAAACTCACTTTAAAAACATTAGACAGCTGACCTTCTCCGGAGAAAATGCGGAAGCATACTTCAGTTTTGACGGAGCCAAATTAATTTATCAGGCGCACGATGGAGACAGCCTCTGTGACCAGATATATGTTATGGATATTAAAACAGGTGAATCTGAGATGGTGTCGACAGGATATGGCGCAACCACCTGTAGTTATTTTGAATATCCAGAAACAAAAAATTTCGTCTATGCCTCCACCCACCTCGGTTCAAAGTCCTGCCCAGAAAAGCCTGACCTTAGTAGGGGCTATGTGTGGAAACTGTATCCAGACTTTGATATTTTCAAAGCAGACCTAGACGGAACAAGTCTAAAGAGGCTTACGGAAAGTCCAGACTATGACGCAGAGGCAACCTACGCGTTTGACGGGAGTAAAATAATATACACGTCGATGGTAACAGGAGACCTTGAACTGTGGACCATGCTCCCCAACGGTTCTCGAAAGACGCAGCTCACCTCAAGGCTGGGCTATGATGGTGGTGCATTTTACAGCCAGGATAATAAAAAAATTGTCTGGCGCAGTTACTATCCTGAGACAGAGAAAGAGAAAGCGGATTATAGGTCTCTATTAGCAGAAAACTCGATACGCCCAATGGCCCTTCAGATTTGGACAATGAACACAGACGGTTCAAACAAAAAGCAGATAACAGACAATAATGCTGCAAACTTTGGCCCCTTCTTTTTCCCCGATGCCAAGCGAATTATTTTTTCTTCAAACATGCACGATGAACGAGGCAGAGACTTTGACCTCTATGCGATAAACACAGACGGCACTAGCCTAGAGCGGATAACCTATTTTAATGGCTTTGACGGCTTCCCAATGTTCAGCAGAGATGGTAAATATCTTGTGTTTGCCTCTAACCGCAATCAGAAAAAACGTGGGGAGACTAATATATTTCTAGCCGAGTGGCGCTAGATTTCCGATTCTTTATTTAATAATTATTCCCCCCAGAAAATATTTCCATATAAATCCTCATAAAAAGTAAGGCAAGCAGTTACGTTCGCATGCAGAAATACTCTTGATTTAGATTTCTGAGCTTTGTAAGCCCAAATTTTTAATATATTTTTGGGATGAATTCTGGAGCCATCAATTTCAAATAAAAAATATACCCTTATTACTGATAACGTTGTTAATGAGCTCCAATTATACGGGCTCATAGGTTTACGTATTTTTATTGGCTGGCACTTTCTCTATGAGGGAATTGCGAAGCTAATGAATCCGTTTTGGTCATCAGCCGCATTCTTACTTGATGCCAAGTGGATCTTCTCTGGCATCGCGAAGTGGATGGTCGCAAGCCCGTCAATACTCGGTCTCGTTGATAATTTAAACATGTGGGGGCTCACAATTATTGGAACATGTTTAATCTTAGGATTATTCTCCAGATACGCGAGCTGCGCAGGAATGATCCTTATTTTAGTCTATTACTTATTCACTCCTTCATTCTGGTGGCTGGATTATGCTCGTCCAGGAGAAGGCAGCTATCTTGTTGTAAATAAAAATCTGATAGAGGCCTGTGCTCTGTTTGTGCTTTACCAGTTTCCCACAAGTGAAATTATTGGGTTAGACCGTCTTTTAATTAAATACAAACCTTTTAAATAAGAGTTATTTACCATGGACAATGAAACAAAAAAAGGGAACAATAAATCAGATAATAATACAAACCTAGATCGAAGAGAATTATTAAAGGGCCTCGCCACGCTCCCGGTTCTTGGTGCATTTTTTGCTAGTCTCTGGGCTAAATATCGTCGTGATGCTATGAAAAAGTCGGCACTGCTTCAGGATCTAATTAAAGAAAAAAAAGCACCCTCAGTTGTGTCTTCTATTGGAAATCATGAGCGACTGCGTATAGGTGTCATCGGCTATGGCGGCCGTGGAAGTCATCTAGTAAGAGGGGCCGGGTTTGCAACTCCCGGCTGGACCAAGAGAGCATCAGAAAATGCAAAAAATAATAAACTGGATAAGGGATTTGCCACCTTTATGCAGCAAGAAGATCTCAACACCTCTCTTAACGGCGTCTGCGACCTATTTGAAGTCCGAACTAATCAAGGGATCGAGGCATCAAAAAATGAAACCAGACCAGGTGGTAAGCCTCAGGAAACAGCAAAAAAATATCGTCACTATAAAGAGATGTTAGCAGATGACAATATTGACGCGGTGATTATTGCTACCCCGGACCATTGGCACGCTCAAATTGTAATTGATGCAGCCCGAGCGGGGAAACATGTATACTGCGAAAAAGGGCTCACTCGTACGTTTAATGAGGCAATAAAAGTATATGACACAGTAAAAGAAACCGGCATAACCTTCCAGCTCGGTCACCAAAACAGACAGGTAGAGGCCAATGAGAAGGCAAAACAAATTATTGACCAGGGTTTGCTCGGACCGATCAACATGGTAGAGCTAACAACCAACCGGAATTCACCCTGGGGCGCTTGGGTCTGGGACATACACCCAGAGGGTAATGCAAAAACAATTGACTGGAAAACATTTCAGGAGCCTGTTGCACTGAGAAATAGAATTCCATTTGGAGATGAAGCCCTAAAACGATTTTTCAGGTGGCGCTGCTGGTATGACTATGGCACAGGCTTGTCTGGAGACTTACTGTCCCATGATTATGACACCATTAACCAGATAATGAATATAGGTATCCCGAAATATGCATCATCCACCGGGGGAATCTATTTTTATAAAGATGGCAGGGATGTGCCCGATGTATGGAACGCTACTTTCGAGTTCCCGGATAAAGATCTTACTGTTTTGTATAGCGCAACCTTATCCAGTAATAATCCTCGCGGAAATAGAATAATGGGGCACGATGCTACGATGATGATGGGCGGCCAAAGTGGCGGCGGAAATATCCATGGGTTTATTGTTACACCCGATGATGCTTCTACGCAATACAGAGATCGCATCCAAAATGGTATAATAAACACACGCTATCCAATGTACAGCTATGCGCCTGGTTCAAAACAAATTGATGGCGTGACCGGCGCCACGTCCAAGTATTTTGCCAGTAAGGGCTTGCTATACACATATCGAGATGGGAAAAGAGTTGACCCGACTCACCTGCATATCAAGGACTGGCTTGAGGCCATTCGAAACAATGGTCAGCCAAAGTGTAATATTGAGATGGCCCTTCATGAGGGTGTAGCCTGTGCGATGGCTACAGAATCTTATTTGCAGGGTCGACGGATTGAGTGGGACCCTGTAAACCGTAAACTAATCTAGATCTATAGAACAATGATAAACAGATTATCCAATAATTCCCGCCTGGGGGGAATGATGTTTCTTCAGTATGCTCTGTGGGGTGCCTGGCTCCCGGTTACTGCTAGATATCTATCTGCAACAACATCCGAAGGAGGCTTAGGATTCAGTGGATCTGAGATTGGAATGATCTTGGGACTAGCAGGATCTATAGGAGCCATAGCGGCACCATTTATTGCTGGTCAAATAGCTGACAGATACTTTAGTACAGAGCGCGTACTGGGATTACTGGTTACAGCTGGAGGGGCTGTTAAGTGGATAACCGCACACCAGACCGAATACAGTGCGTGGCTCGTTTTATCAATAATTTATAGTGTGCTTTATATGCCCACGCTTGCTCTTTCAAACTCTATTACATTTTCCCATATTGATGACCAGGAAAATGATTTCCCGAAGATAAGGGTTTGGGGAACAATAGGCTGGATTGTTGCCAGCTGGGTTTTTCCAATGGTTTGGCTGCAACAAGGTCTCCATTTTCAGTGGATGCCACCGTTTATCGTTGGGACAGAAGTTCCTGACGTAACAAGTC
>Ga0209034_10001565_pt1 | contig 10990 bp, 10 predicted proteins | sample MarorgKNORR_S2LV_2_FD_188219 | JGI IMG/M metagenome (GOLD analysis project Ga0209034, IMG submission 188219) | Marine microbial communities from the Southern Atlantic Ocean, analyzing organic carbon cycling - 250m_A/KNORR_S2/LV (SPAdes) (version 2) | ecosystem: Environmental > Aquatic > Marine...
CAGCGCCGGCGTTGTCGAAACGGTGAACGACCAGGTTGTCCAGTGAAGCGGCCAGCAGGATGTCGCGGTTTGGTCCGGCAAAAGCGACGTCGGTCGGACCTCGCAGCGCCTCGCCCATCCAGTCCTCGGCAAACAACGTCAGCCGGTTCGAGTCGAGATCGAAGATGTAAATGACATCGGGTCGATGGCAGGCAATCCACAGTCGGCCCTCGGTGTCGAAGGCGATGCCGTCGGGGACGTGCCGCGGCATGTGCAGAACCCGTTCGAGTTTTCCCGCCGACCCGTCGGCCTCGATCGCAACCCGTGCGATCCCCGCTCCGAACGTCTCGACGAAATACAGGTTCCGTTCCTCGGCATCCAGTGCGATCGCATTGGGGGTGTCGACCGCCTCGGGGAACCACCGCTCCGCCACCCCGCCACCGGGTTCGATCCGGAACAATCCCCCGTTGAGTTCACCCGACCAGTCACCGCTCTCGGAGACATACATCCGCCCCTGTCGATCGAAGGCCGGGTAGTTGGTGCAGTGAAACACCTCGCCCTCCTCGGGCGTGCCATAAACACTGACCTCGCCGGCCGGCGTGATCTTCAGTACGTCGCCGGCGGTGTGGGCGGCGTAAAGGTTGCCGTCGGCATCGACCGCGGTGCCCAGGCACCGGGCCTCGGTCGAGGCGAATTGTTCGCCAACATTGTCTTCGAGGTTCAGCCGGTAGACCTGGCAGCCAGTGCCGGTTGTGTACGCTTCGCCCCCGGGGCCGATCCCGATCGATTCGGGGTGATCGACTCCGCGGATGTGAGTGATGTCGTGCTTGTCGAACAGTGGTGCGTCGGACATGGGGGATTCGGTGTGTTGAGGTTCGGAAAGGAGAGAAGTCGGCTTCAGATCAGTGGCAGCGCGTTGTCGCGATCGTGGAATGTCCGCAGATTGAGGGCCTTGTAGGGATGGGCGTTGACATAGTCCCAGTCCAGTTCGACACCCAGTCCGGGTGTGTCCTCGAGAGTGATTCCGCCGTTGACGACCCGGGGCCCTTGCACCTGCACCTCGTCGAGCCAGGGCCGGTGGCGGCAATGTTCGAGGATCAGGAAGTTGGGCATCGCCGCAGCGGCGTGGGCGGCGGCGGCGAGCGCGACCGGACCGTAGGGGTTGTGGGGCGCGACGGTCACGTTGTGGATCTCGGCATAGGACGCGATTCGCATCAGTTCGCTGATGCCACCGGCGTGTGCTATGTCCGGTTGCACCACGTCGACCGCACCGCCTTCGAGCCACTCGCGGAAGCCCCAGCGGGTCATGTTGCGTTCACCGGCGGCGATCCGGACGTCGGGGAACGACTGGCGGAGCGAGATCAGGCCGTCGGGGGTGTCCATGTTGACTGGCTCTTCGACGAACAGCATCCCGACCTCGTCGCGGAGACCCTCGGTCAGTCGATGCGCGGCCTGGAGGCTGAAGATGCCACCGCAGTCGATCATCAGTTCGACATCCGGCCCACCCACCTCGCGGATTTCGTTGGCCACGGCCAGGGCCACGTCGACCTGTTTTTCGTCGTCGTAGGGTTTGACGTACTGTCCGGGTCCAAACTTGAACGCATCGAATCCCTCGGCAGCGGCCGTTCGCATCTCCTCGCCCTGGGTCGGCAGGCCCAGGTCGCCTCGGGCGTACAGACGGATTCGATCGCGGACCGCCCCGCCGAGCAGCTTGTAGACCGGCTGGCCGGTGACTTTGCCCAGGATGTCCCACAGGGCCTGGTCGATGCCGCTGGCGGCGCTGGTGGCCACCACGCCATCCCGCCACCAGTAAAACCGTCTCATCTGTTGCCAGATGTAGTTGATCCGTGTTGGGTCCTGCCCGATCAGCAGGTCGGCCAGGTGGCCCTCGATCATCGCCATCACCGCCAGCTCGTGGTACTCGGTCGTTGCCTCTCCGATGCCCACCACTCCCTCGTCGGTCTCGACCTTGACGAAGATCCAGTTGCGGGCCGGGGAATGGCCTCCGGGTCCGGGGATGCCCATCAGATGTGCGGTCAGGCCGGTGATTTTCATGAGGTCGTCTCGTCGGGTAACTCGGGTGTCGTGGGATCTGTGGTGGGAGGAATTTCGGACCGGATCGGTTTCAGACGATCGTAGAGAAACAGTCCGGCGGTCGCGAACAGTCCGGCAACCGAGGCCAGCAGCACGGGTTTCCACGCTTCGAAGCCCGGCTGGTCCGGGCTCCAGATGCCCTTGGAGGCCCAGCCGTAGACGGTTTCACCCAGTCCCGAGAACGTGATTGCAAAACCGATGGCGGTGGGGCGAAGCCGGTCGCCGATGTGTTCGGTGAGGTACCCTCCGTGAGACCATCTCATGAACTGTCGGGCGAATTCGAAAACGGCGACCGAGGCGAACAGTTGCCAGGCGACCTGGCTGACACCGATGCAGGTGGCAGCGGCCGAGAAACCGCCGATCATCAACACGGCGGCGATGCCCGGTGCACGTCGACCGGCCAGCACGCCCACGGCGATTCCGCCGGGAATCCACATCAGCGTCTTGAGCAGTGTCAGCCAGATCCAGCCATTGTCCGACGACCCGTCTTTCAGTCCCAGTTCCTCGGCCCGGTAGGGCAGGTAGTAGTTTGAGGTGCCGAAGACGGCTCCGCCGAACAGGCACAGCGGGATCACCAACGCCCAGAAGGTGGGCATCGTCGCCAGGGTCTTGAGGTCCGCCACGGTCTGGGAGAGTGTCGGGGCCGTGTCCCGGGCGAACCGGCCAGGTCGCTGGCCCCACAATCCGATCAACAGCGCACAAGTGGCGGTGGTGCCGGCCAGAATCCAGAACAGCAGTTCGAAGTCGGGCAATGCCGGTGCGGCTTCCAGTTTCGAGAGATTGACCAGTCGTCGCAGGGCCTCGCCGGTCTGGCCCTCGGAGATCAGCTCACCGACCTCACCGCGGTACAGCAGCACACGCCCACAGATCGGTCCCATCAGGCTGCCGATGCCCATCGACGTCATCAGCATCCCGTTGGCGAATCCCTTGCGATCAGTTGGGACCATTTGCACCAGCGACAATCCCGCGATCCACATCAGTGCCCCGGTGAAGCCCTGCCAGATTGCCATCAGCGATATGACGTCGGGGTGCGGGTGCGTGGCGAGCGTGAGTGGGACGGCCAGCTTGCCGAACAGCGCCAGTGACCAGACGATGCGTTCGCCGAAGAGCCGGGAAAACAGTCCGGCCATGATCGGGCCGATGATCCACGGGGTGACCCGCCAGATCGCCGCGGTCGCATACATTCCCTTGGGAAACGTACTGCCGGCCGACTCGGCCGCCGCTTCGCGAGCACCGAGGTAAAGCGGCAGGGCATAGTCGAGCAGGTTGGCGTAGAAGAAGCTGACCAGTGCCACCGGGATCACCACCTGCAACCGCGCCGTGCCTGACAGGCGGTCGGGTTCAAGCGTCGGATTGGGCGTGATGTCGGTGCTGGACATGCCGTGCATTCTACGGCGGTCGGATTCTTGTGTGCCACGCAACCCGTCACCGCTTGCCTCGCTGCTCGAGATCCGCTGCAATGAAACCCACAACAGCTCGATGGCTCATCCGAGGAGAAACCCCATGGCCCGCTTTCTGCCGTACACGTCTCCCGTTGCTCTTACGCTCCTGTTGGTGGCCCTGTTCGCCATTCCGGTGACCGCCGCGGAGTTGCCGTCGACGGTGTCCAAGGGGGCGACGCTGGTCGAGGTGTTTTCCAGCGCGGCGTTTCACGAGGGCCCGACCTGGGATCCGGCCACCGGCAAGCTGTACTTCACCGCTTTCTTCGGCGGCGAGAAGCCGAACCAGCAGATCATCCGGCTTGATGCTCCCGGCAAGGGCACCGTCTGGTTGGACAAGAGCGAGGGCGTCAACGGCACGTGGCTGTCGCTGGACGGTCGGCTGTTGGGGGCCCAGGCGTATGGACACCGGCTGATAAGTTACTCGTTCGGTCCCAAGGGACCCGGCGATGCGAAGACCCTGGCGATCAACACGAAATGGCACCAGCCCAACGACGTCTGCCAGGCGCCCAACGGCAACATTTACTTCACCGATCCCGACTTTGCCAACCAGAAGACCAGCAAGGTGTACCTGCTGAAGTCCGACGGCAAGGCCACCGTGATCATCGATGACACACCGGTTCCCAATGGGCTGATCACCTCCAACGACGGCAAGGTCCTTTACGTGGGCGACAGCCACCGCAAGATGTGGCGGTCGTATCCGATCCTGGCCAATGGCACCACCGGGCCCGGCAAGGACTTCTTTGATCCCGGCACCAAGAACATGTCCGCGCCGGACGGCATGACGATCGACGCCAAGGGCAACCTCTACTTCACCGGGCGAGGTGGGGTCTGGGTGGCCTCGCCGGCCGGAAAGCCCGTGGGGTTCATTCCCACCAAGGAATTCTGTGCCAACGTCACCTTCGGCGGTGCCGACGGCAAGACGCTGTACCTGACGTGCAACACGAAGGTCTACTCGCTGGCGATGAACGTCAGCGGTGGCGAGCATGCGGCCAGGGCCGGGCGGAAGGGCAAGAAGAAAGGCCTGACTGGCCTGTTGCGACGGACGCTGAAACCGGCCGGCCGCGTTCTGAAAGGTGTCGGCAAGGCGATCGACAAGATCGGTGACGACGACGATTGAGCTCGAAACAACATCACGATTCTCCCGGGATCAACCAAAGATGACACAGATGAAGCTGACAGGCCGTTTTGCGCTGCTGGGGTTGCTGGCCGTCGTTGCCGCAACATCGATCGCGGCCGAGAAAAAAGGCGAGAAGAAGAAGGCGAAGAAGCCGGCAGAATTCAAGGCCACCTGCCCGGTGCTGGGTGAACTGGCCGAGAAGGACGCCCTGATGATGTACCGGGGCAAGAAGCTCTACTTCTGCTGCCAGAGTTGCCCCGACATCTTCAATGCCACCCCCAAGGTCTACACCACCGCGGTGCATCTCCAGTGGTTCCAGACCGGGGAAATCGCCCAGGTGGCCTGCCCGCTCAAGGGGCACGACCTGGATGACGTGTTGTCGGTCGCCGTTGCCGTCGGTGGAGTGAAGGTGAAGGTCTGTTGTCCGGGCTGTGCCAAGAAGCTGGCGGCGCTCAAGGGCGACAAGAAAGTGGCCGCTGTCTTTGCGTCACTCGGCAAGGGCTTCACGTTGCAGGCAAAGTGTGCGGTCAGCGGAAAGCCGATCGATGCGGCTCACGTGATCACGTTTCAGAAGCAGAAGGTCTGGTTCTGTTGCCCGAAGTGCAAGAAGGCGTTCCTGGCCAATCCGAAGAAATTCCTCGCCAAGCTGCCACAGCTGAAGACGAAGAAAAAGGCCAAGAAGAAGTAGCCGTTTTTTCCGCCTGGTCACAGCAGCCCGTAGATCACGATCTGCAACACCAGTGCCAGTGCCGCGCCGATTCGGAGCAGCCGGACCTGTTTCGGGTCCCGGTTCTCGTCGTCTCCGATCGGGCATTTCAGCACCCACACCAGCAGCACCAGCGGGATGGCCACGAAGGCCCACCCGACCAGCGACAGCGGCACGGTCGCCATGGCGTTCCGGATCGTATCACCGATGTCGTGGAGGAAAGTGGATGTCATCGCAGCACCGTCAGTGAGGTCTTTTCGTCGGGTTCTCGACGGGTCAGCAGGCTGACGGTCACCAGCAGGCCGCCGGCGACCAGGAAGCCCCAGATCGAGTAATAGAGGAAGGGCTCGTCGATCTGGAACAGCGGCCGTAGGCCCAGCCAACTGCAGACGGCGTCGTTGTTGAGCAGGAACTGGCCGACAGTGGTCACCAGTCCGCCCAGGAACCCGACCAGGGCCCCGGTTCCGGTGGCCCGTTTCCAGAGTGTCCCGGCCAGCAACACCGCCAGCGCGGGACCCTGAAAGAACGACATCAGTGTCTGGAAGATCGTGTAGATGCCCTCGTCGAGCCGAGCCATCACCATCGCACAGGCGATGGACCAGATGACCAGGATGGCGGTCACGCTGCGGCCGACGCGCAGCATCGCGACCGCGTCGGCCTCGGGAGCCACGAATCGCCTGTAGATGTCGTGGGCGACAAGGGTCGAGGCCGAGTTCAGGTAACTGTCGACGCTCGACATCAACGCGGCCAGGAACGCGGCCAGGAAGATGCCTCTCAGCCCGGCCGGCAGCAGCCCGGCCACCAGCTGCGGGAAGGCGTGATCGGCCTGGTCCAGCTCGGGGTACAACAGCACCGCCACCAGCCCGGGACCGACAATGATCACCGGGATCAGGCTCTTCAATACAGCCCCCCAGACGTAGGCCGCCTGGGCCTGGAAGGCGCTTTTGGCCCCCAGTGACCTTTGCACGATCGCCTGGTTGCCGATCCAGTAGGCCGGACTGAGGATCATGGCCAGTCCGAACAGAATCCCGGTCCACGGAAACGGCGTGTCGGTGTCGACGGGAAGCACCAGGGCTTTCTGGGACGGTTCCAACTGTTCCCAGAATGCGGTCGGCCCGCCCAGTTCGACCAGTCCCAGGACGAGAACGCCCAGGCAGCCGGCGATCATCACCGTGCACTGGATCATGTCGGTGTAGACCACCGCGGCCAGCCCGCCGACGATCGTGTAGGCCCCCACCAGCACGGCAGTGGTCAGGATGCAGGTCGTCTCTCCCCATCCGAACAACTCGGACATCATCCGGGCACTGGCCAGCAACATCACGCCCAGGTTGCAGGCCATGAAGATCTGCCAGCAGATCGACAGGGCGGTGCGGACCCGCACGTCGAAACGTTTTTCGAGATACTCGGGGATCGTCGCCACGCCCATACGCCAGAAGAAGGGGATGAAGACCAGGGCCCCGACGATCATTGCCGGCACGCAGCCGATCCACTCGAAGTTGGCCACCGCCATCCCGTGGTCGTAGGCGGCCCCTCCCACGCCGATGATGTCGGGACCGCCGATATCGGTGGCGACCAGTGACATGCCGATAGCCCACCACGGGAGCTTGCGTCCGCCCAGGAAGAAGTCCTCACCGGTACGGATTGACCGGCCGATCCAGAGTCCGACTCCCAGCGTGCCGGCCAGGTAAAGGCCCAGCAGCACAAAATCCAGTGGTGTGAGCGTGGTGGACATCGACCGAGTCCGGCTGTCATAGTCGGGGCCGCAGGGAATGCCCCGAGTGGCCTGTGGTGGGGTGTTGGAGAGATCATCGATCGGGCTTCCGCGCGATTCAACCCCGGGTCCCTGACTGTTTCCGCTTCCTTCCTCCACATTCGAGTTTCCGATGTCGCACCTCCGCTTCCCCCGCCTGGCGATCTTCTGCCTGTTGTCTTGCTGTTTGGGCGAGTCCGCGCCGGCGGCCAACTGGCCGGATTTTCGGGGTCCCGACGGAGATGGACGAGCCACGGCGGCTCAGTTGCCGCTGAGTTGGAGCGAAACCGAGAACGTGAAATGGAAGTCCACGCTTCCGGGCCAGGGCTGGTCGACGCCGGTTGCCTGGGACGATCAGCTGTGGATGACCTCGGCCGAGGACGACGGGAAATCCCTGCTGGTGCTGTGTGTCGGGAGCGATGGCAAGGTGCGGCACCGGGTGAAGGTGTTCACCGTCAAGAAGCCCGCTCCGATCAACGGGCTCAACAGCCACGCCAGTCCGTCGCCGGTGATCGAGGCCGGGCGGGTCTACGTTCATTTTGGGACCAACGGCACCGCCTGCCTGGACACCGCCACCGGCAGGATTCTCTGGACCCGCCGCGACGTGAACCTCGACCACCAGGAGGGCGCCGGTTCGTCTCCGATCCTCTTCGGCCGATTGCTGATTTTCCATTGCGACGGACGTGACCGGCAGTACATCGCGGCGCTGGAGAAGACGACGGGCAAAACCGCCTGGCAGGTCAAGCGATCGATCGACCTTTCGAAGGTTCCCTCCCACGCCCGCAAGGCGTTTTCAACGCCGCTGCTGGTGGGCAGTAGCAAGTCCCCCGTGCTGGTCAGCCCGGCCGCCCAGGGGTGCTACGCTTACGATCCTCACACGGGCCGCGAATTGTGGCACCTGAAGTACAAGGGGTTTTCGGCAGTGCCCAGGCCGGTGGCCGCCGATGGCCTGGTCTACGTGATCACCGACTTCGCCCGGCCGCACCTGCTGGCCATTCGTCCTGGCGGTCGGGGGGACATCACCGGTTCACACGTCAACTGGTCGGCCACGACCCAGATGCCCTCGACACCGTCGCCGGTCATTGCCGACGGGTTGATCTACACCGTCACCGACAAGGGAGGCGTCGTCTGCTGCCTGGATGCGGCCAACGGGAAGCAGCTGTGGCGACACCGTCTGGGCGGCAATTTCAGCGCCTCGCCGATCGTCGCCGGCGACCGGGTCTATTTCTTTGACCGCAAGGGGACCACGACGGTGATGCAGCGTGGACGCCAGGCCAAGGTGCTTGGCGTGAATCGCCTCGCCGACGGATTGATGGCTTCGCCGACGGTCGTTGGCGACAGCCTGTATCTCAGGACCCGTAGCGGCCTGTACCGGGTCGAAGCCACCGGCCGCTAACTGGCGGCGGTTGCCTCGATCCCGGTTCCCCGTGGAATCGTCGCCTGGCGAATCAGGCGTCGACCTTTTTCTTGCGGGGCTGCTCTTTCTTTTTGCGTTCCGGGCGCCCGGGACGTTGTGGACGATCTCCACCACCCCGCGGACCTCGACCGGCTCCTTCGGGGCGGCCGCCTTTTTGACCACTTCGATTGCGGAAACGTTCGAAGATCTTCTCGAGTTCGCCGCGGTCAAGCGCCCCGTCCTTGTTGGTGTCACCGCGTTCGAGCAATCCGGCCATGTTGTCGGAGAGTTCGGATTTCTCGAGTTTTCCGTTCTTGTTGCGATCCAGTTTTTCGATCAGGTTCTCGGGATTCCGAGCTTCACGTCGCTGCTGTCCCGCCTGGCCTGGCTGACCAGGTCGTCCGCCGGCACCGCCACGACCACCCTGTCCGGGAGCTCCAGGCCGTCCGCCGGCACCGCCCCGTCCGCCGGATGCGCCACGACCACCAGATCCGCCTCGGCTGCCGGATGCGCCACGACCACCAGATCCGCCTCGTCCGCCGGATGCGCCACGACCACCGGATCCGCCCCGTCCGCCGGATGCGCCACGACCACCGGATCCACCCCGTCTGCCGGATGCGCCACGACCACCGGGTCCACCTCGGCCGCCGGGTCCGCCGTTGCCGAATTGGGGCCTGGGCAGTTCATCGCTGGTGATCCGACCGTCACGGTTTCGGTCCATGCGTTTCAGTGTTTCGGCGACGTTGTTGATTTCCTCAGACGAGAGGCTTCCGTCGCGGTTGCGGTCAAAGATCGAGAGCAGTGGATGGGTGCCCCCTGGTCCCCGTCCTCCTCCTCGTTGTCCTCCGGCACGGGAACCGGCACGACTTCCACCACGTCGAGCATCAGACCGTTCAGGTCGGTTTCCATCCCCACGCGCCTCGGGCCGCCGTCTCTGGTTTCCATCCCCACGCGCCTCGGGCCGTCGTCTCTGGTTGCCGTCCCCACGCGCCTCGGGCCGCCGTTTGCGATCGCCGTCGCGTCGTGCTTTGGGTCGTTTGGGAGGAGTCTCTTTGTTGGCCGCGGTTGGTTTTTTCTTTTTGGCGGGCGCGTCCTTGTCTCCGTCATCGGCCGAGGTCGGCAGGCTGAGCAGAACGCCAAGCCCAAGAACGGCGATGGCCACGATCAGGGTTTTCTTCAGTGAAGTCATAATGGTCTCCGGTTCAGAGTTCCTGGCCCGTCAGGAAGTGAAGTGTTGTCAGGGTGAAAGTTGAGTGAGAGAGTCGGCCCTTCATCGCGACCGACGGATTCATCATAGGTGGTCGAAACGGGGATTGTTCTTCCGAATGCTCTGGACTGCCTACTTGCGGCCAGCTTGTTCGGCCCTGGCCAGAACGATGTCGAATGTGGCCAGCTGATAAGTGCCTTTCGGGACCCTTTTTTCCTGGGGGGCGATCAGCAGGTTGGACTTTCGGGCCCACCGATCACGCGCGAGGTAAGGGTCGCCCTTGAAATAGAGCTGGGTGATCAGCCTGCCGTAGCCGGGGGCCTGGACCATGTAGTGGATGTGGGCAGGCCGGACGCCGCCACCGGCCCGGTACGACGCCGGGCGGATGGTCTCGTACTCGTAGTACCCCGTCTCGTCGGTCACCAGCCGGATCCGGTTCTGGAATTCGTGCCACTTGGGCGGTTGCCTGGGATTGGTCATGTCGTAGCGACCCTTGTGGTCGGCTTGCCAGACGTCGAGCACGGCGTTGCGGACAGGCTTCTTGGTGTCGAAGCCCCAGAGTCGTCCGCGGACGACCAGCGTGGTGCCCTCGGCCAGTGGTGCTGTCACCTTGCCGCGGAAGGGCGATCCGGGGACGTGGAATGGTCCAAGGATGTCCGGATGAGTTGGCTTCCAGACGGCAGCAGGAGCGATCTGGGGGATGCCCTTCTTGTCGAGGAAATCCTGATAATTGTGAAGGTCGGGTGTGGCGTTGGTGGGTGCCGCTTCTTCGGCCAGCAGCAGGGATCCGCTGCCGGCGGCAGCCAATCCGGCTAGGCCCTGGCACAGCACGTCTCGTCGGTTCAGGTCCGTCACTCGTCTCTCCGAAAGCAGGGTCTTTTCGTCAGCAGTGGTCAATTTCTCCGGCGTCGTTTTCGCGAACCACCCGGATCGGTGACCGGGATCGCGGTCTTCCAGTTCACACCCAGTTGCTGTCCGCGGACGATGTGCTGCCGCATGGTCTTCTGCTGGAATTCTGCAATCAGCATCGCGAAGTCAACGGCGTCGCCCAGTTCGGCGGGCGTGGTGTCCAGGTCCACCGCCGAGATCAACTGGCCGTTGTTGCCGTAGGTTCCGGGTTGAACGATCAGGATGCCGGGCTTTTCTGTCTTGCCCGTGATGTTTTTGAGTTCTTCGGCCCTGGTCGCCACACAGAACTGGACCTGTCCGATGTGGTTCTTGTCCCAGGCCAGCCGGGCGAGTTGCTGTTCCAGCCTGGTGCGAACCGCCTGGTCGGGCGAGTAGATGATCGCCAACGGC
>Ga0209034_10001566_pt1 | contig 10987 bp, 9 predicted proteins | sample MarorgKNORR_S2LV_2_FD_188219 | JGI IMG/M metagenome (GOLD analysis project Ga0209034, IMG submission 188219) | Marine microbial communities from the Southern Atlantic Ocean, analyzing organic carbon cycling - 250m_A/KNORR_S2/LV (SPAdes) (version 2) | ecosystem: Environmental > Aquatic > Marine >...
GGATTCTAGAGTAGATATAAGTCTTATTCCCATTGGGGATGGGCTAACGCTTGCATTAAAAAAATAATATTTTTTTTATAAAAAAACTTGCCCATGTATCATTACTTAAATACTTTATATACTTAATTAAATGAAAAGTAGACGAAGGTATTTAGGTTATTAGTAATGGCAAAGAAATCACCCTATAAAGGAAATAAAGCCAAAGTAGAAACTTTGGTTAGAAAAATGATAAAAGATAACATGTATGACCCTAATGATGAAGAATTATGGTTAATTAATGAATATGATCGTTTCTCATTTTATTCTAAGCCGTTATTAAAAAGTTTTGAAAAATATTATGATAAAGTTTGGGAAGAATTAAAACAACTTAGACGTATGGATGCAGAAGTTCTTGAGGATCTAGTTGGTAATCCTAATATTTACCTGCTTGATCTTCTTATTGAGCCATTTACAGAATATATTAGAAAAAAGAAAGAATCGAAATCCATGCTAATGCTACAGAAACTTAATATAGTTTTTGTAGATGATCGGTTGATTCTCAATTAATCATAGTAATATGCCAGGTTATAAAAAAACAAACCTGGATCTTGAAAACCCTCCTAATTGGTTAACTTTTTTAAAGGATAAAATTGGGCTTAGTGCTTTGGGCTTAACTGTTACCCGACTTCCAGCTGGTAAAGGATATACCTTCATGCATCAACATAAAGAGCAAGAAGAAGTTTATATGGTAATTAATGGAAATGGCATCATTCATATTGATGGTGAGGATATTCCAATAACAAAAGGAGATTTTATCAACGTATACCCTCAGAGCAAAAGGGCGTTAAAGGCTGATGAAGACTCTGATTTAATATTTATATGCGCTGGAGCAATTAAGAGTAATAAATATTCTAATAAACAAAGCTCAAGAGCATTAATTGATGATGGTATTCCTGATTATGAAAACTTACCTCCATGGTATAGAGGTAGTGAAAAAATAATGGAATTAAATAAACGTTTAAAAAATGAGCGTAAGGAAAAAAAGAAAAAATGAGAAGATTTAGTATATTAATTATTGTTTTGTTTTCAATAATAGTTGCAGATGATATGACACTTGTAGCTCCAGATGGTTCAGTTATTTTTATACATCGTGATGATTTTGGCGTGCCTCATATAGTTGCAGATAATGATTATGCTGTTTCATATGGACAAGGTTTTGCTGAAGCACAAGATCGTCTTTATCAAATGGATTTAAATAGGAGAGGAGCCCTTGGTAGGTTAAGTGAATGGTTTGGCGATCAGATGATGAATTTTGATAAAGATATCCGTCGTTTAGGATATACTAGATTAGAGTATGATGAAATGTTTTCAGAATTAGATATCGAAGTGCAAGAATTAATTATAGCATATGTTGAAGGTATAAATACATATGCTGATTCAATGTCAGTGAATCCCTCTAAATATAAACCTATAGAATATCTTACAACACAATTTGAACCCTGGGAAGTACATCATTCATTAGCCTTTGCAGTATATTTTGTAAGGTTATTTGGCATGTTTGGAGGTGAAGAATTGATACGACTTACAGAATTACAAGATAATGGTTGGAATTGGTTTAATCAGAATAGGCCTGTAAATGATAGCACATGCACTACCACATTAATGGATGATGGAAGGGCGATTAACCGTAATTGGACTTATTCTGGTATGGTTATACCAGATCATATTGCGGAGGAAGTTGAATTACACAGGCAGGAAATAAGGCAAATTGCTGAGGAGAATGGCTTAATATTTAAACTGGGCAGTTTTTCCGCTGCAATAGGCTCATCTAAGTCTTCAACTGGCAATTCTATGATTCTTGGCTGTCCTCAAATGGGAGGTCCGAATTATGATGAGACATCCAGGACAATGGAGGTAGAAATTCAATCTCCAGATTTACATGTTGGAGGATTAAGTATACCAGGTTTCCCAGGGGTTGTGATAGGACATTCAAACTATATGGGATGGACTAATACTAGCGGTGTTAGCGATAATGTGGATGTATATATAGATTCTACTCAAAGCCAAAATTTTGAAGATGGTTATTGGCATAATGGAGAATGGCTAGACTTTGAAGTAATAACAGATACAATATATAGTTTTTTTGGATATGAAATTTTTACACATTATAGAACTATTCACGGCCCAGTTTTCTCTGCTTATTTGCCTTCTAATCAAGTCTATTCTTATAAAATGACATTTTGGAAAAAAGAGATTGAGAGCACGAATTATCTTTACAATGCAATGAAAGCTACTAATATGGAAGAATTCCAAGATGCAATAAAACTTGCACCAATGTCATTTAATTATATTGTAATTGATCGGGATGGGAACATTGGATATTGGCATGGAGGCTTACATCAGGATCGTAGTGATGGAATACATCCATATTTACCCCATAAAGGAGATGGGTCAGAAGAGTGGGGTGGTTTCATAGATTTTGAAGACCTTCCACAAGGTGATAACTCTTCAATAGGATATTTTGCAAATTATAATAATAAGCCAGTTGCCTGGTGGAACAATGGCGATCTAGGTCCTTGGATAAATGGAGTATCTCTGTGCGATCGTAATAATTTAATTACAGATTATATTGCATCTCATAATTTAATGAGTCTTGATGATGTAAAGAATATTCCATATGCTATAAATGATCATGGAACGTATCAATACGCTCTTGAGTTAAGTGAAAGCGAGATTATTGATTACAATATTAATCCACCAGGACAAAGTGGATTTATAAATATGGTTGGAGTATATAGTGATCATACATATGACCAGTGGCCACTACATGAACAATGGGAATATAAAGATCAGCTATATGGTGAAACTATAGTAAGTGTTGATAAGGAAACACTTCCGGAATTCTTTTCGATAAGTGATGCTTATCCAAATCCTTTTAATCCAATAACAAATATTATTTTAACATTAAATCATAGTACAAAAGTCAAAGTAGAAATAATTGATATGAATGGCAAGACTGTCGATACATTAATTGATAGTAAACTTATACAAGGGAAGCATAAAATTACTTGGTTGTCAGACTCTCATTCTAGTGGAATATATTTTATTAGAATTAATACCTCAAATCTGATTGAGACAAAGAAACTTTTGTTACTTAAATAAAAGAGTTTTTAATAATTATATCAGGGATTATTAGAATCATCTCTTATTAGATAAATAAGAAATGATTTAGAAGCAGAACTTGAAACGAGCCCGTATCCATTAACAATATTTGAATTAGGCATCACAAATTGATTGAATTCTGGGAGTCCTTGGAAATAATTGAAAGTTGCATCATCTGTTGCTTGAAAAGTAATTAGTTGTAATCCGTAATAATCATAAAATAACCACGTCATGCTTACAGGTGAAGTTTCTACATTCCATGGCCAAGGATTATATCTAAATGGGGTGTTCTTTTTCCATCCTAGATCTGCATTTGATCCCCGAGGGTAAGTTTCTTTCCATAGTTCATACACATCCTTATATGTAGTATCATAAATCAAATTAATAAAACAACTATCACGTAAGCCATTTTGATTCCAATCATCAAAATATTCATCGGTGTTCCAAATACCATCATTATTGGTATCTGTATAAGGTTCAAGATCAACCGAGTCCGCTTCTAATGCAAATGTCATAATACGTACAGTTTGATAGTCTTCTTCATTAAAATTAATCTTAAATAGAGGGTAGCTTGCAAAACTCTCAGTAAAACATTCTCCCTGTTGGAGCGTTAAAGTATCAATTGCACCAGTTATTGGCGGGAATGACCACGGATCGTAATTATTAATATTTACTTCAGGAACATTATAGTTGTTATCTTTGCAGTTATAGATAGATTGCGGCTCTGCACTAATCTCCATTTTTTCAGGAATAGTCGTTACTCCAGATACGGTATCGTCACCAACAACAGCTTGTACTTTATAGGTTTCACCTCCCTTAAAAATATAATTAGAATTTGTGAAGTATCTTCCTGCAGCTCCTGGAATAGGATATAAGTATAAATTTACAGTATCTCCAATTATGTGTACTTGTGCATCTTGAATCCATAAATCTTTTGAAGGTATGTTCTCATTCAAACTTGCAGATTTAGAAACGAAAACAGTATCAATTAGTGGAAAATTGGACCGGAGATTTGCCCATAATACAATTTTTTCTTCATACGTGACTTGATCATCATTAATAGAACATGAAAATAACATAAAAGCGAAAATTGATAGTATTCTTTTCATCATTAAAAATATATAGTAAATCCCAAGCTAGGTATTACTGGGAATAGGCTTAAAGCTTTTTCCTGAATACGACCTTCATCTTCTTCATCAACATTTGTTTCACCTACGTCTGGGAGCCCATTACCATTAGTATCGTGATCTAATTCGACCCAATCTCCATCATCATCTTTTCCGTTATTTACACTTCCTAAGTTATAAATATATGTAAATATGTTTTTTTTGTTATAAGTATTTATAATTTGAAAAAAGAAATCTGCATTACGTCCAAAGAATTTTCCATGTCGAACAATTCCAAAATCTAATCGATCATATACTGGATATCTTCCACTATTTCTTGTACCAGGTATAGTACTAAAAGTGGAGTTAGGATCTCCAGGTAGTTTTTCAACATAGTATCCTAGTATAGGTGTAAAGGCTTGTCCAGTCTGCCATGTCCATTTCCAGTTTAATTCCCATTTTTTATTAAATGTATAATTACCTAAAATATTTAAAACATGCGACCTATCCCAATTAGTATAATATTCTTCTTTGATTCCATTTAATTGGCTTGTCATAATTTTTCTTGCAACAGAATTTGTATACGCGACCCAACCAGTAAGCTTACCAAATGTCTTTTGAACGAAAAGTTCAATTCCGTATGCATATCCATCAGCAGGTGTAAAAGAATCACTAATTTTATCATCAGAAACGTCTGCATCAGTTGATGAAGTCAGGTTTTCAAATGTCAACATATTTTGTAATTCTTTATAATAAGCTTCAACCTGAATTTTATAAATGTCATTTATATATTCTTCATAGCCAATAACAGCTTGTTGTGCCTTTGCTGGATCAACTGAATTATCTACGGCCAACCAATTATCTAATATTGAAGGATTATAATCATCTTGAGCCGTCTGGATAAATTGATGATAATTTCCAACTGCGAAATTAATATACCGATCATCTGTAAGCAGAAGTTTTAAACCCATTCTAAGATCAATATATGGAGTATTTGAGTATACACTGTAGTAATTATATCTGATACCTGGTTCAAAAATAAAACTTGAAGAAACTTTCCATTTTAACTTAGTATAAATGCTGGCTTCTATGGGTCGTTCACGTATGTAAAAAGATGTATCTTCTAAAAATGTATTTAAATATTTGAAATCAAGTTGCTTTATCTGTATTCCAGAACGCAATTCAGATTTTGAAGATTGAAAAAGTGTTAAATTTGATGAAAGGGTTTGATCAATAATTTTATTCGCACTTTTTAATCCATCTTCACCACCTAAATTAAAATTGGTAAAAAATTCACTTGATGCAGCAAGAAAATTACCTACTAATTTCTCATTAAATACTCTACGAAAAGACATACTGTAAGTGTTATTACCCCAATCTGCAGTTAAACCAAGTGTATTAAAAATTAAATCATCAATTCCTCTATAAATACTTAATGAAATTCTATCTCGTTCATTTAAATCAGAAAATAAATGTCCTTGAAGATCATAAAAATAATATGGAGGTATATTTTCTGTTGTTTTTGGAGGTAGAATTTTAGGTAATAAATAATCAAAGTATGTTCTTCGACCAGATAATAACCATGCTCCATTATAAAATGGCCCTTCGAGTGTAGTTTGCGCAGATAATAATGAAATGCTAGTTTTTCCTTGGAAATAATTACGATTGCCTTCTCTACTTAAAACATTTAATACTGCTGATAGTCTTCCTCCATATTCAGCATTATACCCACCTTTAATCAGTTCGGCCTCTTTGACTGCATCTACTATAAAATTTGAAAATATTCCACCAAAGTGCGTTGGGTTATAAACCGTAATACCATCCAAAAGAATAAGGTTTTGATCTGTATTTCCGCCTCGAATTACTAGACCTGTACTGGCCTCATTATTTGTTAAAACTCCAGGTAGCGCTTGAATAGTACGAAAAATATCTGGTTCTGCTAAAGATGGAGCTGCTTTAATTACTCTTGGGGATAAGTTTACTCTACTGGGTTGAATATTGTTTTTTCGTTGTAGTTTTTCTGCAGATACTTCAACCTCATTAATCTCAAGTGCTTCTATAATTAATGATAAATCCAATTTAATTGATTCATTTTCAACGATATTAATTTCTTGTTTCAAGGTAGTATAACCTATATATGAAACGATTAATTTATAATTACCTGGTAAAATATTTTGTAGAACATAATAACCATTTCTATCTGTTGACATTCCATTACCTGTTTCCTGAATGAAAACATTTGCACCAATTAATGCTTCTCCATTTTCTTGATCAGTTATGAATCCTGAGATACTATTATTTTGAGCATAAAGCAATCCGCTAATTAGGATAAAGATCAAACTTTTAATCATTTTTGAAGTTGTCATAACTAATTGATTTCTTTCTTAATTTTAAAAAATAATGCTAATTAGCTGATAAGTAGGATAAACTTTCAACAGAAAACTCTGTTGGTTGAATTTTAAATTCATCAAATGTAGAACTTGAATCACAAGTATTTCCTTCCAATAACATTGTTAATTGATCCTTTGTTATTGGAAAGAATGGTAGCCATTCAAGTAGAGTTGCTGCAAGTTTGATTGGCTCTACAGGGGCAGGTATCTTCCATTTATTTTTCGAGGATGCATTTGAGATGGTATCTATTATTTCTATCCAATTATAAGATTGCGGACCACCTAAATTATAAATCTTACCAAATGTATTTTTCATATCTATACTTTGAACGAAAAATTTAGCAACATCTGAGATATGAATAGGAGACATTGAAAATTTTCCTGCATTTTTTATATTTATTCCACTGAAAAATAGTGGAGCAGGCAAAGGCAGATTAAGCATATCATCACGTAATTGAGTGCAAAATTCAATCTTTCCTTTCGGATTTCCATAAATTAGAGATGGTCGGAAGATTGTCCAATCTAGTGTTGAGTTTTTAAGATATTGATCTGCTAAAAATTTTGTAGACTGATATTCTGTACCCTCGTATTTGACACCATTAGCGCTCATTAAGATAAAACGTTTGACACCTAATTCAGTAGCTGTATCAATGCAAAGCTTGGCACCTTCAAAATGTGTATTTTCAAATGTAATTCCTTTTCTGGGATATTGTCTGATCAGTCCTATATTATAAATAACTGCGTCTACACCTTTGATTGTATCTTCAATTATTTCTTTATTGGAAACATCACCAATATTTATTGTGCATTCATTTGAATTAGTTATTTTATTTTCAGAACCTGACCTTACAAGAAGTACAGGTTTATGCTTATTGTTTAACAGCTCTTCCGTAAGGTAGCTTCCTACGAATCCAGTTCCGCCAAATAATGCAACTTTCATAATTATTTCTCCGTTATTGAAACTTAAGTATATGATTTGAAATCATTATTTTCAAAAAGTTTATCAATTACTTTTTTGCGATGAACAAAAATATTTTCTAAATCTTTTCTTATCCAAAGATAATTAAGTATTCGCCCTAAAATACCAAAAGGAATTGAGTAAACTACTTTATCTTTTATCTCAACTCCACCTTCAACCTTATGAAAAGTATGTGTATGATGCCACATATTATATGGTCCCTTTATTTGTTGATCTATAAACATATTAGGCGGATTATAATCTGTGATCAACGTACGCCAGTGAATAGGAATTCCTAAAAGGTATATTTGATAATCTATAATACGACCAGGACCCATTTCAATAGGAGTCGGAGTTAAAATCTTAAATCCAAGTTTTGAAGGTGTAATTACAGATAGATTTTCAGGTTTAGAAAAAAAAGTAAATACTTCATCAATAGATTTTTCTATAAACTGAGTTGAGCTTAAAGTGTATAATTTCATGGCATGAACCTAATAATAATAAGAGTAATAAGTCAATATATAATGAGCGTTATGAGCGATTACTATATAATTTTGTATAGTTATTAATATTAAACTTTCTTTTACATCCGTTATAATTCATATATCTTATTTTACCAAAAATAGGACGTTCAAACCACGGACGATCATGCACACCTCCAATACTCCATGCTATTCCTGTATATCCATTTGGATCTCTACCATCAATAGAATATTTATCATTTAAATCTATTGCTATTTGTAAAGCCTCTTCAGGTTCACTACTCCATTCCAAAATCTTTTTTGCCCAATACATCCTCATGTAACCATGCATTTTACCTTTGATTCTCATTTCATTTTGTGCAGCATTCCAAAGATGATCATGTGTAGCAGAATTTTCAAACTCTTCCTTTGAGTATATATATTCTCTAATATCTTTTCTATGATCATTTAGAGAGCTTTTTGCCCATTCTGGAAACCCGTTAAATTCATCATATTGTTTGTTATAATAACAAAAGTTATCTGATAGCTCTCTTCTGATAATACATTGTTCTAAAAAACTATCTGTGTTTTCCGCTAATTCTAGTTTTAATGCTATATGTTGTGCAGATATTTGACCGTAATGAATGTAGGGACTTAGATTTGATAATTGTTGGTAATTTGGATCATTTCGTTTTTCATCATATTCCTCCAACTTATTTTTTATAAATAATTCTAACATGTCCTGTGCAGCAGATTCTCCTGGTTTAATCCAATCCAACTCCTTAATCGTATAATCAATATTTAACCTTTTATATATAGATGAAAAATTGATTTTTTTTGTTTTATCTTTTATTTCAAATGGATGTTTTTTCAGTTTGGGATAGTCTACTAAGAATTCTTTTAATTTATTTAATAACTTTGGCCGAAATGTATAGGCTGCGTATTCTTGTTTATTACTTACCTCCCAAACAGGAACTATATTATGAGCATCAATTTGATAAAAGGGTAGATTGGTTTTTGAAAGAACATTATTTACTCTTCTTTCATAAATATTTAATGGTGAAAAATCTGTAAATATCGCGCCAATATTATATGTATTTATTAATTCTGGTATAGATAATTCAGCTCTGCCTTGTAAAATAAATAATGGAATATTATGATCTCGTAGTGTTCGTAATGTTTCTTCAAGTCCATCAAAAAGAAATTTATATTGACGAATATTTGCATCTAAAAAATTTCCAATATATTGAAAGCATACAATTAATGGCATTTTGTGTTTAATTGCATGATCTTGAGCAGCAATGAGTGCCCAATTATCAACTGCTCTTTTATCTCGAATCATCCAATATAAAGTAGCCTCTCCTTTAGTTGTACCTTTTCTAAGAACGCGCGTACGTTTTTCAATATGTGACATAATAAATTATTTAGCTAATACGCTAGACTATTGAGTGGAGTTCTTTATAGCTATTAAATGTTTCAACTCTTTCTTTAGGAAACTTATCAAGATGTTTTAGTCCTTCTCCACCAAAAATGATTAATATTTCAGAAGTCTGGAGAGTATTGACAATCTCAATTACTTGATTTCCAGTTTTTTTGAGATTATTTAGAGATGTAGCCCTACAACATTGACGGTCGCATAAATAAAAGACCAATGTATCAATTTTTTCTTTTTTAATAATAGTATTTAAACTTCCAAGTTCTGCATGCGAACCTGAATTAAATACATTGTAACCACAATGTCTTAAAACTACTTCTGACATTGCTATACCTAAGTCAGGAAGATCATCTTCAAAGTTAATACATAATGCAGCTTTACCATTATAGGTCCCATTTGGCTTGTCCTGATTAAGAGTTTCAATTCCGCGTGTAATTAATTTTCTAGAAATATATTCTTCGATATGAGATATTGATTTACTATTCAACCAGTTTTCAACTATATCAGAAGCAGGTTCAATTATTTTATCAAAAATATCAGCAACAGGAAATCCTGACATGTAAGAACTTCTAATTATGGTATTTACAGAGAGGTCATCTGATAGAATACTAGTTTCTGCGAGTCTTTGAGTAAGGCTATCAAAATCATTATTTTTTATAAAATTATAAATTTCTTTGTGATCAACAGTATCTAATACTGCACCAAAGTTTTTCCCTGATTCTTTATTATTTTTATAATATTCACGTACGTGTTGCATAGTGAATTTTCGATGTCCACCAGGAGTTTTTTTACATTTAATAGTTCCATTATCTGTCCAACGTTTTAATGTGGAAATATTAATACCGAGTATGTTTGCAACTTCTTTTGAGTTTAAGTATTTCATTACTAAAGATTACATTAAATAGTAGCATAAATGAAACATAAATTGAGCGATATGAGCATATTATATATCATTGATATTAACTATAGATATGATTAGTAAATTGTTGTTTGATTTTATTATAATTGATTTTCTGAATTTTATCTTTCTTATCATACATCTTAACCATCATGTTCATTCGATGATTTTTAATAAAAAACATTCTATGACTATTAATAAATGACCAAAATAAAGCATCCCATACCTTAGACCAGTTATTTTTCTTATAGTTACTCATTTTAATTATGTAATTACTTCCGCTTATATAAGGTTTAGTACACATTAGTCCTCCATCAGCAAATTGACTCATACCATATATATTTGGTACCATAACCCAGTCATAGGCGTCAATATACATTTCCATGAACCATTTATATACTTCGTTTGGTGAGATTTCTAATAGGAGCATTATATTACCCAAAACCATTAATCTTTCAATATGATGAGAGTAAGCGTGATTTAAAACTTTTTCAATAGTGTCGTCTACGGGATCAATTGTTGTTTTACCTTCATAAAAGGACTTAGATAATTTTTTATTAAATTTCCAAAAGTTTTTCGTTCTCTGTCTATTTCCATC
>Ga0209034_10001569_pt1 | contig 10974 bp, 8 predicted proteins | sample MarorgKNORR_S2LV_2_FD_188219 | JGI IMG/M metagenome (GOLD analysis project Ga0209034, IMG submission 188219) | Marine microbial communities from the Southern Atlantic Ocean, analyzing organic carbon cycling - 250m_A/KNORR_S2/LV (SPAdes) (version 2) | ecosystem: Environmental > Aquatic > Marine >...
AAGCCCAAGGATGGCTATTGGTATTCTCTCACGGCCACGACGTCAAAGCAGGATATCTGGAGCGCCGAGGAGAGATGGGCTACCTCAGGCCGGTTGATCTTTAAACGATATTTAACCGGCTTTATTGAAGGAGCCGGTTAAAGCCTGATTATTCTTTTGTTTTATCAACTGTCGCATTCCGGAGTGGTTCGTACGGTCGGGATTAATGCTAGTGATTTCCTCATAGTCTCCTCAGTCTTGTTCGGAATTTTCCCGGCTAGACTGGGCCGTTGCTATCATCCGATGGCCCACCGCTGGGCCGAGAAATCCGTACCGGCTAGAGAGAGACAACCTCACCCGTCACCCAATCTTCGTCGAGACTGGTTAACTGCGCGTCTGTTATCAAGTTGCTTAAGTCTCGACCGCTGGTTGCCTTAACCCTCACGTAATTGTCGGTAAGACCACTCCAAATTCCTCCGCAATTTTTCCCTTGGGTCGGCTCCCAGAGCACCGGTCTGACCTGACCCAGGGCTCCTTGTCGAAACTTCTTCACTGACGCTGCCGCCAACTCGAGCATCTCCCCAGAACGTTCTTTCTTCTGCGCATCAATCACCTGGTCGTCTAGGTGAGCAGCAGATGTCCCTGGTCTGATGGAATATGGAAAGACGTGCATGTCGCTGAAACCCATCGAGGCAGCGAAACTGTAACTCTCGGCGAATTCCCTTACGCCTTCACCCGGAAAGCCAATGATGATATCTGTGGTGATCCCTGCGCCCGGAATCGTCTTCCGAACCAATGCAATGGTCTCCGCGAACCGGGCCGTGTCGTAACGCCGACGCATCGATTTCAAGATGGTGTCGCTCCCGCTCTGGAGTGGGATGTGGAAGTGAGGGCAAAGTCGAGAGTCGTCCCACAATCCCAGGAGGTCGGGCGTGATCTCCTGGGCCTGAAGTGAGGAGATGCGCAGCCGGTTGATATTGGTTTCTACCAGAACCTGCTGGAGCAAACCGGCCAAGTCTATGCCAGGCAGGTCGAACCCGTAGGTCCCTAGTTGGGTGCCGGTTAGCACGGCTTCTCGACAGCCTAATTTAGCCCGCTCGTTTATCTGGGCAATGATCTCTTCGGGTGGAATACTGCGTTCCCGGCCTCTCACTTTGGGAACGATGCAATAGGAGCAGACCTGGTCGCATCCCTCTTGAATCTTAACCATAGCCCGGCTCCTACCAGGAGCCGGCGCAGCCAGGTTTTCTGCGAAGGAGCCGGATTCGACTTCAAGCTTGTTTGCGATGGTGGCGACCAGGTTAGGTTTGTCTCGATTGTCCAGAACTAAGGAGACAGATTCCATGGCGGATAGGTCTCCTTTGGCCCGCTGGGCGTAGCAGCCGGTGGCCACCACCAGAGCGTCAGGATTAGAGCGGCGGGCCCGGCGCAGGTACTGGCGGGCTTTGGAGTCGGAGTTGGCGGTAACGGTGCAGGAATTCAGCACTACAACGTCGGCCTGAGCAGCCGACCTCACTATTGTGAAACCGGCCTTTTGGAACTGCCGGGCCAGAACTTGGCTGTCGGCCTGGTTAAGCTTGCAGCCATGGGTGTGGATGGCAACTTTAGGGCTGTTCGAGCTCATCTGAGAAAGTCGCGGTTCATATCTTCCACCTCGTCGGGCTCGTCCATGTCACCCCGCAGCAGCGCGCTTATCAGGTCACCTCCAGGGGCCAGGTCCCACAGGCGCTCGACGGCTCCGGTGACGTCTTCAAGAGTCTGCACCAGATGGTCGGCCCTGATTTTGGACTCACGGACCTTCTCTGCGGTCTCGCCGAAGGAAGAAAGTTTGGTGAAGGACTCCCGTATACGCCGGTCCTGACTCTCTTGGCCCAGCTTTTGGGCGTAATCCTCAACGGCTTTCGGTCCGTTCAATTCCCAGCCCCGGCCCAATGCCACTCCTTTTACCGCCTGAGTCAGGCTGCCCCACAGCAGCTCTTCGCAGCGGTCCCAGCGGCCGACGCGAATCTCTTCCATGGCGTCTTGCAACAACCGCAGGCTCTGGCCCCGGTAGCGTACCATCCGGTCTTCGTCTTTCTTGTTCAGTTCTGGCATAAGTTTAGTTTCGAGTTTACCACTAGCATAGGTCTGCTATGTGTGCCTAATCATCCCAGGTGGTGGGATCTGGAACGGAGGCACCAGGTTTGGGATAGGCACCTCTATCAGTACCGGACCATCCGCTTTGAGCGCGTCACGCAGGGCCGGCCTTAAATCCTGGTGTCCTGAGAGTTTTATCCCCTCGGCACCGTAGGATTCGGCCAGCTTGGCGTAGTCCGGGTTGTGGATGCGGGTGCCGATCACTCGGCCTCCGAACCGGTTCTCCTGGTCAGCATATGACGCGCCAAATGACTCGTTGTTGAACAAGATGGTTACTACGTTTAGCCTTTCCTGGACCGCGGTGGCCAGTTCGCTGGAGGCGTAGCCGAACCCGCCGTCGCCGGAGGTAGCAACTACTTGCCGGTCGGGGTTGCCTACCTTGGCCCCAAGGGCTGTTGGGAAGGCGTAGCCCAAAGTGGCGAAGTAGCTTGAAGTCAGATACGAGCGAGGCGTCAGGGCCGGGAAAGCCAAGTGGCTCCAGTAGCCTACTTCGGTGGTTCCGCTGACCATGATGGCGTCGTCATCCAACTCCTGTCTGATGCTGTTGATAATCTCCACCTGGAGCGGGGCCATGGCTTGAATCTCTTCTTTTGTGGTGGCCCGGATTGAATCCAGTTCCTCCAGGGTCCATTGACTGGCGCGGGTTTTTCCGCCCAATTCGGCCAACAGGTCCTGCAGGGCAAGTCGCCCGTCGGCGGCCATGCCGGTCGTCACTGGTATATTCCGGCCCACTTCCTCTGGGTCTGCGTCGATCTGGATCAAAGTTTGGTGAGGCTGAGGGCTCCAGTCCACAGGCGGAACCATGTGCATCCGGCTGCCGATAACCAAGATGACGTCGGACTGGGGTACCACGTTGTGGCCGGGTCCATGACCGTTATAGATCGTGCCTAACGACAAGGGGTTGTCCTCTGGCAAGGCGCCCTTACCCTCGGGAGTGGTGATGACCGGGGCGTTCAACACCTGTGAAAGTTCCAACAGTTCCGGCGATAGATCTGCCTCTCTGGATCCACCGCCAGCCCAGATGAGAGGTCTTTTGGCGTGGGCCAAGGCGTTCGCCGCCGATTTGACGTCGGCCGGCTCTGGTCTTCTCTTCGGATGCACTTCTTGTTCTAACAGTTCTATCTCAGTCTGGTTGGGTAGTATGTCCCAAGGGACCTCTATCTCCACCGGCCTGGGGCGTCCTGTAGTGAGTTGTTCCATGGCTCGGTGAACCAGGGTGGGAATCTCGGAACTCTCGGTAGTCCGGTCGCACCACTTGGTCAGATGCTTGAAGACGTCTAGTTGTTCGCCGATTTCGTGGAGCGCACCCCGGTTCACGCCGAGGTTGTAGCTCTCTATCTGGCCTGATATCAACATCACCGGAGAAGATGACGCAAAGGCTGTTCCCAGGGCAGCGGTAGCGTTCAGCGCGCCAGGGCCTGGCACCACCATGGCCACGCCAGGCTTACCGGTGGTGCGGGCGTAGCCGTCGGCCATGTAGGCGGCGCTCTGTTCGTGGCGAACCAGCACCAGCCGCAGGGACGGCTCGTCGTAGAGTGCGTTGAATGCCTCCATTATCTGGACACCCGGCAGTGCAAAAACCACTTCAACCCCTTCTCTAACCAGCGAGCGGGTCAACGCCTGGGCGCCTGTCATCTTTGCCATGTTGCAACTCCGGTTGTCGAATATTTAGGCGTGGAAAGGCCAGCTCATCATATCCTAGAGAGCATGCCTGTCAACCACGGTTGCCAAATCATGCCTCCGGTGGGAACATAGGTGCCTGCTACTGCCCAGGAGAATACGACCGTGACCACAGATTCATTTCGCTTTGTTGGCTATCCCATCCGTGTCCATGCGGGAAAGGAAGCCATCAACAGGTTGGCTGACGAGGTCGACCGCCTTAAGGCCCAACGTGTGTTGGTGGTCTGCGGACGGTCTGTTGCTGATAACACAGACCTGATTGACCGGGTGAAAAATGTCCTTGGAGACCGGGTGGCTGGGGTGTTCACTGGAGGGAAGACGGGTTCTCCTCTGACATCGGTGTTGGAAGGGGTATTAGCGGCACGCGAAGCTGATGCGGACGGCATAGTAGCCGTGGGCGGAGGAAGCGCTGTGGTCACAGCGCGGGGCATCACCGTATTACTAGCCGAGAAAGGAACTGCCCAGGAGTTGTGCACCCGATACCCAGAGGGAAAGCCCCCGGTCAGCCCTCGGTTGATGGCGGCCAAGATACCCAACTTCATAGTGCTTACCACATCTACGACAGCGGCCACCCGCGCCGGTACCGCCCTTGTCGACCCTGAATCTGGCCACCGGCTTGAGCTGTTCGACCCCAAGACGCGCCCGGCGGCCGTGATCTGGGATGACCAGGCTTTGCTGACAGCCTCGCCCTGGCTCTGTCTGAACGCTACTGCTTCTTGCTTCACTGGTGTGGCGTCAGCCCTCCAGCGCACTGATTTGAACCCGCTAGCGGAAAGTGACCTGTTGGAGGCCTTGCGGCTGCTGTTGGTCAACCTTCCTTTGGTTAACTCACAACCCGACGACCCTGTAGTGCGGGTCAACTTATGCGCTGCGGCGTTTCTCTATAACAGGGCGACCGACGCTGGAGCTGGCGGAAGCGCTTTGGGCGTAGTCACCGCTCTGGCCCACTCGCTTGACACCCGCTACTCTGAATGCGGCCACGGTGACGCTTACTCGATCCTCACTCCTCCGGGCATGCGTTTCAACATTGAATCCAATATCGAAGGGCAGGTCCGGTTCGCCAAAGCTATGGGAGTCAAGAAAGACGGCATGGACGACCGCCAGTCTGCCACATCTGCCGCTGATGCCATCGAAATCTTATTCAAAGGACTGGGTCTTCCAACAAGGCTTAGTGAGGTTGGCGTTTCGGAAGACGATATCGGTCAGATCGCGGAAGACGCTATGACTGACTTCGGGCTGCATCGAAACGTACGCAAGATTCAGAATGTGGAAGAACTGACAGAGATATTGGTGAGCGTCAAATAATTTGAGTTTTCGGCAACGGCCAATTTACCGGTCTAATCCATGGGCCAGCCATTCAACCCATCTCTATATCGCAAGAAACATATGAAAGGTGCCAGGGAAATACCATGAAATACGACTACATCATCGTTGGGGCTGGCTCTGCCGGTTGCGTATTAGCCACCAGACTGTCTGAAGATCAAGACAAGACGATCCTACTATTGGAAGCGGGTCCGGATTATCCTGACTTCGAGCATCTACCCGATGACCTCAAGAAGGGTTACAACGTTTGGCGATCCGCCTACGGACCCCATAGTTGGGATTATCGGGCCACGGCTACTCCGCTCCAGCCGGAACCCATCATAATCCCTAGGGGCAAGGCAACCGGCGGCTCGAGTGCCGTAAACGGCCAAGTGGTGTTCCGTGGCCTGCCAGAGGACTACGACCAGTGGGCCGAGTGGGGCAACGACGAATGGGCCTACACCAAAATACTGCCCTATTTCCGCAAGATGGAAAACGACTGGGATTTCCCTGGAGATGACTTTCACGGCAATGAAGGCCCCCTGCCTGTTCGGCGTTTTAAGCGTGAGGACTGGATCCCGGTTGCCGAGGCGTTCTATCAGGCCTGCTTGGCGGCGGGGTTCCCCGAAGACCCAGACCAGAACAACCCCGACTCCAACGGCGTGGCGGCCCGCCCATTGAACAACATTGATGGCGTCCGCATGAGTACCGCCCTCACCTACCTGAACTTGGCCCGGCACCGGCTTAACATAACTGTACGTGGGGAAGTAACCACACGGCGAGTGCTGTTCGACGGCAATCGTGCCACGGGTGTTGAGGCCGAGAGCGGCGGTGAGGTCTTCACCGTTGAAGGGAATGAGGTCATCTTGTCCGGTGGAACCATCGGTTCGCCTCAGGTGCTTCTGCTGTCCGGGGTTGGTCCGGCTAAAGAATTGGAGTCCATGGGCATAAACGTAGTCCATGACTTGCCTGGCGTAGGCAAGAACCTTCGCGACCACCCGGCTGCGTACATGCTATTTAAGGGTGAAGGTGACCCTCCTGATGTGGATACGCCCAGCTTGCAGGTTGGTCTGCGCTTCAGCCTGCCTGACTCCCCCACCAGGGGAGATTTCCAGATGACGCCTACACTGATGAGTAGTGAGCACCGTCCTGCCAGTGTCACATATGAAGGCGATACCTTCCACTTTGGGATCAGTGTCGGTCTACAGAACGCCACATCGGCTGGAGAACTCACACTGAACACCACCGACCCGAACGATCAACCCAATCTGAATTACGATTTGTTTTCCGCCGAATACGACCGAGAGAGGATGCGAGGTGCGTTACGTATGGCCGAGGAAGTCGCTAGTCAACCAGCTTTCGCGGTCCATGTAACGGAGCAAGTGAACCCGACCAAAGAAGAACTGGCCGACGACGTCGCATTGGATCGGTGGATCATGACCAACTGCTATACCCAACACCACATCTCGGGCACCTGCAAGATGGGGCCAAACTCCGACTCTATGGCTGTGGTCGACCAGTTCAGCCGTGTCCACGGCCTGCAGGGTTTGCGTGTGGTGGACGCATCGGTGATGCCCGACGTCATCCGCGCCAACACTAACGCCACTACCATCATGATTGCCGAACGAGTGGCCGATTGGATCAAAGAGGGTCGCTAGACCATGGTTTTATCATGAAGAACGATACAGGGGCACGACATTGCTGGGTTAGTACGCATGCAATGAGGTACGGCTGACGTAGGAAATCTAGCTTCGGGTCTTCATCAGGATGACGGGATTGGAGCTCGCACTACCCAACCCGCCTTTCAGCGGCTAGAATCCCTAATGGTCTAGCCAAATTCGCATAACACCCTTGATTTAGGATGGTACCAGTATGTCCACACTCCCCAACGTGAGAATCGAACGGGACTCCATGGGTGAGATGGAAGTCCCAGCAGACGCCCTCTATGGTGCGTCAACCATGCGGGCGGTGTTGAACTTCCCGATCAGCGGCCTTGGCTTCCCTCGGCCGTTCATACGGGCCCTAGGATTGGTGAAGCAGTCGGCGGCCAAGACTAATATGTCTCTGGGGTTGCTGGACGAAAAAGTCGGCGACGTCATCGTTGCTGCCGCTCAAGAGGTAATCGACGGCGCGCTGGATGAGCATTTCGTGCTGGACATCTTTCAGACGGGTTCAGGCACGTCGACCAACACCAACGCCAACGAGGTCATCGCCAACCGGGCCATCCAGATATTGGGCGGTGACTTGGGTTCCAGGTTAGTGCACCCCAACGACCATGTGAACATGGGGCAATCGTCCAACGATGTCATCCCTACGTCCATCCACCTGGCTGCGCTGTTGTCCATCAAAGAAGATCTGATACCGTCCTTGGAATTCCTGGCCGCGGAATTAAACAAGAAATCCAAAGAGTTTTGGCCCATCGTCAAAACAGGCCGCACTCACCTACAGGATGCGACCCCGGTTCGTCTCGGCCAGGAGTTCAAAGGATTCGCTGGGCAGGCCGAGTACAGCGTTCAGCGTCTGCGAAGGGCCCAAGAAGCTCTAGCAGAGGTCGCCCTAGGCGGCACTGCGGTTGGCACGGGCGTGAATACCCACGAGGACTTCTCGTCCCGTACCTGCGAGACCATTTCGAACACATCCGGAGTGCTGATCAAAGAGACCGGTAACCACTTCCAAGCCCAGGCTTCTCTTGATGGATTGGTTGAGGCTAGCGGGGAGTTGAAGACCATTGCCATCAGCCTTCACAAGATCGCCAACGACATCAGGTTTATAGCTTCAGGACCACGGGCTGGACTGGGTGAGATCTCCCTGCCAGAGGTCCAGCCGGGCAGTTCGATCATGCCTGGCAAGATAAACCCGGTGATCTCAGAGTCGGTGATACAGGTGGTCGCCCAGGTAGTGGGAAATGATGCATCGGTCACCTTGGCAGGCCAAGGCGGTTACTTCGAGTTGAACACGATGATGCCTGTTGCAGCCCACAATATCCTGCAGTCCATCTCGCTCTTAGCCGCATCGGCTTACAATTTCGCCGACCAGTGCGTACAAGGGATCACCGCGACTACCCGCGGGCCGGACATGGTGGAGAAAGGGCTTATGCTGGGCACGGCCCTGGCACCAGCCATCGGCTACGACGCGGCAGCGTCCATTGCGAAAGAGGCTTCGGCCAAGGGTACGACTATCAGGGAAATGGCCAAGGAAAAGACAGAACTGTCTGACGCGGAATTGGATGTACTGTTGAAACCGGAGAGCATGACCGAGCCCGGTATCGGGGCCGGTGGGCCCGCAGGTGGAGGCTAACGACTAGGTCCCTGCGACATCATCGCTAAAGAGTGGCAGACCCTGCTCGGTTGCCCGCATGAGGCATTCCATGCAGCGCTGACTTGCTGTATGACCGGCTGAGGACCACAGGTTCTCGGCGCGAAGGCCACAGAGGTAGTCCGGTTCCAGGTTCTCGATGCCGGTGTTCTCCAGATAATGGACTTGTCCGGTCTTGTTCTGGTTCACCCACCACCAGCGAGTGATGCTGGCGTCTAACTCGTCTAAGTAAGCCTTGAACTTGTCCTGCCACCCATCGCCGGGCATTATTACCAGCCAGCGACCATGTTCTGAGTCCGGATCGCGCTCGGCTTTCAGCTCGCCGGTTCTGATGTATTCACGGATCTCCCGCTGCGAGATATTCAGCCGACGGGAGGCTTCGATTATCGGTAATTTTTCCACGTGGACTCCGCTGATTCCTTCCGTGTGGGTGTCAGATCCTGTTAACTTACCGCATCCTTGGCAGGGGCAGGGTCTTCAATGGTGTCTGCCAGAGATCCGCCTGGCGGGACCATGGGATATACGTTCGTCGATGAGTCTACCACGAACTCGACCAAGAACGGACCGTCGTGGGCCTGGGCTTGGCGCAATGCGGGCAAAACCTCTTCATGTTCTGTAACTCTGACCGCACCCACTCCGTAGGCTTCAGCCAGTTTGATGAAGTCTGGACCATCTACCGGCACCGCTTTCAGGTGGCCGTCGAAATACATCTCTTGCCACTGTTTCACCATGCCCAGATGCCCATTGTTGACCAGCGCTATTTTCACCGGGAGCTTCTCTTCCGTTAAGGTGACCAGTTCCTGGAGGGTCATTTGAAAACCACCGTCACCAGCCACCACCCATACCGGTGCCTCCGGCTTGGCGACCTGGACACCTAGGGCCGCAGGCAACTCGAATCCCATGGCTCCGAGACCGCCGGACGACACAAAGGTGTTTTCGTGGTTGAAGGATAGAAATTGGGCTGCCCACATCTGGTGTTGGCCTACTCCGGTCACAATCGTGGTCTCAGGGTCTTCTTGCACCAAGGCATCCATGGCGCTTATGACCTGTTGGGGCTGGAGCATGTCGCTGGCGGGAATATTTAGAGAGGGATGGTCCCGCTTCAAGTTTTCGATGTATTGCATCCAATCGGGCCGGGGTGTGTTTGTTACCATGGGCGTTAGCTTTTGGAGGAGCGCTTTGGCGTCACCGACTAGCGGCACTTCCACGGGGACGTTGCGGCCTATCTGGGAGGAGTCGATATCCATGTGGATTATCCGGGCATGAGGGGCAAAGGTGTCCACTTTGCCAGTCACCCGGTCATCGAACCGCATACCCACACCTACGATGAGGTCGGCTTGGTCTACTGATAGGTTGGCCCAATACATCCCGTGCATTCCTAGCATACCCATGCTCAGAGGATGGCCGCCGGGGAAGCTGCCGAGACCTAACAGGGTGGTGATAACTGGGATTCCAGAGCGTTCAGCCAACGACAGGAGCTCTTTGTTGGCCCCGGATGTCATCACGCCGTGGCCGCTGATGATTAACGGTCTTTCGGCTTCGTTTATTAATCGGGCGGCGTCTTTAAGGCCTTCTAACGCGTCTTTGGAAACCTCTGGGGCCTTGGGAAGAGTGATTTCCGGGAACACTGCGTCGGTGAGTTCCATCTGGACGTCACGAGGAATATCTATTAGTACTGGCCCTGGTCGGCCGTCTTGGGAGATATAGAACGCCTCGTGGATCGTTTCGGCTAGGTCAGCGCTCGACATCACCATGAAAGTCTTTTTGGTAGTTGACGCGGCGATGGAACAGATGTCGCATTCCTGGAAGGCTTCGCTACCCAGGGCAGCGCGGGCGACTTGCCCGGTGATTGCGACCATGGGCACGGAGTCGGCCTTGGCGCCCATGATACCGGTGACCAGGTTGGTTGCGCCCGGGCCAGAGGTAGCGACGCATACGCCGACCTTGCCTGTGACTCTGGAATAGCCGTCGGCGGCGTGCGCGGCGGCCTGTTCGTGCCGTACCAATATGTGGCGCAACTGGGGGTAAGACCAGAGAGCATCGTAGAATGGGAGGATGGCCCCGCCAGGATAACCGAAGATTACTTCGACTCCCTCACGAAGCAGGCTTTCACAGATGATCTCTGCGCCTTTTAGCTTTCCGCTGGAATTACCGTTCAGATTCATAGCCGTTCAGCAGCCTCCATGAATGGTAGGACTTTCTCCTGCAGAGAAAGGAACCGGAAGATCCGCTGCCGGGCAATAAAAAAGCCCCATCCCAACATAGGGACGGGACGTTATATTCCCGCGGTACCACCCTAATTATCCCGAACTGCATCGGGACCTCTCTAGCAGGACACAAGCATGTCCCGTCTTTCTTAACGAGGGCACGAACCCCGGCCTGGCTTACTCACCCTCTTTCATCTTTAGAGGGGTTTCAACTGGCGGCTCCGGAGGGATTTTCGGTCAGCTTCAGCGCGCCTGCTTTCACCGTACCAGGCTCGCTAGGCGCCTACTTCTGCCTACTCGTCTCCATCTCAGCCTTTCGTGTAGAAGGTTACCAAATGCCCCTACCAGTGTCAAT
>Ga0209034_10001571_pt1 | contig 10971 bp, 7 predicted proteins | sample MarorgKNORR_S2LV_2_FD_188219 | JGI IMG/M metagenome (GOLD analysis project Ga0209034, IMG submission 188219) | Marine microbial communities from the Southern Atlantic Ocean, analyzing organic carbon cycling - 250m_A/KNORR_S2/LV (SPAdes) (version 2) | ecosystem: Environmental > Aquatic > Marine >...
GGGGGGCTTTATTGTAGGGGCTCGCTATGGAAAAGGGATTGCATCTGTCCGTTCATCAAAATTAGGAGAGTGGGGGCCACCTGCTTTTTTGTACACAACGGGTGCAAGTTTGGGTTTTCAAATTGGAGCTGAAGCGGTTGATCTGATTCTCCTTGTTATGTCTCAGAGAGGTATTGAAGGGCTATTGAGCGAAAAGTTTACACTAGGAGGTGATATAGCTATTTCAGCTGGACCTGTAGGAAGACATGCTGAGGCTTCTGCGGATGTTTTTATGCAGGGAGAAATTTATTCCTACTCCAGAAGCAAAGGAATTTTTAGTGGAATTTCTTTAAAAGGGACTGTTATTGCTTCAGACTCAGATGCCAACCTTGCATATTACGGTCATCCATATACTGCAAATGAAATCTTATTAACAGGACAAGTTAGAAAAGTTCCTGAATCTGGGAAGCAATTTATAAAAATATTTAACAAACTCGCTCCTCCTAGTTTTACCCGGAGAAAATAAATATAGTTTCATAGGCATGAGTTTTTTTTCGCTTCTAGAATTTGATAACTGCTAAATCTGCGCAGTATCTTTTCATCGACCTAGGTTCCTATTGGCTGGTGCAACAAAGTTAGCGAATTTGCTCTCGTATTTTAGAGCTTAGAGTATCTAGTGTAATAACAACAAGTGCAATTGCGAATAATGCAGTGCCTGCTTCATTGTATTTCAAAAGATTGATCCATTGTTGTAAAAGAAAACCAATTCCACCTCCACCAACAAAGCCAATAATCGTAGACATTCGTACATTTATATCCCAACGATAAAAACTTAATGCTAAAAAAGGTAGGATTACCTGAGGCAAAACTCCAAATATTACCACTTGGAGAGGTTTTGCTCCGACTGCGGTGATCGCTTCAACAGGTCCTTTGTTAATGCTTTCAATTTGTTCCGAAAAGAGTTTGCCTAAAGTAGCAATAGAATGAACCCCTAAGGCTAGAACCCCAGCAAAAGGACCAATCCCTACCCAAACTACAAACAGGATAGCCATTATTAATGGCTCGATAGATCGCAATAAGTTGAGAATTGTTCGAACAATATAGTAGATAAGAGTTCCTGACAAGTTTCCTGTCATCAAATTCCGGGAGGCTAAAAGGCTTAAAGGAATTGCGATGAAAACAGCGAAGGTAGTTGCCATCAAAGCAAGAAATAAGGTTTCTACCATTTTTTCACAAGTCAGGCGTAAAGTTTCGCTTACCTGTAAGGAACCTTCCTCCCAAATTACAACTGCTCTCACGATTTGTCGATTTCCTCGTGCACTTGGTGGAACGGTAATGTTTTTTTTAAAATTGCCCATAAAATCTGTTTTAAATTCCCCCAGTGGAAACTCTTGTTCTATCTCATTGACCCAGAATAGTATTCCTTTAGAGTCTGGTTTTAAATCAACCCCTTCTATAGTTAGTTGGTCACCAATTGTTCCTGATTTTTGAGATAAAATGAGGTTTCTATTTTGTGCGTGATTGTCGGATTGTGTTTGCAGAGAGAAATTTTCTCCAAGAAAAAATTCAGTTTCATTTGTTTGGCTTTGTTTTTTTCTTGAGAACAGGTCCGGTTGGATAAGCTCTTTAGCAAGGGGTTTTACTAAATTAAAGTCACGAAAAAGGTCACCTAAATTAATTTCTGTTACCTTCCAGCCATAGCTGTAGACTGCCAAAACGGCCAGAGTAATGAACACAAATTTTGTTTTAGCATAAATAGGCAAAGCGGTTCTGTGAGCAAATCTAACAATCGAGAGAAATAAGCGGATTGTTGTTAGTTAGAATTTTTAGATTTTGACCTGTTTCTTAAGACAGATTGCTGCTAGTCGAGTTCAAACTCTAATTTCCATTTGTTGTCCCCTTCATGCTGTTTCTGATCTTTTTTATCAATGATAAAGTTTTCCAGTACCAGAGTCTCCATTTCCGTACGCATAAAGCAGCGGTAGGCTTGTTCTGGAGTACATACAATAGGTTCTCCACGCACATTAAAGGAGGTATTAATTAGTACAGCACATTGAGTTTCTTTTTCAAATTCTTTGATTAAGTCGTAATATCGTTTGTTGGTATCTTCATGCACCGTTTGTATTCGAGCTGAATAATCAACATGGGTAATAGCAGGAATTTGTGACTTGGGAACATTAAGTAAATCGATTCCGAAAAGTTTATTTTGCTCTTTTGTCATGGATATTCTCTTGTCTTTTCGGACTTCTGCGACCATTAGCATATAAGGGCTTTCTTCATCCATTTCAAACCACTCATCTACTTTTTCTGCTAATACAGAAGGAGCAAAAGGACGAAATGATTCGCGATATTTGATTTTCAGGTTCATAGTTGACTGCATTTTAGGATTACGTGGATCGCCAATGATACTTCTGCCGCCAAGTGCGCGTGGGCCGAACTCCATTGGACCCTGAAACCAGCCCACTACCTTTCCTTTCTGTAAATCAGTGGAAACCAATTTAGTTAACTGGCTTTCATTCACTTGGCGATATGGTATTTCATTGCTATCAAGAAAATTTTTAATTTCACTTTCTTTAAAATGAGGACCTAAATAAGCACCTCTCATAGTATCTTTGCCATTGGTTAACCGATTGTTACCTATTATTTGATGCCAAATGCAAAGCGCAACACCCAAAGCACCTCCTGCATCACCAGCGGCAGGTTGTACCCATATTTTTTCAAAAATTTTTTCTTTTAGAATTTTGCCATTACCAACGCAATTTAAGGCAACCCCTCCTGCCAGACACAGATTTTTCATATTGGTTAGATAACGAATGTGACGAGCCATCTTCAACATTATTTCTTCAGTTACTTCTTGCAAAGAAGCCGCAATATCCATTTCTTTTTGGGTCAAATTTGATTCTGCTTTTCGTGCCGGATGGTTGAATATAGAGGCAAATTTCTGGTTGGTCATAGCCATTCCACCCAGATAGTCGAAATAATCCATCCTCATTCGAAAAGATCCATCCTCCTTCAAGTCGATCAAATGTTCGCGGATTAAATCCGAATATATTGGTTTCCCATAGGGAGCCAAACCCATAACCTTGTATTCACCGCTATTAACTTTAAAACCTAAATAGTAAGTGAAAGCAGAATAAAGCAACCCGAGGGAATGCGGGAAGTGTAATTCTTGAAGTAATTCTATTTTGTTATCTTTGCCAGATGCAATACTCGTCGTTGCCCATTCTCCGACACCATCCATAGTAAGAATTGCCGCTTCTTGGAAAGGGGATGGGAAGAACGCACTAGCTGCATGGGATTCGTGGTGCTGAGCAAACAAAACAGTACCACTGTAGCCCAGTTTATTTCTTATATTCGTCCGGGTCCATAATTTGTCTTTCAACCAAATTGGAATAGCAGCCAAATATTGTTTTATTCCTTTTGGTGCGATCCCTAAATAAGTTTCAAGAATTCTTTCGAATTTAATAAATGGTTTGTCGTAAAAACCGACATAGTCCAAATCGGAAACCTGTATGCCACCTTTTTTTAGGCAAAACTCAACGGCATTTTTTGGGAACGAGGCATCATGTTTCTTTCGCGTGAATCTTTCTTCTTGAGCGGCAGCAATAATTTTACCATCCTGCAACAGGCATGCGGCTGAGTCGTGATAAAAAGCGGAAAGTCCAAGAATATTCATGGAGTAAGGGCTGTGAATTTCATGCTTGAAGTTTTAATGTAAGCAATCATAAGCTAGCAAATGAGGCTTGGCAAATAGATAGAATTAAAAACCGCGCAAACCAAATTTTAATCTCTCTTTTCATAGAATCTTTTTATTATTTAAAGCTATCACCTATCTCTGAAATAATTTTTTGAGCAGCCTTATCAGGGTTTTTTGCATCACGGATGGGTCGGCCCACAACAATCAAATCAGCTCCTGCTTCAATCGCTTTTCCCGGTGTGATAATTCGGTTCTGATCGTCCAAAGAGATTTGGCTCCATTCGGGTCGAATCCCTGGCACAACCACTTTAAAATCATTTCCACACTTTTGTTTTACTAGAGTAATTTCTTCTCCCGAGCAAATGATCCCGGCGCAACCAGATTGTTTTGCCTGCCATGCTCTATCCAAAACAAGGTCGCTTAATTTGATACTTTTCTCAAAGCCCAAATTTTGTAACTGTGATTTATGCATGCTAGTTAGAAAGGTAACAGCTAATACCTCGAGGCCCGAGTCTTTAACTTCCTTAGAGGTTTCAAGTATAGCTTCGCCTTCAGTTGAGTGTATGGTGATATATCTTGCACCTAATTTTGCCGCAGACCTTAAGGCCCTTCGAACCGTTGTGGGAATATCATGAAGTTTTAAATCTAGAAAAATATCTGCGGTAGAATAATCCTTTATTAATCTTAAGATATCCGGACCTTCTTTGACAAATAACTCCAGCCCTACCTTAAAACAACCTACAGAATTTTGAAGTAACTTTACCAAGCGTTGAGCTTCGTTTTTATCTGGCACATCCAGAGCAAAAATCAACCGGTCTTTTGAATCTAGAGAAATGGACAAACGATTTTATAAATTTGGATTGTTAATAAAAAACAAAGTCAGTATATCAGCCCTATTGAGGCTGGTGAAAAATGTTTTCTAGATAGCGCGTCATAATCGACTTGTCTTGAATGGAAGGATTGAGAAAATCCTGTCCAGCCATTTCCTGATAAATCATCAGAGGAATATTGCCCCCAGCAGCAATAGTATGGACTGAACCGCTGCCAAAACGCAGGTTCAAATCAGTAAAGAAAAATGTTCCATTTTTATCTTGGATTCCTTGGATATTACAGGGGCCAGTCAACCGTAATCTACGGCTTAAAGCTTCCACAGAAACTATTATGGACTTGTCCATGTCGATTCTACTTGTCACAACCTCTCCGCCACGAACCGACAACCTTTCTCTTGGGACGATTAATTTAGGAATCTCATTAGCATCTGCAAATAAATCGATACTGAATTCTTTACCTTGTATAAACTCTTGAAAAATATGATGCGAATATTTATCCATATAATAATCTAGGTCTCTTTGGTTTTCTATGATGCTTTGATTTTTCCCTCCTTCACCTTTTCTTTCTTTGGCGATTAGTGGAAAGATGCCTGGAGGTCCTGATTCAGCCAATAAAAATGTTTTTGGGCTTTTAAAACCTTCTTGTTTCATGAACTTCCATAAATTCCATTTATCGTGACAAACTTTTATCGCGAAACTTTCTGGAATAAAAAGACGCCGGTTTTGACTGCTCAACTCCTCGCGGTATTTATCCAAAAAATCTATGGCATTGTTAGTCAAGGGGACAATTGCATCGATGGCCTGTTTTCTGCAAATTGTGAGTAGCGATTCCAAACAATCGCTGTCAGAAAACAAAGGAAGGCAATGGGATTGGTCGGCAGTCTTCAGAGCAGGTGCCAACGAATCGCTGTCTAACGCAATTAATTGAAAAGAAGTTTTGGACTTCGCTTTGGCATCTTGAAATGCCTTAAGAAGAGAGACTCGACAGTTTACAGCAAGAAAAAGAATTTTTAACATTTTGGCTCAATGACTTTAGATTGTTTAAATTTAAAAAGTTAATGCACGCTCAAACATTCGATTTTATGCAAAATTTTAGCAGAGGCACCCCAAATCCTATGATGTTTGAACCAATAGAGCACCAGATTCTTTTCTTGGTGAGAACCCACATTATTTCGTTTAGTGGCTAGTAATAAAGTCAAAGGGATTTCTAAAATTTCATCCACTTCATCTTCTTGACGTTTAAACGTTTGAGATTCTGATAATACAGCAACGAAAGGAGTGATTTCGAATCCTAACCGGGTATTTACAATGGGTAGCTGGGCAATCACCTTCGAAGTTTCTACATGGACACCAATTTCCTCCCGTGTTTCTCTACGGGCAGTTGTCAAAAGGTTTTTGTCTTTTTCTTCTTCATAGCCGCCGCCAGGAAAGCCAATTTCCCCTGCATGCGATTTAAGGTGCAGTCCTCTTTTGATCATAAGGACGTGGGTCTTATTATGTTTGGGGTAAAGCATGACCAGAACTGCTGCTTTTTTTGGATGCACCTTAATCGGCTTCTGAATAATTGGGTGCTCTTTCTTCAATTTAGCTGTGATTAAACAAAGATCCATTTCAATTAGGTAACTAGATTCCCCAAATCTGTTCGTACTCATCAACATTAAACCCGACCGTTATCTTATCATTGTCTACTGCAATCGGCCTTTTGATTAAACGCCCGTTGGAGGCCAGCAAGTCGATTGCCTCTTTTTCGGTCATGGATTTTAGTTTTTCCTTAATTTTGAGTTCCCGATACTGAACACCACTTGTGTTAAAAACTTTTTGCAACCCTTTTGCTTTGACTGCAGATTTGAGAATCTTCTTATTAGGCGGATTTTCGGTGATATCAATAACCTCAAATTTTATTTTTTTTGCCTCCAGATATTTGATGGCATTTCTACATGTTCCGCATTTGTTATAAGAAAAAATCTTCATTCAAACCTCCCTTATGAACCTTATTTAAATATACGATAGCAAGTTTATAGTCAAACCCACCAAAAATCAGAGTGAGATATTAAAATCAATGATTTATACGAAAAAAGCCATAGGCACAATATATTGTGCCTGGAAAATCACAGTATACCAAAGGTTGTATGATTTCCCTTTACAATACTTGGGGATTGGGATAACCTTCCCCCAGGTTTTTTAATTTTTAAAACATTATTTTTAAAAGTTTTGGGCGCTAAATGTACTTAAAAAATCTCGAATTAGAAGGGTTCAAATCCTTTGCAGATTCCACAAACCTAGAGTTTAAGAATGGATTTACGGCAATTGTCGGGCCCAATGGTTGTGGTAAAAGTAATGTTTCAGATGCCATTCGCTGGGCCATTGGGGAGCAAAGATCAAAAACTCTGCGTAGTACCCGCATAACTGATCTTATTTTTAATGGTAGTGCTAGCCGAAAACCGCTAAATCGTGCTGAAATTTCTATAACACTTTCACATGTCCCTGCTGGAATTCGAATAGCGGGTGTTCCTAATATAGCTCAAGAAGTCAAGGTTACTAGGTGCTATCACCGTTCCGGGGAAAGTGAATTTTATATTAACCAAATTCCCTGCCGCCTGAAAGATATCACAGATTTTCTTCTCGATGCTGGAATTAGCCCCAAGGTTCTGACGATCATTGAGCAAGGCCATATCCAGGACATTATCACTTCAAAACCGGAAGAACGACGCATATTGATCGAGGAAGCTGCGGGCATATTGAAATTCAAAAGCCGTAAAAATGATGCGATAAGAAAACTTGATAGCTCACGACAAAATCTCGAACGCATAGCAGATATTGTGCAGGAATTGCATCGACAGGTTGAGTCCTTGAAGAGGCAGGCTGCAAAAGCAGAGCGGTATAAGAGCTTCAAGACAAAAATCAAAGAATTATCGTTAAAACTTTTTGCGGTAAAAATCCGTCGATATCAAGCGCAATTGGTAACAATTGAAAGTGAGTTAGAAGAGCAAACACAAAAGAAAACCGAATGGGGTGCACGTCATTCCACTTTTGAAAGTCAGATTGCTCAGTTTAGTATCGAAATAGAGAAATCATTAGATTGCTTGAATAAACTTCGCGAAGATATTCACAAGCTAGCCTCACAAATCAGTAACAATGAGCAAACCATTAATTTTAAAAAAGAGCAACAGACTGAAGCTAAAGAAGACATTGGTTCTGCTGCTGTTGAAATCACTTGCATGACTGAAGAGGTTGAAGGCTTGTCACTGCAAATTGCGGATCAACGTCAAAAATTAAGTGATACTTCTAAGGAAATCAACAATCAAGAAACTGTTTTAGAAAAAACAAAAGAAGAGAGTGAACAAAAGCGTGATGGGTTGCAGGCGATTCAGGATCGAGTTCAGGCAGGCGAAAGAAAAGTTTTTGAGCTATTTAAACAATCAGCCAGATCAAAAAACCAACTCACAGAACTTGAAACAAAATATAAGGGTATTGAGTTGCAAAAGCAAAACCTGTCGGTAGAAAAAGAAGAAACAAAAAAACAAACTCATAGCAACCAATCCCAATTACAAGAGTATGAAGTACAACATCAATCTCGAATTGAGAAGTTTCAACAACTCAAAAAGCAACGGGATCTATTAAAACAACAAGTCACGGAAGAAATAAACCAAGTGCAGGTGGAAGCCGATGCCTACAACGAAAAAAAAGAAACGTATTTTAGTAAGTCTTCTTTGCTAGAGTCATTAAAAAAACTACGGACACAATTCGAAGGATTCCATGAAGGTATAAAGTCTCTTATGAGTCAGCAAAATGGTGAAAGGATTTCTGGTATTAGGGAAGTACTTGTTGAAGTCCTTCAAACACCTTCGGAATATGAAACCGCCATAGAAACCGCATTGGGTGATAAGCTCCAAAGTGTAATAGTCAATTCCTACTCCGATTCGATGGAAGCTATTGGTTATTTGAAAAATAATGAGTCAGGGCGAGGGTTGTTTGTTCCCTTAAATCCGAAATCCACTCCAAGTCCCCCCTTATATTTGAATGGCACGAAAGGCGTTATTGGCAAGGCTCTCAATTTCATTAATTGTATTGATGATTACCGGCCTGTCATTGAGCCATTGTTGCGAAATGTGGTGATAGTTGAGGATATGCAAGTTGCCATGCACCTCCACCAGAATCCAGAATTTCATGGAACGGTAGTAACTTTGAATGGAGAAATGATTGAGGCGAACGGATTCATGACAGGGGGATCTACAAAGAGTGAGTCAACAAGGTTGATCGCCAGAAACAGGGAAATTGAAAACCTTGCCAAAAGTGTTAAAGAGTTAAAGGGAAGGTTGGAAGCATCACAAGTAAAAAATGAGTCTAGCAAAAGAGCTTTGACAGAGTTGGAATTAAACCTCAAGCATATTGATGGAGAGGTTCATAAAAAAGAATTGGAAAATAACAATAGCCTTCGCGATATTGACCAAATTCGCCAAGAGCTGGAAAGACAGGAAAATCGGTCTTCCGCTTTAGATGCAGAATCGATGAATTTAAATCAGCAGTTAAAGAACCTAGAAAGTGAGAGAGGTTCATTGGCCGAACAGTTACAGGAAGTCGAGCAAAAGAGCTGTGCTGAAGAGGAGTCGCTTAAACAAGAGCGAACTGGGTTAGAAAAAAGTCGAAGCATTTTGGAAGAAAAATCGGTGGAGATCAGCGGACAGAAAGTCTTGATCACTTCTTTAATCGGACGGCGAGAAAACACTCTCACTGAAATCAAAAGATTGGAATTACAACAGCAAAACTTACAGCAACAAATTGAAAAGCGTGAAGCAGATAAAATTTCCAATCAGAATAGGATTATCGAAATTGATAGTGATATTGCCGTTTTGGAAGAAAATATATTGAAGCAGTCCAGAGAAAAAGATGTTCTCAGTGAGCGGGCAGTAAAAGAAGAAGAGAGTCTGAGAGAAAATGAAAAAACACAGAAGCAAATGGATCATGACATTCGTGAATTAACTAAAAAAATTCAGGAAATTACGGAAATATTGTCCCAGATAGAAATCAAACGTTCTGAAACTAGGTTGCAAAATGCTCATATTGAAGAACGTGCTTATGAAGATTTTAATGCTACTCGTGAAGAGTTGAGTGCTGCTTATGATGAAAATATTGATGAAGAGGAAATTGAGAGTTCTGTCAAAGAGCTTAAAGAAAAATTAGCACGATTGGGAGAGGTTAATTTGGCAGCTTTATCCGAATTTGAAAAAACCAACGAACGTTATACCTTTTTAAAGGAACAACAAGACGATTTAGCTGAATCTATCGAATTGTTGCATTCAACGATTGAAAAGATCAATTGTACGACTCAGCAGCGGTTCTTGGATACATTTGAGCGGGTTAATGAAAATTTTAAGGAAGTGTTTGCGCGTTTGTTCCAAGGGGGAAAGGCTAATTTATCTTTGATAGATGAAGCCAACCCTCTAGATTCAGGAATTGAGATAACAGCCAACCCAATCGGGAAAAGTTTGCAGACTCTTTCACTTTTATCCGGTGGTGAAAAATCGATGACGGCTATCGCTCTGATGTTTGCCGTTTTCAAAGTGCGTCCCAGTCCATTTTGTTTGCTGGACGAAGTCGATGCTCCCCTTGACGAAGCCAATGTGGTTCGTTTTCAGGAAATGCTGAAAGAGATGGCGGTCAATACTCAATTTATTATAATTACTCATAATCAAAAAACCATGACGTTTGCCAACGCTCTCTATGGAATCACCATGGAAGAGAAGGGTGTTTCCAAAGCAGTTTCTGTTCACTTTAATTAATACTCCCCCCTCCCTATAAATTTAGTCTACCTCAATCTCCTTTTAGATACAGGCTGTTAAAGTTAATGATATAATCAGTCTTATTGAATAAAGGAAAGTTTCATGGTGGAAGCAAAAGATATTGATGATAGTCTGGATTTTCTAAGATATTTTGAAAAGAATACCAAAAACCCAGAACTGGGATGCTTAATCCAGGAAAAAATTAGCCGTGATAAAAAAAGCCTAGAGCTAAATGGCTGTAAGCTGGAAGACGAGGATTTTAAAGCCATCTCAGGGTTTACTCCTATCAAGAGTCTAAAACATCTAAGCTTGGATCAGACTGGGCTAAACTCTTCAGGCTTGCAAGCACTTTGCGCTTCCGATTCGTTTGCAAATCTCGAAACGCTTACGCTTGCCAATAATAATTTGGATGACGAGGCAATATTTTTTCTCTCAAAATGTTTATATTTAAATAGACTTGAAAGTCTTAATATTTCTAGTAATGAATTAAGTCCGTTAGGGGCAAAAGTCCTTTCAATGGCTGCAGGGCTTTCCAATTTGAAATGCCTTGACCTATCTTACAATCGTCTAGAAGGATTGGGTCTTAAATCTCTCGTCGAATCCTCTCTATGTCAGCAATTTGTTGAATTAAACCTGCGAGATACGGGCATTGGTAATGAGGGTTTAAAATATTTTGCAAAGGCAT
>Ga0209034_10001572_pt1 | contig 10970 bp, 11 predicted proteins | sample MarorgKNORR_S2LV_2_FD_188219 | JGI IMG/M metagenome (GOLD analysis project Ga0209034, IMG submission 188219) | Marine microbial communities from the Southern Atlantic Ocean, analyzing organic carbon cycling - 250m_A/KNORR_S2/LV (SPAdes) (version 2) | ecosystem: Environmental > Aquatic > Marine...
GATATAGCTGAAAAGATAATCGATTTTATGGATCGATCGGGCGGTTATATTTCTTCACAAGATTTACAAAATTATCAAGTAAAAGAACGTGAACCAATTGCGACGAATTATCGCCAACATAAAGTTGTCACAATGCCGCCAAGCAGTGTGGGGGGGTTGGCTCTCCTGCAGATGCTTAATGTGTTAAAACAATTTGATGTATCTAGATTAGAACCGGGCAGCGCAAGAAGTCTTCATTTGTTGGCAGAGGTAATGAAAAGAGTAAATGCTAATCGGCGGCAGGGGATTGGTGATACAGATTTTGTTTCAGTACCAATTAAGGGGATTTTAAGTGAGGAATTGGCTAAGGAAATAGCAGCCAGTATAGACCTAGAAGTGGCTTTGCCTGTTTCAGTAATCAAGCCAATAGATGCGAATCCTTATGATAGCCGCGAAACAACTCATTATTCCGTTGTGGATGATTTTGGAAATGCTGTATCAACGAGTTATACCCTAGGTTATTCATTTGGTTCTGGCCTGGTAGTACCGGGTACAGGTATTTTACTCGATAATCAGATGCGAAATTTTGCCCACAGAGAACCTGGGCATGCTAATGAGATGAAGCCAGGGAAGCGGCCGGTCTCTACGATGACCCCAACGCTGGTTTTTGATGTTAACGATAAGGTTAAGATCGTTACCGGTACTCCCGGTGGTAGTCGCATTCATAATGTCATAATGCAATTACTTGTGAATTTGATCGATTACCAAATGAATATCGCTGAAGCGACTCATGCTCCACGAATATATCAGGGCTGGCGAACTTCTGAGCTTGCTATTGAGCGAGGGGTTAATGCTGATACAAGCTCTCTTCTACAGGTAATGGGCCATGACGTTCAGCTGCAACAAACGATGGGAAGTACTCAATCTATTGCTAGAGGGGAAGAGCGGCTTTATGGTTCCGCCGATCCGCGTCGACCAGGAGCTTTAGCTCTTGGCGTCAATGGCTTATTACATTGATAGAGAAGTTCCCATTCGTATGTGAGAGGTCTCAGAAGCTGGCGCTTGTATGAATGTAACTAGGTAGTAAGATAGGAAAGAATAATGAAGAATATTTTAGCACCCCTTTCGATAATAATTTTATTCTATGGATGCGCTTCAGTTGAGCCGCTCCAAGAAGAAGGGTGGAGTGGAAGAAACTTTAATGATTTAATAACTGCTTGGGGTACACCTTTCAATACTTCTGACCTTTCTGATGGAAGAAAGATAGTAAGATTTAATCTTGCCCATTGTGAACGGTCAAGATGTCTATATTCTGCTTCTGAAATTATAGATGGGCTAGCCTATTACTGTAATATTGATGTCTTTGTCGAGCCTAATAATACAGTAGCTAGAATGGATTATATTGCGGAGGGAGGGGAAGGTAGTTGTCTAAGGCTAATTAGTGAGTTAGGAGATTAATGTAGAGGAGAATACGAGTGGCTAAGTCCTATTATAATTTCGAAAAACGCCAGAAAGAACTAGCCAAAAAGAAAAAGAAGGAAGAGAAGCGCTTGCGAAAAGCGAAGGCAAAGGATAGTCAGTCGCAGGACGATGAAACTATATCAGGAAACGATAACAAAGCGGGTCCAACCGGCGACTTATAGCAAACTAGTAGAAATCAATGAATTTTAAACACACAAAGGAAAGAGCAATATGAGTACAGGTACAGTAAAGTGGTTCAACGCAGATAAAGGTTTCGGTTTCATCACCCCAGAGGATGGTGGCAAGGATTTATTTGTTCATCATTCGGAAATTCAAAGTGGTGGTGAATATGCAACTCTCAATGATGGTCAGAAAGTAGAATTTGAAGTTGGGCAAGGTCAGAAAGGGCCGTGTGCAAATAAAGTTGTTGCCGTTTAAGCTATAGCACATAACAAGTAGGTCAAGTGGATGCGCTATGCGCACTCACTTACCTAGGCGTTATATAAACCCTAGATGTCTACTAATGCTCTAATTGCGACATGTTAGAGGCAAAATGAGAAGGCTCTGAGCTTCAGAATCGCTAAAGCCCTTATTTCCCCGTAGTTCAGCTGGATAGAGCCATCGCCTCCTTAGGCTAAAGCTCAGACGAGCATTTAGAGATTTGGAAAATACACCGGAGAAATTAGAAGTACCGCCATCTGATTATTCGGAGAAATAATGGAGATTCTTTCTGCTGTTTTCGCGATAGTCTTTGTGGGTTTCTTACTTTACTTTTCTTATCGGAAAAAAGAGAAAGACGACAAGCAAAGGAAAGAGGCTAGAGATCTAGCCAGAGAGACTTATAAGAAAGCCCGTTCAAGCAAAGATGATAAGGAAAATTCACATCCAACAGAACATGATGAGTCAGATGACTTAGAAATGGTCAAGGCCATTAAAGAGGAATCAAAATAAAGACAATCAAAGAGAATTGGATTTTGTCCTATGTATTATGTTCGCAATTTTTGTGGTCTTTGCTGGGTTGAATAGTTGGGATTTTTAATTAAGAAATCACAACAAAAAGAGAAAGGTGGGGCACAGAATGGGGCACAGACAAGAGGTAGTAAGAGTAATTCTTATAAGTTATTGATTTTTATACATGTCCCCGTAGTTCAGCTGGATAGAACAATCGCCTCCTAAGCGATAGGTCGGCCGTTCAAATCGGCCCGGGGACGCCAAAATTCTCATTTTCCGGAATGTAATAGCTTTAAGTTAAAATCATTGAGTAAAATAAACCGGCTGTCATAGCTTGAGATATGGCAAGGACATTACCTGCAAGGGAACGGTAACCGAGTCCGACAACAGAAATTTTGCTTTGCGGGTGATGGCCTCTGCATCGAGTATTGCTAGCAGTAGGTTGCCATTTTCTGTATTACAGTAACTGACTATTTTGGCAGGCTTTTTTTCCTGCCCTCCAAACGATTGAAGCACGGAGCTATCGGGGCTGATTGTTTTCTCACTTTTTAATAGAAACATACGCTTTTTTGGTGTGCCTCGATAATACGTACGGGCGACTATTTCTTGGCCGGTATAGCAACCTTTATCGAAATCAACAGCACCAGAAATATCATAATTGAGTAATTGTGATGTGTATTTTTCGCTGTGCAGTTTGTCGACATGCACCAATCCTGAGCGTATGTCTTCATACAGCCAATTTGAATTAGCGCTGGCTGCTGAAGGGCCAGGGTCCGGTCTGAACTCATTAACACGTGAAATATCAAAGCACCAGAGTTCGAAACGGTTTACTAGACCCGGTATTTTCACGAGGTAAGTATCGTTTGATTTTATTACCGCGTTATCAGCCTTAGGTAAAGAGCCGAAATTGCCTTTGAGGGAGTCTCCGCAATTGCCCATGTATCCAATTCCTATTGGAGAAGACTCAGGTATTTCTAGTTTCACTTTGGAAAACACCGAGTACTTGGCCAGTGTTGAAATTATAATCTCGGCCATGTTGGGCTGGGTTTGCAAATAGCAGTCACCCTCAAGCAAAAGTACGCGTAAATCTGCAACTATTCGACCCTTTAAGTTGAACAGGGCGCCCATTAGACTCTGTGTCGTACTGAGGCTTTCCATATTGCAACTGAGTTGTCCTTGCAGAAATTGGATCGAATCTGGTCCGCTGACTCTCACAAATTGGTAGTGGGATAAGTCGACAACTTGCATGTTAATTTCTCAAATAGTTAATGGATTGACTGACTTGACAAGAAGGCCGCAATGGAATTTAAATTTCGCATAATGTCTTATTAAAGGAGCGGGTACATCTCATAGTGATGGCCCATTATATGCAGGAATTCGATAAGCATAAAATCTTTTGGCGTAGCCGGCGAGGGATGCTTGAGCTGGATTTGTTACTTGTTCCCTTCACTAACGAAGTTTTGGAAACCCTTAGTCCCAAGGATCAGGTGTTATATGAGGAATTGCTAGAGCAGGATGACCAAGACTTGTTAAGCTGGCTAATGGGCCGTGAAAACCCAGCTAACATAGGCTTTAAGAGCTTGATCGAGAAAATATTGAAGTATAATAATCGAGCTGACTAAGCCGTTTTACTAAGCAAGTTTACCCGTACGGCGGACAAAATAGGTGTTTAAGTCTTTACTTGGATTCGAACCACCTTTTGTGGAGAACTGGTTTAAGGTTTTGGTAATAAGATCGTGTCTTCTGCGACACCTTGGGTTTGAGGGTAGTCTTGAGTAAAGTGAAGACCTCGACTTTCCTTGCGTTTCAGGGCGCTAGTGATGATCAATTCGGAAACTAGAGCTAAGTTTCTGAGTTCCAAATTATCGTTAGAGACCTTATGTTTCAGGTAATGATCACGTATTTCTTCGCTTAATAATTTGATACGACGATCGGCACGAATTAGACGTTTATTATTTCTCACAATCCCAACAAAATCCCACATTAAACGACGTATTTCTTCCCAATTATGGGAAACCAGTACTTCGTCGGCTGAAGCCCTCAACTGACCCTCTTCCCAAGGATGGATTCCACTAACCCATTCGGTCGTCTGTATCTTTTCAGCAATACTTTGGGATGCACCAAAAGCAACAACGAAGCACTCGAGAAGAGAGTTACTGGCCATGCGATTGGCACCATGCAGCCCACTGAAACTGGTTTCACCGATTGCATAAAGGTTGCGAACATCAGTTTCGCCTTTCTTATTGATAACCACGCCCCCACAGGTGTAATGAGCAGCAGGTACCACTGGAATTCTATCGATCGTGATATCTATCCCAAACCCCAGACAGCGTGAGTAGATAGTAGGAAAATGCTCCTTTATAAAATTTGCCGGTTTATGGGTGATATTCAGATATACACAATCGCAACCTAGGCGTTTCATTTCAAAGTCAATCGCGCGAGCAACTATATCCCGAGGAGCTAACTCTTCGCGGTCATCGAATTTGGACATAAAGCGAGAGCCATCCGGCAATTCCAGTTTCGCTCCTTCTCCTCTCAAGGCCTCGGTAATCAGGAAAGATTTAGCGTGGGGATGATACAAGCAGGTTGGGTGGAACTGGTTAAATTCCATGTTGGCCACCCGACAACCTGCACGCCAAGCCATTGCAATACCGTCACCACTAGCCCCATCCGGATTTGTAGTATACAAGTAGGCTTTGCTGGCCCCCCCTGTGGCCAGTACCACAAACTTTGCCCGAATGGCTTCTACTCGGTTAGTCTCCTGATTTAGGAGATAAACGCCCACGCAGACGCTACCAGCTTCGTTCTTAATTCTTTGAGTCACCAAATCAACAGCCGTACGACCTTCGAGTAGCTTTATGTTTGCGTGAGCCTGAGCGCGTTTCCGAAGCGTTTCAAAAACCGCTTTGCCGGTTGCATCGGTAGCATGAATGATGCGTCGGTTAGAGTGACCGCCTTCTTGAGTTAAATGCAGCGAACTTAGGTCGGAAGCACCGGTGCTGCTAGATAGAATTGTATTGTCTTTTGTCTGCTTAGTTGTAAACGGCACGCCCAGCCCCACAAGCCAAGTCACAGCCTCGGCACTGCGGTTTACTATGTGCTCCACTACATCTCGATGGCAAAGACCCACCCCAGCGGCCATGGTGTCTTCCAGATGTGATTCAAGACTGTCCTCAGAATCTAGCACAGCAGCAATTCCACCCTGAGCGTAAAAGGTGGCTCCTTCTTTTAGGTCACCTTTGCTGAGCACCGTAACCTGAGCTAATGGCGCGATTCGAAGGGCTAACGTGAGACCGGCAGCACCACTCCCAATTATAAGTATGTCGGTTTTCTTAACAATGTTAAATGTGCTGGCTGTCATGGACTCTACTGGCAACTAATTGAAATAACTTATTTTTTAAATAATTTTGGGACTTTATTTAACTGGAACTGTAGGGATTACGAGTAATCGAAAAATACTTCCGAAGGGCGATATCCTGAGACTAATATAACGAATCCATAGTTTTACCTCGGTTTCATTAAACTGTAATAATTGTATAGCTATTCCTCAAGGGTTGTGTGAACTTTTGCACTAGCGTAATGTCTATCGCAGTGTGTACATTTGTTCTCGATAATGGGTAGAGCGAGCCTTGTCAAATTTGGATTTCCTGAGGCAATAAAAGGTTGGAACAAATGGCGGAAGGCACAGATCAGCAGTTAGTTGACAAGGTATTGAGTGGCGACAAGAATGCATTCAATTTGCTGGTACTTCGTTACCAACATCGTGTGGCGGCGCTAATTGGCCGCTTTATCCAAGATCCACTCGAGGTGGAAGATGTCAGTCAGGAAACATTCATTAAAGCTTACAGGGCTTTATCTTTATTTCGAGGTGACAGCGCGTTTTACACTTGGTTATATAGGATTGCTGTAAACACAGCAAAAAACCATTTGGTTTCCAGGAATCGCCGACCACCGGCAAGCGATATAGAAGTAGATGAAGCTGAAGGTAGTGAAATTGGGTTTGTTCTAAGGGAAATAGAGAACCCTGAGAGTAGATTGGCTACGGATAAGCTGAAACAGGCCATTAAGTCAGCTATAGAGGATTTACCTGAAGATTTACGCACTGCTTTGACCCTGCGGGAATTCTCTGGTTTGAGTTACGAAGACATAACGGAAGTCATGGATTGTCCGGTTGGTACCGTCAGATCTCGTATATTTAGAGCCAGGGAGGCGATCGATAAAAAAATCCGGGAATTGCTGTAACTTATATGGGAACTGAATTCAACTAAAGCTGTCAGAAGTAATTGATACTAGCTTTGTGAATAAAATAAGTAAAACAGAGCGATAGAAATTAGAGTATAGGGGAGCACAATGAGTCAGTTTGAGAGGGAGTCCTTATCCGCTTTGCTTGATAACGAAGTGGACGACTTGGAGTTGCTTCGCCTACTGAGGTCCATGGAGACCAACCCGGAATTTGCACAAACTTGGGAGCGCTACAATCTAGTGCAATCATTGCTGCATAATACCGGTGTATCAGTTAGCTCTGACTTGGCTGCGGGCATCGAGCAACGGATTCAAGATGAACCTAAATTGTCGATGCCAGGCAAACCTCTCTCCCGCTGGCAACAAACTCTTTCTAAGTTCGCCATAGCAGCTTCGGTTGCTGCTGTCTTCATATTTGCGTTTCAAAGTAGTCTCAATAACTTGGATAGGCCCCCACTAGTGCAAACTAGTGGTTCTGAAACTGAACAGATTACACCTCAATCCGGAGCTGCCGTAGTAGTGGAATCTTCCAATTTTGAGGTAGATCCCGAGGCTCAGCAACGTCTGCTCGAATATATTGAGAGTATGTCTTTTGACGAGGGCGATCCGGTACCAGTTGAACATATCCAGGAATCATCTCTTTATCGCCTGGTGAACGAACTTCAGGTCAGGCCCTAATCAAATAGCCAAAACAGGTTACTTAACGATTCCTGTAGAGGCATTGCTCAGCTTTGCATCTAATTGGCGAAGAGCTTTCCTCCCAAAAAGTGTACTTTTTTCGCCGCTATTTGCCTCCCGAGTATTATGCTAAAGTAGCACTTCCTGCGCGGATCCCGTTAACCCTGGATTTATGCCACGGAAGTCAGATTTGTCACTAGGATTTGATAGAAACCCATGAAACAAATAATACGAACACGTAGCGCTCAACTGAGGAACATACTGTTTACATTACTGGTTTTAGGTCTATTAGAACCCGTAGTTTTTGCCGCAGAGCTACCTAATTTTGCGGAACTGGTCGAAGTAAACGCCCCTACAATTGTCGAGATTGCCACCTCGCGACAGGTTGAAGCGCGGCCATCGGGTGAAGATCGAGAACTAGAAGAGTTGCTTCGTCGTCTAAATCCTGGTCAGGAACCAGGGCTTGATCCGGAAAACATTCCAGACCTTCGTCAGCGGGGCGCTGTTGGGTCCGGATTTATCATTTCTGTAGACGGATACATTATTACAAACAACCACGTTGTAGCAGGAGCAGACGAAATCAGGGTCACTCTAAACGACCGACGTGTATTCGATGCGAAAATCGTCGGTTTGGATGAGCCATCTGATCTAGCGCTTTTAAAAGTAGACGCAAATGACTTGCCATATGTTGAATTCGGTAATTCTGACGTGCTGCGGGTTGGTGAGTGGGTGCTGGCGATTGGCTCTCCATTTGGCTTAGAGTTCTCGGCGGCGGCGGGTATCGTCAGCGCTAAGGGTCGTTCTGTGCCAGGTCGTCGGTCAACATACAACTATATGTCATTTATACAGACGGATGTAGCGATTAACCAAGGGAATTCCGGAGGTCCCTTATTTAATCTTGACGGCGAAGTGGTGGGAATTAATTCGCAGATACTGAGCAGTACCGGTGGTTCGAATGGAATTTCGTTTTCAATACCAAGTAATGTTGCCCTCAATGTAGTCTCCCAGCTAATGGATTCTGGTCGCGTCGAACGTGGGCTGCTAGGAGTTCGAATGCGTGAAGTAGATCATGCCCTCGCGCAAATCTTCGATTTAGAGCGACCTCGTGGAGCCTTTGTAGATGAAGTGCAACCGGCCAGTCCTGCAGAGAGCAGCGGTATACGCAACGAAGATATTATTCTGGAGTTCAATGGGCACAACATTGAATATTTCACTGACCTCCCATTCTATGTCGGTCAATATCGGCCTGGAACGGAGGCGGAAGTTGTAGTCTATCGGGATGGTATGCGCCTAACTCGAACGGTGGTGCTTGGTAGCTCTCCGACTAACATCATGGTAGCAGCACAACCCGAAATTACAAAAGAACGTGACAATCCACTTGGATTTCGGGTTACTGATCTCAGTGAAGAGACACGTCAGGTTACTGGTATAGGCGGTGTACGAATTGCCGAGTTAAATGAAGGGCCTGCTAGAGACGCCGGTCTTTTGGTGGGAGATGTAGTTGTAGCTCTTAATCGACAAGAGGTTACATCTTCAACAGAGTTTGCCGAGGTAGCAAATAATTTGCCGGCATCAGGATTCGTGCCGATCCGTATAGTACGTGAAGGACAGGGAACCACTATGGCGCTAGAACTCTCCCCTTGACTTCACTAGCAATTAGCAATTTTTGTCCCAGCAAATCTTCAATTCCTGACACTGTTATCAGAATATTGTAGACTTGTATCCTCGTTTTAGCTGGCCCATCTCCCTTTTTGTGTATCTAACGATTTCTTGACTGCCTTAAGCCACATTCGCAATTTTTCCATCATTGCGCATATTGATCATGGCAAATCTACGTTAGCTGATCGCTTTATCCAGCATTGCGGTGGACTGAGTGATCGTGAGATGGATGACCAGATTCTCGACTCGCTTGACATTGAGCGAGAGCGTGGCATTACCATTAAAGCGCAAAGTGTCACTTTGTATTACGAAGCCAAGGACGGCAATCGTTACCAATTAAATTTTATTGATACACCCGGGCATGTGGACTTCAGTTACGAAGTGTCACGGTCACTCGCGGCGTGTGAAGGGGCTTTATTGGTGGTCGATGCTGCTCAGGGGGTGGAAGCACAAACGGTAGCTACATGTTATACGGCAATCGAGCAGGGTCTAGAAGTGATCCCAGTCTTAAATAAGATGGATTTACCTCAGGCTGAACCTGACCGTGTCCGTCTAGAAATCGAGGAAATTATTGGCATCGATGCTACAGAAGCAGTTTGTGTTAGTGCCAAGACCGGGATGGGTGTTGAAGAGACACTAGAAGAGATTATTGCCAAGGTGCCGCCGCCAAGTGGTAATAGAGATGATGCGTTGCAGGCGTTAATTATTGACTCTCGGTTCGATAATTATCTTGGCGTAGTGTCACTGGTCAGAGTAGTGGCAGGAAGGCTGCAAAAAAACGATAAGATAGTCGTTAAGTCTGTCGGTAAGACTTATGTTGTTGATACTGTTGGTGTGTCCACGCCTAAGAGAAACGAAACTCATGAGTTGGCGGCCGGAGAGGTTGGGTTTATAGAAGCAGGGATTAAAGATATTCATGGCGCGCCGGTTGGAGACACTATCACACTGTCCAACACACCTGAGATTGAAGCTCTCAGTGGTTTTCGTAAAATCCATCCTCAGGTGTATGCTGGGTTGTACCCAATTTCGTCCGACGATTTTGAGAATTTTCGTGACGCTCTCTCAAAACTCACATTGAATGATGCGTCACTATTTTATGAGCCTGAAAGCTCCGATGCGTTGGGTTTTGGATTTCGTTGTGGATTTCTTGGCATGCTGCACTTGGAGATTATCCAGGAACGATTGGAAAGGGAATATGGTTTATTTTTGATAACCACGGCGCCGACAGTAATTTATGAAGTTGAGCTGGTCAATGGTGATGTGGAGATGGTAGACAGCCCGTCCCGACTACCGCCTATTAATTCTATTCAGAAAATGAGTGAGCCTATCGTACTTGCCAACATACTGGTACCTCAGGAATACTTGGGAAATGTGATTAATCTCTGCGTGGAGAGACGCGGTATTCAAAAGAAGATGGAGTTCTTAGGAAGCCAGGTTTCTCTGAACTATGAATTACCAATGAATGAAGTTGTTCTAGATTTTTTCGATCGATTGAAATCAGTAAGTCGGGGATATGCATCTCTGGATTATCATTTTATCCGCTTTGAGAAGTCTAATCTGGTACGTTTAGATATTCTTATTAACGGCGATAAAGTAGATGCATTAGCCTTAATTGTGTACCGCGATCACGCTCAGGCGAAAGGGCGACAACTTGTGGAGAAAATGAAAGAGTTAATCCCTCGTCAACTGTACGATGTCGCGATTCAGGCAGCTATTGGCGGGCAAATAGTTTCTAGGCAAACGGTTAAGGCGCTCAGAAAAAATGTCACTGCAAAATGTTATGGTGGTGATGTGACTCGCAAAAAGAAATTACTTGAAAAGCAAAAGGCAGGGAAGAAGCGCATGAAACAAGTGGGTAATGTCGAAGTACCACAAGAAGCATTTTTGGCTGTACTGAAAGTTGACGGTTAGCATAAATAATGGATATTGATTTTTCTTTAGTTTTGGTGTCCCTGGTGGCCTTCTGTGGTGCACTTTGGCTGCTTGATAATTTCTTTATC
>Ga0209034_10001574_pt1 | contig 10957 bp, 11 predicted proteins | sample MarorgKNORR_S2LV_2_FD_188219 | JGI IMG/M metagenome (GOLD analysis project Ga0209034, IMG submission 188219) | Marine microbial communities from the Southern Atlantic Ocean, analyzing organic carbon cycling - 250m_A/KNORR_S2/LV (SPAdes) (version 2) | ecosystem: Environmental > Aquatic > Marine...
GTCACCGTGTTCGTCACCGTGTTCGTCACCGTGCTCGTCACCATGCTCATCACCGTGCTCGTCACCGTGAGCGTGACCATGAGCGTCTTTAAACTCCATGTCTTCCGGGAGGTCGGCAGCCTTGACGACAATCAGTGACTCGCTGCCGGAAGTTGAAACGGCGTCTGCTACCCAAGACTCAAATGCTGGATGGTTGTAGACGAGGACATCCGCTTTACTAATCTTAATAATGTCACTCGGCGTTGGCTCGAAATCATGGGCATCGACACCGGCCTTTATTAACGACTCAACGTTTGCCCTATCTCCACCTACTCGCTCGGCAAAATAAGTGACAGGGTAGATGGTTGTTACAACATTTAGAACCGGACTGACGTTTGCCTCAGGGGCAGGGGCAGAAACCTCAGATGTGGAGGTAGAAACCTCAGGCGTTGGGGCAGAATCCCCAGACGTGCAAGCTAATGCGATCAGAAGCAGAGGCAATATAAGCATTGGTGCATAACGCTTAAAAATTCTTCGGTTCACCGATGAGTCTCCTTTTGGCATCGCATTGCTGTGAAAGGTGGTTACCTACCTGAACAACACTTTGCCTGAGTGTTTGTAAAAAGATCAAACCTGTAGCCTGTGATCATAGTTCTATATCTATGCTCACCATACTTGGGCACGTTGTTGATACTAAGTCTCAAGTATAAATGATACTAAGTATCAGTCAATACCTGGTGCGCTAATATATTTTTGCGATGCGATTGGAGCTAATTAGCTGCTATAGGCTCATCTGTTGCATCACGGAACGATATTGGAATCGATGTGTTCGTCAGATTAACGCAAGGGTTTCAATTACTTTGAAGAATTAAATTCCGCAGCAGTCTTTGCCGCTCCATACTGATCTTGCTTCTCTGAGCATTAGCGCACTGATTGCTATGCCGGCCAATGGATCAGCCCACCACCAGCCGAATAGAGCGTTGACGCCAAGGCCGACCAGGAGTGAGAGTGACATCCACCAACATGCAAGTGTCTGAGACGAGTCTGCTTCTATTGCGTGGCTGTGGAGTTGTTGGCCAACTCTGCGGATTGAGCGTGCGAGCCACCACATTACGGTCAATGAAAGAACAGCCAGAATAATTCCGGTGTGTGAAACTTCCGGTCGCTCCTGCAATACAAGAGCCGAACCAGACTCAAATAAAATATAGATCGCAAAAGCCAATAACGATAGACCAACTAATCTTTGAGCACGCCGCTCGATCGCGTAAATTTTTTCAGGATTTGTCCTGTTTCCAATCTCAGAAAGGATTCTCCATACAATTACTGCTGCCGAGCTGCTTTCGACAAAACTATCTACACCAAAGCCAACCAGGGCGACGCTGCCGGCGATTACGCCGGCAATAACGGCAACCGTCCCTTCAATCAAATTCCATCCGAGGCTGATGTACTCAAGTCGAAGACCACGTTTTAGAAGAATGCCGCGATCGATTCCATGGTCCTCATCGGTTGCGTCCGTTGCATCGATCACCGTGAGCTCAAGGCTACGCACTTGTCTTAGCCCTTACACGCGATGCCATATGTTCCCTAAGTATCTCTGTAATGCGTTCGTCATCAAGAGCATAAAATGAGGTCCGACCTTCTTTGCGACGAGATACGACTCCAGCAGCTCTGAGGGTACTAAGCTGGTGACTAATCGCTGATTGCGACGCTTCTGTCAAAAACGCCAAATCACAGACGCAAAGTTCACCTGACAGGCTGAGCGCATGAAGTAGGCGCAGACGAGTCGGATCAGATAATAAGGAAAACATCTTCGTGGCCGTTTCAGCCTCCGAAGGTGACGCCACTCTACCTATCAGAGGTAAAACGAGTTCTGGGCAGACGCATTCAGTTTCACATTGTTCAATTATTTGGCCGTCAATATCTGAATTAGTGTTCATATATTCATATTACAGAATGGATAACTGTCGGGACATCCTATTTTTTTGCACCTCGACTGAATTTGGTATTTTTGAGTTGGCAAAAATCCTAGGTTGTTAGTGCCAAACACCTAGTTTTTTCAGTTGTGTGCTCGCTTGTCCTGCCCATCCTCTATTAGCAGCTGGGCTAGCAGGACTGGGATGCAAAATTTTTTCAATACGAACGTCTAGGTCACTCAAAGCAGCAAGGGCGCGTTTTTCAGCAAATCCGCCTATAGCGATAAGCCATTCTGGTTCGAGGATTTCTATCACCTTATGCAAATGAGCATCACAAACTTCCATTAGCGGTGCGGCTTCATCACTAGGCAGTTTGTCTGGTGTTCGGTTCTTCCCGCTTTCTTCCATGAACACCAGAGGGCAGTGGTTGACAATAAAGTGATCGGTGAAAAAGGCATCGGCTGATCTAAAACGCTCGGCAAAGAGGTTCCATAACCGTCGGCCACTTACTTCACTCCGCTCACACGCAAGACCTTCAATAAGTCTTTTAGGATGTTCGTTTGCTGGTTTTGAAATCGGCGCATTGATTCCGATCCAGTCACGAACGGCAGAAACTTCGCCAAAAGGTACCCCTGTTTGCGCCATGCCGAAAGGGCCAGGGTTCATTCCTAGAAAAACAACCTTCTTTTTGTTCTTGGCAGCCCGGCTAATGTATTGCTCGTGCGCGGGCCAGGCATACTCAAGAGGATTGTAGACATGTGTTACAGGCTCGCTGAATTTCAGAGTATTGCAAGCTTCGCTCAAACTACGAGCTGCGGCTTTGATATTTTTAGACGGGATCACGGGCGGCCGTTAAAACTTTTGAATTTAAAAGGGTAAATCATATGCAGCTCACCGGACTTATAACCATGCCTTACACACCGTTAGATCACTCAGTGGGTAGTGCTGAGTTGTGACTTCTGTAAGTCACCCAAAATATTATCTGAGCTATTCCTACAAAGGATTACAGAATAGACTAACTTCGATCTAGGCCGTGATCCTTTTGTGACAGGTTAATTGATACGATAACGGTTCAAAATTGGAGGAAATTTTTATGGATAACAAAGAATTGATGGGCTGGATGAGTATGCGTACCTGGCACATATTCGCATTTTTGGTTCCGTTTTTCGCCCTTTTTGCTCCACTAGTGATCTATGTTGGGTCAGTAAACAGCGATTTTGACGTTCCATTGATGATTATGTCTGTGGCTTTCTCGATTATGACTTTGATGATGACCCTGTCGGGGATTATGGACATGAAAGTGCTTGTAGGAGAAATGACTCCTGAAATGGCTGAATCTAAATGGGGTCAAACGTTCAAGGGTTTCGGTGCATTTGCAGCAGTTTTCACTGTTCTGATATTGTCGGTTCCTGTTGCTCATTGGATTGCTTTGATGGGATAGTTCTTACTGTTCTGATACTGTCGGTCCCTGTAGCTCATTCGATTACTTTGGCTGATTAACAAATCTGAGAATTGGAAATATGAAATCCGAAGTATTAATCGCCAGCGCCGCTCGTACGCCACTCGGTAAGTTCAGCGGTAGCCTTTCGAGCACATCAGCCACGGATCTCGGCGGGATTGCTCTCGCCGCGTCCGTGGAACGGTCTGGAATCGCTGCGGAAGATATCGAATACACGATCATGGGCAACATGCTTTCTGCCGGACTTGGAATGACACCGGCCAGACAGGCAGCTATCGCAGCCGGGATTCCCGAATCCTCCTCAGCACTCACAGTTAACAAGGCCTGTGCATCTGGTATGCAGTCGGTAATCCTCGCTGCGCAGTCTATTCAACTTGGTGAGGCAGACGTGGTTGCGGCCGGAGGAATGGAGAACATGAGCCAAGCTCCACACTTGTTACTTGATAGCAGGACGGGGCAGAGGCTTGGTGACGCGAACCTGACGGATTCGATGATTCATGATGGCTTGTGGTGTCCCTTCGAAAACCACCACATGGGTAGTTCCGCTGAGGCGATTAACGAGAAATACGACATTGGGCGAAGGCGGCAGGATGAGTTCGCTGAACGCAGTAACGTGCTTGCATCCTCTTCGACCGCCGAGGGATGGTTCTCGGATGAGATCACACCAGTGAATGTAAAAGGTCCTCGTGGAGATGTAACGGTTGTAGACACCGACGAAGCGCCAAGAGCTGATACGACGGCCGAGATTCTTGCCAAGCTACGGCCTGCTTTTCCTCCGGGGGAGACTATTACGGCAGGGAACGCTTCCAAGATTAGTGATGGTGCAGCGGCCACGATCGTTATTTCCGATAGAAAGGCTGGTGAATCTGGCGTTAACGTGCTTGGTCGAATTTCGGGCTATGCCCATGCTGCCAATGACCCAGGAATGTTGTTTGATGCTCCTAAACTGGCAGTTGCCAACCTGCTGAAAAGAACCGGAGAGACGCTTGAAGAATTCGACATGATAGAGGTTAACGAGGCTTATGCAGCGCAGGTGCTTGCCAACGGTGATGCGCTTGGCTGGGACGAAGAACGTGTTAACACTCGCGGGGGTGCCGTAGCGTTAGGACATCCGATCGGTGCGAGCGGAGCACGAATTCTTGTGACGTTGTTGCATGGACTGAGGCGTACAGCAGGGCGCAAAGGCCTTGCTGTGATATGTCATGGTGGAGGCGGTGCGGTTGCAATGAGCCTTGAGGCTGCGTGAGTTAAAAGCCTCTTAAATAAACAGGTGATTCGTGGCGTAGGAAAGCATCGAAAAAATTAACGGGGTTGGCTTTCTAGGATCTCTCTCAGTTCACACCTTGGCGAATGAGCTCAATATCCTCTCAGCAGACTGATCCATCGCTTCTTTAGCAGCGTCAATGACTCCGGTCCGATTATTGAAGCCATGGGTCATACCATCGTAGACAACACTCAATGTGTCCACGCCTGCGGCCTTGAGAGCATCTCCGTACGCGACTGCTTCGTCCACCAGTGGGTCATATTGGGCAGCAATGATTGTTGCATCGGGAAGCCCTGACAGGTCGGAGGCTTTGATTAGGGCAGCATAGGGATTTGAGCGGTCCTCACCCGTGCCAGTGTACTGATTCCAGTACCAGATCATGGCTTCGCGTGTGAGCCCATATCCTTCGGCACATTCAATGTATGACTGTCTATTGAAGTCGAAGTCGATAACAGGGCAAAAGAGGACTTGGTGAGATATGGCTGGGCCATTTAAATCGCGTGCCATCATCGAAACAGCACCTGAAAGGTTTCCACCGGCAGAGGTCCCGGTCGTGGCAACCCGGCTGCCGTCGATACCGAGTGAATCTGAATTCTCGACAGCCCACTTTGTTGCCTCGTAGCAGTCTTCTACGGCTCCAGGAAATCTTGTCTCTGGTGCCAACCTATAATCGACGGAGACAACAACTGCGTTGACACGCGAACATGTTCCTCTCGCTGTAGTGTCCTCGGCATCAAGATCTCCGATGACCCATCCTCCACCATGAAACAACATCACCAGAGGATGGCCTTCGTCGTCATCCGGTCTATAGATCCTGATTGGAATTTCACTTTTCGGTCCAGGGAAGGAGCTATCTTCGACGGAACCCACTGGCTCCACCTCTGCTTCAATGGCAGATCGCCCGATGCGCGCGTTATCTCTCGCCTCTTCGGGGGTGACATCCGTCACTGGTGGGAATCCCATTGCTGCTGCCTTCTCGAGGGCATCGGCTGACTGAGGGTGTAGTGGCATGGGTAGACCTCTCGTACTTTTGGATTTGCTAACTCATGGCACTTTACCCGAAAGCACTGATCGGTGAGCAACAGATTGAGGCTGATTTCAACAAGGGTTGATCTTGGGCTTGAATGTTTCGAGGTTTATCAGAGCGATGGTAGTTACGCAGTTTGGAAGGGCTTGAAGTTATCGCTCACATTCAACTCAGGTTCTGTGATTGCCTGGACATCTTCCGGTGACCAGCCTTGTGCTGCTTCCATCAAAAAGAGCCCCTGGGTTTTGACTTTGATGACAGCTATATCGGTGATGATATCGTCAACGCAGTTTGGAGCGGTGAGTGGAAAGCTGCACTGGTTAACTATCTTGGGCTTATTGTCACGGGTTGTGTGCTCCATCGCCACGATCACCCGTTTTGCATTGGTCGCAAGGTCCATTCCTCCACCGATACTGCCAATGCCTCGTTTCGGGATCATCCAGTTGGCGAGATCACCTTTACCGGAGACCTGTAGTCCGCCGAGGACGGTAACATCGATGTGTCCGCCTCGAATTAAGCCGAACGACTCTACGGAGTCAAAGAATGCCATGCCGGGAACAAGCTTAGGAAAGTTGCCACCAGCATCCATAATGTTCGGGTCACCGTCGAGTTTTGTGTCCATTTCTGAAAAGCCTAGAATCCCGTTTTCGGCGTGATATCGAAGCTCAACACCTTCTGGCAGGAGGTTAGAGCAGAGCGCCGGAATTCCTATGCCGAGGTTTACGATTCCACCATCTGGTAGATCAAGTGCAGCTCTGCGAGCTATATCTGTACGTGAAAGGCGCGGGGCAGGATCGGTTGTCATGGATACGGATCTCCTGCTTTTCGCTGCACGATCCGATCTACATACGCTCCCAAGGTGCCAACGCGTTCTGCATCGATACCACCCGGCTCTACGATCTCGTCAACTTCGGCGATTGTAATTTTTGCTGCTGTCGCCATGGCCGGCCCGAACGCCCGGCTCGTCCCGACGTACTGTAGATTGCCGTGAGTATCGGCTTTTTGGGCACGAATAAATGCATAGTCACCGGGTAACGCTTGTTCGAGCAGATATGTGCGACCTTGGAATTCTCGAATCTCCTTACCCTCTGCCACAGAAGTGCCAACTCCAGTGGGCGTGTAGAACGCCGGAATACCAGCCCCGGCGGCACGAATCTGTTCGATCAAAGTGCCCTGAGGGACTATTTCGACCTCCGCTTTACCGTCACGCCATGCTTTTTCAATCTCACTTAGGGGATTGGTCGTGCCGGGAACGGGGAAGGAGCAGATGATCTTACTGGCCTGATTACTGGCGAAGAACATTCCTTGATCGACGGGTTTCGGATCATCAGGACCTTCTCGCCAGCCATAGTGTGTTGTTGCTGAAATGCCCGCAACGTTGCCGATGATGGTTAGATCGTTCACACCCAGATCACGTAAGGCGAGCATGAGTCTGGTTGGCTGACCGCCCGCACCCCCAAAACCGCCAATCATGATCGATGCGCCGTTGGGAATGTCAGCAACGGCATCTTTGAAGTTATCGATTGTCTTGTTATCAGGCATCGCCTGATGATACCCGAGCGTGGTGTGCCGATATAGATTCTCTATAAGGGTTTTTGGTAGGTGTCGTTATTGGAGTGAGGCTGTATCGTACGGAGTGCAGAGGCATGAAAAAGAACGAGTGCTCATCAGAATTATCAATGACCGCGTTGACCATCGCTTGACACAGTTACACGTAACCTTACTTTTGTTCTAGAACGGTAAGACCACATCAGCGGAACCACTTAGAGCTATTACGCCTGGAGGTCCACTCCACTGCAAGTCATAACCGCCTATTAGCAAATCCTGTGCGTTGTCAGGAGTCACACCATTTGCAGCCTGTGACATTGTCGAACAGTAGACACTGGCTTGTTCTGTTAATTTGTCAAACATTTCTCTGCAAAACCCTGCCGACTGAGATACTCGATCATCAAGTGCTTTTAGATAATCAGCCTGAAGTAATTTGACTGCATTGGCGGCAAAAAAAGCATTAACGTTATGTCCATCCGATGTCGCCTGTGTAGCGCAGGCAAGTGCAACTAAAGACTTCACCGGATCCACGTCTGGATCAGTTGAGATCATTACAAAAAACGTTTTACTCAAAATTTATCTCCTACGTAACAGAAATCAGCTTTGCGGGGCAGAGTATGCCTGGCTTATCACTGATAAGCCATATTCAATTTATTATGAGGGCACATCTAATCGATAGATAGTTGCAATCATGCTTATGCTTTCTCCTTACATGTGGCACACATACTTTTTTAGATTACGGTGTTGTGAGATTGGCAAATAATCAGCAACAAAAGACCCCTCGTTCACAAGGGGTCTTCCGTTTCTACGTGGTTATTAGGATCGATCGTAGTTCCATGCGGATCCACGCAGTACATTCAACACTTGGCCTATACCGACTACGCTCAACCCTAAACCAACCCCTACAAAAATTGTTGTGAGACTCCAATCGAGGATTGCTCCCGCGAGACCGAAGCCTGCTACCACAAAAAACCGGGTATACGTGATGATGACCGGCAAAATCATGTGTCCCGTGCCTTGGCTTGCGAAATAAAGGGTTTGGCCGCCCCCAAATATTCCGTATACGGGTGCAGCGATGACCAGATAGGAAACACCGATTGCGTAAACCTCTGGATCTGCCGTGAAGTGATCGAGCCAAATCCCTGGGAATAGCGCTACGGATACGCCGATGATGGAGGTAGCAACGAAGGTGATCCCTGCTCCTGTCCATGCGATATGTCTTGCTCTAGCGAACTGGCCGGCGCCGAAATTTCCACCCACCGCAGTGGTTAAGGCTGCACCTACTCCGAATGCCAGTGGTACGAGCGTCAACTCCAGTCGGCTGCCCAGCCCATAACCAGCGAGTGCTTCTGCGCCAAATCTACCTACGAAAGCGGTGACAGCGATAACCGTGAGGATGAGACCAGTGCTGTTTATCAGACCTAGCCCACCTACCTTCATAATGTCCTTGACCGATATCCATGAGAATTTATGCGGACGTAGATTTATCCGTGCTTTTCCACCCAGTACCTGGGTCAATAGATAAATCGCTACGAGCCCGTGGGATACGATCATTGCTGTGGCAGGACCCGTGATTCCGAGAACGGGGAATGGACCCCATCCCAAGGTTAGAGCTCCTGACAGGGCAATATGAAAAATACTGGCGAGGATGATTGCATTCGCTGCTATTGCCATTTCGCCTGTCCCACGCAATATGGCGGAGAGCATAAAAGCGAGCCATACGATCGCTGCCCCGTTGAAAACGATTTGTGCGTAATCTACAGCACCTTCCAGCACGTCTCCCGGTCCGATTATTAATGAAAATATAGGCCTGCTGAACACGCCTAATACGATCATGTACAGCAATGACATGAAGATGCCGATAACTATTGCATGCCAGGCGGAGTTCTCGGCCTTAAGGATGCTGTTACCGCCAAGAGCCCTGACAATCGAGGAGGCGACACCTCCACCTATCGCACCGTTGGACATCATCCCCATTAATGTTTGGAAAGGGAAAACTATTGCCAAACTTGCCAGAGCTGTCGTGCCGATTTGACCTACGAAATAAACGTCTGCGAAGGTAACCGCGGTGGTCGCGGCAACTGCGGCTACATTCGGTACGGCGAGTCGAGCCAGCATCTTCGGGATTGATCCTTGGAGGATCAGTTGCATACGCGGTGTTAGCGCAATCGGATTAGACTCTGAGTTGCTACTCACTCCTGTTCACGCGCCAATTATGTTGTGATGGCGATATTACCACCTGGGTTTTTGGTAATTTGGGAAATTGATTATCCTATCGTTTTTGGGTCCGGATGATTTTGCATTGGGATCTATGGAAAGAACCAGTTCTTGCCTATTGGATAGTGTGTCTGTTTTAAACTGTTCATGGCGCTGAGATAATGCTTCTTCATCTATCTCTACTCCCAGACCGGGCACGTCAGGAACATCCATAAAACCGTCCTTGAACTGAAGTTTGCCTCCCTTGATGACATCTTCATCAGTATCAGTCCATGGGTAATGGCTGTCAGCAGGGAAATTGAGTTCAGGAGTTGCAGCGCAGGCATGCAACATCGCTGCTTGAGATACGCCAAGTGCATTATTGGAGTGTCCTGATAAACCCCAACCCATCACACGACAAAGAACACCCGTTTCTTTGTATGCCAATATGCCACCCCAGTGGTGGTGATCACCCAGAATCACATCGATACCGTCAAGCTTTGCATTTGGTTTGACATGCGCAAAGGCAGAGACGCACATATTTGATGCCGTTGGTATGTCGGTGTGCTTTTTCAATTCCGCATGATCTGCAATCGAATCGGTGGGGTCTTCAAGATATTGTGGTTCGTACTCTTCGATTGCCTTTGCCACACGAATTGATGTTTCAACGGTCCAGACGGCGTTAGGGTCTATACGGATTTCATATCCGTCTTTTTTAGGAAAACGTTTTCTCAATAGCCGGAAAGTTTCGATATCCGTTTCAGGGTCAAAAAATCCACCCTTTATTTTGAGAGCCTTAAAACCATATTTGGTCACGAATTCTTCTGCCTGGCGGACAAAACCTTCGGGATCTAGGGCTTCTCCTGTAGCGACTTCTCCTTTCCCGTTTTCATCTGCAAACTTGTAAAAAAGATACGCCGCCCACTCCACTCGATCACGCGCCCTGCCTCCGATGTAGTCACATACTGGGAGTTCTGCATGCTTGGCTGCAGCATCAAGCATTGCTGTTTCCACGGCGGCCCATGCTCTTGGCGACCCGCTCCAGTTAAGTCTTGCGAGTGTCATTTGACGGGGATCATGTCCTTCGATCCAAGAACGATTATTTTCTATTTCTGTACTGATATCTCCGCTGGTTTCACCCGCCCCTGTATAACCGTCAGTTGTTTCAATTTGGACTATCGTTCGTATTCTGTATGATTCATGGACCCCAGTGCTGTTCAGTAGGGGCTGGTCGTGCATAGCAACGGGCGTGGCTTTGAATTTTGAAATCTTCATTTTGTTCCCTGTGGTTCAACTTTCTTCATTGTATTTTCGGTTCGACCTTCTCCATTTAAGTTGAATTCGTTGGCGAGAAGTTCGTACGAACGTTGGCGTTCAGCATAGTCGTGTGTGATGGTAAGGACGATCACATCGTCGGTTTCATATTGATCAGCTAAATTCCTTATCTTCTCCTTGACCGTCTTCGGGTCGCCTTCGATTGACTTAGTTCGCTGGTGTTCAATGAATTCTTCATCTGTCTTGTTGAAGTTCATTGACTTGATCTCTTCGACCGATGGTACACCTTTCATTTC
>Ga0209034_10001575_pt1 | contig 10955 bp, 12 predicted proteins | sample MarorgKNORR_S2LV_2_FD_188219 | JGI IMG/M metagenome (GOLD analysis project Ga0209034, IMG submission 188219) | Marine microbial communities from the Southern Atlantic Ocean, analyzing organic carbon cycling - 250m_A/KNORR_S2/LV (SPAdes) (version 2) | ecosystem: Environmental > Aquatic > Marine...
TCTAAACCTAAACGTTAACGGTTGTGAAAATAGTCATTGCAGATGCACTTATGCTGGCCTTCCACGCACCTTATAAACTGGTGTGGAGGACAGATTATTCCCGTAGCCCTATACCATTAGAAATTCCAAACCCGACGTCCTCTGGTATGGGATAGTATCTATATTTAGAACAGCCATGCCACAGTAGATTGGGGACTTCCTTCGGCTAGCCAATAATCACGAGCGCGAAATTGTTTTTGATACGCCTCTGAGTAAACTATATTCGGTCTAATTCGATCGTGCTCTTAAGGCTGGATTGTAATTTGTTAACTTAAGTCTGTTAAATCATCGGTTTAGTGCAGAGGCAAGGCATCCGTCTTTTATCCCTTCACGTTGAGGGGTTCGAAAACTCCTGCGTGCGGCACGTAATAGTGTAGTTCACCTGTACTGACCTTGGTGGCGATGAGAGTGTAATCGATCTTGTATTCATCTATGTGCCGATAGATTCGGGCGTCTCTCCATTCATCCACAGCCAGAGTTTCTCGAACTTTCTTTAATTCGATCACCTCTGGCTCCGAATCTCCCCATTTATTGTCTTTTGGTATGTTTGGGTTCGGCATAGGCCGGTTATTCCTGGTCCAGCACGCCTAGTTGCTGCATCATGGTCATTCCGTCAGCAATGCCCCAATGTTCGACCATCTTTCCATCTTCAAACCGCATCATGTGCATCTCAGACATCGAGATTTTCTTTCCAGATTTTGGTATGCCCATGAAGTCTCCATCTTGGGTGCCCTCGGTAGTCACAGCACCAGCAACCGTGTCGCCATCGGCTACCAATCTATTGACCGTTACGTGGATATCTGGGAATCCTGTGAAGAACATTTGCATCATGTCTTTTAACCCTTGCAGACCCTGTGCTTGGCCCGGAGCTGGGTCGTGATCGATGAAATTTGGATCGACTAGCCGATCTAAGAAAGAGTTGTCCTTGTTGTTCATCCCATTGACGAATTGTTGAAACAGGGATTTGATTTCTTCTGACATAATTTTCCTTGTTGAGAATAAGAATCTTGGTATTTAGGTTTAAGCTATCGGCCTGCCAGATTATTCAGCTCTGGCGCACATATTTATCGATCCCTCCGGGTACACCGCCTAGGTAAATATCGCCGCGGGAATCTATCCAGCTGCCGTGGCCAGACCCTCGACACTCCCACCGGGCGAGGACGGCACCTTTTTTGTCCAGGATGCTGATTCGGGACGAAGCTCCGTCTTTCTGGCCTTCGCTGACCATGTAATTACCGTCTGAGTCCATAGAAATGTCCATCGGACGGTTGATGTCGTCCCATATCTCTTTAAAATCGCCGTCCAATCCAAAGACCTGGATACGGTGGTTTTCTCTGTCGCAGACAATGACGTTGTCGCCATCAACCAAAAGGCTATGCGGAAGGTGGAACTCATTGGGTGCATCTTTACCAGGAATACCCCACGATTTCTTAAGATCGCCGTTCTCTGAGAATCGATGAACGCGAGAGTTACGGTATCCGTCGGCCACGTATAGATCACCAGAAGGAGAAGGAACCAATTCTGCGGGGTAGTTGAATGGCCCTGCAGCCCTTGGTACAAGGTCTCCGGGGTTCTCGCAACCGGTATCCGAGTGGACTCCGTGTCGGCCCAGCATCTGGATGGGCTTGCCGTCTAGGGTGTACATGATACAGACCGATGTGTTCCTGTCAGTCACATAAACTATGTCGTTGGCGATATGGATCCCATGGGCAAACTCGAATGACCCGTTTCCCCAGGATTCCAAGAGATTCCCTTCTCTGTCGAAAATTACGACTGGTGGTTCCTTGCGTTGAAAGGCAAATATGCGACCTTTGGAGTCGGCGGCTAGTGCGCTCACCATGCCAAAGGTGTCGCCAGTTGGCAGGGTGCCCCAGTTCTCAATCAACTCATAGGTGTATTTGCCGGAGCCTACTGTAGCCATATCAAGTGATCTCCTATTCTTCCGTCTAATTTACATTGGATATAAAAGTGACTACTAACGTCGTCTGTCCCGTATCTCGAATGCCTGTTGAAGTGGGGAGATTCCTCCCAGGGTGTCGAAGTTAATATCGTCTACTGTGGGGCATCCGCAGATACCCATGGTGGCATCAAGTTCAGAGCGGAGCATCTCTAGCACCGCGCTGACACCGTCCTCGCCATCCACTGCTAATCCCCAGAAAAGAGGTCGGCCAATGAGTACGGAACGGGCCCCTAGAGCCAATGCCTTAAAGACATCTGAACCGCGTCTGATGCCACCGTCTAGATAGATCTCCGCTTTTCCGTTTACTTGATCTACTACCTCTGGCAGCACTTCTATGGTTGTAAAGGTCGTGTCCAAATATCGGGTGCCGTGGTTGGATACAATCATTCCTTTAGCACCAGATTCGGCGGCCAACCTGCCATCTTCTCCGGTCATGATTCCCTTGACAACCAGGGGTAGTTTAGTCCTCCCCGCTAGCCACTCCAGGTCTTTCCACGTTGCGGCTTGGTCTCGGATATCCATGGCTCCGGCCGGGGCATCGGCAGCGAATTGCCAATGGTGGGTCCCCAGATCCAATTGGGAGTAGTTGGGCGAGACCGGACCTACATAGTTATTGCGCATATTGCGCTCGCGTTTCGGAGATATCTTCGCATCTAGGGTGAGGCAGAGGGCGGTATATCCAGCCTCTTCTGCTCGAGAGGCCATTCCCAGGGTAAGTTCTGGGTCTTTGAAGAAGTATTGTTGGAACCAGATTGGCCCTGTTGCGGCCTCCGCAACATCCTCCAAAGTCCTGGCTGAGTGTGAGCTTAAGGCCATCACTGTTCCAGCTTTTCCTGCGGCTTTTACCGTAGCTATCTCAGCGTCTGGGTGTGCTGCGCCGTGGTTACCCGCAGGGTCTAGGAGCACTGGGAAACTGATCTTTTCACCAAGTACAGTGGTACCTAGGTCTCTATGGCTCACGTCCACCATCATGCGTGGTTTCATGACGATGGAATCTAGGACTTCACGGGTTCGCCCCAAAGTAATTTCGTCGGTGGCGGCTCCGGCGATGAAATCGTAGTGCCCTTTTTCAAGACGTTCTTTGGCTATAGCTTCAAATTCATAGATATTTACCGGGTCGTGGCGCATTTGAGTTTCCTCCGTAATATGTTTCACGTGAATTTCTGGTAGGCACACCGGTTCTGCACTTTCGACGGCAGAGGCTTCTCTGTGGTGGAAAAGTTGTCTTATATCGGACTTGTGATGGCAAGTCTAAAAGCTGGACTGTGCGTAGTCAATTAGGCTGACACCACGTGATCCTACTAAGGTTCTTTCGAGAAGACAGGACCTACGTGGTATTCTTTCTCACGGTGATATGAGATTGAATTTTAGGTGAACCAAATGCCGGACTATGAGATATTTGAGGCGGGAGACCTGAGCCTACAATCAGGGGAAACTCTGGTTCGTGCGAAACTTGCCTATATGACCTACGGTCAACTGAACCCCAACAAAGATAATGTGGTCGTATTCCCCACGTTTTTTGGAGGTCAGCACACCCATAATGAAGGGATGATTGGTGAGGGTAAAGCTCTGGATCCAAGAGAATATTTCATCATCGTCCCAAACATGTTTGGGAACAGCGTTTCAAGTTCACCCAGCAATTCAGACTCGCCCCAAAACAGGGCTGGGTTTCCGAAAGTGAGTCTATACGACAATGTCTCCACCCAGCATCGCTTGGTAACAGAGGTTTTTGGCATCGAAAAAATCGCACTAGTCTTTGGCTGGTCAATGGGCGCTCAGCAAACCTTTCAATGGGGCAGTCTCTATCCGGATATGGTGGAGCGAATCTTACCCGTCTGCGGTTCGGCTAAAACTTCTCAGCATAATTTTGTCTTCTTGGAAGGTGTTAAGTCGGCCATCACCGCTGATGCTGCCTGGGCTGGTGGAAACTACGATGAGCCGCCGCTTACCGGCCTGCGGGCTATGGGCCGGGTTTATGCCGGTTGGGCGGTCTCCCAGGCGTTTTATCGGGAAGAGGTTTATCTGACCCTTGGATACCACTCTCTAGAAGACTACTTGGTGCGGTTCTGGGAGGCCAGACGTACCAGTGCTGACGCCAATGACTTGCTGGCTATGGTCTGGACCTGGCAGAACGCTGATATAAGTAATAACCAGAAATATGGCGGCGATTTTAACAAAGCTCTGGCAGGAATTAAGGCAAGGGCCATCGTCATGCCCGGCCGGACGGACTTGTATTTCCCGCCTGAAGACAATGAATTGGAAGTCGCTCAGATGCCCAATGCCGAACTACGTCCCATCGAATCAATCTGGGGCCATTTGGCTGGTGGACCAGGGTTCAACCCGATAGATTCTAAATTTGTTGATGATGCAATTAGAGAGATAATGGTCGGCTAACTCCGAATAAACTACACCTAGTTAAATCATTGGAGGAATGATTGGCCGGACCTGCGTTACGAGAGATTCCCCGGGAATAATTATGATATCTCTACGATGGCGGCCCAGACAGGCTGATCGCCCAGGGATTGTCCATGCGCCAGGAGCTTTGGGAGGCTTTGGACGAGTTTGCCGCCGGCCCTGGGATGCGCGTTGGCATTCTCACCGGGGCAACCAGGCTTTTGGTAGGAATCCCAATCCGTTCATCGCGGAGGTCAATGGACTGACCATTGGCGCTGGTATAGAGCGAGCATGTGACTGCGATATACGCATTGCATCAACAGAAGCCTACTTTGACCTGTTTGAGGGTTAAGCTGGGCATCATGGCTTACTCCGTAATCAATAACCAATCCCGGTTGATGCCCTATGGCGAGGCCATGCGTCTGGGGACACCTTGGCCGTAAGGGAAGTTCACCGTATTGGATCTGTTCACCAAGTTTTACCGCCAGAAGAGCTGATGCCCATGGTCGTTGAGATTGCGGAAATGATTGAAGCAAACGCACCGCTGGCGGCTCAGGGAACTAAGGCGGTAGCCCAATTCTGGCGACGGTACGGCCTGGAAAAATCCAAGGAGTTTACTGCGAAAGTAGGTAATGAAGTTCTAGGTTCAAAGGTCGCTTGGGAGGACTCACGGCGTTCTCTGAAAAGAGGCCAGCGGTGTTGCAGGACAGCTGGCCTACAGAGTGGTATTATCATATATATGAATATTAATCGTAGATTTCCATCGGTATAACCACTGCAAGATGGATATATGCTAAATCGAGCACCCCTGCCGCGGAAGGTCAAAAATGCCTACTATGGATGGTGGGTTTTGGCTGCAACATTCCTTTTGGGAACGTTGTCGGGCGGGATATTTTCTAACAGTAGCGGAATCTTTTTTGGCCCGATAAAGCGCGATCTAGGTTTGAACAGCGCCCAGACCGCTCTGATCTTCAGCCTGGTACGGGCCGAGGGTAGTATTGCTGGGCCCATCGTTGGTCGTTTGGTGGATAAGTTCGGCTCGCGGCCGATGATTATCTTTGGTGGCTTACTGGCCAGTTTTGGGTTTATCGCTCTGCATTGGGTCCACAATTACATTCTGTTTATAGTCATCTTCGTGGGTGTGGTTGGCGTTGGCAAAAGTGCTGGCCTCGGGCAGGTTCTTATCAGCGCAGTCAACCGATGGTTCATTCGTCGTCGGTCCTTAGCTATGTCGATCTGCATCACCGGGTTCTCATCCGGCGGGGCCGCTATTCTGCCTCTGATTACCCTTGGCGTTAGCACCATAGGTTGGCGTGACGTGATGCTCTATTCCGGGATATTCATGGGTCTGATTGTCATTCCGTTGGCGTCGTTGGTTAAACATTCACCAGAGCGAGAGGGTATTGGTCCAGACCTGCCATTCCCAGTTGAAGGAGAGGTGGAAAAGCAGGTTGCTCCTGTTGACTTCACCGTGCGCCAGGCTTTGCGGACGAAGTCCTATTGGATACTGTTCACAGGTTCGGTTCTGAGAATCAGTCTTTGGGGAACCGTTTCAGTCCACGCGGTGGAGATGTTTGTCTGGAAGGGAATGTCCCACGAGATGGCCGGACTTATGTTTTCGCTGATGTTCTTGATGTCCATCCCTCTCCGGTTAATCGTGGGATTCCTGGGGGACAAGTGGCCGTTGCAGCCTATGATGGGGACTGGAATGGTTGCCGCAGCGATGGCTACTTTGGCTCTTTTGACCATCGAGGGAAATATTGCGGTCTATATATTTGTAGTGCTGATGGCCTTGGAGCAGGGGACCAGTTCACTTAACTGGGTCTCTCTTGGCAATTTCTTTGGGAGAGCAAGTTTCGCAACGCTGATGGGTCTAATCAGCGTGGTTTTCAATATCGGTATGTTAATCACACCAATCTACGCTGGGGTGGTGTTTGACCAAACGAACAGTTACTCCCTAGTGTTGGTCTCGTTCCTGCCAATTTATCTGGCTGCTGCGGCTTTTTTCATGATGACCCGAAAACCACCTGCGCCGGTTCCGGATAAAGAGTCGGTTTACGGTCGCTAAAGACCGGACTATTTACCGGTAACCGCACCCTAACATCCAGGTTCTCGAGTCGAACAATTTTTGGATTGTCCAATCCATTCTTTAAAGAGCGAATGGCGGATGTTGTGTCAGTCGTGGATACTAATTGCTAACCCAAGTTACGCAGCAGGCTGCCGAAGCCCTGGATGGGTTCGGTCCAACCAATCCGGCGCAATGCTAACCATATGGTGGCTTGGTTCACTGAAATAACCGTCTTGCCGAGCTTCTGTTCTAAGGGTTCTACTGCGTCTAATCCTCGCCAGGCCGTGCCGGGGAGGAAGATGGTATCAGCTTCATCTTTGGCCACTGTGGGCACGAAATCTATGATCGTTTGGACCGTCTCTTCTTCAATTTCTAGGGGATTCATGGAGTCCTGCATCCATGGCTCTCCGTCAGCGCTAAGCACTTCAAACCCGGCTTCTTCCAGTAGGGGCTTGAGACGGTTTCGCAAATGGAAATGCCGATACGGCCCCGCTATGCTTAGTTTCTTGGATCCCATGTGCTTGAACGCTTCAATGCATGAACCAACGGCAGTGATCGACTCTACTCCGCTGGCCAACTGCATCTCCTGGGACATCTCACGGTCAAATTGGATATAACCCTTATGGTAGGTGCCTGAGGTGCAGGCGTAGACCAGGATGTCTGGTTTGATGTTGGAGAGAGACCGCGCACCACGGCTGACATCCTCGTTCATCTTATCGGCGTCAAAGCCAAAGAGGGCGGTGTCTACAGTCGCCGCTTCTTCGCTGGAGATGGATATTTGATGACCAGAGTTTTCTGACTGCTTGGGCTGAGTAGCCCAATCACCGTTAAACATCCGTTCAAAGTGAACGGTAATCTCTGGGGGCAGCACTCGGTAAAAATCCGGCTCTACCACCGGATTGGTGGCGGGTACTAGCGCCCCTATTCGCTTGGTTGCGGCCATGACTCCTCCGTCTACTGTTTGCAATTAGATTATAAACACTAGAAATGCGGGTAAAGATTGAATCGAAAAACGGGTAAATGTTAATAGCGAGGTGGAGAGTGTTAACACCTTAGCCGCTAATGTGGCGCGATAGGTGAGAATGGTGGCACCGACTGGGTTCGAACCAGTGACCTAGCGCTTATGAAGCGCCCGCTCTAACCACTGAGCTACGGTGCCACCTGGAGACTACCCGACCAGCCGTCAGGATGTGCCTCTGAGTTGATGAGTCCAGTCATTGTTGCGGCTGCTTTTTTTTAAACGGAAGAAAATCAGCGAGTCTCAATAAATTTTGGCCTCGATTAACTATGTTAATGGCCCCTGTTTGACAGTGTCAATTGGCAGAGGGAGCATCTGGCGGTTTAGAATATCGGGGCTATGAATCAATCTGAAGGATCAACACCAAAACCTGAAGACTCCAATTCGCGTCAGAAACTCCACTCTGATGAGTCTGCTGATCGGTTGCGGGAGACGGTTGTGCGCCTAGCCAACCAGGTCCGCCCATTTCCTGCCTTCTACGGGATGAGCACGCTCCAAGCAATAGAATTGGAACTCCCTCCGGATTTAGATTTTCAGCAGTCGGCTGACCTTGGCTGCGTGGTATTACTGCCAAATGGTGAGATTTCAGAACTGGATCTTAGGATGATTCCTGGTGCGGTCGGACCTGCCGAGGTTGACCAGGTGGAGCAGTTCACAGAGCTAGATATGCCTGCGGACCAATATGTAGCCTATGCCACGTTGGCGGTACGACTACTGTCTGTAGAAATAGCACGTCAGAACGAAACAATTAGATAACTCTCTTCATCCGTGGGACTAGATTCTTCCGTTGGGGTCTAGGCCTAGAGCGACCCGAGCGTATTGCAGTCCTCCGAACTCCATGAGGTAACCATCGCGACGAACTGCAGCCTGAATATCCCGGTGAAAGCGTTGCAGCGTTGCTGATTCGAAGATACCGTGGCCACCGCTGAATTCAAATAGCCGGTTTACCGATTTCAAGCAGAGTTGGGCTATGAACGCCTTGTCTCGCCTTATTCTTGCCCGTTCCAACGTGCTAAAGGTATCGCCGTTGCGGGCCTTCTCGAAAATCCCCGCTACGTCTTCCCTCATCAGGGCGCGAGCGCAATCCAGTTCTGCGGAAGATTGAGACAATCGCAACTGCACTCCCTCAGAATCTGCGGTTCTGCTGGGGCCAGATGTACCAGTGAATTGGGATGTGAATTCTTCTATAGCACCTAGAGTGATTCCAATCATCGGAGTGACCAAGTCCCATCCCAGTAATACTGGAGCCGGCAGGCGGTAGCGATCTTGTTGGTGCATTTCCCATCCAGTCCAATCTCCGTTCCCTGCTTTCTGGAAATCCAATACTCGATGATCAGGGATAAAGACGTCATTAATTATGATGTCTTTGCTTCCAGTGCCCTTGAGGCCGGAGACGAACCAGGTATCGGCAATCTCGTAGTCGGATTGCGGGACCAAAACCCAGACTAGTCCATCGGTTCCGGTTGCACCGACCATCACCCATTCGGCAGCGTCGGACCCACTGGAGAATTCCCAACGTCCGGAGAGCCTGAATCCTCCCCGGGATTTTTCTAAAGTCGATTTGCCTTGGTTCAAAGAACTGGAGCAGAGCACGTCCGGGCCGCCACCGAAGACCTCTTGCTGAGTCACAGCCGGCCAATGACCAACTAACCAGGAGTGGGCTGTCCAGATACAAAAGCACCAGGATGTGCTTGAGCAGGCGCTGCCCAGCAGTGCTCCAGCTTCGAACATAGTTGAATAGTCGACATCAAGACCACCAAATAGCTTGGGAACACCAATACGAAGCAGCTCCGAGGTCCATAATTCCTGGACGGTTTCATCCGGGATTCTACGAAGATTCTCAGTTGCAACAGCGCGGTCTTTGAGCGTCGGTATCATGTCCGCGGCTCGCCGAAGCAGCTCGGCTGTGGTCAATAACTCGTTGGTCATGAAATATCCTCGTCGTGGGTGCTTGGAGGGTGCTTGGAGAGTCCTGAATCTTACCGCCGCATCGTAGCAAATGATGATGCGACGTGCATCTCAAATGGGGAATTACAGCAGGGCAAAGCATAAAATGTCTCAGGCGCGATTGACAAGGGGGGATGATAGTTTTAGATTTGCGGCGGCCTTATTGATCGTCTGGCAATTTTAACCAGATTTGATTTAGAGCAAGCCTCGGTCCCGAAGTTGTCACTAATTCTGACCGAGAGCTCTGAGAATATAGAGAGAGAACAAGATGGCATTTCCCCAACATGACCTGAATTATTACATGGACACAGCCCATGAATTGGCTGAAAGTGTGTCAGCCAATGCCGACCGAATCGACAATGAACGGCAGTTCCCCAAAGAATTGACGGATGAGATGGCTGATAAGGGCTTCTTTAGGTTATTGTTGCCCAAATCTTTGGGTGGTGCTCAGTTAGACCATCCGGATTTTCTTAAGATACTGGAGATTTTTGCCTCCGTTGATGGCAGTACAGCGTGGTGCATCAATCAGAACAATGTGTTTTCTACAAACTCACTGAAAATGCCCAAAGGTATTGCGGAGGAAATTTATGCGGAAGGCCGGGCCGTGGTGACCAATGGGCCACCTGAGTCTTCTTCCAAGGCGGTTCCTTGCGAGGGCGGCTACAAACTCAGTGGGCGCTGGAATTTCAGCAGCGGATTCACTCACGCTACCTGGATTGCGGCCCTGGCGCCGGTATTACCTATGGACCAAACGCCGGGCGCGGTTTTCAACCGGGAAAGTGGCCGTGTCATGTTGATTCCCAAAAACGATGTTAACTTTATAGATTTCTGGCCGGTACATGGCCTCCGCGGTACTGCCAGTTTCAGCTATGAAGTGGATGACCTGTTCATACCTGAGGAAAGGACCTACAGCCCTACCAACAAACCCAGGGAAGTCGGCCCCGTGTATGGAATTCCAATCACCTTGCTGTTCGCATCTGGGTTCTCCACTGTGGCCCTGGGTATTGCTCAGACCAGCCTGGGAACTGCGATGGAGTTGGCAGGAGTCAAAATCCCGGGCCGGGCCTCTAGATTATTGCAGGACGAACCCACCACTCAGAGAATCATTGGGGAAGCTGAGGCGAACTGGCACTCTGCCAAGGCGTTCTTGCGCGAGGCACATACATCAGTGTGGGAAAGAGCGGCTTCTAACAAGCCACTATCAGTGGAGCAGCGAGTCAAGCTGAGATTAGCTGCGACCTTTGCTATCAGAAAGTCCAAGGAAATTGTTGATACGGCCTATGAATTGTGCGGTTCCACCGCCATTTTGGAGACCAACCCCATTCAGCGGCAGTTTCAGGATATTCACGTGGTCTCTCAACATATTCAGGGTAGGGCGACCCACTTTGAGACCGCTGGCCAATTCTTCATGGGTATGAATCCCGAGGGAAATTTCTAACAGGCGGCTTACCGTATTTTCACATACGTGGGTGGATTCCAATTGAACTCTAATACACCCCGTGATGTGTCTAGACGTCTCTAGTCTTCTA
>Ga0209034_10001577_pt1 | contig 10953 bp, 11 predicted proteins | sample MarorgKNORR_S2LV_2_FD_188219 | JGI IMG/M metagenome (GOLD analysis project Ga0209034, IMG submission 188219) | Marine microbial communities from the Southern Atlantic Ocean, analyzing organic carbon cycling - 250m_A/KNORR_S2/LV (SPAdes) (version 2) | ecosystem: Environmental > Aquatic > Marine...
ATGATCCCAATGGGCCATCATGAGAATGTATTCATTGGGCCTGAGTGAGCCTTTTTTAACTGCCGCAACATTGTGGGAGTTTGCAAATCTTATGGTGTTATTTAATCTCGCTTTGAGACTTAATCCTTGCATAATGACAGGTTTAAACTCGGCATTCAGAGCATCCTTCTTTAGTTCTTCTAGATCCAGTCCCGATTGTTCGAATAGACCCCGAGCTATGGAGTGAGTAATCCAAGATTCCACGTTAACTCGGGCTAAACCCATATCTTCACGCTTTAAATCAATCTGCTTCCCTTGCCAACTGGTTTCAACAACTTGCCATGGGTAAGCTGCCGGTGCTGTTTCATGAATAATAATCACAGCATCTGCGCCTTGTCTGGCAGCCTCCTCGTATTTATAAGTCCATCTCCCGTAATAGGTCATCGCATTGCCTTTGAATAAAGCACCGTCTTGGGTAGCAAATCCTGGATCGTTGATCAGCATCACTGCTGTTTTTCCCTTCATGTCTATACCTTTGTAATCATTCCATCCATACTCAGGAGCAACAATTCCATAACCGACAAATACCATCTGACTATTATCAACCGAGACGTTTTCTTGAACTCTTTTGGTCCAAAAGACAGTTTCGTCACCTTGTTTAAGCATCTTTTCACTGTCCTTTTGAAGGATGGAAAGATATGACCCTTTGTCCACTGATACTTCTACCAAGGGTACATCCAGCATATATCCGCCATTAATTGTTTCTAGCATTAATGATTGAAAAGCATTCACAAGATATTTTTTTGTCTTCTCACCACCCGGGCTTCCAGGAGCTCTGCCACCATATTCATCGGATGCAAGTGTTGCTATATGCTGATGGAGATTTGCTTCTTCAATTGTATTTCCTGAAAGCACTTGGTCGTTTTCAGCTGCATTGCAGCCAATTAAGATCATTGATATTAGAGCTATTAAGTAAATCTTTTTCATATTCATCTCCAAATTAAATTCAAAATTGGCTATTTCTTCTAAAACTTGACAGGTTTCTTTGTCAGAAAACCTTCGATAGCCTTTTTGTGATCTTCTGTGCTGGCACTGAGCATAAATTGCTCGAATTCCATATGCATAATCCCTTTAAAAAGATTCATTGCCAGTTCATTGGAACTGCGTTTGATCATTTGTGCTGCTAAAGGGGGTTTCGCTACATATTTTGTTACCCATTTCTTCAGGCAAAGTTCTCGCTTCTTAGCTGTGAATACTTCATCAATAAATCCCCAAGATAGAAGTTGTTCAGCATCGTGAAAATCTCCGCCGATAACCATTTGTTTGGCTCTCGATATACCCACCAAATTGATTGCCAAAGGCAAACCTAGCCAGTTCAAGTTCATCCCAAAATTAATTTCTGGATAGCCGACTTTGGTATTTTCTTCAGCAATTCTAAAATCACAGGCAGAAGCAATGACGGCCGCCCCGCCCAAGCAATAACCTTGCAACAAACAAATGGTTATTTGCTCAATATTTAACATCGCTTGGATAAGATCTTTACCTCTATTGTGCTTCCATAGAAAAAGCTTTGTTTCTTCTGATTTTGGCTCTTTTAGATCTGCACCAACTGAAAAATTCTTTGCATTAGATCTGAACACTACAAGTCTTGTTTTAATGTCATTTCTAATTACTGAGCAAAAGTCAGTTAACTCTAACATTAATCCTTCATTCAATGCATTGTGGCTCTCTACCCGATTCAGAAAGACACTGGTCACTCCCAATCTCTTTTTCACTTCAATGTACTTGTATTTACTCATTGCAAACTATCCAAATATTCTAATTTGACCATGTAGTATGCCACGACAATGATATTTTTCTAGGGTAGCTCAGTCGTCAGGTTATTTAAGCAATTAATGATCTGCAATCGGTTTTTTCCAACACCCCAGCAAGAATCTCTTGGTCTTCATCCGTAAGTTTTGTGAATTCTTCTCTGATCCATGCCAAGCATTTTGCTTGGTACGGAAATGAAGCTTGAGACCATACACGGCCATTTATCTCTGCCTCCCATTGCTCTTGCCCAGCTTCCAATGCAGTGTTGTTGGCAATAAGATAAGGAACGTAGGTTGAGCCTATTTCTTTCAAAAGAGCTATTAAGCTCTCCGAAATCGCATCAACCTTCATCCAATCTTCTTCTTTGGGTTCTAAGCCACTGAGATCTTCTAAGTTATCACACCAAGCAAATATCCTTGGGGCATTTTCTAATGTAACCTCCCTGGAAGTCGGATCGGTTTGAGCTAGTTGTGTTAATTGGCCAAAAACCCCAAAATCTGCACAGCTAGGGCGATTGCCAAAAATAAAACGTCTCCCAACGAGATGATTGTCCAAAAGATTTAGAAATCTGACATACGTTTCTTCAATGAATTGCCCAGTTTTTTCATTCGAGCCAACGTATTTCAGGCGCTGAATTTGTCGATCTGAGAAATATTCTGACATCGATTCAATCTCTGCCATCGGCGCATCCGTTTTCAACCAAAGAGGTATTATAGAACCTGCAAAGTCAATATTCTCTTGGTGTGACCAACGATAGTGAAACATAGCTTTTGTTAGCCACTCATCCCCATAATCTTCTATCAAATAATCCAAAAATCTCATAATTGGGTTGCTAGGAAGAAGTGATCTCTCTTTGTGTATATTTTCCAAATATCTAAGTATTGGTGTCGAATCTATCATTGATTCCTCATATTCACCCTTCTCTCCTGGCAAAACTAACACCGGCAACAAGTTAACTTGTACTTTAGGTGTATTAACATCTTCATAGCCATTTCTATTGGACCAGATATATGGAAGCCTTCGGTATCGAATTGCCGCACGAAGCTTTCTGCTGTATGGAGAACCAGGAGCACCTAATATTTTATATGGTAGTTTCATATTTATGGGGCTCATGATTGTTAGCTGCAACTCTAGAGATCAAATTCTATTGCATCTGCTGCTGAATTGATTTTTGAACAGCTATTTAAGCCTTGGAGTTACTTCTAAGGGAACCATAACATGAACATAATCACTACCCTCCCACATAACATAGGGGCCTCCAGAATAAGGATCAGTTGGTAGATCCGACATTAAACTTTCAGGTAATAGCATCATAAGGTGTGGTCCTTCTGCCACCCATGTACCTTTGGATTGATCTTGGTTATTGGGATCATCGTTATCAACAGGAATATCGCCAAGCAACATGTAAGACAAACCGAATGATTCTGATTCTGAGTCGTATGGAGATTTAGTCATGTAGGCTTGCAACCATTTTTGCCACGCTTGATCAACGCACATAGGTGCAACATTATCATTGGGAGGAGTGCCTGGCATACAAGTCCATCCATTATTGCCCTCTCTCAGCATTGACCCATCTGCACTCATAATTGTAGCTTCACCGCTTACATTAGCGGGTGCGGCAGACATGGCTATATCTATTATTTCAGATTTATCTAGCTCATGATCATCATGCCCATAAGCAATAGAAAAACAAACAAGTATGACAAGTGAAATCAGTGTTTTTTTCATTGGTTATTCTCCTTTAATATTAGGAATATAATTCTAGTGTTCTTATTGAACATTACTAAATGTTATTTAATAAGTATCTCACCTTCAAGATATCGAACTGTTTTTCCACCAATCAATACCCTGTCCTTTATTAATTCGCATTCAACATTACCAGATCTAAGGGATAATTGTTTTGCAGAGAATTTTTTCTTTCCCAATATGCTATGCCAATAAGGAATCAACAATGTGTGAGCAGATCCTGTGACTGGGTCCTCATCAACTCCTGATTGAGGAGAAAAAAATCTAGAAACAAAATCATTCACTTCTCCTAGAGCTGTGATTATTAAACCCCTAGAATCAAGTTGTGAGATCGTTTTAAAATCGGGCAGTATATCTTGAATAATTTCCTCATTATTGAAGACAGCTAAATAATCATCTTTGCCCCTAAATGTTTTAAGAGGTGGCTCTCCTAATCCTTGAGCAATCAATTTATTTTGCTCAACTTCTTCGGGTTGATCTGCAGGAAAATCTAAATAAATCATATCTCTTCTTTTAAATGCCTTAAGTTTTCCTCGGTTTTTGGAATTGAAAATCATCTGTGAACAATCACTGGGAAGATACTCATCAAACAATATCCTTGAACTCGCAAGAGTGGCGTGGCCGCATAAATCGACTTCGACGGTTGGAGTGAACCAACGAATCAAATAGGGAGAAGAGGATACATTTACAAAAGCTGTTTCCGAGAGATTATTTTCAGAAGCTATAGATTGCATGGTTTTACTATGTAAATTCTCCTTAATGACAACAACTGCAGCAGGATTTCCCTGAAAAATATTTTCAGTAAAAGTATCAATATAGTAAATTGGGAGTTTCAACCTTAAGTGGCCTTTTTATTAATTATCTAGAAAAGAATGATCTAAATTAAGAATAATCTAATCCCCACAATTATTATTCCTGAATAAAGAGCTGCTAAAAAATCATCCAAAATTACCCCGAGGGCATTCTTCATCTTGCGATCAACTTGATTGATAGGCCATGGCTTTAAAATATCAAAGATTCTAAATAATATGAACGCTAGAAAGGCCCACTTTGGATCTGGTGGGACAACCATCATCACAAGCATCATACCTAGGATCTCATCAATAACTATTTCTCCTGGATCTGGTTTCTTAATTATCTTCAAAGCCGATTGAACAGCGAAGTAAGAAACAAAATACAATATGAGGATAATCAGGATCAACCAAGATAAAGGAAGGTATAAATGGGCTAAAGCCAAAAATAAAGCCACTCCTAAGATGCTCCCATACGTTCCAGGCGCAATCGGTAACAATCCAATACCAAATCCCGTTGCTAGAGATAAAGAGGGGCTAGAAAAGATTTCTTTTAATTTCATTTTCAAACTCTTTGACGACCCACTAATATTGATTTGATAATATTTTTTACTTTTTTAGATTGACAAAATTTTGGATGTAGTAAATTGACATTTTTGATCTCAAAATTTCTCCTGTTTGAGTGTTGCCTTCGATAGAAACAATCTTCATCACAAGCTTAATATGATAAGAATAATCGAGATTAAAAATATTCCCAAACTTGTTTTATTTGTAAAAGCAAAAACAATTGGATCATTATGCATTTTTTCTCTGTGAACGAGGGCAATTACATTGATAATCCAAAGTAGTCCCAATAATGCCACTGCCCATAAAAAATTAGGTGATGTGTATAAAGCTTGAACTTTCGGACTTGCGATGTACAAACCAAAAACAACTAAAGCAACCATGGCAGATGCTATCGCAATTGGCTGAATAAGCTTTATATCCTCTGTTTTATACCCTCTTCCTGTAGGGTTTTTATCAAGACTTGTTTTATACAGCAAAAGTTCTGTATGGCGTTTTACCAAAACTAGAAAAAAGAAAAAGCAAAATGAAAATAATATCAACCATTGAGATGTTCCTGTATCAATGACCAGCACGCCAATATAAATCCTCAACAAATATACCGAAGTCAACAAACAAGCCTCAAAAAAAGGAATCTTTTTGAAAAATAAGCTATACAAACCCACCAAACATGCATATAGGAATATCAAAATTCCTGCATAAAAAGATGTCACAAACGAAAACGCTAAGCCGGTGACGATAAATAGCGAGGATATAACTTTGGCATTTTTTGATGAAATTGAACCGCTTGCTATGGCTCTATGTTTTTTTGTTGGGTGCTTCTTGTCGCTTTCAATATCCAACAAATCATTGATCAAATACAACCCAGAGGCCACGAAGCTTAAAGAGAAAAATAGAGCCAATAATATTGAAAAATTCTCAAAATTTAAAAGGTGCCCTGTTAACACAGGTAAAAAAATAAGCAAATTTTTTGGCCAATGATGTATTCGGATTGCCTTTAAATAAACAATCAGATTGGGTCTTTCTGTGTCTATCGTATTCACATAAATATCATAACCTTTCTTTGTAATTTGTTGGTGTTTTTTGTAGTGTGAGCTATTCGAAATAAGTTTAGTCTATAAAAAGAGTCATTTTGCAGAAAAGAAGATTTATTGTTACCGGGGGCAGTGGTTTTGTAGGACAATTTCTAATCAAGAAGTTGTCGTCTCTTTATCCAGAGTCGCAGATACATAATTTAGATATAAATCATCCAACAGACTTAAGCTTTCCAAACCTTAGCAACCACATCGTTGATTTAACCAGCCAAGAAAGTCTTAGATCTTTCACCTTTTCTGAAAATGATCTTGTTTATCATTTAGCTGCTTATATTTTTACAGATAAAGTGCCATCAAAAGCAAAAAGAGAACGATGGTTTGAAAGCTTAAACGTCAGTGGAACTAAAAACCTACTTACTGCCATGGAAAGTAACGGAGCAAAAAATATTGCCTTCCTTTCAACCGATATGGTTTATGGCTCGCCTCAGGTGACACCAATTAATGTCAGCCATCCCCTAAATCCAAATGGTCCTTATGGTTTTAGTAAAATAAAGGCTGAAAAACTCATCAATAACTTTGGTGATCAAAGTGACTGCAGGTCAATAATTTTTAGGCCCCGAATGATAGTGGGTGAAGGAAGATTTGGATTATTAAATAAACTATTTTTTCTTATACGTAATAATCTACCTGTTCCCTTAATTGGATCTGGTAAGAATTATTATCAATTCATTTCTGTCCATGACTGTGTAGATGCCCTGATTGAGTTCAATAAACAAGATTGCTCATCTGGGATTTACAACCTAGGATCAATTAATCCTCCTAGAGTTATTGATTTGATTAGGTTTCTTATCAAAGAAGCAAATTCAGGTTCATTCATAATACCAACCTGGGGCAAGGGACTGAAAGCAATCCTAAATTTCCTCGACACTGTTAATTTAACCCTAATTTACCCTGAACAGTTCATCGTTGCAGATCAGAACTACATCCTAGATATTGAAGAATTACAGTTAGATCTCAATGTTCACCCTAAATTCAATGATCAAGACATGTTGTTAGAAGCATATTGTAGCTACTGTAATTTTATTAGCTCTGATATTGAAGGTTAGACCTCAAAGACATAACGTTTATCCATTTCATATTTTATATAATAAGCCAAACCTAAACCCAAAAATGCCCCTACATCTCTCATAAAAACAGTCCCAAATGTATTTAAAAATATTACTTCCACAATCCAAATAATTGGGGTTATACAAGCTCCGAAAAAAGCATAAATAATAAAAGTCCTAATGTTGATCGGTTTTTTTCCCTCAAAAACTATGCTGCTATCCAAAACATATTTAAAAACCAAACCTGCAGCAGATCCAGCAACAACAGCAAAAAAAAGATTCTCATTATAGTTTAGAAAAATATGTTGGCCTATTACATTGACAATAGAGGCAAGCAGAGCAAATAAAAAATATAGAAATATTTTGTTTTTAAGCATATTTGATTTTTTAATTTAAGATTCTATGTATTATAACAACTGATTATCTACCAGTGATATGCATGAAACATTAAAAATTGTCAAATCCAGACCCATGCTGGTTGGTTCACTTTCTCTGCTTGTATTGTTAATTTGTTCTTATCATTTCCTCAAAAAGATTGGCCTGGATCTTTCAGTTTTTGTAGCTTTGGTAACCATTATTGTCTTTTTATCTTTGGTAAAAGAAACCAAATCTTTTTTGTTTGACTCCATAAAACATCCAAAAAAATATTTTTTAACTCTTTGTATTCTAATCTTTGGTTTTGCTGGCATCATTTTTGATTATGGCAACATAATCGAGATCGGATTAACTATCATTTTATTTTTTACTATCTACTTAATATTCAAGAATCAAGACAAGAACTTGAATAATTTCATTGCCAATCTGATGGTGGCTTCAGGAGCTTTTATGTCCATTGGTGTCGTAATCGGCTTCTTTGAGTCCATGTTTCTTTCTTCAGAATTTTTTTATCATATATTTGATGGCTATGCCTATATAGATCAAAAGGTTACTTATTCTGGATTTGGAACCAACCATAATTTTTCAGCTTACATTGTAATTGTTGCTCAAAGCTTTTTGTTCCTTAGCAGATCCAGGTTTGTGAAAAATCTCAGAACGTATTTAACTGCATTATTTGTGATAACTTTGCTAATTACTGGAGCCAAGATTGCTTTTTTATTCCTCTCCCTAGTTGTCTGTAACCAGTTTTTTGATGATAAAATTAAAAAAAATCTGATCAATGTACTCTTAATTACGTCGTATTTATTTGCCTCTCATATTGTGGTTGCATTTCATGGTAGCTATGAACTTGGCTCACTCCATTACAGAGAATTACTATTTTCTATTGGAAATATTGATATTGTTCTAAATAACTATGCGCATCTAAAGACAGCTTATTTTGTGGAGCTTAAGGAGAATTTTTTCCTACCTCTTAATTTAATGAACGTCACCCAAGCAATGAACGCCGACCCTCATTCTTTAATCTATTCATTGATTATTATAGGTAGCCTGCCGTTGGCGATCTCAATGGTGGCTTTTATAGGGCTTGGAATCTGCAAAAATTTTAGAATTATTGAAAACAGATATCCGAGTTATTTTTTTTGTGGACTAATCTCTATAATCACAGAAACTTTTTTGTGGGATGCCAATAATTCCATTTTTTTCTGGATCATCATTCTCTACGCAATAAATATTTCAAAAGATTCTTTACCAAATGAGAACAGTCTCTCAATTAGTGCTAATGAGTAATATTTTCAGGCTTTAGATCTATATCATTTAGGCTACATCAAATGCCATATCAAAAAATCTTCTTTAACAAGCCTAAAATACCCTGCTTCCAAGGAACGCGATGCGAAACTCCAAACTTTCCTTGAATTTTATCTATATTTCCTAAATACCATTCATAATTACGAATTAATGCTTCTTGGTTGGAATATTTAGGGGAAAAACCAAGGTTCTTTTCAGCTTTTTCTATCGACACAAATGAATCCTTAGAAGCGGTTTCATACACCCATTTATATAATGGAGAAAGCTTCATAAATTCCAAAATTCTTAGAAAATAAATCACTGGGAGAGCAGGAAAAGTTAATATTTTCTTGTTAAAACCAGCTCTATCCAACACGACTTGATAATCTTCTTTCATTGTTTTGAATTCTTTAGCTCCTATATTGAAAGTTTCATTCACTTTTTCCATATTTAATTGCATGCATAAATAAATTGCCTGACATAAATCCTCTACATCCAAAAGTTGATAATGATTCTTACCATTTCCAATGATTGGGAAATTATGACCGTCTTTTGCCCAATCAAATAACAGAGCAAAAACACCTAATCTTTCAGGCCCAACAAATGATTTTGGTCTCAATATAGGTACACACATGCCCTTATTTCTATATTGCAGAGAGATTTTTTCAGCTTGAATTTTAGCTGTGCCATAAGGACCAACACTAATTAAATCATCTTCTTCTAAGAGAGGATGATGATCTGGAATTCCATAAACTGCAGTTGTTGATATTTGGATAAATCTCTTAACCTTGGAATCAAAAGCTGATGCAAAAAGATTTGATGTACCATCAACATCAGTAGTAAAGATTTCTTGTTCTGTATACAAGGGAAGAGCCGCAGCTGCATGAATAACAATATCTATTTTATCCATTACTTCTGATACTCTTTTACTGTCTCTAATATCTATATTTATGAATTCAATTTGAGAAGCAACATCGGGATAATCAAAGTCTATAATATCTAGGACTAGTATATTGCTATACCCTTTTTTGATTAGGTAGCGTACGAGATTAATGCCTAGAAACCCCGAGCCACCAGTTATTAATACTCTTTCTTTACTCATAGATTACTTTAGTTATTTTAAAAGAAATACAATAGTGAAGTAACACTAATTACCAAAAACCAAAGTAGAATAGCAAAACTGACTGGCTTTAAAGAAATCTTCTTTATCGCATTAAAACTTATTTCCGTACCAATAAAGAATAAACCCAATGAAAGAAAAATTATGCTGGACTTTTTAAAAAATAATATCCATGAATCTTCAAAAATAAAAAAAGAACCTGCCATAACAAAAAATACAAACAGTAAAATGAAGTAAGGAAAATCTAGGCTTTTTTCTTGTCTATTGAAATACCAAGATGCTACTAAGATCAATGGAATAATCCATAACGTTCTACCTAACTTCATGATGGTAGCAATTTCCAGTGCTTCATTACCAAATATAGAAGCAGCACCAATAACTGAAGCCGTATCATGAATCGTGAGTGCAGCAAAAATACCAAATTGTCGTTGTGATAAGCCTATAGCCTCGCCGATAAATGGGAATACGATGATTGCAAATAAATTAAGCAAGAAAACAATTGTTATTGAGGATGCAAGTTCTTCCCTTTTTGATTTTATGATCGGAGCCAAAGCAGCCATTGCTGTACCTCCACAGATTGCAGTCCCTGAAATTAGAAGAAGTAAATGCTTTTTTTCAACCTTCAGCAATGATCCTAGTAAAAAACCTAAAATCATTAGACTAATCACATATAGAGAAATTAAAGGAAAATAATCAATACTGACATTGGCCATGGTTGTATAACTGATGCTTCCTCCTAAAAAAATAATCCCGATTTTTAAAAACTTTGATCCTATCTTTTTTGGAATTAAGATTTGATTTTTTTTATTGAAGGAAGAAAAAAGAATGCCCAATAAAAGACTAATGGCAGCATTGCCAATGAAAAGAGCTATTGCTAGTAATAATATAATTAATAGATACAGCATTTTTCTAGCTGTCTAGATTATTGTGTACTTCTATTCAATTGATGCTCGCTGATGGTTTATGGATTCCTTGACTTCACCATAACCAGCTTCTTTAGGAATAGTTATAAATATTCCTTCATCAATTTTTTCAATTAATGGAGTCACTGTAACAATTTTAGAATTCTTAGCATTATTTATAGCTTCTTCAACGGTTTTAGATTGATTTAGCTGTTCTAAATTAAGCCTTGTAGGAAA